>Ga0224557_1000349_pt1 | contig 52390 bp, 37 predicted proteins | sample 714S31014metaG_FD_180677 | JGI IMG/M metagenome (GOLD analysis project Ga0224557, IMG submission 180677) | Peat soil microbial communities from Stordalen Mire, Sweden - 717 S3 10-14 | ecosystem: Environmental > Terrestrial > Soil > Wetlands > Peat | place: Sweden: Norrbotten County, Stordalen...
CTTTGAAAATATTTAAGGCTGTTATGCTTTTAATAATCTGCATCACTCTTGAAGGAGAATACTTTGGCTCAGCCCCAACAAAAAGATGTACATGATCACCATCGCAGCCAATTGCATCAAATTCAAGAGAGTATCTTTCACCAATCTCATAACATACGTGTTTTAAAAAGTTAACTGCGTTATCATTTAAAAGGTTTTTACGGTATTTCATACAAAATTTCCATCCCCGCAGCAAGCTGCGGGGTATTCGAATGAGAAATAAATAAAACGGACAGCAAAGAATAGCAATTGGAAATGACAAGAAGTGGAAAACCACATTTTAGATATATTCTCCCGTTTCTTTTTTAAAAGATATTAAAAGTCTCATAAATAACGAGTGAACATAAACTTCCTATTAGTCTAAAACTTGATATTGTTACCCATTGAACAAATTTGGCAAAGAGTATAAAATTTTTATAAAAGTTAATATATAAGTGAAAAGACTTACAAAAGGTGTGGTTATGACTTCCAGCTTTTTCTGGAATACCCAATGATCCCACAGCAATATCTAGGCCACTCGTTCCGCTGTTTACTGCTACTGCATGCTTGCATCCTACATATTTAATAGTGCTTTTTCAAATTCCAAAACCTTCGGGCCTGTGGTCAGCAATCGCTATTTAGTACTTTTAACACTTTTTTGATATAGTCTTCGTCAATCCATTGATGCCCATAAGGAATCATCTGAAAACCTCATAATGGATGGTATCTTCCTTATCTTCAGAGCTTTTACTGAAAACTATCAAGCTTGCTTCGTGTTCCCAGTTATTTTTTACTGCATGAGCTACGAAAAATGGAATGTATATAATTTCGTATCCTTTGGCATGTGTATCAAGAATTAGTTTATCTTTTTCACATGAAATAACATTCGCAAGATGCATCTCGATCTTTCCGTAAGCTGCAGCATCCATTCTTCTTTTTTCTGGTGATAGCGGTTAGTTCTGACCATTCCAGGATTAACCGACACAAGATAAGTATGTATGCAGTTGTAAAGGTTCATCGTCATAATTCACTGAGACAAATTCGGAGAGCCACCCATCTTCTCTAGTATGTTTAGTTCTTAATAATTTCTGGAAAAGCATGCTGATCAGCACATCTTTCTAAGTTCCGTTTTTGTAAGCCATCTATCATTGATATCACTTGAATATCTGTACCCCTCTGAAAGAGATTTACCATCCACATGATTTACTTTATCCCAGAATGCAAACTCCGGTTCAATTATAAAATAATCAAAAAACTCTTTTGTATGCCTTGCTTCATCTTCGGTTATCATAATTTCATGAAGCGTTTCACCGGGCCTTATACCCACGACTTCTTTATTTGCTTCAGGAGCAATAGCATCCGCAAGATCAGTTATCGTCATACTTGGTATTTTTGGGACGAAAATTTCTCCACCGTGCATTTTTTCGATTGATTTAAGCACGAAGCATACTCCCTGATCTAGAGTTAACCAGAAACGTGTCATTCTTTCATCGGTGATTGTCAGAACACCTTTTTTTTCCTGTTCTTTGAAAAGAGGAATAACGCTACCCCGGCTACCAATGAAGTTTCCATATCTAACGCAACTGAATCTTGTTTTTCTTTTGCCAGCGTACGTGTTTCCTTGAATAAACAGTTTTTCAGCTACCATTTTAGTTGCCCCATACAAATTTACGGGGTGCACTGCTTTATCTGTACTAATTGCAATTACTTTCTCTACAGAGTTATCGATAGCAGCATCAATTATATTTAGTGCACCATCAATATTTGTTCTTACAGCTTCAATAGGGTTATACTCACAAGTTGGAACTTGCTTCAGAGCGGCGGCATGAACTACAATATCTACTCCGTTCATTGCTCTATAGAGTCTGTCACGGTCCCTTACGTCTCCTATAAAAAAACGAATTCTGTTATCATTAAACTTTTGATTCATTATATATTGATCGTATTCTCCCCTTGAATATATTCTAAGACTTTCTAGATTGTATTTGAGAATCAATTCTGTAAATTTATTTCCAAATGATCCGGTTCCTCCAGTCAACAAAATAATTTTATTTTCAAATAAAAAGTTTTTTTCATTTTCTTTCATATTTTTCACAACCATGAATAATATAGAATAATTTAGATTTTATCCCACTATTCTTCTAAAGTATTGTATTTTGTCATTTATACTTTTTTCTGAAGTTTATCTCTAACATTTTTCTGTGTATTCTGGTAGAAACAAGGCATTTATAATTACAAAACAAACCCGTTTTTTGATTTTTGGACCTACTAGAACCTAAAATAATGCATGAAATTTCTTTTTTGAGACATAATATAGATAATTTTGACTACAGTATGGAATACTAAAATAAATGTAAAAATTAGTAGAACTCACCCATATGCCACTCATTTTGAACTGGGTAAATGTCTAGTTTTTCTACCCAGGACAACTTCATTTCAATCAATTTTATGGAGAAAAACGAATTAGCAGATTTATTATATGGAGAGGAATTATGGAGTCCAGTTAAACCATAGTCTTTATGCATGAAGCCAGAAAGACTAGAGACAGACAGTATGCTTAAAGCCAAAAATCTTCTTAATTTGAAGAATCGAGGTAAACACCAACCTTTTTGCTATAGAACAACAAAAATATAATTTTAAATATTCTTGTTGGCTATCTGCTGTTTGACTGTTGAACAGTTAATTATGTTTAATAAAACTTTACTTAGTTACATTCAAATTTAACCAATTTTAGGAAAAATAAAAGGATACAATAGTCTGAAAGAAAAATAAACATCCAACATTAATTTAAAAATACTTACTCATTTAAAGTATAAAATCAATTTCATTAGACATTGTTACTTAAATTATAGTATTTTCTATTTATGATTGTGATTTAGGTTAATTAATTTCAGGTGTTCCATTAGCTCCATGAGTCATAGATCAGCAATGTTTTTTTATTTTGGATAGAACTAAGGAAATTCAGAGATTTTTACACAAAAACTGTGCATTGAAAAGTTGCACTTCAGCATGATGATTACTAATTCTCGAACGTTTTGGGATATTGACCGGATTGTATCTAAGACTTTTTCTTATTTTTACAGAAAATTATGCACGCTGCGCTATAACATAAATAAAAAAAGCATAATCTTATAAAATAATTTACCCAAATTAATTCAAATTAAAAATAAATCGCAAGCGAATTTATTGAATTTTGCTAACTTTTCAAATAATTCTTTTGCATTTATTAGCCCCACTAACAAACCATAACAAGTATATTCTAGCTTTGAATTTACAGCAAAATTGCAATACAATTTATCCGCTTTTATAAATGTGATTAATTCGCTAGCTTATTACATAAAATTTTGATGAACCACTGATTTTCACAAATCATTTATATATTATCGATCAACACATGACGAAATTTAATGATTTATCAAAAATTATTCATTTATATAAATTGCTTCGTATCAAGAGAAAACAGTATGTCTATAGGCTTGGAGCGATATTGAACACTTTATATGGATTTTCTCTTCCGAAAGGCAATTTGACTATCATAAACACCAACAAGTTGATTAATTTTTCTTAGACTTATAATTATTCAACAGTTCAACTGCTCTTTTAATATGTTAGTTGTAGAACTCAACACATTCAGTAGCATGTTTTAAGTCAGAGTTTATGGCTTCAAAATTTCTATTATTATATTCTTCGACACCAAAATTAGCATAAACTGCTACCTGGTTAACTTGTACCATTGCTAATCGATATTCGTCCATTGTATCTTGTAAATAGGACGATACATTGTACAAATCACTATAATCAATAGCCTTTTGACTATCTGTATACAAACTACCAGCATGCATAAAAAGTGACGTGGTGTCGTAGCTCTTTGCCGCAGTGGTTAGATATTTCATATCATTATCCACTGGTGTCATATCTGAAACACAAGTTACCAACCATTGAGAATCGTGATATTTTGTTGGTTCATGTATTGGTGTAGCAATGGTCGAAGGTAATGCGGCAAGTGCTACTATCACTAGACAATTGGTATTAAAAAATATTACAAGTCCAGGTATTGAAGTATTTAATTTCTTTTTCAATTGATACCCAAATTCTAGTTATTTTGAGTATTTGACAATTTAAACTCAAATTTGAATTTTAGATATCAAGTATGGACAAAACATGCAAATAAAATGATATTCTAACAAAGGTTCTGGTGCAAAAAGTCTGGCTTTGTTGCAAAATCAATGAAAAACTTCACAATTAGGAAAGTTAATCATTTTCATTAGAAAGAAAATGACACATAAAGGTTAAAATTATGGTGTCAAAATGCAGAAATATTTTTTTTGCAACGGAACCGGATTATGTTCTATTGAAGGAGTCGGGCACCCAAATTCACGTTCCATGTCGTAGCTAATTTATTATTTTTGCCGGAAAATGTTATGGCTAATGGGACATAACGCACTGATCCCAAAACTCAAAATTGCCTATCAAACCTCAAATTTTGAATGATTAATCGAGTTCATTATCATAAAAGTAATTCTGGAACTCATATTAATCTAGGAATAATTTTTTTAGTATGACCCCTGTCATAAAAAATGTGAATCTAGTTCAGATTATTTTAACATAGAATTTAAAGGTTTGTTCCTTGCCTGTTTCTATCTCCCAGATTCTATTGTATATTCCTTTTATCTGCTGGAGACCTTTAGCCATTGTTTTAATTTCCCACGAATGAAATCCTGCAGAACCAACAACAAACCTTTCATCTCTTTTAGAAGATTCTGGAGAGTAATATTTATCCATGAGGAGGGATAAGTCCTTTGCTTAAGCTGAGTTGCCAGGAATAACCCGTACTTGGGTTTTCCTTAAGCCTCAGATAAAAAATGTTTCCAGTTTTTATATACATGGTCTTTTAGTTATCAACTTCAGTTATGATAGGTTGTTGATTAGCTGGAGTAGGTGTAGCAAATAAAGCCATTGGAATAATAGATAGGCTCTAATATATTAGCAAAAGTGTTATTCTATGTAGAATTATTGACATATTATCACTTCTAATCAACAAAAATTCATTTTGTTTCTGTACTTTATTTTAAACAACTTTTAAAGTTTTATATCTCGGACGTCCTCACATTCTAAAGTTAAAAGCTCCCATCTCCCACTTATCAACTTGCGAAAATCTGAACTGCTTTCTTCATTGTCTTACTTCATGCTGTATCAGCTACTTTAGAGTAATAGTTTATTGTTCCTTTTATTATACACATTAACAGGACTTGTTTGTTAATTATGTTCTTCCTCAAGAATCTCAGAACCGTGAAGTTGGTGATCTTCTACTCTTTAGAAGCCCTAATCTTACAGGCTCCAACGTTGTAGAGCTTAATCTTACCTATTCACATTTTAAGGCTTTTGAGGCATTGATCTATCTTGTGTATTTTAATTCTTAGGAATCTGAAAAAAGTGTATACAAATATTAATTAGTTTCAATTACAAAGGCATGTGTTTATAAAATATGTACATTTTATGAAAAAACATAACCAGCTTTTCTTTCCTAAAGTAACCTATAATAGTCATGATAAGTATTAACCCGGTTATTTAAGATTCATTATAAAATTAAAGGCTCAATAAAGTTTATGTTCTAAAATTGAAGCTTATTTATCCGTCAATTTGTATAAGTAATTATTTATTTAAATTTGCTAATATAAGAATTAGTCAATTGACAGATACCTCCCCCCTGTCAATTGGCAGAAACACCCCCTTTGTCAATTGGAAGAAACACTCCCCTCTTTCATTTGGTAAAAATATCCCCCCTGTCAATTGACAGAAACACTCCCCTCTTCCATTTGGTAGAAATATCCCCCCTGTCAATTGACAGAAACACCCCCTTTGTCAATTGGCAGAAATACCCCCCTCTTTCATTTGGTAGAAATGCATTTGGAGATTGCGAAAATGCTGTGAGCATATAACTAAGTAACTACTTTGAAATGTACAACACTACAATTATTCACTGACAAAACTATTTATCGAAATACTCTTTTGAATAAAAATACATACTTTAACCCCACACCAAAGAATTAGTATGCTTCAGTCTGCCAGCTCAGATAATCGAAACTCTAGAATCTTCGATTTTTGCTTGGCTATTTTTCTTTAAGCTAGAAGAGTTAAATCCTGTCTTCTGCTTATTCAGCAATCTCTTAATATAGTGTTTAATTGTGTCAGTCGTCACATTCTCAAAGGATAAATAGAACTTCCCATTTGAACATAGATTCTAATCCAAATGTTTATTTTTTCTCCAGTTCAAGATGGAGTTTGAAAAATTTGTAAAAACTACTTTCTTTCAAGCATTGAACTAGAGCTGATAGAGAGTTGGTTTGATGGAATTCCAGGAATAAGTGAACTTGTTTTTCTACACTTGCATAGCATGAATTTTGTAGCTTTGTTTTGTGCAAATAGTTTTAAAGATAGACGCCCAGTCTTTTTAATTACCTTATTATAGAGATTTTGATGAGCTTAATTTTTGGCTAATTTCTTGTGAAGTGTATATTTGCAATTTGTTGAGGTCGAAGTTTTTTCGAAATTTGCTGTAGAATATACCGTATATATACGAGGTACCAACACTATTCTATCAGTAATCTTAACATAACTATGGATAAAGTTATTTAATTTCAATGATTGTCGCAGCCCTGTCTGTCAAAGGTAGTGCCACCACCTATGACTATGGTGCCAAAAACAAACTTATTTTAAAATAAGGTGTTGATTTAGGATGTTAAACAAAAACAAAAAAACGCTAATGTTCACTTCATCCCATACCAAAAACAACAACTGAATCATTTCATGATTTTCAGATGGGTTTTTTAGAAAATGATGAGGTTTTTTACAGTGTTATAGGATACTTTGGAGCAAAATCAAAAAGTCATGATACAACAATGGAAAAAAATAGTAAAAGAACCCCCTTCGAGAATAAAGGATATATTATGGAATAAGTGGATTTACTCAAAAAAGTATCATAGGAGCGAGTTTATGCAGTGACCAAAAAAGATATTAAAAGCTGGAAAAATTTTTGTCATTGCTGTTCAAAGAGTGAATCAAAAGACGTGGTATACAGCTTTCTGTCATAATCTCCATCATTAAATGACATTTACAATAGAAGAAGTATTTTAAAGATATTGAAAGCTATTCTTAATATTAAAAAATAATAAATAAGAAAAGAAAAAAATAAAGTCAAATATAGGAATTCGCAGGAAAGATTTGGACATGATTCTCATGGGAAGAAATAATAGGTGAGTCAGAATCCTCTTAATTGTCTTCTAAATTCCAGAAAATGTAGATACAAAATAGAAGGAGGCTCTTCAGGACTACAACTCTGCAGAGCAGTTTCTGCTGCAATGAACAAAAAAAGCGGAAAGTAATCAATTACGTATTTGAAAATTTTCAAAGGATTTTGATATTAGATAGCTCTGAGACAGCTTATTTGGAGTGATTTTTTTAGTCATTAGAGATAAATTTATCTCTTAATTTAAGTTAGGATTTGGAGAAAACTTGGAGACTTTATATCGTTTTCTTGATTTCTGATTGATTGCAATAAATTGTTAGACGAATTAATGGTTATTGTTAGTGATCCAGAAAAATATTAATAAGTTTCACAGCTTATCTAATCGGCTTCAAGAGATTAATAAGATAGGATATCTTTAATCTGTTTTTATTGCTGATGTGTTCTAATTCATTATTTAAGTAAAAAAAACAATGTGAATGTGATATATGGAATTCATGTACATCAAAGTGATAAAATGAGTGGTTTAGTTGAACAAGCACTTTTATTTGGTACGAAAGCACATGCCAATCAACTTGATGATGCTGGAAATGACTATTTTATGTCTCACTGCTGGCAAGTCTATGAAATTGTCAGAATATTATACCCTGATGACTTTGCACTACAGGCAGCGGCTTTATTACATGATACATTAGAGGATACTAATATAACATATGAAGTTCTTCTTAATAAATTCGGTGTTGATGTAGCTGCTTTAGTTCATGAAGTAACTCACGAACGAAGGGCCGACGATAAAGGCTGGTATTTTCCACGTTTACACTCTATACGTGGGATTGTTCTGAAATTTGCAGATCGCACCTCCAATTTATCCAGAATGGAAAGCGTATGGAATGAGGAGAAAATTCAAAAATATCTCAAAAAATCGACTTTTTGGCAATCTGAAGACATCTAGGTTTCATACCAACTAACACTGCAAACTATACTACAGTATCAGTGGGTGTTTCAATCAATATCCGGAAACTAATTCTAAAACGAATCCTATGATTATCTGAAGTGACACTGCTGACATGATCTATGGAACAACAATGAGCAACGTTTTACTAGATGCATCTATTTCGGTAAAGTGAACTTTGGTCCAAACTCCACCATTATAAACTGTATTAAGTGTCTGTAATCATAAATTGCATGCTGATTTTACATCGGAGGATGTTGCAAACTACAGTAATGGATCACAGAATTTAACAATCGTTGTTCTGTCTCTTGTGGAGAAAAGCCTTCAAGTGATTAAGTCTATAAAGGGACTTAGTTGCTTCAGGTGAACTAAGTGATGGATTTTCTTATGACGAATATATATACTGAAGGCTGCAGTGACAAGTTTGGATATTAAAGAAGGAGATCCAAAATTGGGAAAATTGGTTGGCACTTACTACTCAATCTGGGTATTTTATTGCTCAGGTAAATGATCACATCGATGGTGGGTACTTTCGCCAACAAAGAGGTAGATGCTGATTGATTCAGCGAGAGCAATGAAGTTATAAGAAAATAGTATGTATTATTTGAAGGAATTTTTTATCATAAAAATTCAATCGTGAATCCTAAGCTGCTTCTTTTAGTAATTATATATATAGTTTACATATTAATATTCGATATTTAATATGATTTTTATATTCTAATTACAACTTCCTTCAAAAAACTTTAGAACTTTTGTTTTTATCAAAGAAGGTTCTGAACTTGATGTCCGTATGCAGTTCAAACTTTTGAGTGATAAACTTGATCTTATTTATATTAAAGCATCATGTAAAGATAAAGCAGAGAAATGTCCTAATTGCAAGACAAATTATGATAGAGACATTAATGCTACAATTAATATCAAAAAATTCGTTCTCATTGATCTGAATTTAATTATGAGCTGACACCTATGGAATCAGAGGATTAAGTTTTGGGACTTGTTCTCGAGAAAGAAAGGAATTTACCAAGAAGACACGTCGTCTTCAGCTGATTGGTAGTTCACTGCTTTCATTCAAAGATATATCAGAAGATGTTGTTTACATCTTTTTGTTATAATATTTCTCAGTTGATGAAATTGAAAGTGAAAGAAGTATTTTAAGGATAGAGCAGGCTATCTTTCGAATTAAAGATTTTTAGCCTAAAAAAGAAAAAACCAGGTTAAATATAACAAACCTTAAAAAAAGTTTGATCATATTCCAATGAAGAAAGAAATTAGAAATCAATCTGAATCCTATGCGGTATCATATTACGATAAATGTATTGTATCGACAGAATATTTTTTCAAAAAAATTATCGAAACCAAAAATCAGGCCACAGAAATATTCTCATTTAATTTTTGTGAGGAGGTATAATGAGATTGTTTTATCTAAGTTTATTATTTCCTAAACTTATTCTCTTCCGCTGATGCTATGTTGATTTTTACTTTAAGGATTCTAAAAATACACCTTCAACTGTATGCATTTTATTTGGGTACATTTTTTAAAAAATACTCAATCAGGTAATTTGAAAAGTGGAAGGTATTTTTCTTTTAGTGATATGAGGAGCTCTTCGTCTAATTTTACACCATGAAGTGTTTTCACTTTAGAAAGCTGGTCAAGGGATAAATTTTTTGCTTTATGTAAGTTAGACCATCGAAGGTCAGTTTCTTGGAGGTTAGCCTCTTGGAAGTTAGCATCTTGGAGGTTAGCTTCCCGAAGGTTAGATCCTTGAAGGTCAGCTCCTTGAAGACTAGCTCCTTGAAGATTGGATCCTTGAAAGTTAGATCCTTGAAGGTTAGCCCCCCGAAGATCAGATCCGTGGAGATCAGCCTCTTGTAGATCAGCACCTTGAAGGTCAGCACCTCGAAGGTCAGTTTCTTGAAGGTCAGCTCCATAAAGATTAACCATTTGCAGGTTAGCTCCTTGAAGATTAGCTCCTTGAAGGTTAGCTATCTGAATGTTAGATCCCTGAAGGTTAGAATTTTGGAGGTTAGAACCTTGTAGATTAACCAATTGAAGGATAGATCCTTGAAGGTTAGCTCCTTGGAGGTTAGCCCCTCGAAGGTTAGCTCCTCTATCCAAAAGGTGAGCATTTGAAAAATCAGCCCCTTGAAGGTTAGCTCCTATAAGATTAGCTTTCTCGAGGCGAGCTCCTCGAAGGTCAGATTCTTGAAGATTAGCTTCTTGAAGATTAGATTCTTGAAGATTAGCTTCTTGAAGGTTAGCCTCTATGAGGTTAGCCCTTACAAGGTTAGCCCCTTGAAGATTAGCTCCTCGAAGGTTTTTTTTTTCTGTACTATCCATTTGTAATTAATCGATCTTAAACCAAAATAAATATTACTATATTAAGTATTGAATTTTGAGGTTATATCCTTGAATCTTTGATCGAATCTAAAAAATGAGTGTGGTTCCAATTTGTCGGAAAATGTATAGAGGGTTTTGTGCTTATGATTTTAAGAAATATATTTAGAGTATCATATTTTTAAAATAATATAACTTAGGATGAAAATGGATCACAAAATCTGCAAGGATAAATTTGACAATTTCAAAATGACTATATTTTTGAATTTTGCTGAGTTGAATTAACTCAGTTTTCAAAATTCCAGTTTCCTCTTATTTGCATTTATGCTCCCTCTGATGACTAAGAGCAAGATCTATAACTTTTTTAAATGCCCTTCATCTTTATCCCCTAGTCCAATTATCCTAACATGTGATCGGCTTGTCCTAACTTTTTCGTCTTTACGCGTATAAACTATATTTTCCGTGTTCGATATTTGGTCTGGAATGTCCTTATAGTGATGGACAATACTTTTAAATGCATAACTCGTTTGATGTATAACAAGAAATGTATACTAATAATTACATATTAATAAAATTGCCATATTAATAATTCGGGAGTAAATGAAAAATGAAAGTAACTACAGCTAAAATTATCAAAAGATGTCCTTTTTGTGGTGTATCCAATATTAACCGAAGAGTTCGTTTGGGTGGTTATCGATGCTATAAATGTCATAAAATTTTTAATAAGCCTGTTTTAGAGGAAGCATCTTTATTTGATCTTAGCCAATTGCCTGATTTTTGTCATAGTACAGACTGAAGTAATATGTAAGGTTTTACAGGAAATAAATTGCTGGATGGATACCCTTTTTTTCAGAAATTTTGCGTCTGCATAACCTAAAAACTTTCTTTTTAAAGGTATAAATCTATCAATAGCAATTTAATTTTCTACAATTCAGGTAGTTTAAATTTACTCATTTTTTAATCTAATTTTTGTCAAATATATCCTTATTTTGATAGTAATATATAGATATAACTTTACGGTTTTCAGGGAATTTTCCATCCTCGCATACAGCTTTTGGATATTAATCAAAAATAAATTCCTAATTATTAAATTATGCTTCCTGATAGGTGCCTAAAGGAAATTGGACGAAGTCAAGTTGAATTATTATAAATTTGTATCAGAAATTATTTTTATACACCTATATACATATATATATAATTAGATATTTATTATATAAATAGAATAACTAAAAAAAGCGGCACAATAAATTATATGGAAAGAGTGGATGGGAATAAATGAAAAATCAAGATAATTTTTTAATATTTGTAATTTCAGTAGCCTTAGTTTATTTTATAATTATCTGCTCGTCTTATGCATTGGCGTCTAGCGACCAAAGTAATTCACACACTGTCCCATATGCATATATTACGAACCACGAAAGCGACAATGTCTCTGTAATTGACACAATAAACAATACTGTTACAGCCACGGTACCTGTAAGAAGCCATCCTTTTGGAGTTGCAGTCAGTCCGGATGGAAAAAAAGTATATGTAGCAAATAATAGCGATGACAATGTTTCTATAATTGACACAGCCACGAAAAATATTACAGGTACTGTGCCTATAGGAATTGATCCTGCAGGATATTTTCCTTTTGGCGTTGCAGTTAGTCCAGATGGTGAAAGGGTATATGTAACTAATACCTATAAGGGTTGTGTGACAAAAACATGCAAAGGAAGAAAGCACTCCAATAAAGAGGAGAACCACTTTTCTGTTCATGTAATTGACACAGCTACAAATACTGTTACAGATACGGTGCCTGTAGGAAGCTTTCCTAAAGGAATTGCAGTTAGGCCGGATGGGAAAAAAGTATACGTTACAAATAGTTGGAATGACAATGTCTCTGTAATTGACACAGCCATAAACACTGTTACAGCCACTATCCCTGTAGGACGCTTTCCCGAAGGAATTGCAATCAACCCCACTGGAACAAAGGTATATGTGACGAACAGTTTGGATGACAATGTCTCTATAATTAACACGAGTACAAACGATGTTATAGCTACGGTGAATGTAGGAATTAACCCTGTTGGAGTTGCAGTCAACCCGGAGGGAACAAAAGTATATGTAACAAACGTTGGTAATTTCAGTGTTCCAGACAACACCGTATCTATAATTGACACAGCTACAGATAATGTTACAGCCACTGTAAAGGTCGGACAGCAGCCTATAGGGATTTCAGTCAGTCCGGATGGAGAGAGGATATATGTGGCAAATAACGGCGACGACAATGTTTCTGTAATTGACACAGCTACGGACAATGTTACAGCCACAGTGAATGTAGGAAATCAACCACAAGCCATCGGGAAATTGATCGTCTCTCCACCCATTGCTGCACTTTTTGGATCTCCTACTTCAGGAAAAATGCCATTAAAAGTAGTCTTCAAGGATAAGAGCACGAGGGGGTCTAATTCATGGAAATGGAATTTGGGAGATGGGAATACTTCAACAGATAAGAATCCAGTGCATAAATACACTAAAGTTGGGAAGTACACTGTCAGTTTAACGGTAAAAAGTGCAGTCAATTGCAATAACACTAAAACGATGTATAATTATATCACAGTGAAAAGGTAAGTTAATATCTCAAATTGAAATCATGCTATGTACAGGGTTTCAGGTTATTGAAGTGCTTCCGTCTCTCCAAGATGTTTTTCTGGAAAATGGGGATTCTTTGATGATTTGAGAGATCCCTTACTTCAATTTGGTGATTTAATAGATCCTTTACCTCAATTATAGGGCTTAATAGATTTTTTAAATATATTAGATGATTTCGTGGATAATTTAAGTGAATTAGATGATTCAATGAACCCTTTTCCTGAATTAGATAGTTCAATTGATCTTTTGCCTAAATTCGATAATTTAGAAAATCCTTTACTATATCCCGATGGAGAAATATAATCACTACCTGAATCTGAAGGCGGAACAGAATCTTTCATTAGATTGTGGATCAGAACATAATCTTTGCCTGAGTTTAATGACGGCATAAAACCTTTCATAACATCGGAAATCGGAACAGAATTTTTGTCCAAATAAGATGAAGGAACAATGCCCATTAGATAAGAAGTTGGAATATGATAGTTACTTGAACCTACTGATGGAATATAAAGTTCCATGATATGCAATATCGAAACAGAAACGTTTATCAGATCAATAATTTTGATATAACCGCTGCTCGAATTTGACGAAGGAACAAAATATTTGCTTGAATTTGATTGCAAAACAGAATATTTGCCTGAGTATGATGATGGAGCAGAATTGTTTGTGAAATTAGAGTTTCCACTTACCAATCCAGAAGTCAATTGATACTACAACAAAGACCAGTATTGAGACGGTCAACATTTTGTTTATTTCGCCAAACATTTGTTTTACCATTCATGGACTCCTAAATATTTACTTGTCTTAACATATGCCTGGAAGCTCTATTTTGAAAAAAAACTAAGAAGCAAGATATGAATCATATTTTTTAACTAAAAATTAATCTCCGTTTTATTTGATATTGTGTATTTGTGGATTATATAGTAATCATGTTATATCACTAAAATTAACTTTTAATTGTATAATCTAAGTATTAATATCCATCATATATAATTAAAAGAGAAATTTAGATTAGAAATATAGCTATGTGATTTATAAAGTTTAATTGGGTAAAAAATCTTGAAATATTAACTTATTAAATAAAAAAATTTATGGGAAAGGTTGTTTGGCTGATTTCGCTTCTCAAATGCATTAATCCATATCCGGTAAACTATATTAATCATTTTAAATAATGCGATATTTTATGTGTAAATCTATTTTATTTAGCTATTCAGCCTGGGAAAAGTAATGATAATAATCCCTTTAATGAGATTAATTGAGTGAATTTAGATGGGCTTATTTACTATAACTATCGGCTATTTTCCATTTTATTCATTTTTCATCAGTTAGGAATCAAAAGTATCTATCGCTTTAAAATAGATATCATTCAACTAATTTCTGATAAATTTAATCGTTAAGTCTTTTTCAAAATTCATAAATTCTTTCAAGAAAAAAACTATCGAATATATTTTAAATATTTATGAGGTTAAAGACCTCATTCATTCTAGGATCGATGCATAACTTTAAGCGCAAATCCATATCGATTTTACATTTTATAGATAAGTTTTTTGTTATATAAGTAGTTCTTATCTTTGCTTAGATACGGATTATCGGCATTAATTCCCCCAAAGTGGTGATCCCAACAGACCAAATAATCACCATACTTGTTCGATTTTGCATTTACTGAAGCAGAGGCTACAACATAACCTTTCGATCCTAAGTTTACTGGTACAGCAGTTACATATGATGACTTTATAAGTTTATTATTACCATCAGGTCCCAATACATTCAATGTAACATTATAAATCCCAGATTTCCAAAAATTATGATGAGTCTTTATATTTGAACCACTATAGTAGTGGCTCCTATTCCTATATTTTCTTAATCTGGCAATAGCTTAAAAATAATCTAAATTAAATGAACAATAATGGATAAATAAGCAAACAAATTATACATTTGTATACATCTGCAGAATGTCTACAAAAAAATAAATTTCTACCTGTAATTTTGAGTAAATACTTGAAGTATTGAATAAAAATCATATAAAAATATGAAAGTATTTGCCCTTAGCAAAATGAGAACAAAATTAAACTACTATTGAAAACTAAATTATTTTCTGAGTGATGAGGTTTTTGATCTGCATAATGTAATTCCGGTAATCTCGTAAATCCATTTAATATATTTACAAGTGTATAATATTATGCTAAGATAGCTCATCATATTGACTCAGAAACTCCACAAATTTCATAGGATCATAAACTGGATATAAATATATATCACGTATGAAGTCACGTTTTTTATTGATGTGTGGTATAATCTAAATTATAAAACTGATTTTATTAATCAATAATGTTTGTTATTATTTGACATGTATCTCTTTTTGTTAGTTTGCTTTCATTATTTTATGAGTACGTTACATTTATATTGTTTGAACTTGTATTCTATTTTGTCTCATGTGAGATAAAATAGAACATTTTGGGGGTGGTGACAGCCTACCAGTCGTTCTGTAAGGGCACATGATTAAATTTAGGCTGTTACGAAATCATTTCTTTTTGAGGGGTTTTGAACGCGTGGGGGCGCGGAGGTGGGTGGAGTTTTGCTAAACTCCACCTATTCTTTCCTCAGATTATATTTATGGCATATATTAACATTTTTTGAGAAAAGATTTCAAGCTTTCTTATTATAATGGAACTTATCTGCACTCTTTACAAATAAGGAAGTTTTCATAACTTTGGATATTTCCACAGATGCATGAGAGTATTTTTAATATCTTATATTATCACCAAAATTTACCACTATTTGTTCATGAAAAATCCTACTGATTTTGCTCTGAAGAAGGAATACAAACGTCTTCGGCAGTTGGAGACAAAATTCCTGAAATTGAATCCTTAATAGATTGGAAATCTTTTCGTATTATTTCTAAGCCCGTATATTTAACAAAACACCTTCGAAGGCAGATCATAAGCTCTGTAATAATTCGTCTAAAATTCTTGTTTCAATTGTTCATTTGCTTATTAGGAGTATCTCTCAGCAGAGGATAATTAATTCTTTGGACTTAACTTGTTATACAGGTGTATGAGTAGGGTCTCTTTTTTAAAATACAACAATAAATAAAAAATATTTATTTGCATTTAAATCAGTGATTTTTGAGTTCATACCTATAGTTTATCGTTAAATTATCTACTTGTTATAGTTGAACACACAAGATCTGAAGGTATTGACGCATAAAAAGATAGATAAAGTAAATTTAGAATTCATTGTATAACTTGTTTTTAATAACATGATTCAGTCATCAAAAGATTTCTCAATAGACCATAAAAAATTGATTTGTTGGCAGATATTTTTAGCATGAATGGCAGAGAAATTCTATCCTTAACTCCTCCAGATAAGAATATTACTCCGGAAGTAGCAAGGAAAAATAAATTAGACATGAGAAGGCAATTAGTGTTCTAGCAAGGAAAATTACCACAATTTTAGGGCCTTTGATTACAAACTGTAAATAAATAAAGATAAATCAGGAGATATAAAAAGAGAAATTCAGACGAGGAATATTGTTGAGAATAACGTGTAAACATAATTAGTAGAATAATCACAATTACGGGAAAAAAGGATGTAATTAGCACGTGATAAATCAGTTTAGTCACGTACTTTTGTATTAAATTAAATAATTTGTGTTTTAAGTATTTTTAATTTAGTAGTTTAAGGGCTTCTCTGCAAGCAGCTACAGCTGGGGCCCCTGAAGTGATAAAAATAACATCCATAGTTTCCATGATTTCTTCTTTAGTTACCCCGTGATTAAGAGCACTTCTCATCTGAGCTACAACACAGGCTTCACATTGCTTAGATGCCACGACTGCAAAAGCCATTAGTATCTTTGTTTTTGCAGATAGAGCTCCATCAGATAACAACTTTCCATCACAACGTTTGTACTTCCCAAGAAATTCCGGGTCAAGTTCTTCAAGAGTCTCAAGTATATGGGGTTTGAATCCGATTTTATTTTTTATACTCTTTACTATTTCCTCATGTTCTGTCAAATTTAGCCTCCTACCTCTATAAGATAGTATAAATACTGATTGTGTTAAAACATTATTTACGATTTAATTGACTAAGATACAGCTTCGATGAAATTTGAGTATTATTCTATTGATGTGGCTCTAGCTGCTTAATAGACAGTGTGCCAATTTTCCTGTAAAATCACAAATATCAACAGTTATAAGAAAAAATCACGTATCTTAAGGATCTAATCAAATAAGTTATGTAAAGATCTAACTTTTAATTTACAACAAATTTGCGATACTACAACTTAACATTTTCCATACAAAGGCCTTTTCCATAGACCATCCAAACATCTACTGCTTCATTCAATATATTTTCTTCAGAGCAATAGTAATATTTCAGTATTCTTGGCTACCTCAACAAACTTTATTATACAGGCAAGATAGCCAACTCTTTTGATATGCATTAGGTTGGGCTTCAGCTCTATCGAATAGTTTCTTGCTCAGGAAGTGGGTTTCCTTATGGATAATTTGCTCTTTTCAATATCTCCCCTACATGTAATACAAATGCCAAGTTATAAATGTTGTTTCTGATATCTATTTTTCAATGTTATTAAATTATATATTGAATTTTGAGCTGTTTGAGTACAGAAAATGAAGATGTATAGGGTGACTTAAATGAGCTGAAGAGAAAATCAAACAGATTTTTGTTTTATGAGATACCTGCAATTTTGCAAATTCTTTTGTAAAATCTATTTTCGCAACATAATACTTTTTTGTTTATCTGAGCGCATGAAGAGCATTTAATATATTCCACACACATCAAAACATTTACTTTTTAATTATGTGTGGATGTTTGTAGATATCTTGGAACCAGACTGCACTTAGAATTGATCGAAAAATACACAACTAAGAACTGTTGTTATTGTGGAAAATTTCATGATATGCTTTTTAGGAAGCGTGTTATGATTTATGATTGCGGAAACAAAATTGATAGGAATCTAAATGGTTTTATAAATATTATGTTACTTTTCCTATCACAAAAATGCCTTGTGGACGGGCACTCAATAATCTGTTGATAATCTTCGACAATACAGAATTTCCGATGGATCTCCAATGTGATAACAGATGAAGGAAGTACTCGAAAGAGACCCCTTACTAGGATTGTATCAACTCAACCAGGGGTGGTTTACTTAAAGTCCTGCAAATAATTTTATTTCTTTTCGAGAAGAATCATCTCTTCTCCACAACAAGAAAGAGTTCCTCCTCCCATTTTTTCTACGAGAATCTCATTGCCGCAGATCTCACAGCGGTATTTTTCTCCTTTAGCAGATACACCCATGAACAGCTCACCTCCTTTTATTGGATTAATTCACTTAAAGCAATATACAGAGATTTTACTATTTTTTGAATTGCTTTGGCTTTAATCTAAAGAATATTTCAATAAATTTTATACTTCAGCTGATTGTTTATGGAGCTGATATACGTAAATTTTCGATGGACCAATTTTCTTATAATGCTTGGCTAGTAATTATTTTTTCTATGTTCTTATTATTTGGTAATCAGAAGCATCTATTGCGTCGAGATGTATCTCTTCCGACTGATAGTTTGTAGGCTAAATAGTTATAATATAATATTCTAATGAGTATATTTAAGTTTCTTGATAAGTTCAATAGGATTCATTAGGGCTCTGTAGAATACCCCTAGCAGCCAGTTTCAGTACTTTTATAAAATATATCACAAACTTTTGTTATTTTCATTTATCTCATATATTCTATAATTGATGTGTTCTCTTCCTAAGGTCGTGTCTTTTACCTAAGAATAAGCATTAGCAAAAAAGAAGTCGATTTAGTCATGAAGAAGATAAATGAGCTTGAATTCTTGGTTTTATTAGGATTTCGATAAACCCAAAATTTCGCTATAGGCTTATAAATATTATCTAAATGATTCGGAAAAATCAAAGGTTTATCGAAATCAGTTTATTTTTATGACCTGCTGTTAGTGACTTTTTTTGATATTTCTGCATAATATTCTAAAAAAATTTAAATTGTTATTTATATTTTATATGTTGTTTTTATTTTTCCAGCTATTGTTATCATTTACTTGGGTTAAGGCTGGACAATGGGCTGGAAATGGCCTGAAACTGTACCGGCTGGTATCTCACCCAAGTAGGGGAAGCTGGTTGCTGGGGAAGGACAAGATACAACCCAGGATCCTGCGCCATTATAAACATACTGACAAGGGCCAGACCAGTTCCATCCCCAACCAAGGCCGTCACCCCAGCTTCCTCCCCAGCCCCAATTCCCACCACGGTAAAAACCACGATGTGCACTAGCTGATACAGCTGTCAACGATACTACAAAAAGGACTAGCAGCAAAACAGCCAGTACCTTTCTCAATCCGCTAGATAATTCTTTAAACATCTTATTTCACTCCATTCATGTTGTTAAAATTAACACTAAAAGTATATAATATGCATTTTATAATTTATTGTTAATAAAGCTTTTGTGATATCCATGATGGCATTTTCATCAGGTATGTTTTGTAAGTCATCTGTACGGATATCCAAAAACCTTTAATTTAAATATTTTTATTGGTTTTTATAGAAAGTAGAGAACTATCATTGAATTACTGCTAGATTTGATGATATTACCAATCACTAACAAATTTCCTGAATTATCACTTGTAATTTCACATTTTTAAGTGGTGTTCGTTGGTATAAATTGTTGGTAACGTCTTTAGCTACTATAATAACTGTTTCTTTTCTATAACCATAAAGGATCCCGCGCTTATTGCCGCAGGTGTCATGTACATAAAAAAACAAACTGCAAGCAAACTACTTAGTGCCTTTTTCATTTGTTCTAACATGCTTGTATGTCTTTTTTATTTTTGTACTGCAAATCTTCTTCTGTTTTGCGGAGAATCAAAATAAATCATAAACTTTTATCTTCCATTTTCGCTGGTTTTTTAAAATTCTCTAGAGGTATTTTCACCAGTTGGCATTATTTAAATTAATTATCTTAAATAAATATTTACTTATAAAAATATAAAAATAAATAAAATTTTCTTATTAAAAATAAACTTTTTGAGCTTTTAATTTCATAATAAACCTTAAATAATTTGATTCATACTTTTTAAGACTATTATAACGTGATTTTAGTAAGGAAATTTGGTACTGAAATTTCATAAACACACGTATTTATAAAATTAGCACCTTCTCCTAATGTTATGAGAAACCTCAACCAGAAAATCAATAAACTTTTTGATAGTTAAACAATTCAATAGTGTTGGATCAGAGTGAGAGTATCCACAAACATGCCAGATCCTAGATGATGGTTCAAATTTTCCTATCATAGGAATAGTTTTTCCTGCCCTTTCTGATTTATATTCTAATTTTGTTACAAAACCACTCCACTTAGAATAAACTATAGCCTGTAATAAATGGTGATTCATAACTATTCCTTTAACATTCAGAGTTCCAACTGCTATTGCTTGGTTCTCGCTAATAAGTTTTAAAGAGAGTTTGTTTTGGCTTTTAATTCATCTTCAAATGTTTTGTGGTGAACTGCTTCGATTTCTTCAATCTTAGGAAACTTACTATTATTGTTTCCAAAATTCACATTGTAGTGTTGTGATATCGAGAATGACTGAATTAGTAGGATATTTGGGGAGAATCCTGGAAATTCAAGAAAAAAATCATTTTCAATTTTGAACTACTATTCTTCTTAGTGTGCCAAAAATTCTGTGAGATCATAAATATCAAGATGTTATTAAGTAGAAAACCAGACTCAGAAGAACAGATCAAATAAAGTAGTTAGAAACTTGACTTTGAGTGTGCTGTAAATTTATTTTTATAAAATAATTTTCACGCATTAATTTAATAAAAATAGCTAGCAAAAGAATTTATTAAATTTTGCTATGCCTTTTTACTGCTTTTTTTGCATTTATTGGGATGCAATAGGTAGAAACTTGTATCTTTCTATAAGCTTTGGGATAATCTGGCTCCTAAAAGCATAAAAGAGACATCGGAAAAAAATAGCAAATAAATGACTACTGATTTTGTTCATTCATTTAAGTTGCTTTATATCAAGATAAAAACACATGTTTAAGGGTGTGGAGTAGGATTAAATGCTTCATATGGACTTGCTCTCTAAAAAGAAACTCGGTTATCACAAACATCAGCAAGTCTTTTAATTGCTAGAAGTATGAGCTTTCAATAGATTTTATGTTCTATTAGCATGGTCTGTGACTGAATTAAGACTTTGAAGAGTTTGTTTCAACTCAGGGTTCCAAGCTTCAACATTTCTTCTTATATATGCTTCGACTCCATAATAAATATCAAATATGACACTGTTGGTCTGTACCCTTTCTAATTGATATGCATACATGTTGTTCTTCAATGGTCACTAATGGAAACCGTATGTCATAAATAAAAGTTGCTGTCATGATATGACTTGTAGTTTTTGCAGTTGGAGTGCTCTTAGTAAGTACATAGTTTTTGCATCAAAAACCTATGCATAAGAAAGCTGTCTATATTCAAAGCTTAATCCAGGAAAACAGTAGTCTTAACAATTCAATCTGGATAAAAATACATCAATAACCCGCTTTATCCAGATCCAAGTGATAAATTTAAGTCAACCTGTTTTCTTTAACTGTTAGCTATCATCTATGTTTTTCTAGATTTATAAGGTAGTAATTAAAATATCGATAATATATCGGAATAGTTATCAATTGGCTTATTATTGGAACTTGAACAATTACTAAATTTTTGTAATCCCAGCAGATATTAAAAAGTCTATTCAGTAAAGGTGAGATGAGTTTTTTAAGCCATTGCAGTATCGAGAAAAAAAATGGCACTTTTGTGGGCTTCAGCGAAAATTTGGTTCAAAGCAAGTTTGATGATTTATGGAAAAGGAAAAATCGCCCTGAAAGTTTAAGCGTAAGAAATGAAACTATTTAAATACTGTACTGTTTATTATGTGCGTTTATTCACAGTACTTCTGGGAAAGATAATAATTTATCTGTACCAACATCTGTTTATATAATAATAAGTAATATTATCTTATAGGGCATCTGAGATAAACTCTTTTGTTTCCCCCAATTAATACTACCCCCACTACCCAATCTCAAAAAACAGATGCCCTTTTGCTCTTTTGAACTTTTTCTTCTTAGATTCATAGGGTACATGTAGTTTAATTGAAAACCAGCAGCAGCAAATACTGAACTATCTTAAGATCAATAATTCTGATTAGGCTTCTTGTCTTCAGTATATTATAGCAACTGCGTAACTCTTAGTTCTTTAACGTCTTCAGGAGATGGATAATTATATAATTCGAAGCTAGCTGGAAAAAACTCTAGTCCACCAAAGGCTTTACAGCACCATATTGCGATAAAATATGAGACGAAATATTTGATAAATAACCAGGAAAGACGTTTTTTATATTCCACTATACACATAGGTTTTAAATTAAAACATATGTATATTCTCAACATCAACTTTCCATTACAATAAATGAGTCCTACGTGCTAAACATAACCCACAGGATTATGTTCGTTTGGGTTTGCATAAGCGATGTTTGGGTTCCCGCATAATATGGAGTGGGTTAAATACCACCGGGCCCATAACCACCGTCTTCTCCACCATCACGGCCATAGCCTTCGTCATCCCTTTTATTCGCTGCTATTGCTGTCGAAGATACTACAAAAAGGACTGACAACAAAACTGCAATTCCCTTTTTCATTCTACTAGATGATCGTTTCAACATTTTATTTTTCCAATCCTTTCAACAGTTCATTTAAAAAGCTATCCACTCATTTTTTTGTTTAGTTTGATGCAATTTGATTTCTGTTTTTAGTTTGTATACATATAGCATTATTAGAATTGATAAATCGACAATAATAAGTTATTCATTCATTTAAATAAATAGAATAGGATTATAAGTTCATTTTATCTTTGATTCTTCATCTCTAATTATCCAAAAAAATACTATTTTTAGTACTTATGTAGGTACTCAAAAATTTTGAACGAAAAACAATACGTTAAAAGAAAAAATTGATGTCATGAAAAGCTTTGTAGTTTTTGTAGTTGGAGTAATCTTAGCAAATACATAGTTTTTATAGCAAAAACTATGTGTATATGGAACCAAAAAATTTTGAATTGTAATGTATTGTAATAATAGAATATTTAACTTAGAAATGAGACCCTAGTGTATCAAATGCATACGATTTTACTGCATGTATTTTCAAAATGGGAGTATAAAAACAGTGATCGGGAGTACATAGCTAGTTAGTGTGAGTATATAGAATAGTTAGTTAGAGATTAATTATAGCTATATATAATATTTATTGGGAGTAAATAGATGTCATATCTGGGAGTATAAAATTTGGTATTGGGAGTATAATTTATAAATCCCGGGAATGTGGATACAATTATTGGGATTATAGAAACATTTATTACTTCTCGGGAATACTATTACTCCCATGACAGTCGAAGACAGAAGTGACTATAAAAAAATACAGATATGGGTTCCATTAAAAATATGGGGTAAATTAATATCTATGGGATATTCAAGTCCGACAGAAACTGTATTAAAAGGGCTGCAATTATTGACTACAGAATCCCAAAACACTCCCATGTCACTAAATATTGGAGACTTAAAAGCAAGGGTGGAAGAAAAAGACGCAAGGATAAGGGAATTGCAGGAACAGATGAAAGTAAATTATATCCATCAGCAAAATAGGATAGACGATCTTAAAGCTCAGATTCAAACATTTCATGACCAATTGCAAGTCAAGGATGAACAGTTACATACTAAAGATGAACAAATCAAGGATCAAAATGAGAATATGCATAAACAGGCAGTCCATATTCAAAGTTTAATTCAAGAGAACAGCAGGTTGAACACAAAGTTACTGCCTGAAGAGATTGGGAAAAAGAACTCATGGTGGCGATTTTGGTAATATCAGCTATAATTATACCAAATCATAAAATGAGTAGTGAAGAATTTTCTATTAAAAATATATCAATTTCGGATGATAAATCTTAATCAGCTGATAACTCATGACTTTCTTAAACCCGATCGACCTTCGCTAAAATTTATTTTCCAATTTTATCTGCATCATTGACAATTAACTCGACATTCTAGTTTTTATTCTCTGAAACAACATCTCTCTTCTGATATTCATGTCTGCAGTAATATTCCGGGAAACCTCGCACCAAAATCCACATGCAAACCTGGCAGTTTCCGTCACAGCATCATTCTGGTGCTCAAGAAGTTTTTTAGCCACATCAACATTACACTTTTGGATATGTTGAGAACTGAAAATATTCACTGATGTTGAGTCATCTTCCTTTTTTTCATCCAATCAATAAAAGTTTGAGATGTTATGCCTGCAGATTCGGCTGCAAGAGCATAAATAAGTCCCAACTAGACATTGTCTCCAATTCACTTGGTTATATCTGGAGTTAATTTGCGAGGTCTTGCCATGATAATACCTTTTTTATTTACTATATTTGATATTAGGGAATCTTATACTTAATATTTATTCAGTTTGCTAGTCATGAAAGTGGGATTTATAGTAATCGAATCAAATGTGAACTATTCTCAGACGTTTCGAGACGTTTTTCAGAATGGTGCAGGATTTCCACATGACAATCAACAAAACTTACTATGGGGCTGAAATTAAGTCTTTTTTAGATTAAAACATCGCGTTTTGGAATTTGAATCTATAAATATGTAGGTATTATATTTTTGTATCTTATCAAAATCTGTTAAAGTTTGCTGCTTATGCTGATAAAAGTGAATAAGGCAGCCTGAGAGAGCTATATATACTTATTTCCTTCCGTATCGGTAGATAGCTCACGATATCGTTTCACCTATCTGTACTCAGTTAAAATAAAAAAATAACATTGTGTAACTAAATGTTTGGTCTTTAGATAAGGTCTTATACATAACTATGTCGAAAAAAATAAAGAGTTATATGGAAAAGACACTTTATAGTATTACTAATAAAGTCGATGCAATAACTATTAATTCAATGTATTTAGACAAGAAATAAAACTGGTATAAGTCATTATTTAGAATTACTAGAAGCAGTAAGCCCTAGAATCTCTTTGTATTAAACAAAATATGGGTGATGCGCCATTTTTAGTCATCGATAACAATTAAAATTCAAGAATTAATCTTTCCGTTTTAGATTAAACTATTTAAAAATATTAAAAATTGGATCAAAAAATAAGTATGAAATTCTCAAAGAAATAGTTACGGAGATAGTTATGAAAAAAATTAGTAGTGTAAAAGCCAATGTGAATATAAAAACAAGAATATTAATTTTTACTGGACTTCTTGTTTTGTTTTTAGTTCTCAGTCCAGTAGCATTCGCCGGTCGTGTGGGTCCAGCTTTGAAACTAGTAGAGTTCGCATTTCCTACAAGGTATAATGCTGTAGAACAAAATATCACATACTTCTACATGGTAACTAACTCAGGAGATGTGAGTCTCACAGGAGATATAAATATTACAGATAATGTAACGGGAACAACCACTCAAAGCACCGACGGTCTTGAAGTAGGCAGCATGCTTACGGGAATAAGTATCCACACAATCACACAAGCAGATATTGATACTGGTTCTGTTACTAACTTAGCGAATGCAACAGGTTCATTCAACAACCAACCAGTAGTTTCACCTAATACTACTGCAACAGTTATCTATGAACACCTAACCAATAGTTCTGGACCTACCAATGGTGGTGGATTTGACAATAGCGATTATGGCGGTACTATAGTCCCTGTACCTAAGTATGACAGGCCTATGTATAGCATTGGACCTTATTGGTATGGCAGTGAACCTTCTACAACCTCAGTACCAAATTCGAATGATAGTGACCACAAGGCTAAGGTTTCTTCGTCTAAAAGCTCCAAGGCAAAATTGGGCGGCTCAAAATATAAAGCTTATTTGAAGAACCATGAACAAAAAAACCACACCAAAAAACATAGAGCAGAAAAAAATTACCATCATAACTTAGATAAAAAATAGTTGGATTTTCATTTCCATTAAATGGAAGAAGTGCCAGCAAAGACAGACCTCGGTCCTGGCTTCAATTGATCCAAAAATCATTGGTGAAGCAAAACTTTTCATGGCCATAATATGTGGAATTATGAAAACTGAGTGCACTTTAACTATTAATATTGTGAGAGAGATTTAATTGCAATAGCGAAACGTGTTGTGTCCAGGTTTTTTGCCTGGATATCCAAAATATTCATGATTATATGCCCATAAAACTTTACTACTGATTCTGATACATGAGCATAAGGTAGCCTGACAGCCACAAAATCACTTATTCACTGTCGTATCAGTAGGTAAGCTCAGATATTGTTCTCTTAAATGTTATGGAATTAAAATGATAAAAAAGCATATATGTAAATAGTTATTTCTTTTTTTGTACATAATTTCACATAAAAATCTAAATTAAACATATTGTATATAAATTATAACTGTTAATTAACACAAATTTTACTTAGGTGTGACGCCTGGGCTCAGAGTAGTTAAATCAAAAATGAACAATTCTCAGATTATTTTAGACGTTTTTGCGATATGGTAAATGAATTCAAAAATAGACGGAAAAAGAGAATTTGATGAAATGACTGTAATTAAATAAAAAAGCAGAACTGTAGTAATTATACTGAATTGTTCCACTCTTCAGTTAAATGTCTACAATTTATCCCCATGATCAATTTCTGAATCCATCTGGAAAGCCTAATTTTTACTTCTGTATTACCCTCCTCATCGGTTATAATGCAGCGCAATTCATGAATAAAACCAAGTTGTTGATTAAATTCAGATATTTGCTCTTGTATTATTTTTTTCGCATAACGTGAAATATCTATGATCTCGTTCTTTATCAAAAAATAACGGAGAGCACAAAAAAATGTTTCTCGATCGATGGATCGCATCTTCTGAGTTCAGTTATTACTATCTACTTCATTTTTTGACTTATGCATAAGAAACGATGCTGAAACATTGTACTCTAAAGCGCATGATATTTACTGATTCTCAAAAGGCTTTGGCGACGATCGACTTATCCAAGTCTAAATTAATGATGTTTATGCCAAATTGATAAACAGGATTTTCAAAAATTCTAATTTTTTGCTAAACGTTTGGAACAAGCATATGCCCAATTCATTAAAAAAGAGTGTTATCCAGATCCAGCAGAATATAGTCAAATGTATCTATGATTGGGTATTCATATCTGAAGCAGTGGGTATCCTGCATTATAATTTTGAAATACAGTATCAATAAACTGTTTAAAGAGCTAACCAAAAAATGAAATTAATAAAAATTTTTTACCTGAAAGAAAACTTCCAAGCATTACTGTAATACTTTAGTACATGCTTAAAGTTTACAAGTTGTAATACAACCAAGTACTACCGAAGCAGCCATCACTAAAAATAAGAATGCTGCAGCTAATAAATTTTGGACTCCAATGTTCATTAAAATGTACATCAGGTTAATTTAACGCTTAGTTTAAATATAGATCGTCAATCATTAAATAGCTACTATCTTCAAAGTTAACTGAACTTGGTTCAAGTGCGCAAATTCAAATTTATGAACTTATTTAGTTGGTTATATTCTGTTTGACTGTTAATCAGTTAATTATGTTTCATAAAACCTTACTTATTTACTTTCAAAAATTAATTGAGTTTAGCCATAATCTAATATATAAATCAAAATATTAATTCGAGTTGTTCAATTAAAGTATCAAATTATACTGAAATAACCTTAATAACCCAGATAAAAAGTCCACAGTTAACGAAAAATCATCAAACAATACTCCACATCCAGACATTCCATGGAAACCATCCTGTTATCTATTATGGTCTTTATCATAATCATGCTCCCTAGTAAGAGCTCTTCTATGGTTATCAAGGCCACCACATCATTTACCATACATCTGGTCTAAAATCCTTCTTTTTTGAAACCTAATTCATTTAGCGACGCTAGGATCAATTTTATGGAACCAGCATCTGTTCCATTGCTATCGGATAAGAACCTGGCCTTGAGTCTATCAGTGATCTATTAGTGATCTATTCCTTGATTATATTTACTAAGCTAAGGCATAAAGCATCAACATCCTAATCGGGAAATGATACAACATTTAGTATCGAACTTGTAGACATAAAATTACTTGAAAATTAGAGAATTACCATAAAATTATCCGTCAGAAGTGATGTGTTCGTAAACATAGCACCAAATTGAACTGGAAAAGTACTTGTTTGCTAAAAATTAAATCGGTATGCTTTTTTCTATATTTTTAGTTTGTGGGTTTATTTTGGTGAATAAAATAGTAATGGAGAGTTTAAGTTGAGAATATACATAGGTGTTAATGTAAAATATGTGCATAAATACATACAATAACTTCTGAAATTATTGATTTTATAAAAAATCGTCACACTACCTGTTCATTTCTTGGCTTTTACACCGAAAAGATAAGTTTTGCACCCTTTTCCTTATCTGATAATTTGTAATAATTAAGAAGAAAATGGATTTTACGATAAGCTATAATTTATGAGGACATATATCAAAAATATACTCAATTTAGATATATTTTGATAAATGTATATATATCTGGAATTAAAAAAATTGTTATCTTGTTTATGGAAGGGGAGTCAAATGAAAATTAATTATAATATATTTAGGATAGATCAGTTGAAAATATTTAAAATGATAATTAGTTTAGCCCTATTATCATTCTTTATAGATTGCTATTAGCGCTACTTGTGGGAGTGTTAGATATCCTCCTTAATATCAAATCAAATTTATTTGGGACTCTAGGGGGTAGTTTTAGTCATATAGTATCCGATGACCTCACAGTTTTTGTTCTGATTGACCTTTTCAAAACTTTTGTTGATTATCGTGTACATGAAGAAAGCAGACTTACATATGTAACCAATGTTACAATTTTGATAGTCATGCGTGAAATTGCGGCAGGGTTATATGCCCAAAGATATGATTTTCAATTTATTTTAGGCTTATCGACATTGCTGTTGATTTTAGGTATAGTGAGGGCTCTAGCTATAAAATATCCATCAAAATTACGATTTCACCCCGATCAATTGAGTTGGGGGATGATATATTGGCTCTGTAAAAGAGAAATATTTTGTTCCTTTGAAGTACCAGAGCTACAGTTTCTCAATGATCAAGATCTTAGGAACCTCAAGGATCAGAAATGACAACAACTTTTTCTGATGAAAGTTGCTACTTTCAAATTTTGCATTTGATTTTCACAGGTTTCTTCTCCTTCAAGGAATAAAGCGCAACATTTTGATTTTTAGTTGCTTCCCAGGTTTTAAAAAACTATCTAGTTTTATAATTTTTGGTGAATATATCCTCAAATTTTAGCTGAGATTGAGAAAATGCGCATATTTTGCTTTAAAACCTATGTATTAGTGAGAACAATCGAAACATAATATTTGTCAGTAAAATCATTGACTCGCTTTAATTTCAACAAAGGACCAAATAATAAGTACTACGGAAAACTCAAAAAAAATAGGGCAATATCGATTACCTTAAGAAACGTCTTTATTGCCCTGAAATTAGGTGATCAACCCATTTAAATTAGACATGGGAATTCCAACTATCAGCATGAAGTTAACAACAATAAAATATTGCTTGTGTAATTAGTGAAATATTCAATCGATGCTTTAAAGCTTATTTTGTCCCTAATTGTTTAACTCTTTCTGCTAATAGGCTGAGCAATTCCTGTTTCTATTTAAAGAAAAAAGATACAGAATCAATTAAATTTTACATAACAGTTGGCACACTGGTCTCATCACTAAAATTTACTATGAATTCAACTAGCAATTAACTGAAACCAATCTAAGACCTACAAAATAATAAAAAGGGTTTTATGTTCAATTTGTGCATAGGTATAGAAAGTAAAAACTATGCAGCATTGTTTTTAGATGGGTATGTTCTATCTTGCATTGTAGTTTATTCGAGTTTGTGTTGAAATGCAACTTAAAAGTTTTTTTCCAGAATAGTTGTTTTGCAGGTTAAATTGTTGTTGTTCTAATGATATTATTAAGGTTTTTAAATGTTTGACAACTAAAAGTAAAATGGGCATTAATTTAATTAAAATACAAATATATATATTTAGTGGAAAAGTTTACTTTGTAGAATGAAATATTACTCATTTGTGTTTTTGTAACTATTTTAAGCATTAATATCTAAACAAACATCGTGAGACCGAAAATGAACGAAGCTAAATGTGCTAAAGCAAGTAGAAAGCATACAAACATAACGATTTTAGGAATCGCTTCACTGGTGCTTTTGATGCTAGTGAATATCGCAGTTGCGGTACAATCTTCAAATGCTTGGGTCCAAGAAGGAAGTATTCTAACCAACTCAGGCAAGTACACTGAAGCAATAACAGCCTATGACAAAGCAATTAAAATTAACCCGCAGGATGCGGATGCTTGGAACGGTAAAGGAGTTGTTCTAGATGAATTAGGCAAGTATGATGAAGCAATAAAAGCATATGACAAAGCAATCGAAATTGACCCGCGGTATTTTGAGGCTTGGACCAATAAAGGAGTGGATCTGGTGAATTTAAATAAATACGATGAAGCAAAAGTAGCATATGACAGAGGAATTAAAATTAATCCAGCTTGGGAAGGTAAAAAGAATTGAGCTGAATAGGTTAAATAAATCCTTTTGTATGCTAAATAGTTACTTAATTTTCATTTATTTTTTATCCTCCGTGAAATAAGTATAGCAACTTTTCGGCTTTTTAAATGAAAATATATTTTGATAAAGGATATGTATTCCCTGCACAATCAAGTAAAAATGTCTTATAATTTCGGCTGAAAGAGGAGAAAATACAGAGATTCCAACACAAAAACTGTGCATAATTAAGGGCTTCACATTCAAGTATTGATACAGGAGAGCAGCAGATAAACATTAAGTTGCTTCCTGAAAATCTAAAAATAAAAAAGCCCTAGTGGAAGTTCTGGTAATTAATATTAAATTCTCCCATATTTTTTATGCGCTTGTTAAGCGGTCAGAATATCGAAAATGTATACTTTTTTCTCTTCATCATCAATTTGATAGAAGACTCGATAATCTCCGACGATATGTAACTATTCGAGTTCCTTTTAGTTCTTTTTTGTTTCCGTTACTATCTGAATGGAAATGGATTTGTAAGCTCCTTAATTGCAGATTTTATATGTTCTTTTCGTTCTGCAGGAACTTTAACAAAAAGAGTGGGGTGTACAAAAACTTTACAGGTCATCGATGTTCACAAACTCATTTTTTATCTCTCTTATAAATTTTTCTCCATGTTCTGCTAATTTATTTCTATTGTGTTCGACTATTAGGTCATTAATAACCTTATTATAATCACTCCCATCGTTCCAATTTTCCGCAACTCTTCTCGAGTTTGCTTTGTAATCTGGCTAGTTGTTGTTTCAGACATAATGAGCCTTATAGTAGTTATAGTAGTTATAGCGACTCGGTTAAAAATATCTGCTGGAAGTTATGGCGACAAAAGAACATATATTTGCTATAAATAAGCAATCCTCTGGAGTTTTTCTCATGAGTTGCTTGCAGTGTAGAAAGTTTTAGACTTTATGTATTATCAGATAAATATTAGGCACTAAGCTGCTGAAATTAGGCCAAATATATAGATTTTAAGACAAAACATATGTATTTTTGCCATTTCAGCCCAAATTATTGAATGTTTTTTAGTAAAATTCAGGAAATAATATATATATTTTACCAAAATAGCCGCATTAATTAACTTATTTTCTACAGATACTCTTTTAATTTTAACATTTGTTTCTGTATAGTCTAATGACTATATATGAAACAACTTGATAATCTATTCCAAAATTAATATATTAAATTAATAGTGTTTATACCGCTAGATCTCCTTTGATATCTATTTAAGAAAATTATGTGCATATACCAATTTCCGATGTAAACACAAAATTAAAATGCAGGAAAAACAATAAAAAGACTGGGAGAATGAAAGTTCTAGATTACGTAAATATACACCAATTTCCGATGTAAATTAAAAAGAAACTGATTGCATGAAATTTCAGATTAGGTACATATACCAATTTCCAGTGTAAATAAAAAGACTGGGAAAAATGAAAGTTCTAGATTGCATAAATATATATCAATTTCCGATGTAAATTAAAAATAAAATGACAGAAAAAAAATTTAATTTTAGATACTTTTTAAATACTTTAACCATATATTATATATTCTATTAAGTTTATAACTATACAACATGGTATTTTGTAACTATACTTATTGTATAGCTTCGTAAAGATCATTTTTTCTTCTGAAGGAGTTAAACTCAAAAATAAGGTTACATCGGAAATGAGTGTATATATATTCTCTCTTATGTGTAAAAATATTTTTAAAGCTAATGAGAGTCCCTTCTTTGTAAGTCTTCAAATCTAGAATCTTGTAGAATCACCTGCTTGATTATGTGAGTATCAGTAATAGGTTTCACGAAATTAACTACTCCCCTTTTTCTTCCTCTAGAAATCTTGTTAACTGAAAGTATGCCTATTGAAGCTAGTTCACTGATGTAATCTCCCACTCTTCTAAGTGTTACAGTATCCAATGAAATTATATCGGCTATTTTTAGGTATGAATTATAAATTTCAGTTGTCTCTATTTTACTTCCTGTCATATCGTGTCGGTATGTGAAGGCAAAAAGAACTGCTTTAGTCTGTGTTGGGAGCTTCCGGATAATCTCTACTTGTCTGTTAATTTCTACTTTTCCTTTTGCAATTTTTACGTCTTCTTCACATATTTTTAAACTCCCTCTGAGTTCTGCATTTTCTCCGGCGAGCCTTAAAAGATCCATCGCTTTTCTTGCATCTCCATTCTCCTGAGCACCAAAAGCAGCACATAGCGGGATCACAACTTCTTCACATACTTCATTTTCAAAAGCCAAATTAGCTCGTGCTCTTAAGATGTCTATGAGCTCATCTGCATTATATGGCGGGATAAACAATTCATTTTGCCCGATGATGCTTTTTGTTCTTCCGTCCAAGTTGTCATAAAAGATTGTATCATTTGTAATTCCTATGATGCAGATATTGTTTTCCGTGAATCCACATTCCTTGATTCTAGATAGTTGGTTAATGATATCTGGATGACCGAGCTTATCAATTTCGTCAAAAATGAGTATTATCGGCTTTGAAGTAAGATTCACAAGTTCACAAAAATATTCAAAATTTCTTGATATGGAAGTACCCACCATCTTATTTATCAGACCAGGAATTGAATTAACAATTTCTTGGTTAATATATCTTAATAGAGGACTTGAAGCACTGTAAGATTCACAAAAGATGTAAATCACTAGAACTTTGTGTCCTTCAATCTCCGCAGCAAAAGCTATTTCCGATGTAATTAACTTTGTAAGCATGGTTTTACCTGTTCCGTATGTTCCATAGACAAAAATATTATCAGGAACGTTTCCATGCATAATGTCTTTAAGGCAATTTGTGTAAATATCAATAATATGATCCCTATGTAGAACCTCATCTAATGAGTTTGGATGATGTCCTTTTTTCAAATAGTCTTTATCTTTAAAAAGAATCTGCTTGGAATATAGCTTAGAAAGTTTGTTTGAAATTACCAATTTATCACCGGAAATGAAACATTCTATTCTGATTTCCGATGAATCTATTTAACGTTTCCTATTTTTACATTACATTGGAAATAAGTATGTATGGAGATTATTATTAATAGATTTCTCGAACTTTTAGTTCTGGTGCTTTATACTTACTAAAATCTGATGACTTCTAAAAAATATAAAAATTTTTTGAAATATATCTTCTATCTCGTTTTGAATACAAAGAAGCTCAGGCAGAAAAAGTTCATGATATTGTAAAAACTGAGATGGAAAAAGGAGGCTTCTGTTCATAACAGATTTTCTATGTATCTCTGAAGTAAAAATAAAGGATATTCTCTGCGCACGCTTCGCACATGTTTAAATTTCTATTTTTATTATTTTTTAGGTTTAAACTATTAAATTTACAATTATGTTCTAATTTATTTCAAAATAATTATAATAAAAACAGTTTCTAAACGAAAATAATCAAGTAGAATTTCGAAAACTAAATTTAAAAATATAATTATACTACTTTTTAAATTTAATTGAAACACAAATTGTTTGGAGAGCTACTTGAAGAATTAGTCGATCTTCAAATGTGAAGGATTCAGATATATTCTGTAATACCCTGTCCAACTGGAGTGCTTTTTCTGATACATTCTTCTCAATAATTTATTATATTCTCAATTGCAGTTTTCAATATAGAATGATCTATTGCACCTATCTGTTCCCATACAGGTTTTCCGTGAAAGAAAGCCTTGAAAGTCGGAGTGCTCTGGAATCCGTACCTTTCAGAAGGTCACAGGTTTGTTATAACATTCACGCGGGAAAAAATTGCCTGGTTATTGAATTACTGCGCATATTTCATAAAATATGATTACACGGCCCTATAAAAAGGACATTATGGGCTGTAAATAATTATTGTAACTGGCTTTGAAGACTCTTCTATCAGCTGTTTACCAAGAATAATCTAATTTTCAGATAAATTCTTACAGATTTATTTTCGTTTTCAGGGCTATTTCAGCGTTTTCCTTTACCAAACTACCATCCAAAAAGCGATATGTTGCAAGCTCACCTGTGGAGAAGCTGATTCCCCTGAGATCCTTGTCAGATATGTTTTCTATGTACTTGACTAGAGCTCTCATACTTCCCCGATGGGCACAGATTATCACATTTTTCTCCTCTTTTATTGCAGGCAGAACTTTTTGCACGAAATAGGGCACAGCCCGCTCATAGACAGCTTTGAGACTTTCCCCTTTAGGCGGGCCTGGTTCAAAATCCCAGCGCCAGGAAGCAAGCTTTTCGGATCAATATTTTTCTGCTATTTTTTGTTTTTTCCTGCCTTGGAGCTTACCATAGTAACGTTCGTTTAAAGCAGCTGTAGAGTATACTGGAATAAGACTTTTATCGAGTTTTTTGGGACAGGAGTACCATTCGATCTTTCCTATCCTGCTTTCATCATTTGTTTTTTCATGGAAAAGAATTCCTGTTTTTTTCTGCCCGGACAATATGACGAAAAGAGTTTCCTGTGCCCTAACAAGGTTTGAGACAAAAGCAAGATCTAGTTAGATATTCTTGAGTTTAACTGCACAATCAAGAGCTTCTTCAATTCCTTCCCTGCTGAGAGGAATGTCCATCCATCCAGCAAGCTTTTCATCAGGCTTAAAACATGGCGCTCCATGCCTAATAAGTATAAGATATCCCATAGAATTATATCTCATGTAATTATATTAACATAAAGGATGCCAATAAACTAAAATCAGTAAACATCTTGGTTTTGTTTTATTAAGAAATTTTATGTATCTTCGGTTAAGTTAAGAATCATGATTAATTGCCCTATTCCCACAGCAATTATTCAAAATATTCAGTGGTTTGATGTTGGAATATCTATCTATTTTAGTTTTAGTACTATAAATTTGGAACTATTTTTGTTCTCAAATTTAATCTTAATTCACTGGATTTAGGATTTGTAATTAAAATTATGCTTCCTCCTTTGATTTCGCTTAATGAAATATTTTTTTAATACTTGATGGGATTGCCTAGATTTACCATTAATTTCTTCAGCAATCGACTGTAATAGGCAATGTACTAAAAGTTGTGTAAAATATAATTTACTCTATATTCTTTTTCTTTGCAATAAAAAACAGGAATTGCTAAATCTGTTAGCAGAATGAGTTATAGTGTTCGAAAAATAAGCTTTAGAGCATCGTACTGATTATCTCACGGAAAACATAAATAATATTTAATTATTGTTAATTTCATGTTGATAGATGTTCTATACATAAATAATTAATAAGAGTTAGTAACCCAATTTGGGGTAATGATGACATACCTTTAGGTTGTTGTTATCACCTCTTTTTCTTTTTGTCATATTTAATTTTAAATTAATTCATAAATTTGATTTATAAGAAAACATATAGAAGTAATACATGCATCCATACGCTTTTACGAAAATTAGTAAACGAAAGCTGATTTATTTCGAATTAAAATATGATGACCATAAGAATCATAGCCGATTTCCATTAATGTAGCATTTGAAAAAGTATTATTGGAACAAAAATACATTAGGGAATGAGGTCTATTTTGCATCTTCTATCGACAACGTTAGCAAAGAAGCAGCAAAATATTACATACTGAAACAGGGTTGAAGTTGAAGCTTCCCTATCCTGAGCTAAATACTCCGAAATTTTAAATTTTTTAATATAAAGTAATTTAAAGTTTTTATATGAAATCAAAATTTAATATAAAGTAATTTAAAGTTTTTATATGAAATCAAAAGGCTAATAAAGTTTATCCACAACTAAAAAAAGTTTAAGTTGTTCTGGATTTTATAAGTAACTATATGTGTTTTATAATTTATAGTAGACTGTCCGCTGGCAGACTGGTAGATCTGTAATAAAGTAATTTTAACAAACTAGATTGCATAAACCATGAACTACAATTATTCTTATTAAATCTGCCAATGGAAAAAGAATAAAATAAATTAGTAGTTTTAAAACTAGTAACGGAGTGAATTAAATGTTGAAACAATCATCTAGTATGAAAAAGGTACTTGCAGTTTTGCTGGCAGTCCTTTTTGTAGTATCGTTGACAGCTGTAGCAGCGACTGCGCGTGGCGGCGGCCGTGGCGGCGGCTGGGGTGGCTATGGCGGCTGGGGTGGCTATGGCGGCTGGGGCATGATGGGAGCATATCCCTACCTTGGATATGGTCTTGGTGTTGGATACGGCGGTCTTGGATACGGTCTTGGAGCATATCCCTACCTTGGATACGGTCTTGGAGGCTTTGGATACGGTCTTGGCGGCTGGGGCGGCTATGGCGGCTATGGCGGCTATGGCGGCCGGGGCTACGGTGGACACGGACGCGGTCGCTAATCCTGAATACCATATTGTGACGCTCAAGCATCACGATAAATTAATTTATTTTTTTTACTTTTTTAATTTGAGTGAATTTTCAATATGTTGATTTCTTTTTAGGACTGCTACCTGGGTACAGATGGTACTCTCAAAACCAGATGTAGTATAAATTTATCTCCAGAACGCATAAGAATTTATATAGAAGTTAGATGCATTTCTTATCACAAATAGTTAACATGTATTCGATTCTAAAAAACGCTAAATTGAATGAAAAAAGTGAGTCAAAAGTTCATTCAAACACTAGTGAGTTTATCTCAGAACACGAAATAGTTCTAAAGATTCAGGGGTTTTACGCTTCTTCATATAATGAGAGTAGCGATTTTATGAAACAAAAATCAGTTAAATGGATCAATGCTATCAAATTATTACTATTTTGTGCAGTTTTTTCAATAAAGGATGTTTCTGAAGATGTAGAAAGACCTTCTAAAATAATAGACGAAAAAAATATATTTGAAAAGCTTAATCCAAATAAAGTTACAACTAAATGGAATGGTTCATATATATTCAGCAGCCTGGAAGATGCTTTAAAAGAACTTGAAATATTAAGAAAAAAATACGAAACAATAAATCAGATTTTCCGTCCGAAATTTGAAAATCTTTCGGGACCAATTTTACTAGATTATCTAGAAACGGAAAAAGAATTTTTAAAGTCAATTAAAGTTCTTTACACTTACGCATATACTCAGCATAGTAAAGATGTGAATGATCCGTTTTTTATTTCCCTCCTTGAGAACTCTCAAAACCTGAGTACCGAATATGAAAAAGCCAACGCATTTGCAACCGTAAAGTTGACTTCTTTCCGTAAGGAGGAATGGATACATTTTTTTTATGAAGAGCACAGGCTTGAGATATATAGATCATATATTGAAGCTACCTACATGAGGTTTGCAGAGCACAGACCAATAGACGAATGTGAGGCTGTACGTCTTGCTGATATAGAAAATGAGTGCATGAAACTGGAGACTGAGGCACTTTCGGAGATCACTAATAACATCACGATGGCAGGAAATATAACTCTTGAAAACGGAGAGGAATATCCAGTTAATTCACAGTCCTATTACACTTTACTTTCAACAGACCCGAATCGTGAGAATAGAAAAAAATGTTATGATCAGAGATTTTACCACCTGATAAACAAATCAGATTCTATGGCATCTCTCTATTCCACTAAAACCCCGCTCGATGATCTTGTTGCCAGGCAACTGAATTACACGGATTCTTATGAGTCCCGCCTTCATGGCCTCTATCTCACCAAACTTCAGATTGATGATATGAATGCAGTTCTTAAAGCGAGAAAATGTATATTTGAAGACTATAATAGTTTCAGGAGCAAAAAACTCGGGCTTGAAAAACTTAAGCCATATGATCTCCTATTGCAGTTGACAGATCAGCCTGAAAGGAATTATACTTATTTTGATGCTTTGCAGGAGATCCAGAAATCATATTCAAATTTAGATCCACGTTTCAATGAAATCTTTTTAAAGATGGTAACTGGTAGTTTCATAGACGTATATCCTGATCCAGAGCATGGAAAACAACCCGGAGGCTACTGTACGGACTTATGTGCAATTAACTCGCCTGGGTTGGTCTTCATAAACTACAATGGTCTTATCAGTGACCAAAAAGTTATAACCCACGAACTTGGGCATGGAATTAGTTTCTATTTAATGGGTAACTCGGTGGATTTTTTCTACTGCTCCGGTCAGATCTACGAGATGGAAATCCCAGCTACTTTTAACGAAGAACTCTTTGCTGATCATGTAATAGAAAACTCAGATGCTAAAACTGCAGTTATAGTGCTCGCCCAACATATAGATGACTATCATAACTACTTCATCAGACAACCTATGATCACGGAATTTGAATATAGAACACACCAACTGTGCTCTGAAAAAGGCGCAGTGAGTGGAGCGGAACTTAATGCTCTCTGGACAAACTTATCTAAAGAATACAGAAGCGATTCAATTGAATACTATCTTGAGGACTCTGCGGAATGGACCTATGTAATCCACATTTACCTAACAGACAATTACTATGCTTTCAACTATACGATTTCAAAGGCAATAACCCTCGCTCTCTTCAAACAGTACAAGCTGGACCCAAAAAACTTTAATAAAAAATATATTTCTTATCTCTCAGCTGGGTCAACAATGCAGCCTGAAGAAAAACTCAAGAAATACTTCAGGATTGAAATTAACAGGCAGCTTTTTGAAGATGCAATGGATATAGTGCAATTGAGGATTCAGGAATTGAATAAATTAATTCATATTTGAAAACAACAGCAATATCATACTTTTTGCCTGGTTTGATTAAATGCTTAATTTGTTCAACAAACATTAGGTACTTTACCTTCTTTAATTGCTCTACGCAAATTATTTTCATATGATAGTGCAACGAGCTTTCACAGGATAATTTGAACCTATACTTTGAATTGAGTGCATGGATGACATTTAGATAACCATTGATGTTCAAACCTTGGAAAAGAGCTTATGATTCTTCTTCGAGATAATAGCAATTAAAATATTTTTGATCAAAGTTATAATAACGTAGTTAATCGATAAACTGCCGTCAAGAGTAACGTTTATGAATTAAAAAGGATATATAAGAAAAAAATTGATTTAATCATTTTTTTAATGGTGTTTACTAATGTCCAAAAAAACTTTTAACCCAAAATCCCGTAAAGAACACGATCAAATGAACCGCAGTAAGCTGAATAATAAAAACTTAGCATCTAAGGATGAAACGGAACCAGATAAACAGAATAAAACATATTCAAAATTATATGAACAATGTAAAAATTTGATTGGATTTAAAAAGAAAGGTTGAGTGAATCTTATTATTTATGCGGAATATTTACCAGAATTTCTACCATAGCTTTTCAGCTCCTTGTGAATAGATTGCCTTTTGATTAATTTTGGTTCGGCCCCTTATCTTTCCAGTCTCAGCAAATTTCTCCGAAACCTAAATTTAAGGTTTTAAAGTTCATAATAAGTGGTCTCTTTTGCAGTGTATTATGGAGTGTTTTTATCATACTTCCGTAACTCATGCAGTCCAAAGCTTGTATTTACTTTTTTTATCCAACTGACCAAAAGTAAATTATACATACATAGAAGTGCTGAAACATATCCCTTCATGGACTTTGAAATTTTTAATTTTGCTACATTTGTCAATACCTATGGAACTGCTTCAATTGTTGCTGGCAGGTATATAATATCTCTCAACCAATGGTGTAACAAGAAGAATGCTAGATAACAGAGTATCAAAGATTTACAGAAAAATATTTTTGATGAAATTTTTGTGGTATTTAGTTATTATGCCAGCTTTTCCTCTCGTGAACATCTAAATGAGCAGAACGAATATCTGGATGAATAAATCACAGTAGAGAATGTCAGAGACTTTCAGAACTAAACCAGGAGCAGAGCTTTCTACAGAACAAAAGCCTAAATCTCTACAATAAAAAATAGCTGTTTGCCGTTATCGAGGGTATTCTTGCGGCACTAAGGGAAGCACCGCTAACTATACCCTTTATAATTATAGCAAAAATACAATCAGATAATTATTGTAGCTGCTCTGTCATCCTTTTCTTCATCGAAGTCGGTAACAAGTGCTTCAGTTGTAAGTAACATTCCTGCAATTGAAGCAGCATTCTGAAGAGCACTTCTGACTACTTTTGTCGGGTCGATTACACCTGCTTCGAAAAGATCTTCAAATACATCTTTCTTTGCATTGTACCCAAATAGCTCGTTGGATTTAGCCCTGATAGTTGCCACAACTTCAGCATCTTCTCTACCTGCATTTGTAGCAATCTGACGCATAGGCTCTTCGATAGCCCTCTTAATAATATTTACGCCTACCTGTCTGTCATCTTCAAGTTTCAGAGAATCTAGAGTAGCAGCTGCACAGAAAAGGCTTACTCCACCCCCGGTAACGACTCCTTCTTCAACTGCAGCTTTTGTGGCATTTAGGGCATCATCAATCCTCATTCTCTTCTCTTTTAGCTCAGTTTCAGTTGCAGCTCCAACTTTGATTACTGCTACACCGCCTTTCAATTTTGCCTGACGCTTTTTAAGTTCTGTCTTCCTGTAATCAGAGTCTTCAATGTTAATCTGGGCTTCGATGATCCTGACCCTTTCATTGATTTTTGCTTTATCGCCCCTGCCTTCCACAATAATGGTTTTATGGTTATCAACTGTGACTTTCCTGGCACTCCCGAGCATGTGGTGATCGAATTCCTCAAGTTTCAACCCTTTCTCCTCACTGATTACCTGTCCTCCAGTCAGCACAGCAATATCTTCAAGCATCTCTTTTCTCTCATTCCCAAAACCAGGAGCTTTGACAGCACAGACCTTCAGTGCTCCGCGGATGATGTTTAATATCAGAGCTGCCTGAGCATCTCCATCGACATCTTCGGCAATGATCAAGAGAGATCGGCCCTCTGAGGCGACTTTTTCGAGCACAGGGACAATCTGCTTCATGCTGCTAATTTTTTTGTCCGTAATCAGAATATAAGGATCATCAAGCTCGCATATCATTTTCTCAGTATCAGTTGCCATATATGGGGACACAAAACCACGATCGAATTGCATTCCTTCTACAACTTCCAAGCTTGTATCCATCGTCTTGGAATCTTCAACAGTGATTACCCCATTGTAGCCAACTTTTTCCATTGCATTGGATATTAAATTACCAATTTCATCATCGTTATTTGCAGAAATGGTAGCTACCTGTATGATTTTCTCTTTGCCTCTTACCTCAACACTCATATTCTTTAGATAGCTCACAACCTTTTCTGTTGCAATCTCGATGCCTTTCTTGACATCTAAGGGATTTGCTCCAGCACTGATATTTTTCAGACCTTCTCGAATCATGCATTGAGCAAGGAGAGTTGCAGTAGTTGTTCCATCTCCAGTGTTATCCTGGGTTTTGGAAGCAACTTCTTTTACAAGTTTAGCTCCCATATTTTCGAACTTGTCGTGAAGCTCTATTTCTTTTGCAATGGTTACCCCGTCATTTGTGACCACAGGTTTTGTAATTTTGTCCAGCACAACATAGCGACCTTTGGGTCCAAGAGTTATTTTAACGGTGTTCGCAACTTTATTGACACCATTTAACAGCGCCTTTCTGGCATTTTCGTCAAACATTATTTTTTTTGAAGCCATACCAATTCACCTTGATTGAGATCACATGTTTTCTTGAGTTACTTAGAGTATATCCTAATTCATTGCATTCTTCAGAATAAGCCTTGTTCAACATTTATTATCCACAAATGTTGCAAGTATATCCTTAAAGTCCACAAAAACATATTTTTCGTCATCTATTTCGATATCATCGGATTGGTATCCTCCGTAAATCACATGATCATCTTTCTTTAGAGGTAATTCCTTTCCATCTTCAAAGGTCCCCACAGCTATAATTATTCCTTCTTTTTTTTCCTTCTGTGCAGAGTCAGGAATATAAATTCCTCCTTTTGTCACTTCTGCTTTCTTCAGATGTTTGAGCAACACTCTTTCGCCAATAGGTTTGATAATCACTATTTCATTCCTCCTTCTTGTCAAGTGGTTCTATATTATACCGGTTCCATGAGTTGTTAAATATCATAAACAAAAGATTCTCTACATTTTCCAAAAGATCGGAGAATATCCGTTTTTCAGATTTTATCAATGACTCAAGGATACGATCCTATATTAGCTGAATATTAAATGATCGTTTAAAGTAAATATGGTATTAATGAACATATTGCCATTGGAAATCCCACTATCTGCTTATAATACAAAACTTATATTTAAAAATTGCCGAGAAAAAAGGCATAATAATTACAAAATAGAAATGATATATACAAATCTGGAGAAAATATATATCTAGTAAACTCAAAAATATTACCTAAATGGTTCGAGAGATTATTCTAAGGAATATTGAAAAACCACATATGAAAAGTTTGGATGAAGATTTGTTATGGTTATGTGATAGTTTTGGCTTCTCCTCGGGCAGACACGTCGAAAAAACAGCTATGAAAATAATTTTTAGCCTGGTTAATAAACTTTCTAATAATGAAGTAGCATCATCTGAAGATCTGGCTGGAGACCTTAATATAACTATATCGAGAGTAAATCATCATATCAGGAACCTCAACGATTCAGGCCTACTTTATAGGAAAAAACGTATGCTGTATCTACGGGGGGTAGCTTAAAAGCTGCAGTAAGGGAAATGCGAAAGGATTCGGAAAGAATTTTTGATGAACTTGAAAATATAGCTGAAGAAATAGATTTCATAAAAGGAATAAAGAACAGATAAATAAATTAAGAAAAAGAATTCTAGAAACAAAGTCGATGAACTCGAACCGGAAAGAAATTTAACAATAAGCTCATTTATCTGAGAGTTTACCCAATATCTAGCTCTGAACACTGTTTCTCCCCACTTATATTATATTTCAATAAATTTGAGTTGTATCTTAGTTAGCTTATATATGCAGTTGCCCCGGGAGATTCCAAAAAGTATACATTACAAATACCATCATTGACGCAAATATTGTGATATCTTTGTCAAGATTAAAACCTAGTGGACTCACAACATAGGCGAGTTTAATACATTTTTTGGATCCCACTACTTAAATCTCGAAAAGAGATACATCTTCTTGGAAACTGATAGAGTGCCTATCTATGTGCATAGCTGAAGATTTATGGGGAAAAGAATGCTTCCCATAGATCAGTTTTTCACTGTTCTATTCAAGAATGACTGGCTTTGACTTGGACAGATAGAAAAAAAATTCGTTTTAAAGGTAGATAAATCGTATAACAAGATATTGAAGGATTTGACAAAATATAGAGTATTTCGATAAACCCCTGATTTTTCGCTAATCATTTCTCCATTTATACCCAATTCATTACCCTACACACCCTTACACACTTTTACTACTATCCTAGCCCTTAACTTTCATCTCAGCCATCTCTCGATGAGACCCTAATTTAACAGTTCGATTTTTATGTTGAAAGGAAATTTTCATATTTGAAAGAAATAAAGAAGTAATACTCTGGGAATCGATTTACAGATAATACCCTATCCATATATCATAATTTTTCAAATTTTAATCGACTTTTTGACGCTGAATTTAACAAATCATACAGATAATGAGAAAAGTAGTGAATATAGTGTAAAAAATTGGGGAGCAAAAATATTAAAATGGAACAAAATTTCCGATACTTTATAATTTTTTACAGATTATGATGTTGGAATCTGATCAATACGAGATAATTTTGATGACATTTTTGAAGGTTCTAAAGTTATTTTTAACGAAAAGATGAAGTTTCATTCCATATCGAATTTGTGCTGCCGAACTAAGGGTGAGAAGTACAAATATATCAAATCTAAACTTTATCTCATTTATTGACCTTAGGTCCTTGTCTGAAAATCTTGAAACAATTCTTTTGAAGAGATATCCATATGTTTTTTAGCAGAAAAGATATCAATTTGTTGACATCTATTTTGAAGCAATAAATACTTCTGATTACCAACCAATGGAAAAATAAAAACACAAGCTATGGACAACAGTTATAGTAAATAAGCCCATTGAAATTTGCTCAGGCTAAATAGTTACAAAAATGAATGAACTTAGTTTGACAACGTTAAGCTATAAATGGAGGGAAATTATTATGCAATTATGGCAGATTTTCTTGAAAGTTTCATTTCTACCTTTAAAAGAAAAGCTCAATTTTTGAATAAACACCACATCAGTTATGAAGTGATTCTTGGAGTGTTTATGCATCTATTCCTCTTTAGTTGTATACTCTATCTACTATTTTTACTATATAGGACTTATGCAGTTGGACGATGAAATCAGTTATATGAAACCTCTGAATAATTAGTAAGATTTCGGCAATAAATACTTGTTGATACTGTTTAATAGTTTAACATTATAAGTTTCAATATTTCCTAGATGATCCTAAATAGTAGGGCGCTCCAACAGGAATCTGCAAAAAGGTAAAATTAGAATCCAGTAATATAATCTTACAAGAGAAACTGAAAAAACTCCGGATTCTTTGGATTCCGCAGCGTGCAGGCGAGAATAAAATAGATTATGTTTCCATTAAATTAAATCAAACGGCCGGAGATTTTTTTACCATTTTTTTTAGTCTCTGGAAACTGAATTAGATCAGTTTTCTGCAAAGTCTAATTTAAGTTGAGAGATAAATTTATTCCCAATGATTCTGACATTCTCTTTAGATGAGATGTTCCAGAATTACGTAATGTTGCAGCCTGTTTAAAATTCACAAATCTTTCATTACTACTTTTCGTTTCATTTGCTCCCTGTAGCAGAAACTGGCCTGCAGAGTTGTAGTCCTGAAGAGTCATTCTCCATTCTTTCTGCGCCTCCTGGCGCCCAGGAGATACTTTATATTGATCATTTTCTTCAATGGCTTTCTGCGTATGGTTGATTGTGGATTGTGTATATGTTGCAAGTTCTACATAATTGAAATTATTTGCAGCATTGGATACATTACTAAAATCAATTTTAAGTATTGTTAAATGTTTTTGAACGTTAGCTCCCCACTGAACATCCTTATACATGGAGACTAGTGTCGACTGTGGTGAACTTGCTTGAAATTGAGAAGCAATTTTATCGTTGTTGGATTCCTTATAAATCCCAAAAACCACTAACGCTAGCAAAAAAAATATTGTGATATATATGTATTTTTTCAAACAGGCACCTCCAAATTTTAGTTAAAATTTGATGGAATTTCAATTACCCCATTGTTCTAGGATAACTTCAAATATTGGAAATAATTTAAATTTATAGTATCTAATATATAATTATGTTACTAAGTGGTAATTTCTATCGATCGTTTTGGTCTATTTTTCCAAAGTTTATAGTCCTAAACGTCTATTTTAGATACATAACTGAATTGGTTGATGATCTTCATTGTATTGATGCTGGCTATTATCTAATCTTCTCTATGTTTAGTTGGTCCTTACCCTAAGACTGATAGATAAATTACAAATTGCATTCTAATGCATCACCAGATTGGCCGGCTGATCCAAAACAAAATATATTCTAAATACACTGGATGAACAAAAGAAGAAGTAAGCTTCTCGAATATTGGCTTCGAGTTTATCCTTAAGTTCAATCATCTCATTCTTGGCGCTCTTGCATTTGAGAATATCAATGCTTAATGCTTGATTGACTTTCCTTAGCTCAAAGACCAGTTAATGGCCCTGGATTTCCAGTTCATCGGTACTCTAACGATCACAAAAGTCATAATTCTCTAATTTTGCTTTAATTGCACTCTACAGATGTATGCAGGTGTAGATTCATAATTTAATTATTTTTAATTTTATGCTCTTATTATATGTGTCGAAAATAATTATTTAGTTATGAAGTTGCTATTTGGAGCATTTATTCACCTTGACTTCGGAAATTGAATGGGTTTCATATCTCTAACGTCTTCAAATCGATAATTTCTATATAACAACTCTTCCAAGGCCTTCTCGGATGGGACATCTAATTCAATTTCTCTTCCAGATGCTTCCCTACTTTTTTTTATAGACACTTTTTAATCATTCCAATCATGGTTAATTCACCGATGGAATTAGAAATTGTTGTTCTGTGTCTAGGAGTTTCACCGATTTCTTCACATATTTGGAAATATGTATTTGTAATCTCTTTAACAGTTATAGTTGGTCGATTGCAATTTGCAAGTTTTAATATAGCCAACAATACTAATTTTTTATGTAACGGCATAGCAGGAGCAAGAGTTAAAAATCGATTCATATTTACTTCATCAAATGTTCAGTCTATATATTCAGGAAGTACCTGTGAAAAGCCATGTTCTTCTGCATATATTGCTGAAAGCCCGCAGTAATTCAATTGCTTTCCCGGCATCTCCATGTGCTTTAGCTGAGATTGCAGCACATAGGTCAATCGTTTCTTCAATAATAGATCCTTTATTAAATGCCAATTTAACACGGTCGCACAAGATATTCGTGTTTTATAGGTATCATATAAAGTAAAAAGAAAATCTTTAAATTCCAATTGGCTTTGTATCATTTTACTTTATCACAAAAACAGAATGCAGAGCTAATATTTTTATTGACAAAGATTCGGTTTTGAGATTTTTATTTATACATAGTTTTTGTATCAAAATTTCTTAATTTCCTAAGTTCAACATGAAATAAGAAAAGGTTATGGATATATGGCTCATGGAATTTATGCGATTTATAGAACAGATGGAGCTCATGGAACACCTGAAACTAATTAAACTAAACCATAAGCATAAATAGAAAGTGTAAAAACTATAATGATATAGTACTTTAAATAATATAACTACTTAAAATTTCATCGATTTCTTATCGGCAACTTTTTAGATTTACTTGAACTAACCTCCTAGAAAAAAAAGTGGGGCTTATTTTTCTCAACCTGAATATAGAATTTCCAGGGCGGAGCTTGCCAATTACATTACCTATTGTTAAGTGTTGAATCTCAAAGAATCATTTTTCAAATTTTCTCTTAAGTTGTTTCCAGTAGTCCTCATATTTCTGCTCCTCAATCAGGTATTCATTCCATCTGAACTCAAGAAGTTCAGGAGTCATTCTTGGGAAAGGATGTTTGTGATTAGTCTCTGACATAATTTCTTAACGCCCCTGGAAATATTATCCTGTATTCAAATTAAAAAATAAATTATCTAAAATAATTAAAAAGCAATCAAAAATACCATTATATCTTTCCATTGTTAGAACAGGTGGTAAATGGAAGGGAGAACACTTAACTAGACCTAAAAGAATCAATTTTGAAATTCAGAGTAATTTTTCCTGTACGGATCCATTGGTTATATCCCCAACTAATTTTTTATTTTATTATTTGCTTCTTTTGTGACAACAACTTTATAACTTTATAACATTATATTTTTTATTTCTATGTGGGTAGATATTCTTAATGTATTAAATATATTTTTATATCTAAACACGTTTATTTATTTAGAGTACTAACTATAAAGTATGGCTACTGGGAGCTATATACACTAACTTGATTCTCTGCCATTCAAATAAACCGTCCAGTACTCTCCTTTATCCATCGAAAGGTTCTAAAACTAAGGCTTCTTGGAGTAATAATTAACAAAGAAACCACTAAAAAAACCAAAAGGCAGATGAAAAATAGTTGGATTTCTGTTTTCATTAAATGGAAGCAGTGGCTGCAACAAAGAACTTAGTTCCTGGCTTCCGAAGATCCATAAATTGTGGGGCTTAATGCCCAATAATAATGGTTTCAAAACTAAATCTTAATTCAGTCGTGTCAATCTGAAATAGATAATATGGTAATTTTAAAACAGAATATAGTTAAATGTATTAAAGTTGTGAAAATTTCCTAAAATCGAGATGTAAAGAATTGGCTATATTGATCCAGAATTGCTCAGAAGTTGTACTGACAGAAAGTTGCAGGAAACTAACAAGATGGCTACTTTAATAGGTATGGTGCATTGCAGAAATCGATAATGAAAACACAAGAGTTATACTAAATATAATGTAATTAATATAAAAACATTGTTTGGTTTTAAAACATTTTTTGGTGAAGTAAATTTTATTCACAAGCTATTTTTTGTATAATTTATTTAAAATAACTAAGTTAATAACTTTATATTGTAAAGAGTAAGAGGAGGGATGGATGCTTGGTAGGATGTGTGAGTATATGGGGCAATAACAGATAATGGTATACATTGCAAACAAATAGCCTTATGGTATGCGCCAAGCAATGTATACCATTGTATTCGTGCAAGGAATACACAATACTTTTCTCGATGTGAACTAGTATTTTCATGTATCTAAACAGTTTAGCACATGATTTAACTCTTAATTAGTCAACAATTAGTTTTCACATACGATTTCGCCGGAGCTGCTACATTTGTGACAAGAGACTCCATTGCAGCACTGACCGTGGCTACATGTATGGACAGTGGGCGCTGCCACAGTGATGATGTCCATGTGAATGGCATGCACTTGCTGCTCCAACGGTGCTACAAAAAGAACGGCTAGCAAAATAGTCAATACTTTTTTTGCTTTACTAAATGACTGTTTCAACATTAGTTCCACTCCTTTATTTATTAAAATTAATATTCCTTTAGGGGTGTTTGTTTGTCGATTCAAATCTTTTTTTCATGGTAATTGAACTATGAACTTGGTTCAAGTGTGCAAATTAAACTTACTGAAATTCTCTAATTGGCTATCTACTATTTGACTGTTAGCCAGTTAATTAGGTTTCATAAAACCTTACTTATTTATAGTCAAAAATTTGCCAAGTTTAGCCATAAATTACTATATAAATCTCAAAATGAATTCGAGTTGTTTCACAAAAGTATCAAATGATATTGAAATATACTAAAGAGCTCATATTAAAAGGCCATACATAACGAAAAATAATCAAAAAAATTGCTGCGGCCAAACATTTCATGGAAAACATCCTGTTCTCTGTTATAATCGCTATAATGATCAAACAGAATAGTAATTAAAAAAGAAGTTGAAGGTAAAGAGCAGATTTTACAATACTCTGCATTCCACCAAATCAAGCGCATTAAAAAAGATTATATGAAAGCTTGGAAGAGTTATCTTTACTGTAGACCCAGATACAGTTAATCTGAATATATACTGGCGCAAGTATATTTAATTCAAAAAAAGATCTACAGCTTCCAAACAATTCTACTATGCGGTCTTATCCCATTGTGTTAGTCATTTCCCTCTCTTTTAGATCTGTTTGGGATACCTTGGAAAAGTTGTCTTTACTGTAGGCACAACTACAGTTACTTCGGCTATATGTTGCTACAGGTACATTTAATTCGAAGTAAGATCAACATCTCCAAGGAATTATACGACGCTATTTTACCCCATTATGCAGGTTCCTTCTCGCTCTTTTAGAAGTACTCATTCTGTGATATGGTGGTACAATACATAATTATCTGCATAGTTGTTTTAAATTAATTCTATGAAAATTTGCTTCTGAACAAAAAAAATAAGCCTGATATACTTTTCGCAGTCAAAAAACAAATATATATTAAAAATTCTTTTTATTCTTTGTGAAGTCGTCAGGATCTAATCTTATTCTTTGTCTAGAGAAGAAAACCTTACATTGAACCTATGAGTGCCCTAGCCTTTGGTTATATTTATGGACTATAGATTATGATACTTATATTCTAAGTAGTGATCATCCTCCATTATAATCATGAACTTGAGACAACATTTAGTCTGATTTTAAACATAAAAGAAAATTAGACTGGAAAATAAGTAATTTACCAAATATCGAATGCATATCCGTTTTTCTATACACTTAAGCTTGTGAGTTAGAGTAATCATGCAAAAAGTGTTAATAGAAGGCTGAGCCTTGTCTCATTAATTATAACAGACGAAAGCCTCTTCCAGACAATCCAGAAATGACTTCTTCTAAGCCTAGATATCCAATTTTTTGATAGTTTCTTATGAATTCTATATCTGACTCCTAAATATATATTATACAATCGCACAAACGTTCGTAGTTGACTAGAGTATCTCAGAATAGTTAGTGGTGGCATGTTGTAAGAATTATAATTGATCCACATGATTGACTATTGATTCCAAATCTATATTGTATATTACAGGACGAAGGACTTTGATTGTATTCTCTATATATCATTATTTTTGGATAGTTATGTTCGACCATACAATGCAGCTTTTTTTAGCTTGTATCTTAATTCAGATTAAAAGTCTTTTCCTGAATAGCTTCTTTCAATTTAAAATGTTATGTATACTTATGGAGCTTTGAAAGTTCAGAGATATTTTAAAAATAATCTCAAAATCTATTTAATATATAGTTAAATATAATTTTAAAGTATGTCTCTTTTCTTTATAGAGTGAAGTATTAATTTTTGTATATTTGTTTAGTTACTTCCCATCATTACTGTCTAAAACAATTCCGGAGACTGAATATGAACAAAGCAACATATGATAATGCAAGTAAAAGGCATCTCATCATAATGACTTTTGGAATTACTATGCTGACGCTTTTAATCCTAGTGAGTCTCACAGTTGCGGTGCCATTTGCATATATTCCTAACTCCGGCAGCAACAATGTATCGAATTTAAATAAATCAGATGAAGCAATCAAAGCATTTGACAAAGCACTTGAAATTAACCCGCGACTCGGAAGCTTGGCGCAATAAAAATACTTTATCTAAGTAGATTAAACAAATCCGCTTTGTAGGTTAAACAATTTCTTAATTTTCATTTATTTTTTCCTTTGTGAGATAAGTAGATTAACTTTTTGGCTTATTCAGTATAACACGTTTTTTAATAAAAACTATGTATTATCGGCACAATCAGGTAAAAGAATCCAGTGATGATGGCTGAAAACAGAGAAAATGCCTAGATTTTGACACAAAAACTGTGCATGGAAGAAAGACCTGAATTAATAGACGAAAACGAAAAAAATAGCAGCGTGTATAATTTTGTATAAAATCTGTTATATTATCCTTTATTCCTCTCTTTTGATCACTGTACCATCATTATTATACTTGTTTCCTGTTATTAAGTCTTCATTTATAGCAGTGTGTAGATCCAAAAACTGTTATCTTTGTTGCTCTTTCTTTTTCACGGAATTAAAATTTTTTTCCAAACAATTTTTTGTGCCGGGAAATATTCCCCATAATGCTATAATTTTAGTTTTTATAATTAAAATATATCAGTGTTTCTGACAACGTCTGTCCCATACACCTTTGTTCCATCTGAGCTGACTGCAACTCCCATAGGATCGATTTGGATTTAAAACTAAAAAGGAAGGTGAAAATCAATAAATAAAAAACAAAGGTATCTTTATATGAGATTCACTTTACAAAATTAGAGACGAACTTAGAACCTTAATATAATAATATACCTATCTGTAGAAATATTAATTAGATAACAATCCTTCTAGACTATATATATATCTTTTAATCTATAACTAAACATATTAGTCTTTTTTTAGGATAACTAGCACTATTTGTTACCTAAATAAATCGGAGAAGATATATGATCAATAAACAAAGGTTGTATTTGATAGCCTTAGTGTCAGCATCTATGATTTTAATGCTGGTAAGTATCGGAAGTGCAGCACCCTTTGCATATATTCCGAACTTTAACAGTAACAATGTTTATGTTATTGACACGGCAACAGACACTGTTACAGCAACTGTGAATGTA
>Ga0224557_1000350_pt1 | contig 52242 bp, 36 predicted proteins | sample 714S31014metaG_FD_180677 | JGI IMG/M metagenome (GOLD analysis project Ga0224557, IMG submission 180677) | Peat soil microbial communities from Stordalen Mire, Sweden - 717 S3 10-14 | ecosystem: Environmental > Terrestrial > Soil > Wetlands > Peat | place: Sweden: Norrbotten County, Stordalen...
GCGATCACCCAGATCGGCCCGACCACGGGCTCCACCAAGACGGGCAAGGCCTTCACCGGTCAGCTCAAGGTCTCGGGCTCTTCCGGGACTGTCACCTACGTGCAGGCGACCGGCGCGCTTCATCTAACCGTCTCGTCCTCGGGCAAGGTCTCGGCACGGGCCACCTTGGCAGCAGGGACCTACAAGGCCACTGGCACCGTGAAGGACACCTCCGGTGACACCGGGACCTGGGGTTACTCACTGATCGTGGTCGCCACCAAGCTCACCCAGTCCACCCCGACAAGTGCGACCACCACTACCGACAAGGTCTTCACCAGTCAGCTCAAGGTCTCGGCCGCGCACGGCAAGGTCGCTTACGCCCAATCGACCGGCGCTCCTGAGCTAAAGGTCTCGGCTTCCGGCGTGGTCTCGGCCCCGGCCACCTTGGCGGCAGGGACCTACAAGGCCACGGGCACTGCCAGAGACAGCCTCGGTGACACTGGGACCTGGAGCTTCGCCTTGACAGTCACTGCGAACAAGCTCACTCAGGTCGCCCCGACATCGGGGACGACCACACCCGGCAAGACCTTCACCGGTCAGCTCGAGGTCTCAAGCGCTCATGGCACTGTCACTTACTCCCAGTCGACCGGCGCGCCTCAGCTGAAAGTCTCGGCCTCCGGCATGGTTTCGGCCCCGGCCTGGTTGGTGGCAGGGACCTACAAGGCCGCTGGAAGTGCCAGAGACAGCCTCGGTGACATTGGGACATGGAGCTTCGCCTTGACAGTCACTGCGAACAAGCTCACCCAGGTAGCTCCGACCACGGCGACGACCACGCCCGGCAAAGCCTTCACCGGTCAGCTCGAGCTCTCCGGTGCGTCCGGGGCTGTCACCTACTCCCAGTTGACCGGCGCGCCCCATCTGACGGTCTCGTCCTCGGGCAAGATCTCGGCCGCGGCCACGTTGCCGGCAGGGACCTACGACGCCACGGGCTCTGTGAAAGACACCTCCGGTGATACCGGGACCTGGAGCTTTGCGCTGACAGTCACCACGAGCAAGCTCTTCCAGGTAGCTCCGACCACGGCGACGACCACGTCCGGCAAAGCCTTCACCGGTCAGCTCGAGGTCTCCGGTGCGTCCGGGGCTGTCACCTACTCCCAGTCGACCGGCGCGCTCCATCTGACAGTCTCGTCCTCGGGCAAGATCTCGGCCGCGGCCACGTTGCCGGCAGGGACCTACGACACTACGGGCACCATGGCAGACAGCTCCGGTGCCGCAGGGACCTGGAGCTTTGCCCTGACTGTCGTAGCCACCAAGCTCACTCAGCTCGCCCCTGACACGGCCGCGACCGCTACTGGCAAAGGTTTCACCGGTCAGCTCAATGTCTCCGGCGCACGCGGAACTGTCGCGTACGCCCAGTCGGCCGGCGCGCCTGATCTGAGGATCTCGTCCTCGGGCAAGGTTTTGGCCCTGGCGACCTTGGTGGCAGGGACCTACAAGGCGTCGGGCACGGTCAGAGACACCCTCGGTGATACTGGGACGTGGAGCTTTGCCTTGACGGTCGCAGCCACCAAGCTCAACCAGGTTGCCCCCGAGACCGGAACGACCGTCACCGGCATGGCCTTTTCCGGCCAACTCAAGGCTTCTGGCGCTCACGGAACGGTCACCTATGCCCAGTCAACCGGTGCAACAGTCCTCAAGGTCTCGTCCTCGGGCAAAGTATCGGCCGGGACCACCATCGTGGCCGGGACCTACAGGGCCACAGGCAGTATTCGAGACGTCCTCGGTGATATCGGGAACTGGAGCTTTGCCTTGAAGGTGGTAGCCACCAAGATCGGCCAGGCCGCTCCTCAAACGGCGACGATCGCGACCGGCAAAGCCTTCGCCGGTCAGCTCAGCGCCTCGGGCTCCCAGGGAGCAGTCACCTACGCCCAGTCAAAGGGCGCTCCCTATCTGATCGTCTCGTCCTCGGGCAAGGTATCGACCCCACAATCCTTGGTGGCAGGGACCTACAAGGCGTCGGGCACGGTCAGAGACACCCTCGGTGATACCGGAACCTGGAGCTTTGCCTTGAAGGTGGTAGCCACCAAGATCGGCCAGGCCGCTCCTCAAACGGCGACGATCGCGACCGGCAAAGCCTTCGCCGGTCAGCTCAGCGCCTCGGGCTCCCAGGGAGCAGTCACCTACGCCCAGTCAAAGGGCGCTCCCTATCTGATCGTCTCGTCCTCGGGCAAGGTATCGACCCCACAATCCTTGGTGGCAGGGACCTACAAGGCGTCGGGCACGGTCAGAGACACCCTCGGTGATACCGGAACCTGGAGCTTTGCCTTGAAGGTGGTAGCCACCAAGATCGGCCAGATCGCCCCGCTCTCGGCTACGAGCACGGCCGCCAAGTCCTTCACCGGCCGGCTCAAGGTCTCTGGCTCTCATGGCACGGTCACCTACGCCCAGGCGACCGGCGCACCTCAGGTGAAGGTCGCATCATCGGGCATGATCTCGGCCGCGACCGGTTTGGCCGCTGGGCTCTACAAGGCATCAGGCACGGTACGCGACAGCCTCGGTGACACCGGGACCTGGAGCTTTGCCTTGAAGGTCTTGCCAAGCAAGCTCACCCAGATTGCCCCGGACACCGCTACCAGCAAGGCGGGCAAAGCCTTCACCGGCCAGCTCAAGGTATCGGGCGCGCACGGAACGGTCACCTACGCCCAGACGACCGGCGCGCCTCACGTGAAGGTCTCGTCGTCGGGCAAGATCTCGGCCACGGCCGGTTTGGCAGCTGGGGTCTACAAAGCCAAGGGCACGGCCAAGGACGCCTACGGTGACACCGGGACCTGGACCTTCACGCTCAGCGTCAAGGGCTCCAAGCTCACCCAGAGCGCTCCGATGACGGGCACGACCACGGCCGGCAAGGCCTACACCACCAAGCTCGCCGTTTCGGGCGCGCGTGGGACGGTCACCTTCATCCAGTCCACTACCGGCACCCAGATTCTGACCGTGCTGGCCTCGGGCACGCTCTTGGCCCCGGACATCTACACGCCAGGGACCTACAAAGTCACGGGAACCATGAAAGACAGCTTTGGTGACACCGGAACGTGGAGCTTCGTCTTGACGGTCGAGGCTGCTGCGCCGCCTCCGGCCCTGCAACACGGGTAGGCCACCGGCACCAGAAGCTCGCTCGCGCGGCAGGCGACCTGCGAGCCGGGAGAGGGACGGTGTCAGATGGCCTGTCGGCCGTCGTCGATTCTGCTCACGGCCGCCGTCAGGGTCCCCACGAAATGAAAGCTTCAGTCTATTGACAGGTCGTTCTCTCATAAGAGAGACTGTCAAATAGTGCAAACTTCCAAACAGATGGGAACGACAGGTTCGGCTCGCCAAGCAGCCAAACGCTGGTGGGCCCTCGTCGCGCTTTCGGTCGCCGTCCTTGCGGTCGGCATCGACCTGACAGTCCTGAACGTGGCGCTGCCCACCTTGGCTAAGTCCTTGCATGCTTCCACGAGTCAGCTCCAGTGGTTCGTTGACTCCTACAGCCTCGTCCTCGCCGGCTTGCTGCTCCCGGCAGGGCTCTTGGCTGACCGCTTCGGTCGCAAGCGGCTCCTGCTCGTCTCGCTGGCAGTGTTCGGCGCGAGCTCGGCCGGTTGCGCGTACGCAGGCTCTCCGACAGCCCTTATCGCCATCCGAGCAGTGCTCGGTGGAGGCGCCGCGATAATCGTGACTGTCTCGCTCTCGGTCCTGGCCGTGCTCTTTCCCACCGACGAGGAACGCCAGAAGGCGACAGCCGTGATCATGGGTTGCACGATGCTCGGCTACCCGCTCGGTCCCCTGCTCGGGGGTTGGCTGCTCAACCACTTCTGGTGGGGGTCGGTCTTCATCATCAACGTCCCTGTCGTGGCGGTGGCCCTCGTGGCAATCGCAATGTTGATGCCCGAGTCCCGGGGCGCCAGCGCCTCCAGGCTTGACGGTCTCGGCGTCCTTTTGTCGAGCCTCGGCTTGGTGGGAGTCACCTACGGGGTGATCCAAGCCGGCGAGGAGGGCTGGTCGAGCACCCGAGCCATGGCGGGCCTCGTGATCGGTGCGGCCGCGCTCTTTGCCTTTGTCGTCTGGGAGCGTCGCGTCACCGCTAGCCACCGGGTGCCGTTGGTCGATCTCGGCTTGTTCCGATCAGCTCGGTTCAGCTGGGGCACCGTGCTCGCGACCATGGTCTCATTCGCCATGTTCGGGCTGCTGTTCGCGATGCCCCAGTACTTCCAGGCGGTGATGGGCCAGGACCCCTTGGGGAGCGGAATCCGCCTCCTGCCGCTTATAGGCGGTCTCGTCGTCGGCGCGGCTCTCGCCACCCGGCTACAGGGCGTCCGGTCTTCGCCGGGCGCGGCGGCACCGAGGTTGGCAGCCAATCTCGTGGTGGCCATCGGTTTTGCGTTCATGGCCGCGGGACTGTTCCTCGGCGCGACCACCAAAGTCGCCAGCGGCACAGGGTGGGCGGTCTTGTGGTTCGCAGTCTGCGGCGCCGGGCTCGGCTTCGCGCTCCCAGCGACGATGAACGCGGCAATAGGTGCGCTCGCTCCCGAGCGCGCCGGCACCGGCTCCGGCCTGATCATGGCCTGCCGCCAGGTCGGCGCCACGATCGGCGTGGCGTTGCTGGGCAACATCATGAACTCCGAGTACCGCGACCGCGTCGACGTCGCCCATCTACCGGCGCCGATCGCCGAGGCGGTCCGAAACGGCGTGGCCACCGGGATGCAGGTCGCGCGACGACTCGGCGATGGCACGCTCGCCCGCTCCGTAAGATCCGCCTTCGTCACCTCGCTTGACGTCATGCTGTGCGTGTGCGGTGCGATCGCGGTTGGCGCAATGCTGCTGGCGCTTTTCTTCCTGCCGCACACCACGCGGTCGCACCGACGCCGGACTCCTCTGTGGCGCGCGCAGGAAGGTGATGCCCATGACTGAGCTCCCGACAAGCCTGAGGGAACGGAAGAAAGCGAAGACCCGTCTCGCGATCAGAGAGCACGCCATGGCGTTGTTCAAGGACCAGGGGTACGACAGGACGACTGTGGAGCAGATCGCCGCGGCTGCTGAAGTGTCCCCGAGCACCTTCTTCCGCTACTTCCCGAGCAAGGAGGAGGTCGTCCTTCAAGACGACTACGACGCTCTGCTCATCGCGGCGTTCCATGCCCAAAAAGCCGACGTCCCTCCCCTGCGGGCACTGCGCAACGCCATCACGGAGGTCTTCTCGTCGATGCCCGAGAGCCAACAGGCCCAGGAGGCAGAGCGGATACGGATCATGTCAGCGGTTCCCGAGTTGCGGGCACGCATGCTCGCACAGGTCTCCGAGATGATCCAGATGCTCGCCGACGCTGTCGCCGAGCGCGTCGGCCGCGAAAGTGACGACTTCGAGGTGCGAACCTTTGCCGGAGCACTTGTCGGGGTGGCCCTCGGCATCGCGGCAGACCCTCACGACGACCCCGGCCTCGACTACCTCAACCAGTTCGATCGTGCCCTCGCCCTGCTCGAGTCGGGGCTTCCGATATGAGGACTCACAGGCACTCCGGGCGTGCCGCGAGCTCCAGCCCTCGAGGTAGAGCCTCGGAGAACCTGCGGGCAACCGTCTCGCCTCCACGGTGGCTGAGGGTGCCTATCGTTCGCGCAGCCTCGCGTCGAGGGTGTCGCGCAGCCCGTCACCGATGAAGTTGAACGCGACCACCGTCACCATAACGATGAGGCCGGCCGGGTAGACCTCCCACCAGTAGCCGTCCAGCAGGTAGGTCGTTCCCTGCGACAGCATGCCTCCCCAGCTGACAGCGGGGGGCGGCAAGCCGAAGCCGAGGAAGCTCAAAGTGGCGAGGATGATGATCGCGTCGGCCACCTGGAAGGTCGCGTTGACCGAGATGGTCCCGAGGGCGTTCGGGATGATGTGGCGCCCGACGATGCGCGAGCTGCGGCCTCCTGCGGCACGCACGGCATCGACGAACTCGCGGGTGCGAAGAGACAGCGTCTCACCGCGGACAAGACGCGCCGGGCCGAGCCACGACAGCAAGGAGAGCACGACAATGAGGAGCGGGACCGTCGGCCGGAACACCGTGGCAAGGTAGATGAGCAGGAAAATGGCGGGTACGGCGATCACGACGTCCACTATCCGCATCATGATGGCGTCGATCACCCCGCCCGTGAAGCCGGAGACGGCACCCCAGAGCGCCCCGAAGCACGTCGCCATGAGCGCCACGGCAAGGGAGATCTCGAGCGCGCTCTGGCCCCCGACCATGAGCCGCCCGAGAATGTCGAACCCGTTGGCGTCGGTGCCGAGCGGGTGCCCCCGGCCAGGCGCCAGGTTCGTGAGCGCGATGTTCGCGTGGATCTGGTCGCTGTGGTACACGAGCGGGCCGAGGAAGCAGAACACGCCAATCGCGACGACTATCCCGAGGCCCACAACCCCCGTCCGGTTCTCCACAAACCCAGCCGCGAAGGACCGGCGCCTGGCGACGGCGGGGACCACCTCCGGCGCGCTCGCGCTGGCGGGGTCCTCTCCTGGCGACTCGGCGGAAATATGCAGCGTCTCGACCTCAGCCATAGCGGACCCTCGGGTCGAGCACGGCGTACGCGAGATCGGCCAGCAGGCTGCCGAGGACGGTCGCGATCCCGACGATAACGGTGATCCCGAGCTCCAGCGGGTAGTCCGCGTTCACGGCCGCGTTGAAGTAGGTGAGGCCGAGCCCAGGGAAGTTGAACACGTACTCGACGACGAGCCCCGTCGTGAGCACGGCCGGGAGGGACAGGCCGAGCAGTGTCACCACCGGCATGAGCGAGTTGCGCAGCACGTGGCGCGTAAGAACGGCGCGCTCGGGGAGGCCCTTTGCCCGGGCGACCCGGACGTAGTCCTGAGCGAGGGTGTCGACGGCGGCCGAGCGCATGTAGCGGCCGAACAGGGCAATGTTGACGAGGGTGAGAGTGATCACCGGGAGCACGAGCGCGCGGGGGTCGGCGAGAACCCCAGCCGGCGAAGTCGCCTGAGGCGCCTCGGGGGGAAAGACGTGCACACCGATCGCGAGCCCTGCCACGAGCAGCAGCCCCAGCCAGTACGAAGGCATGGAATAGAGGAGGAACGAGACCCCGGTTGTCAGGTGGTCGAATGCCCGGTTGCGCCGCGCCGCCTGGCAGATGCCGAGCGGGATCGCGATCCCGAGCGCCAATAAGAGCGCGATGCCGACGAGGATGAGGTCGTTCGGCAGCTCGTGGACGACAAGGGAGTCGACACTTTGGTTCAGGCGGTAGGAATAACCGAGGTTCCCGTGCAGGACGTGCGAGAGGAACGTCCAGTACTGGGAGACAACCGACCGGTCGAGGCCGTTCACCCGGTCGAACGCGGCGATCGCACCGGGACTGGCCCGTGACCCGAGAATGGCGCGGGCGAGGCTGCCGGGGATCATGTGCTCGAGCGCGAACACCAGCACGGTCAAGCCGAGCAGGACGATCACGGCCTGGCCGAGCCGGCGCACTGTGTACCCGATCATTTGCGGCCCTGGCCTCCACCGGGGTCCGACCGCTCCTTAGCATCCTTGGTGAAGTACCACTCCTCAGGGCTGATGAACCCGTAGGCGTTCGGGACGAAACCGTGAAGGTTCGACTGGACCGTAACAAGTGTGCCCGGACTCGGCTGCCAGAAGTTGGGCAGCTCGAGACGGACCTGGTCCTGGTAAGCGTCGAGAGCGGCCTGTGCGCCGGCGGCCAGGGTCTTGGTGGTGGCCTCGATGAGCCTGTCGGTCGCCGGGTTCGAGTAGTTGGCGACGTTGCCGAGCGCGCCGGTCTCGAAGATCTCCTCCCCGCTCGGGTAGTGGTCCGGCTCGAAGACCCACCCGGCGCCGTACTGTCCGAGCTGCCAGCTGCAGGCCGCCTGGCTCGGCTCACAGCTCAGGATCGTCGAGGCAATCGTGGTCGGTGTCACCTCCTTGAGGGTGATCTCGATTCCCACCTGCCTGGCGACAGACTGCAGGTCCACCATCGAGCCGTCGGTGTAGACGAGCCCGCTCGGATACTGAAGGGTGAAATTGAGCCCCTCACCTGCAGCGATCCCCTTCCCGCAGTCGCCCAGGCCGGTGCCGGGCCGGGCGCAGGTCGTGACCCCGTTCGGGACGACCTTCCAGCCGTGGCCGGCCAGCAGCGTCCTTGCCGCGAAGATGCTGAAGGGATACGGGTTCGCCGAGGCGTCAGCGTCCGCGTACGGGTTAGGCGGGCTCGCTGGCACCGGCCCGTAGGTCGGAAGCCCGAGCCCGCCGTAGTAGGCGTGGATCCAGCCCTGCTGGTCGACGAGGTGTTGGAACGCCTGACGGAAATAGAGCTGGCGCAGGATCGGACCAACCTGCGGGTTGTTGAAGTTCGGCTCGAAATAGTCGAACTGGAACGGGTACCAGTCGACGAGCTGGTAGCCCTGGGCCTCAAGGGCCTCCGACTGCGGCAAGTCGTTGTCGGGAACGTACCCGACCGAGATCTGGTCCCCCGAGTCGCCCACGCCGGGCCCACCGATACCTGACCCTGCGCGCAGCACCGAGAACTCGGCGGCGGCACTTGTGTAGGAGAGCTCGACGAACTTGGCCAGGTGCGGCTTGTTCGGGCCCGAGAAGTACCTGTTGGGAACAAACGTCGCCATCCCGTCGGTGGTGAGGCCGACGAGCTTCCAGGGACCATCGACCACCGACCAGATTGGGCTCGAGGCGTAGCTCCCGAGGTTCTTGGCCTGGTCGTTGAGGAAGTTGTAAACCGATCTCGAGCCCGATGCCGTGGCGTCGGGGAGATCTCCCGTCCCTTCATTGGGTGCGGGCGCCGACAGCGACGTGCGGTCCCAGGAAAGGGGGAGCGGCGTGATCTGCGACAGCTCGTTGTAGGTGAACCAGATCGGGTTGTAGCCGGCGTTGAGGTCAAGTCGGACGGTCGTGGCGTCAAGGGCCGTCGCCGATTTCACGTTGTCGGGGAAGCCCCCCGGGACATAGGAGGCCCAGTCGTCATGGTTCGCCTTCAACAGGTCGATCCAGAAGACGACGTCACGGGCGCTCACAGGCTCGCGGTTGGACCAGAGGTAGTGCTTGAGCCTGATGGTCACAACCCGGTTGCCGTCGCTGTAGACCGGGGCGTCACCGATCGACAACGAGTAGTCGATCGAGGTGCTCTTCTTGTCGCCGAACCAGTAGAGCGGCTCGTAGAGCAGCGTCTGGAAATCGGCAGTGTTCTCGACGGTGAAGTACTGCCCGGAGACGAGCGGGAAGATGTAGTCGGGAGGAGTCTCGGGCTGCTCAGCGAAATAGGCAGTCCCACCGTCAGTCGCCGTCCCGGTGCTCACGGCGGTGATGCTCGCTGCGGTCCCTTCGCCCGTCGGTGCCGAGCTGCAGGCTGAAAGCCCGATCGAAGCGAACGCCACCAGGCAAAGCACCAAGGCGGCGCGGCGGGGGTGGGCGCCCGCGGTCGCCGCCGATCGCATCGCCTGCTTCAGCTCGGCGGCGCGCTCGAACCGTGCGCACCTGAGAACACCTCTACTGACGTCTCGAGGACCGGGCCGTGCGTGACCGCCTAGGACCCCATGGACTTCGAGCCGGTGAACTCCGCGGAACGGGCTGAAGACCTTCGGGCTCGATATCGCCAATGTGGCCACCTCCCTACGCCGGCATTACCCGGTCAGGTTCGAACGGTCGGCGGCACTCCGGCCAGTTGGCCAGCCACCCTCTCAGCCCGGTACACCCGAGCTCCCGTGCGCTTCTACTCGTAGGCTAACGGCTTTCGGCCCGCTGTGTCCTGGACGGGCAGCGTCCGGAGTACGCCTCCCGCGTCCCGACCTCCTCCGACCGTTCCAACAGCAGTGCAGCCGCCGGCTCGACTTCACGCCCGCCGCCCCACCGGGGCTGCGCCGCGCGGCCCCGCCGCGTCGGTCGTGGATCTAGCCCGCCAGCACCGGCGCGAGTGTCACAGCCGGTGCACCCGGTTGTGGGAAAAGCCTGTGCGCCGGCCCCCGCCCGGCGCACAGGCTCACTGCGGTTACGGCGCTAGAGCACCGCTACCGGGGATCACGAGATCGAAAGACGCCAGCTGTCGCGTGCGGGCAAAGTATTCCTTCTCGGCTTGCAACCACTGTTCGTCCCAGTCCTGCGGGGCAATGCGGCTTCGAAGGCGGCGCAACCGCTCGGGCTCGGGCGTGTCCACGTAGATCGCCCGGTCGACCAGATCTGCGAGCTCGGGCGAGCCCGAGTACACGCCCTCCAGGAGGACGAGGTCGTTGGGCTCGATCCGGGTCGTCTTGGCGGAAACTGTTCCGGCGTCCCAATCGAACCGGTGGTAGACGGCCGCGCGTCCGGCCCGCAGTTCATCGAGACACTCGGCCCGCAACCGTGTCACGTCGTAGAAGGCCCCCACTGCCTGCCCGCGCACCGACGGCGCCGGGGCTTTGAGGATCGTCGGCTCTGCTCGTCTCGCCTCGAGCACCCGTTGACCGCCGAGTACGAAGAAGTCGTCGGTGCAGACCACGCTCGCCCCGGTCTCGGCACGAAGTCTCTCAGCGATCGTGGACTTGCCCGAGGCGCCGTGACCGTCGATCGCGACGACGGTGACTCCCCCACGCTCGCCACGCCAGAGCGCGAGCGCCCGAACGGCACTGTCGAGCAGGCCGTCGCCCGTCTGTTCCGGTCCCTCCTGTGTGAGATCGGTGTGCTTGGGTCGGCGGGGAACCTGGGTCACGGTCACAGCTTGCCTCGCCAGTTACCGGGGGGTTCGTACGATATATTTCTATTATATCGATCGCAATCATCAAGAACCAAGACGCCTGCCCGTCTGTTCCCAACCCCTCCTCGAGCTAACGGCTCGCGGCAGCCGTACCGGCACGTTGGCTGACCTGAGGATTCCTGCGATCTATTCTTAGGCGATCACAGCCGAACGACTGGGGGACCGAGCATTGGAACCGTTCATTCATGCGGGGAGAACGCCTACGACGTGGCGGCGCACGGTCCTCGTCGCCGTCGTGGTCGCAACCAGCGTTCTCGGATTGACGGGCTGCAGCAAGGTCATCAACGCGATCAAGACTGCCCACAACGTTCTGCACGAGGGCGCGGCGATCAGCTCGCTCTCCAACAAGCTCAAGTCCGCCGACAACAAGCCCTACGAGGTGAGCTACGTGACCACGGGCAAAGGCCCGGTCACGACCCAGCTCGCCGAATCGCCCCCGAACGAGCTCGCATTCGGCACCACGGTCTCGAATGAGATCGTCAACGTCATCCAGAACTCGAAAGGCGAGTTCGCCTGCTCCCGGTCGGTGAGCCCGGGGGGCACTTGGTCGTGCATCGAGATAAAGGGGGCACAAGCCGAGGCATACCACGCCATGTACGCGCTCTATTCAGGCGCCTACTGGATCGACTTCCTCAAGCTCTACTCGGCGGCTGCGGCCTTGCAGGGCGTCACCATCCATTCGACGAGCATGTCGGTCAACGGATTCGCCCTCCAGTGTGCCGTCGTCGTCAACAAGAAGAGCCCTAGCACGAGCAAGTGGTGCGTGACATCCCAAGGCATCCTCGGCTACGTCTCGGTGTCGAGCGCCAAGGCGGCCTTCGAGATCAAGAGCTACTCGGCTTCCCCGCCGGCCTCGCTGTTCGTAGTTCCGGCCGGCGCCACGATCACGACAATTCCCACGGTCACGACAACCACCACGGGCACTTCCTAAGCCGTGACAGAACCGCCGTGTGCGGCATAGTCGGGTTCACCGGCCGTGACCCGGAGCTCCTCGACGCGATGCTGGCCTCGATCGAGCACCGGGGACCGGACTCGTGGGGCGCGGAGGTGGGCGAGGAATTCACCGTCGGGATGAGGCGACTCTCCATCATCGACATCGAAGGTGGAGAACAGCCCATCTGCTCGGAGCGCACCGGGTCCTGCATCGTGTTCAACGGGGAGCTCTACAACAACACCGAATTGCGACGGGAGCTCGTCCGGGCCGGTCACAGCTTCGTGTCCGATCATTCGGACACAGAGACCGTGCTGCGCGCCTACGAGCAGTGGGGCGCTTCCTGTGTCACCCACTTGACGGGGATGTTCGCCTTCGCGATCGTCGACCGGCGCTCGCACCAGCTGTTCCTCGCCCGCGATCGGCTCGGGATCAAGCCCCTCTATTACCACGCGGCTGCCGGGCGGTTCTGCTTCGCCTCCGAGTTGAAAGCGCTCTTCCAGGACCCGCGCGTCCCGCGCGCTGCGGACATGGGGGTTCTCTACCAGTTCCTTCTCCACCGAGTGCACGACGCCGGTGAGGAGACGTTCTTCCAGGGCGTGAAACGACTGCTGCCCGGCCACTTCATGACCGTCTCGGCCGACGGCCGGACTGATGTCAGGAAGTACTGGGAACCCGAGGTCAACCCGGAGTTCTCCTCGTCGCGGCCCGACGCCTATTACGCCGCGGCCTTCGCAGAGCTGTTCGAACGCGTCATCGGCCGGCACATGATCGCGGACGTGCCCGTCGGGGTGTCGTTGTCGGGGGGGTTGGACTCAAGCGGCGTCTCGTCGGTCATGGCCTCGCTCATGGGCGCCGGCGCGGACACCCACACCGAAGGCTCGTTGCACACCTTCTCCGCTCTGTACCCGGGCCAGAGCATCGACGAGAGCCAGTACGTGCACTCGGTCGAGAGGTACGTAAAGAGCGTGCCGCACTACGCCTACCCGACCGTGGACGCATTCTGGGACGAGATCACAGAGTGGGTGTGGTACCAGGAGGAGCCGACGATCTCCTCGGCCCCGTACGCGTATTACTCGGTCTACCGGATCGCCAAGGGCGAGGTGAAGGTGATCCTCTCGGGCAACGGCGGAGACGAGCTGCTCGCCGGATACGTCCCGTACTTCCGCACCTATCTGAGCTCGGCCATGGATCAGCACCACTTCCTGGCTGCTGTGCGCGAGGTCGTGCTCGGCCGGGACCTGTACTCCAAATTCGCCCGCGAGCTTCTGCAGCGTCGCAGACCCGGGCGGTCGCGCCAGTTCTCGATGCCGGACTTGCTCACAGCCGGGCCTTCAGAGCTCGCCGCGTTCGACTACAGGCCGAGCCGCAACCTCAACGTCCGGCTGGCCGACGACGTGCTGCGCTACTCGACTCCGAATCTCCTGCGTTATGAGGACAAGAACTCCATGGCCTTCTCGATCGAGTCACGGGTCCCGTTCCTGGACCACGAGCTGGTCGAATTCATCTTCCAGCTCCCGATCGACCAGAAGATCAAGATGGGGTGGAACCGGTACGTGTACCGTCAGGCCATGAAGGCGAAGATGCCCGAGCTCAACCGGACCCGGAGGTCCAAGATCGGCTTCACGAACCCCGAGACCGCGTGGACGCGAGAGCGGGCCCCTCAGATCAAAGAGATCTTCTCCTCGAGCGCGCTTTGCTCGCGGGGGATCTTCGACTCCGGCCACCTGATAGAAGAATTCGACGCGTGGCTGGCGGGAAAGCCCGGTGACGGGCTCGCTTTCTGGCGGGTGCTCGTTACCGAGCTTTGGCTGCGCCGTTACGTCGACTCGCCGGTGTCGGTCCGATGACCGCGCGGCCGATCGGCAGGCTTTGATGGCGGCCACCGGCAACCCGCCACCGGTCGAGCTCGACGGGTCGACCTGGGAGCGCATCATGGTGCACACCCACCTGATCCACATAAAGGAGCCCCTCGAGCCCCTCCTCGACACCCACGTCCGGCCGCTGCTCAACAAGGGCGACTTCGTGGCGATGTCGGAAAAGGTCGTCGCGATTTCCGAGGGCAGAGTCGTGCACCAGTCGGTGGTACGGCCAGGGCTGCTCGCCAAGCTCATCGTCAAGGGCACGAAGAAATACGAGCACGATGTCGCGTACTCAGACCCGCGCAAGATGCAGGTGGCGATCATGCAGACCGGGGCGGCGCGCGCGGCCTTCGCCATGGTCGTCGGCGGCGTGACCAAGCTGTTCGGACGCCACGGCGACTTCTACCGTATCGCCGGTCACCGCATCTCTGAGATCGACGGTTTCAACCCGGACACCATCGCTCCCTTCGACGAGTTCGCGATGCTCGGGCCCGCGGACCCGGACAAGGCTTGCGCCTCCTTCGCGCGTTTCCTCGGCCACCCGGTTGTGATCATCGACGGGAACAACATCAACGTGGAGGTGCTCGGGATGAGCGCGGACATGCCGGTCGACAGGGCCCAAGCCCGGCTCCTCCTGCTCGACAACCCGATGGGCCAAGCAGACGAGCTCACGCCGTTCGTCGTCGTCCACCGTGCTGCAGGTCCTGGCGAAGGCTAACTCGCAGCGGCGTCACAACCCCGAAAGTAGGCGAACCGGCCGGGCGAGCGCCGAGTTGTCGTCGTCTCCGTGGCCCTGGGCGATCAACCCGTCTTCGAAGCTCGCCGCCAGCGCGGCCACCGGAAGCACGGCACCGACGCTGCGGGAAAGCTCGAGCGCGATCGCCATGTCCTTGCGGTGCAGGGCGATCTTGAAGCCCAGCGGGTAGCTGTCGTCGATCATCCGGCCGCTGCGGTTCTCGAGCACCCACGAGCCTGCCGCTCCGCCTGCGAGCGCAGAGACAAGACGCTCGACGTCCATGCCGGCCTTCATCGCGAGCACTACGCCCTCCGCCACGCCCAGGTACGTCCCGCACAGGATCACCTGGTTGACCGCTTTGGCCACTTGTCCCGAGCCGATTGGCCCAAGGTGGGTGACGGTGCGGCCCATCGCGTAGAGCACGTCGTGTGCCCGCTCGACATCTGCGGACTCCCCACCGACCATGATCGTCAGCGTCCCGGCCACAGCGCCCTCAGAACCGCCCGAAACGGGCGCGTCGATCACGGCGACTCCACCGTCGTGAAGGCGCGCCCCGAGATCGCGCGCGCTGGCTGGGCTTGTCGTCGAGCAGTCGACCAACAGTGACCCCGTCGCGAATCCCTCGGCCAGCCCACCGGGTCCGAACACGACCTCGGTCACCTGCGGCGAGTCGGTCACGCAGGTGACGACGACGTCACTTGAGCGCGCCACCTCGCGCGGGCTGCTCGCCTCGCGCGCCCCGAGCGCCAGGAGCGGTCCCGCACGCCCAGGTGTCCGGTTCCAGACTGTGAGGGGGAATCCTGCTCGCGCCAAGTTGGCAGCCATCGCGAAGCCCATGGTGCCCAGGCCGACGAAGCCCACCTTCTGTCTCGGTCCTTCGTTGCTCAGCAGGTCAGTAGCCACGAATCTCCTCTCAGGTGCGCGCCCGAATAGCTTTGGGGAAGTATGGTCGCCTTTTCCGCCTCCGGCACGGACCGCCCTTCATCGCCCACGAGCCGGGTCAGTGCTCTCGAAAGCCGCGTGCTCGAGGCGATCGACGACGAGGAAACCCTCCAGCTGCTTTGTGACCTGATAGCCGAGCCGAGTGAGAACCCGCCCGGAAACGAAGAACGCTGCGCCCAGCTACTGGCGTCGTTCCTGGAACAGCGCGGCGTCGCCTGTCGCCTCGACCAAGCAGCTCCGGGCAGGCCGAACCTCTACGCGAAGGTGGGTGCTGGCGGACCGACTCTGGTCATGTGCGGGCACCTCGACACCGTGCCCGCCGGCGAGGGCTGGACGCTCGACCCCTTCTCGGCAGCGGTGACCGACGGGCGTGTCTACGGCCGCGGCTCTTGTGACATGAAAGCCGGGCTTGCCTCAGCGGCCGCGGCGCTGCTCGCCGTCAACAAGTCAGGCATCTCGCTTAAGGGAAGCTTTGCCCTCCACGCCGTCATCGACGAGGAGGTCGGCTCCGCCGGTGCCAGGAAGGCAGCCGCAGAGCAACATGCTCACTGGGCCATCGTCACAGAACCATCTGGCAGCCAGGTGCTCGCAAGGGGAAACGGGCAGCTCAACTTCGAGATCGTCTTCCACGGCAAGGCCGTCCACAGCTCCCATCCCGAGGACGGCCGGAACGCGATTCACGACGCAGCCGCGTTCGTCGTCCTCGTCGAGGAGGAGACCCGACGCCTTTCGGGATCTGGTTTGGCGGGGATCGGTCCGGCGACCTACTCGGTCGGGATCGTCAAAGGTGGCCGCGGGGGATCCACCGTCGCCGATCGCTGCGAGCTCACACTCGACAGAAGAGTGCTGCCCACCGAGGACCTCGAACAGGTCGAGGAACAGGTTCGGCTTCTGCTCGCCCGGCTCGGGACCGAGCGCCCGGGCCTCGACTGGGAGCTGTCACGGACCGTCGCCTTCCCGCCTCTCAAAGGGTCCGGCAACGGCCCGCTCGAAAAGGTCCTGACCGACGTCCTCGCCGACATCGGACGGCCAGTCACCGAACCGCGCCCAGGAATGCGGTTCGCGACCGATGCCGCGTGGTACGAGGCCGCTGGATGTCCCACGGTCGTCTTCGGCCCGGGTGATGTCGCGATCGCACACCAGCCGGACGAGCACGTCGCGCTCGGCGAGGTCGAACTTGTGAGCCGGGCGCTCGCACTGTGTGGCGTTCGTCTGTTGACCTAGGCGCTGACGTCCTTCGCCGTGGTTTCCTCGGCTTCGAGCGTGACGGACACTGCGTGGACCACCGAAGCGATCCTGAGTGCCTCGTGGATCTGGTCCCTGCCGACGCCAAGCTCGCGTAGCGCCCTCTCGTGAGAGGCGAGACAGCCCCCGCAGCCGTTCACCGCGCTCACCGCGAGGCACCAGAACTCGAAGTCCGCCGGGTCCACGCCACCATGGGTGCCTATCACCTGCATCCGCAGCCGTGCGGGGATGTCCGCGTAGCCCGTCTCCCCCTCGTCGGTGAGCAGGTGCTTGCTCCGGTAGTAGATGTTGTTCATCGCCATGACCGCAGCTGCTGATCTCGCAGCGTCGAAAGCCTGCTCCGAGAGGTGCTCCTTGGCCTCGCGCGCCAGCTCGAGGAGCACGCGGGCCCCCCGTGACGCGATTGCCGTCGCGAGCACCGTGCCCCACAGGCGCTGCTCGGGCAGCGTCGAGACCCCGATGGTCGAGTCGAGGTTGAGCCGGATGTCCTTCGCGTAGGCGGGCAGCGCCTCTTTGAGTGCGGGGACGCCCATCAGGCGCCGGAGCTCATGAGCGCCTTCACGTCTAGCGTCGCCGCGCCCTTGTGCCAGTTGCAGGCGCAGAGCTCTTCGGTCTGCAACGCGTCCAGCACTCGGAGAACCTCCTCGACGTTGCGCCCGACAGATCCGGCCGTCACCATGACGAACTGGATGATCCCGTCGGGGTCGACGATGAAAGTCGCCCGGTCGGCGACTCCCTCGACGTTGAGGACACCGAGATCTGTGACGAGCTCACGGTCAAGGTCCGACAGCATCGGGAAGGGGAGGTCCTTCAGGTCCTCGTGCTGCAGGCGCCAGGCGTAGTGGACGAACTCGTTGTCGACCGAGCCCCCGAGCACCTGTGCGTCACGATCGGCGAACTCGTTGTTCAGCCGCCCGAACTCGGCGATCTCGGTTGGGCAGACGAATGTGAAGTCCTTGGGCCAGAAGAAGACGACCCGCCACTTGCCTTCGTAGCTCGACGAGTCGATCGTCGTGAAGAAGTCGTCGGGCGAGCTCGCGTCGACGGCCCTCAGGTCGCCAGGGACGAGCGCGGTGAGGGAGTACTCCGGAAAACGGTCACCGATACCAAGCATGCGGTCTCTCCTTGAGAGTTGATCCTGTGTGGTCACTACTTTGCCTGACTCCAAACCGATCGAGCAAAGTAGAGAAACTACATTGGGTGATAGATTAACTTTATGACAGATCCTACCGTCGTCCAGCTTCGCGCATTCGCTGCGGTCGCTCACCAGCGACACTTCGGCGCCGCCGCGGACGACCTCGCGGTCACCCAGCCCGCTGTGTCTGCTGCTGTCGCCGCGCTCGAGGCGAGTCTCGGAGCCAGGCTCTTCGAACGCACGCCCCGGGGCGTCATGCTGACGGCCCTCGGAGAGCAGCTCCTGCCGATGGCCCACCACACCCTCGCGGCACTGAACGACCTGGTCTCGGACGCGGGGCGCTCGGGGCAGACCCACCACGGGCCACTCAGACTCGGCGTGATACCGACCGTCGCCCCCTACCTGCTCCCGACGATCCTCGAGGCATTCGGGGCGCGCTTTCCGGACCTCGTGCCCGAAATCACCGAGGCAACGACGCGCACCATCCTGGCGGCGCTCGAGGACGGGAGCCTGGACCTTCTCGTGATGGCCCTGCCGAGCGACAGGGCCGAGACCGTAGAGCTGCCCCTTTACTGGGAGGAGTTCGTACTGCTCGTCCATGAAGAGCACCGCCTCGCAGGCGCGAGAGACCTCCCTACGACCACTCTGCAGGGCCTCGACGTCCTCCTGCTCGAGGAGGGGCACTGCATGCGCGACCAGACGATCGACGTATGCCGCCAAGCCGGAGCCACGGTGGGCAAAGGGGCGAAGATGGGCTCGCTCACTACTGTCTCCCAGCTCGTCGCGGCCAAGCTCGGTGTGACCCTGCTGCCGGCGAGCGCCGTTCCGGTGGAGGTCCGCGGACCACTCTCGACTGCACGGTTTGGGGGCTCGCCGCTTCCGGGTCGCCGCGTCGGGATGGTGCACCGCCGCTCGAGCACGAGGGCGGACGAGTACGGCGAACTTGCCGATGTCCTCCGGGTTGCGATCACCGCAGCCGGGCTCCCTGTCGTCCTCGAGCAGGCAGAGGGCCACGACCCCGGCCTCGTCGCCTGAGGGTGCCGGACGACTACTCCCGGGCGAGGACGGCGCCTGGCAGTTGCGGTCAGGTGGACGGCGGCGTGGCCGTAAAGGCCACGCCGCCGTCACATGTCCCCAGTTCGGCCCGACGAACCTAAACGCCGATCGCAGCGGCGCTCGTCGTGCCACCCAGGTTGCGCGCGGCTCCGAAGTTGTAGACCTTCCCGCTCGAGGAGACGAGCCAGTAGCCGTAACCGTCCGGCGTAGCCGCGATGCCCACGATCGGCTGGCTCGATTCGCCCTCCGGCAGCGAACCGTAGGCCTGGGCGCTGCCGAAGGCGAACACGCCGCCGGAGGCCGTAGCGAGCCAGTAGCCCCTCCCGTTCCTCGTGACCGCGATCCCAACGACCGACACTTTCGAGCTCGTCGATCGGAGCGATCCGTGAGACAGAGCGTCGCCGAAGCCCGTCACGACCCCGTCGCGCGCGACCAGCCAGTAGCCCTTGCCGTCGGGTGAAGATGCGATGGCGGTGATGTCCGAACCGGCGGGCACCTTGCCCGGATAGATCTTCGCCCGCCCGAAGGCATGCACGCCGCCGCTGCTGGTGACAATCCAGTAGCCGTCGTCGCCCGGCAACGACGCGATGCCGGTGACGTTCTTCGTCGAGGTCTGGCCAAAGAACCCAGCGTCGCCGAAGGCCGTCACCGAACCGGTGCTCGTCACGATCCAGTATCCGAGCCCGTCAGCAGAAGTCGCGATGGCTACTGCTCTCTCGCCTTGGCCGGCAATGCCGCCGTGGGACTGGACATCTCCAAAGCCGAGGACCGCGCCGCTCACCGTCTCGACGACATACCCGTCGTCACCAAGCGCGGGTGTGACCTGGTCCGACAATCCTGCGAGACCCTCGCCTTGGGCGGATATCGCCCTCACAGCGAATGTCCAGGGCGCGCCCGCCTGCAGGTCGTAGTAGGTCGTGCTCCGGGTCGTGGCCGCAAAGACGCTGCGCTCGCCCGCCAGACCTGGCGACGATGCGGTCACGGTGTAGCCGATGACCGGGCTTCCTCCATCACTTGCCGGCGCGCCCCACTTGACGCCTGCTGAGCCGGGCTTGGTCGTCGCCTTGACTCCGGTCGGCGAGCTGGGGGCGCTCGGCGTGTAGGTGTAAGGGGTGGAATTGCTCGCGGTGCCCTTCGGGTCGAGGGCGCTCTCCACTGTCGCAACCGAGACCGGGACACTCTCCCCGGACTTGCCCGGCGGGGCGGCGACGATCACCTGGTTCGTGGTGCCACAGGCGAGCAGAGCCTGCGAGTTGGTGGTCTCGAAGGTGACCACCTTGCCGAAGGCCACAGCGACGACGCATCCGAGGTTCGCTCCGTCGAGGACAACCTCATTCCCGCCCTGAGCGGGTCCGATGGCGGGTGCCATCGACGAAATGGTGGGGTTGCCGGGTGGATAGATGAACAACTGGTCGGTCTCGGGGTCGTGGCTGCAGTTGGTGACCGTGCAGACCTCGACGTCCGCGACGGCCGGGTTCTGCGCGACCGACTCGGTGGAGATGCGCGTATCGCTCCTGACCGCGAAGTTGTACTGGGTGCCGAGCGAGAAACCGGTCTGGTTGTCCACGAATCCGACCGCGCCGACAGCTTGGAGCAGCCCCTTGCCGGCGATGTCAACCGGCGTGCCGCAGCCAGAGCTTGGCGGCGAGCTCGAACAGGCCACCGTGTCAGGCACCCCGGGCTTGTGCGTGCGCGGGTTCTCGACATTGGTCACCTGCGGGACACCGGCATAGACGACGTTACTTTCGTTGGACGCGCCCGCGATTGAGGTGAAGCCGACCGGGAGGGAGAACGGCTCGACGGTCGGAGGCTTGTCGGACTTGGGCAGTGCCGGTACGACAAGTTCCAGCGACGTGCCGGTCGCTGCGACCGGGTAGACGATGGAGTTCTCGTCCGACGGCGCTCCCAAAGTAGCGTAGTTGAGGGTCTGGTTGTTCATGCCCGTCCCCACGACCGTGATCAGGTTGGCCGGCAGGCCTCCCGACTCGCTCGCGAGCAACGGAGCGTTGCACTTGGCCGACACGGGCGCCACACAGTATTTCTGCAGGTCGGCGACCGTGCCCGTCGAGACCGAGGTGACCTTCGGTGCGGGGATGTAGTCGTACTCGGTCTGCTTCGGCGATACCTCGTACGCGGGCGGCACCACCAGAGCACCCATGCTGTCGAAGGTCAGCGCGCCCTCATACGGGGGCAGGATCGTGCTCGTCGCGCTCGAGCCTGCCGCGTTGGTTACCACGACCTGCACCTGGCAGATGTCGTTGGTCGCGTTCTCACCCGCGTACACGGCAGTTTTCGGGAGCGGTGCGCACGCCTGGCTCGAATATGCAGGCGGCGTAAGGAGGATCTCGTAGGGGGACTTGACCGCGAAGGTCGCTACAGCCACGCCCCCGAAACTGACCTTCGTCGCGCCGGTGAACCCCGAGCCGTGGATCGTGACAGGAGTAGGTGCCGACTCGAGACCGGCGTAGGGACCGACGCTGGTCACGGTCGGGACCGGGGACGGCGATGGGCTCTCGTCCACGTACTCGAACACGGACTTCGCGCCCGGGAAGCTCGACTCCCCGTTCTTCAAAGTCACCACCACCGCTGCCGGCCCGGCTGCCGATCCCGGCGAACCGGACGGCATGGTCGCGGCCGCCGCAGGGAAGACCGCGGTGAGCGTCGTGGTGCTCGTGACGACGACACTCGTCGCCGGCGCCCCTCCAACCTCGACGCCAGAGACGTTCGGGCTGCCGGGCGTGCCGAACCCCGACCCGGACACGGTTACTGAGTAGCCGCCCGCGGTGGAGCCCGACGAGGGCGTGAGCCCTGTCAAGCTCGGCGGCGAGAACTGGCCGGCGTAGTCACACATGTAGAACGCGAGGCCGTTCCCCCCAGTTGGGGTGGTCAGCTGCGGTGACCCAAGCCCGGACGCCATGTCGAAGCCGACGCGCGCCGGAAAGACGAGCCCGTTGTCGAGGCCGAAGTCGTCGTTGTTGCCCGAGACGATGTCGTTGAAGGACCTGGCGTACGCAGTCGCGTTCCCCGCGATGCCATAGAGAAGCGGGCTGGCGAAGCCCGCGTCCTGGACCCCGTTGATCTTGTCGGCCGAACAGGACGGCGAGGCGTTGACGAGAGCCAGCAGGGCGGCCCAGATCGGGGTCGCCGACGAGGTTCCGCCGATAGTCGCCCACCCGTCGGAGGCGCCGTAACCGAGGGACTTGCCGTATATCGTCACAGAGCCGGTGAATTCGTCGGCCTGTGCCGAGACGTCCGGCATCTCACGGCACAAGGTTCCCGAGGCGAGATTCAAGGTTCCGTCACAGAATGTCGGCGTCGTGAATGGCGCGCTCGCGCTCTTGGTCTCGGTCTCGAAGGCCTCGGCGTTCGCGATGTCGACCGGGTTCTCGCGCGAGTTCGCCACCGCCAGTTGCCAGCTCGGCATCGTCCAGGACTCCGAGATGCCGCCGCCGCCGGCACCCCACTGGGCGCCGTCGTCCCAGACGTGTTCGGAAGCTGGCTGGGTGGCGTCGTCGATGGTCGTTCCCCCTACGGACAGGACGTAGGGCTGGCTGGCGGGATCGAGAGCCGAGAGCAGGTTCTGCCCGGAGGGCGGAGCGGTGGACCGCCCCTCGTTGCACTCGTCGTCGCCGGTGTCTCCTGCCGCCGACAGGACAGTCTGGCCCTGGGCTGCGGCCTGCTCGAACAGCAGGTTCTCAGCCTCCTGCACGCCGGGCTCGGCCACCTGGGCCAGCTGCTCGCAGACGCCCCAGCTCGAGGTGACAACCTGGTCGACGTCCTTGTTCACGATCTGCGAGTACTCGTCCAGGCCGCCGGAGGTGGTGTTCGGGGCCTCGTAGACGTCGATGTTCGCCTGCGGGGCGATCGCGGAGACATCCTCGATGTCGAGGTCCGCCTCGTCGTTCGAGCTGCCGGCCCCGGGCTGAATCTCGCCGCCGTCAACCGGGATGATCGACAGCCGGCTGCCGGCAAGAACGCCTTTCGCACCGGCCATCTGTGCTGCTTGGGCGGCGCCGAAATAGCACGAGTCGAAGTTCTCCATGTCGGTCGCCAAGAAAGGCTGCAACTCGTACACGGCGATGTGCTGGCCTTGTCCGAAGTCTCCTGCCCTGTAAAGCCCGAAAGCACCGTAGGCGTTGGCGATCTGGTCGTCGGTGAGCCCGCCGGAAGTCTCCGCGTCCTGCTGGGCGGGCGTGCATGCGTTCGGCGAGCCGGCCGGGTGCGAGAAGCTCACTGATCTGGCGGAGGGGAAAGTGCGCTGCACCGAGATTGGGCCGGGCCTCACGTCAGCTGACCGCGGGTGGACGAGGTCGTCGAGGCCGACCACCGCGGTCACTGAACCGGCGATGGTGGACGGCACTCGCACCTGCGACGTCGTCGCCTGGCCGATCGAGCCGTCAGCGAGCCGGTAGCGCTCGATCCCGGTCCGAAATGCCTTCTCGACTGTGGCGGCAGGGCCTGAGAAGTTCACGAGGAGGCCGTCGCTCGACACCTTGGTCACACGGAGGCCCTCCGATGTCAGCTGGGAACTGACGGCCGCGATCGTCGCCCGGCTGGGGCCGAAACGACTCGCGAACTCCCCGGGCGCCAGGTAGTGGTGAAAGAGCGAAGAGCTCTTGTCCGTCACTGCGCTGAGCAAGCTCGTGAGCCCCTTCTGGTCAGAAGGCCGGAGCACGACGATGCCGGCCTCGGTCGAGCCCGCCGCCACCGAACCCAACGCGCCGACGCCCGCGGGAATCGAAGGCGCGCCCGTGACGATCACCATCGTCGGAGGTCGCGAGCTCGCGCCGGCCGACACAGACGGCAGCATCGCGAGGAAGGGGCTGCAGGTGAGAACTGCGGCTCCCACGACGCCAAGCCGGATGGACCAGCCCCGGCCTCGGGCCTTCATGGCTCCTGGCGCGCTCTGACCGCCCCGATTCTGCCTGACAGATTCCCCCGACACCGTGTCCCCTTCCGTGGTCGCGTCCGGGCGCCATCATCGAGTTCATGCCCACCCGGGCGGAGTGTTCCAGCTGCTCTTGCCGGCGCTGGTCGCCCGATCATAACTGCACCACCTGGTACAGCCGCCTCATTCGCGTACCGTCCGATCGGATCAACGACAATCGGTCCACGGTCCGGCCAAGGGCTCCTCAGCCAAAGCGCAGGACGCGAACCGGTCGCATCCGGTCGGCCGCGAGAGCCCACGTCGAGCCGTTGTCGCTCGAACGGAAGACGCGACCGTTGCGCGTGCCGAGAGCGACCTGGCCGCCGGATGCCGCGAGGGACCCGGAGTCGAGATTGAAGGGGAAGGACTCGGGAAGCCCACCTGAGCACGGCTCGAGGGCCTCTCCCAGGTGGCATCGGTACAGGCGGCCGTCGGTCGTGTCGGGACCTGTCGAGGCGGTGACAAAGGCGGTGTCACCGTCGAGGGCGACCGCCCTCGAATAGCCGGCATGCAGGCCATCGGTCGTCCACTGCCAGGTGTCGCCGTCGTCCTCGCTCCATCCGAGGCCGATCGCCGCGGCCACCGCGACACGACCGCCGTCTCCGGTGACGACTTCGTGCACGTCCGACTCGGGCGGGATGAGGTTCTGCCAGGACTCGCCGCGGTCCCTCGATCGCCAGACGCCCCCGACATGCACGTTGGCGAACCAGATGTCGGCGCTCGAGACCGCGATCGACCGTAGGTCGGGCAGGCGCCCGGCAGGGTTCTGCCACGAATCCCTTCCTTTGACCGCGTCGAAGGAAGTGACCTCGCCGACGACGCCGTCGGACGTCACCGTGAGGATATGAGCTCCTTCGGTTCCGACCACGAGGCTGCCTCCTGAGGAGACCGCCAGGCTCTGGGCGGTCTCCGCCGGCAGCCGCACCAGCGGTGCGACGTCGAACTCCTCGAGCTGGATGACGCGCTCTTGGTCGAGAATGCTCCACACCGGGTGAGGACTCGACGGCAGGAGGCTCCCGACCCCGCCTGCGAAGGGACCGACGGCCAGAGCGGTGACAGAGACGTCCTGGGCGTAGGTGTACGAACGGTCAAGATCCTCGAGGTGGGCCGTGGTCCCGACGATGAGCATAAGAATCCCTCCAACCAGCGCCTGGTCCCGCGACCTATTTCCCGTGCCCGCCCTTGGACCACGATGCCTCGGCGCCGGCAACGTCAGCGACGAGATTGCCAAGCGCGACGTTGACGTCGGCGTCGTGGTAGCCCCAGTCCGGTCCATCGCTCTCGGTCAGGACCAAGCATGACCCCGCCATCAGCGAGGCGACGCGCCGGTGCAACTTGCGACCGAACGGGCCCGGCTCTCGGCCCGCGGCTCGGAGTTCGGTGCTGAACGGCACGCGCTCACGACGATTGTCCATGTCCGGGAGGCCTCCTTGACCGTTGACAGCTCATGTACGGTACCGGGAGAATTTGGCAGTTCAATCTACTGCGCGACTGCGAGACCGCGACGGGGCGGACCGACCACACCGAGGGAGAAGGAGTCGCCACGACCACCTACCGAGCACGCCCTCGACGCCCGCTGGTCGCTGTGTTGACAACCATCGTCCTCGTGCTGTGTGTCGGAGGCGCGATCGGTGCCCTCGTCACGCGCAGCCTCGACCATCAGGCACCGGCCGGGGCAAAAGGACACCGCCATCAACCCGCTGGGTCCAAAGTCGGCACGACGGTCGCTCCGGCCCCGCTGAGCGTCCGATCGATCGCCCCCTCAGGCGGATCCAGCGGGGTCTCGCCGAGCACACCGATCAGTGTCACCTTGTCCTCCCCGTTGTCCAAGAGCTCTCCCTTGCCGACTGTGAGCCCGACTACAGCCGGGTCCTGGCGAGCCAGCGGATCGACGCTCACCTTCACGCCGAGCACGGACTTCGCGCCGCTTGGCACCATCGCTGTCACCGTGCCGGGAGGTGGCAACGGAGTCGTCGGAACCAACGGCGGCCGGCTCGGACAATCGGTCAGCGAACAGTTCCAGATCGCGAACGGGTCTGTCGTCCGTCTCCAGCAGCTCCTCTCGCTGCTCGACTACTCTCCGCTCGCTTGGACCCCGACCGGCGCGACGATCGCTCCGAGCGACGCCGGTGCCCAGCTCGCCGCCATCTACAACCCGCCCCCTGGTCGCTATTCCTGGCGAGACACCGGCTGGCCGGCCCGGCTAGGTGCCATGTGGCAGCCAGGGGTTGACAACACCTTCACCCGCGGTCTCATCATGTCCTTCCAGGCCGACCATGGTCTGACGCCGAACGGAGACGTCGGGGCCTCGTTGTGGACCTCCCTGATCGGGGCGATCCAGGCGAACACGGTCAACACCGGCGGGTACAACTACGCGCTCGCCGACAAGGCGAGCGCACAGTCGCTCACGATCTACCACGACGGGGTCGTCGTGCTGCGCAGTCTCGCCAACATGGGCATCGCCGGCTCCCCGACGCCCGACGGCACCTTCCCCGTCTACACGCGTCTTAGGCGACAGGTCATGCGGGGCACTAACCCGGACGGGGCGCACTACGCCGATCTGGTCCAGTACATCGCGTACTTCAACGGCAACGACGCAGTGCACTACATGGACCGCGCCGACTACGGCATCCCGCAAAGCCTCGGCTGCGTCGAGCTGCCGCTCCCTGATGCGGCACGCGCCTGGCCCTATCTCGCCTACGGGACCCTCATTACGATCATCAACTGAGCTCGCGACCGATGCCGGTCCGGGCCTGGACCTGGCGCGTGCCAAGAGGGCAGGCAGGCCCTCGAATCCCGTCACTCATCGCCTCCTGCCGCCTCGTCGGCCACGCGAGGTTCCCCTTGGGACTTGTGTTGCCGCCCGGTTACGTCTTGGTTACGTCCGGGCTTGTTCAATTGTCACTGATCCAGTAATGTTTCCGCACTGTCCGCGGACAGGTACTAGGGGGGCGAACGGGGACTCCCCAAGTGCATACCCAAAGTGGAGGAGACCACATGAGGCAGTCGCTCATCAAGGTTGTCGTTCCGCTCGTGGCCGGAGCACTCGTGCTGGCCAGTTTGAGCGGAGCGGCGTTCGCAAACGCTAAGCACCAGGCAACAGCAAAGCCGACTTTCGACCTCGCGTACGAAGGTCCGCTCTCGGGTGGCAATGCGCAGCTTGGCCTGAACATGGCGTACGCGGTCCAGTACGCCGTCAACGAAGCGAACTCCGGGAAGTCGGCGTTCGGCAACCTTCCTTTCAAGCTTGTCTACATCGCCAAGGACGACCAGGGCTCGGCGACGCTATCGCCGACCGACGCCCAGGAGCTCAGCTCCAACCAGTCGGTCATCGCAGTTGTCGGCCCCGCCTTCTCGGGTGCGACCAAGGCTGCCGAGCCGACCTTCAGCACGCACAGCGTTGCGACTGTGAGCCCGTCGGCGACCCTGCCGGCCCTAGCAACCTACGGATGGAAGAACTTCTTCCGGGTCGTGGCGGACGACTCAGTCCAGGGACCGGCTGACGCCAACTGGGTGGTCAACACGCTCAAGGACAAGAAGCTGTACGTCGTCGACGACGCCAGCACCTACGGTGTGGGGCTTGCCGGCGCCTTCGCCTCCCAGGCGAAGAAGGACGGCGCGAAGGTGACGACCGGGTCGTTCCCGGGCACCACTCAGTGCAGCGACGGGACCGCAAGTCCGACCCAGTACCCCGATGACGCGGCTGTTGTCGTGAAGGCCGATCCGCAGATGCTCTTCTACGGCGGCTACTACTGCGACCTTGGCCTCCTGGTCAGCGCGTTGCACAAGGCGGGCTACACGGGCAAGGTGATGAGCGGCGACGGTAGCGACAGCATCTCGCTCATCGCCGGCACCAACCCTCCCACCGCTGCCAACGGCGTCTATGCCAGCTGTGCCTGCGCTGTCATCGGCAAGACGGCCGCTGACAACACTTTCGCCGCAGGGTTCAAGAAGCTCGCTCACTTCGCCCCCGCTATCTACTCAGCTGAGGCCTTCGATGCGGCAAACACCGTCATCGACGAGCTCAAGATCCTCTCCTCCGGCAAGACCGGCACGATGGCCATCACCCGCAAGGCGGTGGTCGCTGGCCTGCACAAGATCAGCTACGTCGGCCTTACCAAGACGATTTCCTTCACGTCCAACGGGAACATCAAGGGCGACGCGATCTACGCGAACCAAGTGCAGCACGGCAGCCTGGTGCAGATCGGGCTCGAGTAGCACCACTCGACATCGTGAGAACGAGCCGGGCATTCCGCTTCGCGGAGTGCCCGGCTTTTTCGTCATCTGGCCCTTTCGCCACAAGTTAGTAATCTGCTGCGCAAGGCCGAGGGGAGTGAATCGGACGCATGCATTGCCCGGGGTTCATAGCAAACAACAACATATGGGTCTCGCTCGTGGTTGGCGGTCTCGCTAACGGGTTTCTTTACGCGCTCATCGCTCTCGGGTACACGCTGGTCTACGGCGTGCTCAGGCTGATCAACTTCGCTCACTCCGAGGTCGTGATGGCCGGTGGGTTCGGCGGCCTGTTCGCCATGAGGGCGGTGCTAGGAACCTCGAGTCCAGCTGGGTTCTGGGCGATCGGTTTCATGCTCATCGGAATCGTCGCGGGCGCCCTCGCGGGTGGCGCAACCGCATTCGTGCTCGAGCGGGTCGCGTACCGACCCTTGCGCAAGCGCAACGCCCCGAGGCTCACGTACCTGATCAGTGCCATCGGTGCGTCGTACTTTCTCTACAACATCGCCGGCAAGGAATTTGGGCGCTACACGGCTTTCATCCAGACGCCGGCTGTGGTCCAGGGCAATGCTTTCTCCCTCTGCGGCGTCGGTGTCCAGTCCGACTGGGTCCTGACCATGGTCACCGCTGTAGTCCTTTTGATCGTGCTCGACGCGGTCGTGAACCGGACAAAGCTCGGCAAGGGCATCCGTGCGGTCGCGCAGGACGCCGAGACCGCGAGTCTCATGGGCGTGCACATCGACAGGACGATCGCGCTCACCTTCGTTCTCGGCGGGCTCATGGGCGGTGCGGCCGGATTCCTGTTCGGTCTGCAGTTCGGGGTCATCTACACGATGGGCTTTGTGCCAGGCCTGAAGGCCTTCACCGCCGCGGTCCTCGGTGGCATCGGCAACATCCGGGGCGCCATGATCGGCGGGCTACTGCTCGGGGTGTTCGAGAGCGTGCCGCTGCGCTGGATGTCTGCAGAATGGCAGGATGTCGTCGCATTCGGCGTGCTCGTAATGCTCCTTCTCTTCCGCCCGACTGGCATCTTGGGAGAGCGGCTTGGGAGGGAGGCATGACGCCGACTGGCCTTCACACCGAGGCGCGCTCGGGCGCGAGACCCCTCAACGAACCGAGGCGGGCTCAGGTCTCCAAGCAGCTTTCGCGACTCATGGCAACTGCGGCCGCGCGGCGTCTCGGCATTTGCCTGCTGGCAGCTGTGATCCTCGCGATCGTGACCGGACCGCCAGGAACCAACGCCGCACCGACCTCAGGGTTCACCGGTTCGCTGCAGTTCCCGAGACTGTTCTGGTTCCTCGGCGCGGGTGGCGTGATCTTCGCCGTCGTCTCGATCTCGCAGGGCTTCGGCGGCCCGACGACTTCGGCCGTCAGCCGCGTCCGCTCCGAGATCGTGCGTGTGACTGCACAGCGCACGATGCGGCTCGCCCTCTATGCGGCGATCGTCGCAATCGGATTCATATGGGTTTCGTGGATCTCGCCGAAGGACACCTGGAAGCCCGGCGTCTGCATCGAGGTCGGATGTGCGTTCGCGGCGATGGAACTGGTCGTCTACCTGTTCGAGTCACAGTCGCTGCGGATCGCGAGGCTGGGAGGCTACGCGCTCCTCGCCCTTTATGGGGTACTCGCGTGGATGCACAACCCTGTCTCGAAGTACCTCAACACGATCGGGGCGGTGCCGCACAGCCGGACGCTCGGTCTTCTCTTGCTGTGGCTCGCGCTCGGTCTTGCCGCGCTCGAAGGCCTGCTCTTCGGCCTCGCCTTTGTCCACAGGCATGTCGACACCCAGCGTGGGCGCCGGCTCTTCAGGCTTGGCGGAGTCGTCCTCTTGGTCTACGGGTGGCTGATGTGGACCACTTGGAGCGCATGGCGAGCATCGACGCCGCATTCGGTCGCGCACTGGTTCGCCTCGGTCCATGTGCTTCCTCACAGCCGCACCGCCGGGCTCGTCGTGATGGCCATCGGCGCCGTCGTGGTCGTCTATGTCCTCGTGGCGGTCGCGGTGGACCTCGTCCGCGCCCTTTCCGGGTCAGCTTCCAAGCAGGGCAACCGGTTCGAATTCGCCGGGATCACGAAACAAACGAAATTCGCATACGGCAAGACCGCGATCACGATCGCGGCGCTGCTCGTGGCGATCCAGTGGCCCTTGCACATGGACCCGGGCATCCAGTCGATACTCACGACCCAGGTCGCGATCTATGTGCTGCTCTCCATGGGCCTCAACGTGGTCGTCGGCTTCGCCGGCCTGCTCGACCTCGGCTACATCGCATTCTGGGCGATCGGGTCGTACACGACGGCGTACTTCACTGGCGCGTTGCCCATCCAACCGCCTTTCATCCTCAATCCGTTCTGGATCATCCCCTTCGCCATCGTGGCCGCGATGCTGACAGGGGTGCTGATCGGGACTCCGACGCTGCGGCTGCGCGGTGACTATCTCGCGATCGTGACCCTGGGATTCGGGGAGATCATCGAGATCGTCGCGAACAATCTCCATGGGGTGACCGGCGGACCGGCGGGGACCCCGGGCGTCATCCCGCAGTTCTCGGTTCACCTCTTAGGGGTGAACTATGGCTGGACCGGAACGGTACTTCCCTACTACTACCTGATACTCGGAGTTGCGGTCGTGTTCATGGTCGGGTTCAGCTTCCTCGAACAGTCCCGAGTGGGGCGGTCCTGGACAGCGATCCGCGAAGATGAGGTCGCGGCTGACTCGGTCGGCATCAACTCGCTCAAGTACAAGGTCATGGCATTCGCCATCGGGGCCTCGACCTCCGGGTTCGCCGGAGTCTTCTTCGCAAGCCAAGTGCAGAGTCTCGTACCGAACGACTTCATCGTCCAGACGTCGATCCTGGTCCTCGTCTTTGTGATCTTCGGTGGCATGGGCTCGATCGCGGGCGCGGTGATCGGTGCCTCCTTGATCCAGTGGCTCCCCCAGTACCTCCAGGTCCACTCGTTCCAGGACTACCAGTTCCAGGACGAGTTCATCTACCTGGGGGCGCTCTTAGTGCTAATGATGATCTTCCGGCCACAGGGCATCGTCCCCTCACGCCGCAGGCGCAGGGAGATCCTGCTCACCGAGGAGGGCGTCGGTCACAGCGAGAGCCCGGGCGGGCCGGTGCGGAGCACGTCCATGGGAGAGACGCTGCCGTCATCGTACGGCCGGCTGTCGCTCGACGAGCCCGGCTACATAGGTCCGGAGACGGAATGACCGACGCGACGCCAGGGATCGCCCCGGCAACTACCGACGACGTCGTGTTCTCGGTCCAGCACGTGACCCTGCGCTTCGGGGGTGTCACGAGCCTGAGCGACGTGTCACTGAGCCTGAACCGTGGCGAGATCCTGTCGATCATCGGTCCGAACGGTGCCGGGAAGACCTCTCTGTTCAACTGCCTGACCGGCGTCTACACGCCCCAAGAGGGCTCGATAATCTTCACTCCCGAGCACGGGCACGCGGTCAGCGTCGTCGGTCGCAAGCCCTACAAGGTGAACAGGCTCGGGGTGGCGAGGACCTTCCAGACCTCGCGGATGTTCAGTGCGTTGACGACCTTCGAGAACGTGAAGATCGGGGTCGAGTCCAAACAGCACACAGGCGCCATCGGCGCCATGCTCCGCTTGCCGCGGACTCGACGCGAGGAGCACGAGAGCGACCTCAAGACACTCGAGCTCCTGAAGTTCGTCGGACTGACGAAAAGGGCGAACGAGATCTCGAGCTCGCTGCCCTACGGAGACCGGCGGCGCCTCGAGATCGCGAGGGCACTCGGGACCAACCCCGAGGTGCTGCTGCTGGACGAGCCCGCCGCGGGGACCAACCCGGCTGAGAAGGTCGAGCTCGCGGAGCTCATCCGTAACGTGCGCACCCAGTTGGGTGTGACCGTGCTGTTGATCGAGCACGACATGAAGCTCGTGATGTCGGTTGCGGAGAGGATCATCGTGCTGAACTTCGGCCAGGTGATCGCACAAGGCTCCCCGGCCGAGATCCAAAGGAACACAGTCGTCATCAATGCCTACCTGGGCGCGCCCGACAGCGACGAGGACAACGGGACGGAGGCGCTCTGATGGCCCTTCTGGAGGTAAGTGGCGCGGAGGTCCGTTATGGCACAGTTCCGGCTCTGCACGACTTCACCATCAGTGTCGAGCAGGGTGAGATCGTAACCCTTCTCGGCGCGAACGGTGCTGGCAAGACCACCACTCTGCGGATGATCTCGGGGCTGCACCACGCATCGCTGGGCACGGTCTACTTCGACGGTGTCGACATCTCGCGCCTCGCGGCACACAAGACCGTCGAGCTCGGGATCAGTCACGTGCCAGAAGGGCGCCGGATCTTCCCGCAGATGACCGTCCTCGAGAATCTCGAGATCGGTGCCTACAACAAGCCTCACGGCCAGGCCGCCAAGATGGACCAGGTCTTCGAGCTGTTCCCCATAATCAAGGAGCGCCGAAAGCAGCAGGGTGGCAACCTCTCCGGCGGAGAGCAGCAGATGCTCGCCATCGGCCGCGCACTTATGGCTGAGCCCCGGCTTCTGCTCTTGGACGAGCCTTCGATGGGACTCGGCCCGCTGTTTGTCCAGACGATCTTCGAGATCATCAAGACGATCCGGGAGCAGGGTGTCACGGTCCTTTTGGTCGAGCAGAACGCAGCCAAGGCACTCCAGTTGGCCGACCGCGGCTATGTGCTCGAGACCGGGAGGATCGTGCTGGCGGACACCGCCTCGGTTCTCTTGCGCGACGACCGTGTGCGAATGGCGTACCTCGGGGAGGACATCGGGTCGTGACCAAGTGGGGCGCATCGCACGATACGCCCCCAGGTGAGCGACGGGGCTCGGCTCAAAACCAAGAGCCTGCACGCGAGGGTGGCTTGCCACAAGCCACGTGCCTACAATCGTCTCGGGGAAGCCGGGGTGCTCGGCGAGGGCGTTAGGCTGCGCAGCTCATCCGGCCTGCCCGACCGGAGTTGAAGGGGGAACTTCATCTGGTGTCCATACTTTCGTCTTACCCGGGAATAGGCGCGATGGCCTTGGCGCTCCCGCTGTCGCGATGAAGTCCTGGCAGTGCAGTCGCCTACTCCTGTCAACAGATGAAGAGCCTTGCCCACGGTCCTGTTTGGGACCGGCGAAGCGCTCTGTTGTAATCGGAAAGGAGCACAGATGAGCGGTGTACGAGTGCTGGTCGGTACGCGAAAGGGCGCGTTCGTCCTGACCTCTGACGGAAAGCGCGAGGTCTGGGACATAAAGGGACCCTTTTTCGGTGGCTGGGAGATCTATCACGTCAAGGGTTCTCCTGTTGACCGCAACCGGATCTTCGCGTCGCAGTCAACGGGATGGTTCGGGCAGTTGATCCAACGCTCCGACGACGGCGGAACCACTTGGGAGCCGGTGGGCAACCAGTTCCAGTACGAAGGCGTGCCCGGCACCCACCAGTGGTACGACGGCACACCGCACCCGTGGGAGTTCGCACGGGTCTGGCACCTTGAACCGTCGCTGAACGATCCGGACACGATCCTTGCCGGCGTCGAGGACGCGGGCATCTTCAGTTCGACCGACGGCGGCGAGAACTGGCGGGAGCTGGCGGGACTCCGCGGCCACGACTCGGGGCAATCGTGGCAGCCCGGCGCCGGTGGGATGTGCCTGCACACGATCATCGTGGATCCGACCGATCCGAATCGCGTCTTTGTGGCGATATCTGCAGCAGGCGTGTTCCGCACCGACGATGGCGGTGTCACCTGGCACCCGAAGAACCGGGGGCTAGTTTCCGGGTCCATACCTGACGAGGACGCGGAGGTCGGCCACTGCGTTCACCACCTCGCCATTCACCCCTCGCGCCCGCAGGTGCTCTATATGCAAAAACACTGGGACGTCATGCGTACCGACGACGCCGGCGAGTCCTGGCAAGAGGTGAGCGGAAACCTCCCGACTGACTTCGGCTTCGCCATCGACGTCCACGCCCACGAGCCCGAGACCGTCTACGTCGTCCCCATCAAGAGCGACTCGGAGCATTTCCCGCCTGACGGGAAGCTGCGTGTCTACCGCAGCCGGACAGGCGGCAACGAGTGGGAGCCACTCACTGAAGGCCTCCCACAGCGGAACTGCTACGTGAACGTGCTCCGCGACGCCATGGCGGTCGACTCGATGGATGATTGCGGCATCTATTTCGGCACTACCGGCGGTCAGGTTTATGCCTCGGCCAACTCCGGGGACAGCTGGGCGCCCATCGTCAGGGACTTGCCGGCGGTTCTGTCGGTGGAAGTCCAGACCTTGCCGTGATCCGGGTTGTCCTTCCGGCGCACCTGCGGACCCTCGCCGGTGTCGGTCTGGAAGTCGAGCTCGAGATCAACGGCCTGGCGACGCAGCGATCGCTGATCGACGCGCTCGAGTCCCGCCTTCCGGTTCTTCAGGGCACAATCCGCGACCCCGTTTCCCTGAAGCGGCGAGCGTTCGTGCGCTTTTTCGCGTGTGAGCAAGACCTGTCACACGAGTCCCCGGACGCACCGCTGCCGACCGCTGTCGTTACAGGGGCTGAACCCTTCTTCGTCATCGGTGCGATGGCGGGCGGATGAGAGCGCCGTCAGCGCCAGTTGAAGAGCCAATCGCCCGAACGCTCAGCCACGGGCTGGTCTCAACCAGGCGGATGAGCTCGGATCGGGCGCGGAGCCGATAGGGGTCCGCGTAGCGGCCAGAGCGGGCGCGGTGACAACCGCACGATGGCGCGACCGCCGACAGGTATGTGTCGGTGCGGTCACAGGCATGTGTTGGTGCGGTCACCAACCACACACGAACGAAGCCCGTGCCAAAGGCCTCGGTCGCGCTCTCGACAACCCTGGGCCGCTTATTGTCCCGGACCGATCCGGCGGCCCTGTTTCCGACGACGCCTTCATCCGGTCGGTCACAAGCATTGGGATGCCCGGACACATCCTGCGACGGCCACGTACGAGAGCGATCGGGGCAGGCCGGCCCAGCGCTGCGGTGCCTCACGTCCGGCCGGTGCAGTCCGACGTGGAGATACCTCGCGCGATTACGGTAAGCCCATGAGCGATATAGCTGCCTTCATACGTGGCCTGCCCAAGATCGAGTTGCACCTGCACATCGAAGGGTCCCTCGAACCCGAGCTGAGGTTCGCGCTCGCACAGCGCAACCGAACCCAGCTCGCCTACGCCGATGTCGCCGAGCTGCGCGCGTCTTACCGCTTCAATGACCTGACCTCCTTCCTGGTCAGCTACTACGAGGGAATGGAGGTGCTCGTCACAGCAGACGACTTCTACGATCTGGCCTGGGCGTACCTCCGGCGGGCAAACGACGAGAACGTCCGCTACGTGGAGATGTTCTTCGATCCCCAGGCACATACCTCCCGCGGCGTCGCGTTCGGCAGGATCGTCGGCGGCCTGCGGCGGGCGATCGTCGATGCTCGACAACAGCTGGGCGTTCGCGCCGAGCTGATCATGTGCTTCTTGCGCGATTACCCGGCTGAATACGCGATGGCGACCTTGGTGCAGTCACTTCCCTACCGGGAGTGGATCGTCGGCGTCGGTTTGGACTCCGACGAGCGGGACAACCCCCCGACCAAGTTCGCCGAGGTGTTCGCACGCGCCCGGTCGGAGGGCTACCAGATCACCATGCACTGCGACGTGGACCAGAACAACACCGTCGAGCACATTCGCCAGTGTCTCGATGTCATCGGAGTCGACCGGATCGACCACGGGGTGAACGTCCTCGAGAGCGAGGAGCTCACCATGGAAGTCGGGCGCCGGGGCCTCGGGCTCACTACGTGCCCGATATCCAACCGGTGGGTGACCGGCGACCTCAAGGCAGCCGAGATCAAGCGGCTGCTCGAATTCGGCCTTCGGGTCACGGTGAACTCGGACGATCCGGCGTACTTCGGTGCCTATGTGACCGACAATCTTGTCGCCTTACAGGAGGCGGCAGACCTAGGCCCTGCCGAGCTTGTGCAGCTGGAACGCAACGCGATCGAGATCTCATGGTTGCCATCTCGAGCCAAGGACGAGCTGATCACCGAGATCGAACGCTACGCCGATATGCGATAACAGCCGCTCGAGCCTGTGACGACCGGCCTGCGATGTCGAACATCGCTACGCGCTCGTTGCTGGCTGGGCTTGTAGCCACGCCTGCGAAAGCTCCGATCAACGACGCGAAATGTCCGTCTCATTCGCAGCGAGTGGTCACGCGATCAGGTGCCTCCGGGAGCACCGTGTCGGCAATCCTGCCTGCGAGCTTCGCCACGCGCCTCAGCTCGTGGCGGGAGTGCGCCATAGGTCGATGCCGCCTTCGACGGCGTGCCTGTCGATCTCGGCGAGCTCGTCTGCGGAGAAGCCGAGGTGGTCAAGCGCCGCGACGTTCTGCTCCAGCTGATTCACGCTGCTGGCCCCGATCAGGACCGAGGTGACCCGCGCATCGCGCAGCACCCATGCGACGGCCATCTGAGCCAAGCTCTGCCCTCGTCGCTGCGCGATGGCGTGCAGGGCACGCACGCGGGCCAGGTTGTCGTCGTTGAGCATCTCTTGTGACAACGAACCATTCCTCGCCGCGCGCGACCCTTCGGGGACCCCGTTGAGGTACCGGTCGGTGAGCAGGCCCTGGGCCAGCGCGGAGAAGGCGATGCACCCGACACCTTGATTGCCAAGCACGTCGAGAAGCTCTCCTTCGACCCATCGGTTCAGCATCGAGTACGACGGCTGGTGGATGAGCAGAGGGGTGCCGAGCCGGTTGAGGATGGCAATGGCCTCCGCCGTGCGTCGACCGGAGTAGGACGAGATCCCGATGTAGAGGGCCTTGCCCTGTTGGACCGCCGAATGGAGCGCGCCGATGCTCTCCTCGAGGGGGGTCTCGGGGTCGAACCGATGGTGGTAGAAGATGTCGACGTAGTCGACGCCAATCCGCTTGAGGCTCTGGTCCAAGCTCGCCAGCAGGTACTTGCGGGAACCGAGATCTCCGTACGGGCCCGGCCACATGTCCCAACCGGCCTTTGTCGAGATCACGAGCTCGTCGCGGTGGTCTCGGAAGTCGGAGCGGAGGATCCGACCGAAATTCGACTCGGCGCTGCCATACGGCGGCCCATAGTTGTTCGCCAGATCGAAGTGGGTGATCCCTAGGTCGAAGGCCCGGCGCAAGATGGCGCGCTGAGTGTCGAGCGGCCGTTCGTCGCCGAAGTTCTGCCAGAGCCCGAGCGACACCGCGGGCAGCAGCAGGCCGCTGTGCCCGCAACGGCGGTAGGTCATCGACTCATAGCGGTTCTGGACAGGGAGGTAGGGCGTCACGATGGGCTGTTTCCGTTTCTGTCTGGCGACGACCGGCACGCCGGTTCGTTTGACAACCGGAGACGATAACCGTCAGGCGGACGACACGTTGCTGCTCGACTCCCCGCAGGGCTGTCTCGAACCTGTGAGCCAAGGTACCTCGGAAACCGCCGGCGAGGATCCGGGGAGAACTGGCGTGCCGAAGTCGCGACCGCCTGGTGGAAGATCGCAGGTGCTAGTCGCCCAATGTGACACGCACTACGACCTGCGAGATCCCTGGGCCCGCCAGCGCCACCACGTCTCCTGGGACCGGCCTGCCGTCCACTGTGAGCGATACGCCACTTCCCCGACCGCGGCGCGTGACGGTGATGTCGTACCAAGCGCCGCGGAACAGGCGCTTCGCGGAGAACCCGGGCCAAGCGGAGGGAATCGCCGGCGCTATACGGAGCCCGGCGTGAGTGGGTCTTATTCCGAGGATCCACTGGGTGACGGCCACGTACATCCACGACGCAGCGCCGGTGAGCCAGGCGTTGCGCCCCAGCCCATACTGGGGATGAGCAGGCCCGCAGATATTCTGGCAGTAGACGTAGGGCTCCACCGCCGACCGCTCGACATCGGGCCGCGACAGCGGGAGGAGCTGGCGGTAGTACTCGTACGCGCGGTCCCCGTCACCCATTCGGGCAGCTGCGACGACGGACCAGGCTGCAGCGTGGCAGAAGATCCCGCCATTTTCCTTCGCTCCCGGCGGGAAGGTGCTCGTCCCGTTCACGCGCGGGTCGCCTCCGTCGTACGGCGGCCACATCAAACTGGGTCCGTAGGGCGTACCCAAGAGGTCGTGAGCAGAGGCCATGGCGAGCATCGCTCGCTCGAGCGGGGCAACTTCGCCGATCACACACCAGCTCTGTGGGATCAAGTTGATCCGGTGCCGATCCTCCGAAGACACCCCAAGGAGTTTGCCCTCGTCGTCGAAGGAGCGTCCGTACCACGACCCGTCCCAGGCACTGGAGTTGATCGCTTGCGCCATCTCGTCATGCATGCGCCGAAAGCGCGCCGCTTCCTCCTCAGTTCCGAGGTGATCCACGAGGTCCGCCAAGTCCAAGACCGCCCGGCAGAATTGCATGCCGCACCAGACGCTCTCCGCCAAGCCCGAGCCGTGATCGACGTTCAATGTGTCGTCCCAATCGGAGAAGCCGGGCCTCGGCAGACCGTGCGGGCCGCGATTGGCAAGGGTGAATTCCAACCCGGCCATCATGTGCCCCCAGATCGTGTCGTCCGTCGCCGCCTGGTCCGCTTGGGTGCCATTTCGTCGGGTCAGTGGCGAGCCGACCGCCTCATCTCGCGCATAAGGAACCCTCCGTTGCAGGTAGCCGTAATTGCCGGTCTCCGCCAGGTACGCACAAGTGGCTATGACGAGCCACAGGTGGTCGTCGCAGAACCACTGGGGCCAAGTGGGCCGTTCCGCGGCGAGGCCTGGGCCACCTTGGCCACTGAGCGGAAAGAACTGGTGCCAAGTGTGGCCGTCTGCGAATTGCACACCCCACAGCCTCTCCAGGCGGGAGGCAACTTCACCCGGGGCGGCAGGGACCACCCCCAGAACGTCCTGGGCGGTGTCGCGGGTGCCTATCCCACGTCCAAGTCCGGTCTCATAGCCCGACACGAAACGCGACCAGTACAAGGCGGTGCGGCACTGCAGTGGGCTCCAACAGTTGAGCATCGCGTTGGTGTCAGCGTCCGGGGTCTGCGCGCTGAAAGCCTCGAAATAGGTTTCCCAGTCAGAGCTGAGGGCCTCGAAAGCGTGCCCCACAGCAGCCGGGTCACGATAGCGACGCGTGACTGTGCTGATCTCACCGGGAGCATCGGTGATCCCGAGCACGTAGACGATGCTGGCTTCTGTCCCGGGTTCCAGGGAGATCTCATGGTAGAGCGACCCGATATTGTTGCCACGAGGAGCCTCGCTTCGACTCGGAGTCCCGGCGACCACAGCTGCCGGCGCCTCGAGCCCCCGACACCGCCCGACGAAGGCCTCCCGGTCGCTGTCGTAGCCGAGCGGCGGACGGTCCGAGGCGAAGAACTGCCTGGTCGGGGAGAACCTGGTCCCGGTCACGATTGCATGGCTGCCCTCGTCATATCGAGAGCTCACTATGTGCTGGCTCCAGTCAAGGTTGTTCAGATCGCTCGAGGCGTCTTTGAAGCTCAGCTCCACGTAGCTGAAGACCTGGATCACCTGTGTGCTCTGCGACTTGTTTGCCAGCCGGAGCACCCAGAGTTCCGCGGGACACGGGTCGTCAGACGGAGTCGGAGGCACGAAGTACAGCACCTCGGCCAAGGTGCCTTGCCGCTCGGTCCTGATCTTGGTGTAGCCGGCGCCGTGTCGGCACTCGTAGCTGTCCAAAGAGGCCCGCACCGGCTGCCAGGTCGCGCCCCAGTACTCACCGGTGTCCTTCCGGCGGAGATAGACGTAACGGCCGGGCTGGTCGGGCGGCAGGGAGTTGTAGCGATAGCGGCTCACCCTGCGGTCGCGAGGGTCGCGGTCAAATGAGAAGCCGCCGGCGGTATTGGAGATGATGCCGCCGTAGCGTCCCTGTCCCAGGTAGTTGATCCAGGGCGTAGGCGTGTCCGGGCGTGTTATCACGTACTCCCGCACGCTGGCGTCGTAGTAGCCGTAGGCGTTGGCGGCCAGCGCTGCGGCTTCGCCGGTGTCGTCGGGTCTAAGTGCGTCGGGATTCATGTTCCTTGAACCTATAACCACGAGCACTCGTTTGCGCCGAATGGCGTTCGAGGCACCGCGTAGGCCCGAAACGCTGCTTTGTACAAAGGGCGGTTAGGCGGAAAACACCTCGTGTCTTTCTGGCAGCCACCCGGCCAGAAGACTCGAGGCCCAGCAATTTCATCTCCACCGGTCTCACCTCGGTCCGCAGTGCCTTCCGCCGAGCCCCTGGAACCTGCGGCCGGCGCAGGACGTCAGGGCACCTAGGCGAACTGGGTCAGCCAGGGTTCGTTCGCAGCGAACATGTCGTCGGTCAGCTTCCAGATCTCGTCCAGAGAACAGACCGCAGCTGTCAAGGGATCGAGTGCCATCGCCTGGTAGATGGCCTCCTTGTCCCGTTCGAGATGCCCCTTTACGACAAGCTCCTGCACGGCGATGTTGCTCCGGTTCAGCGAGGCCAGCTGAGGTGGGAGGGCTCCCACCGCACAAGGGTGAATTCCTGCACGGTCCACGAGGCACGGGACCTCGACACATACCCCAGTAGGCAGGTTGGTGATGAGGTCGTCGTTGAGCACGTTGCCGTTGATGCGAAGGGGGGTGCCTGTCTCTGCCGCATGGATTATGAGGGCGCCGTACTCGTCCGAACGCCGGAGCTCGACGGGCTCGGTGCCGGCGATCTGGCGGGCGACCTCTTGTTCGTAGGCGGACTCGGTCAGTCGCATGCTGGCGGCACAGCCGCCCGTCTTGCCGTAGCCGAACCAGGCCGAGTAGTCGGACCCTGCCGACTCGAAGGTCTCCACCAAAGAGGCCAGCAGCTCGGGCCGCTTGCGGAAATAGGGGAGGTACTCGGAGGCATGGCCGCTCGACTCGGTCACGAAGTAGCCGAAGCGGCGCATCAGCTCGAAACGCACGGGCTCGAGCGCGAGCGTCCCGGGGTTGTCGAGGTGTGAGCGCAGGCGGGGGTAGAGGTCCCGGCCATCGTGCTCGAGGGTGAGGAACCAGGCCTGGTGGTTGATCCCCGCGACCCAGTAGCTGAGCTCCTCAGAGGGGACATCGCAGTAGCCGGCTAACAGGCGGGCCGTCTGCTGGACGCTGTGGCAAAGGCCCACGACCCGCAGTCCCGACAGGGCTGTGCACCAGGTGAGGATGGCCATCGGGTTCGAGTACTGCAGGACGAGTGCCCCCGGGCACAGATCCGCCATGTCCTTCATGAGGCCGTCGAAGACCGCTAGGTGGCGCAGGCCACGGAAGATCCCACCGGGCCCGATGGTGTCACCTACGCACTGTCCCACCCCGTAGCGTTCCGGGATGCCTATGTCCGTCTCCCACTGGCTTTTCCCACCTACCTGGATCGTGACGACGACGTAATCGGCCCCTTCCAGGGCCTGACGACGATCGGTGGTGGCGATGACCCTGACCGGTGACTTGGCCGTCTCGGCCATCCGGCTCACGAGCCTCTCGGCACGAGAGAGCTTCTCGGGGTCGATGTCCATCAGAACGATCTCGCTGTCTTGAAGCTCCGGGAAGGTGAGGATGTCCCGCGTGAGGTTCCTCGTGAACACGACACTTCCCGCTCCGATGAAGACGACTCTCACGAAGAAAACCTCCTATTGGTGGGCGTGTCCGCAGGCGCCCGCCAAGGCCGGGGCGTCATCGTGGGACAACCGACGCGCGAGAGCGTCGCGATCAAGTGCAGACCGATGTTCCGCCGGCCGCCGCAGGAGCCAGTCGACCTCGAGGCGCCGATCTGGGATCCCATGAAGGCGAACACTACGCGAGTCGGCACAGCCGACGCTCATCGACCTTGGGTTCAACGACGACATCCGAGGGGAGACTCCGCACCTTGGTCGCCGCGAGCCGAACCGCGTCGAGTCGTAGTTCGCCAGAGCACCTCGGTCCGGAAGAGGACGACTCGACCATAAGCTTGAGCCATGTCTGACGCCCGCATCAACCTGGCGGCGCTGCCTAGCGGCACCGGTTGCGCCGAGTGCCTGGCCAGTGACGGCTGGTGGCTCCATCTGCGACGTTGCACCGAATGTGGTCACATCGGCTGTTGTGACTCTTCCCCGAGCCAGCACGCCACAAAGCACGCCCAGGACTCTGCCCACACCGTCATCCGAAGTTTCGAGCCTGGGGAGGACTGGTTCTGGGACTACGAAAGCGAGCAGTTCCGGGACGGGCCCGCCCTAGCCGCACCTGAGCACCACCCACTCAGCCAACCGGTCCCCGGTCCGGCCGGCCGTGTGCCGCCTGACTGGCAGAAGCATCTCCACTGACAAGGCCTGCGCGACCGAGTCGAGAACTTGTCTCCATCGAGGAATTTGACTTGACCCTGCGGTAGCAGCTTCATACCTGGCCTCGCCTACCGAAATGCCCAGAGCCAACATTCGCGGCGGGCCGCCTCAGGCAAGAACGCGTCGTCGGAAGTTCCGCAGGCCGAGCGACAAGAACACGACGAAGAAGATCGACAGCAGCGGGTAGACCACATACAGGTGCATGTGCGAGGAATCGGTCAGCGCGGCACGCATTCCTTCGGTCACGTAGATGAGCGGATTGACGAGCACGAGGATCTGCAACCAGTGGAAACTGCCGACATGCACCGGCGACAGCTTGGTCCACTGGTAGTACGTGCCACCGAGGAACGTGATCGGCAGCACGATGAAGCCGAACATGAGCCCGATGTTTCGGGGCTGGAAGGCCGTGCCGAGGAGCAGGCCGAGCGACGACATCGCCAAGCAGGCGAGAGGGATCAGCGTCACGAGGATCCACCAGTGGAAGCTGAGGTGCGCCGCAACGCCAGGGGCGTGCACGACAGCCGCGATCGGGAAGACCAGGAGCGCGGACAGCAGGCCCTGGCAGGCCGCGGACAGCACCTTGGCTATGGCGACGAGCCAGATCGGGCACGGCGCCTGCACGCGGTCCTCGATCTCCCGGGTGAAGCCGAATTCCTGCGACATTGTCAGCGCCACGGCTTGCACGCCCTGGAACATGATCGAGATCGCGACCACACCGGGCACGAGCACGGTCGCGAAAGCGGACTCGGCGATGGTGGCAGCGTGTCCGTGGCCGGAGCTGCCGACGCCCTGACCGATGGTGGGGAAGACATAGAGGAAGACGAACACGAGAAGGAACGGCTGGATCACGGTGCGAAGGCAGAAGATCACGATGTCCTTGCGCAGCACGACGACGTCGCGCCGCATGAGCGCTCCGAGCGCGCTCCGGCTGGCGGCGAAGGTCGAACGAACTGCGCCGAGGCCGATCTCCTGGCGGTAGGCGACCAGTCCGGCGGTCGTCGCTGCGTCGGCCGCTGCAATCTGCTCGGCAGTGGGCGCAACGGCGTCCTTGTCGGGGGAGCTCGCGGTTGTCGTCATCAGTCGCGTAGCTCCTTGCCGGTCAGCGAGATGAAGACCGTCTCGAGCGTCGTCTCCGAGACCGAGAGGTCGTTCACCACGATGCCGGCATCCTCGGCCACGTTCACGACCCGTGGCAGCAGCCCGTGGCCGGGGTTGCGGACGAACAACTCGACCCCACCGTCGATGAGGCGCGTGCGGACGGCTCCCTCCACCTGCGACTTGAGCAGTTTCGCGAGCTCTTCGGTGCGGCTCGATGTCCGCACGGTCAATACCGTGTCGGCGTCGATGCTCTGCTTGAGGTTGGCTGGCGTGTCTAGGGCAAGGATCTGGCCGTGGTCCATGATGGCGACGCGATCACAGAGTTGGTCCGCCTCTTCCATGTAGTGCGTAGTCAACAAGATGGTCTGGCCCTGTTGGTTCAGTTTGCCGAGGATCTCCCACAATGCCAGCCGGCTCTGGGGGTCGAGCCCGGCAGTCGGTTCGTCCATGAACAGAACGGCAGGACGGTGAAAAATCGCCCGAGCGACCATGAGCCGCTGCGCCATTCCACCTGACAGGGCATGGACTGTCGCCTTGGCCCACTTGGACAGCACGAACTGTTCGAGCAACTCGTCGGTCACCCGCCGCGCCTCGCGCTTGGGGACACCGAACAGCAGGCCGTGGAAGTAGAGGTTCTCCCACACGGTAAGCGAGCGGTCCAAGGTGTTCTGTTGTGATACGACGCCGATCAACTGCTTCGCGCGCGCCGGGTGGGCGATGACGTCGACTCCGGCGACGTGGGCTTGGCCGGACGTCGGGACGACCCTGGTCGTCAACATGCCGGCGGTGGTCGTCTTTCCCGCGCCATTCGGACCGAGAAGCCCGAAGATCTCGCGGGGATGCACGGTGAGATCCAGCCTGTCCACAGCCGCGAAATCTGTCCCGGGATAGACCTTGGTGAGTTGCAAAGTCCGGATGATCTCGCCGCCCACACGGGGCGCAACTGTGATGGCAAGTGACTGGTCGGTGGCCGCCAGGGCGGAGATCTCCTTTCGCGCTCGCGGTGCCCATGACTCTAGGGGGAAATGCCTTCCCATCACACCAGCTTGGGCGCGCGCGGGGAGGGTGCTGTCCGGATGAAAGATTGAGGTTGTCGCTTGTTGAGGTACTACGGCCTTCTCGATGAGGCTGACGTCGAAACCGAGTGCCTCGATCCGCCGTGCGAGTCGCTTCGCCTCGACGGCTGGATCGTGACGGCGCACGAAGTAGTCGGCACCGGGGTCGTCGTACAAGGCACCCGTGGAGAGCAGGTGCCAGATCGTGAACAGCATCGAGTTCGCGACCGCGGCCGCGGCCTTGTTCGCGCCTCGTCGCCGAGCGATGCGCGCGTACTGGGCCGAGTAGTAGCTGTTCTTGGTGCGTGCGGTGGCCCGGGCCGATTCGATCAGGGCGCGGCGCAGCCACTGTGAACCGTGACGAGTGCCCGCCGGTCGTCCGCTAACGTGAATCACTCGCCCGGCCTCTTACGGCGGGCGGCGCCTGACCCATCGAGGCCTGATTCTGCCGCCTCGCTCAAGTCCGACGCCGTTGACCCGCGACCAGCTCCCGGCGCCGTCCCTGAATGATGGTGGAGTCGGGCGTCCAGATCCTTTCCGTCTCCAAGTCACAGTCGGCGTCGCGGTGGGAGGGCTCACCCGGCGGTCAGGTGACACCTCGCCCGCTTCTCCGGGGCCGTCGAGTCGCCCCAGTCGCTGGAACCCGCGCCGATCGGCTGGCCGACGGGACCTCCAGCCGGGGACACCATCGGACACTCACGGGCTCCGAGGCACCAGCCGAATAGTGACCCGAGTTCTGGTACCATTGTACCGTGGTAACGATAGAGCGAGTTCAGTCGGGTGTCCGCATGGAGCGTCGCCTGTTGAAAGTCCTGAAGGGACTTGCCGAGTATCTCGACGTCTCGCTCGGAGATCTGCTCGAAGGCATCGTGCTTCACGCGTTCGAACAGAAGCTGCCCTTCGACGACGCTGACATCGCCATTGTCGAGAGACTCAAGGACGTCTACGGCCTGGACTTGACGGCCGCCGACAGTCACCACCTGCGTGAAGAAAGAGAGAAGGAAGTCGCCTTCGATGAGCACCGGCCCTGTACACGGGTGAGCCTGACCGGCAGGATCGAGGTCAACCTTCCGCCAGACCAGGCTTTCCTCCTGTTCACCCCGAGCGGAGAGCGGACCTGGGCTCACGGCTGGGATCCGAGCTTCCCGAGCCCGAGCCCAGACGAGACCGGACTCGGAAGCGTCTTTCGGACCGCCCACGGCGACCGGGAATCGATCTGGACAGTGGTTCGGCGCGAACCCGGCCACGCGATCGGGTACGCAGTGACAACGCCAGAAGTGAGCTGCGGGCTCGTCACGGTGAGCTGCGATCCCTCTGCAAATGGGACGGGGACGACTGTCAGCTATGACCTCACTGCGCTGAGAAGCGAGGCAAACGCCGAGCTCGACCGGTTCGAGGAGAACTACCCGTCGTTCCTCGCACACTGGGAACGCGCCATCGCCACTGCTATCGAGCAAGACGACACCTAGACCGTTCTGCTTGCTCGTCGGTGTTCGCGGGACCGACCAGACGCGACCGGAGGCCGGAAAAGCGCGACACTCGACCCGACGGCCTGTTGCGTCGCGCAGTTCTGGCACACTCCAGTCCGTGCACGATCAACACCCTCCGGCCGCGCAGCCTCGCCTTGGGGCGGCTGTGCCTCACGTCGTCGGCGGAGCGCGTCTCAGCGACTCGATCACCCGCGTCGAGTCGGATGCGCGCACGATCGGGATCATCAAGTGGCCCACGGCCCGGACAGGTGCAACTGCGGTGCTGTGGCAACCTTCTGGGGCCCGACTCCCCCGCGCTCGCCGCCGGCTTGCCGGTCGAGCGCGCTCAGTCGTGCTTGGTCGCTCAAGGGTCAGGCCGGTGCTCGACAGTGCGAAAATAGGGGCGAGATGAGGGTCTGGCCCGGCGGTCCGCTCCCGCTCGGTGCTACCTGGGACGGCGAAGGGGTCAACTTCGCCCTCTTCAGCGAGCACGCGGAAGGAGTCCAGCTGCTGCTGTTCGACGAGGAAACCTCGAGCCGTCCCTCGACCACGATCGACTTGAACGAGAAGACCGACAACATCTGGCACGCCTACCTGCCCGACGTCCGCCCAGGAGACCTCTACGGATACCGGGTGCACGGCCCTTACGAGCCCGAGCGAGGACACCGCTTCAACCCCAACAAGCTCCTGATCGATCCGTACGCGAAAGCGGTGAGCGGGACGATCCGTTGGAGCGACGAGCTTTATGGCTACATCGTGGGCGACATCGAAGGGGACCTCTCCTTCGACTCGCGTGACTCGGCCGGTGCCATGCCCAAGAGCGTCGTGGTGGACCCGGCCTTCACATGGCAGGACGACCGCTCCCCCAATACTGCGTGGAACAAGACAGTCATCTACGAGGCTCATGTGCGCGGCATGACAATCCGACATCCCGACGTGCCCGAGCATCTTCGCGGGACGTACCTCGGGATCGCGTCAGATCCCGTCGTCGACCACCTGCTGGGCCTGGGCGTGACGGCGATCGAGTTGATGCCGGTCCACCAGTTCGTGGCGGATCGTCGACTGATCGAGCGGGGGCTCACAAACTATTGGGGCTACAACTCGATTGCCTTCCTCGCGCCCCACGTCGGATACGCGACGGGGGGCCTCGGCCAACAAGTTGGCGAGTTCAAGTCGATGGTACGCACGCTGCACCGGGCAGGTCTCGAGGTGATCCTCGACGTGGTCTACAACCACACCGGTGAAGGCGACCATCTCGGGCCCACCTTGTCGCTGCGGGGCGTCGACAACGCGCTCTACTACAGGCTCAGGCAGGATGATCCTCGCTACTACCTGGACTACACCGGCACCGGCAACACCCTCAATATCCTGCACCTCGGCCTGATTACAGACAGTCTGCGCTACTGGGTCACCGACATGCACGTGGACGGTTTCCGTTTCGACCTAGCCCCGGTTCTCGCCCGGGGATATGAAGCCGGGCACTCGAGTGCCTTCTTCGAGATCATCCAACAAGATCCAGTGCTGTCGCAGGTCAAGCTCATCGCAGAGCCATGGGACGCGAGTCCCGATGGCTACCGGTTGGGGCGTTTCCCGACCGGCTGGGCAGAATGGAACGGGGCCTTCCGCGACTGCGTGCGGCGCTTTTGGTATGGCGACCAGGGAATTGTGCCCGAGCTCGCCTCCAGGCTCAGTGGCTCGAGCGACATCTACGCGCCGACCGGCCGGCGCACGTACGCGAGCATCAACTTCGTCACTTGCCATGACGGCTTCACTTTGACCGATCTCGTCAGCTACGAGAACAAACACAACGAGGCCAACGGCGAGGAGAACCGCGACGGCTCGGACGCCAACTTCAGCTCGAACTGCGGAGTGGAGGGCCCGAGCGACGCGGTGCACGTCCAGCGCGCCCGGGACCGCATGAAGCGCAACATGCTCGCCACGCTGTTCTTCTCACAGGGCGTGCCGATGCTGCTCGGAGGCGACGAGGTCGGGCGCAGCCAACAAGGCAACAACAACGCCTATTGCCAGGATAACGAGATCAGCTGGTTCGACTGGGAGATCGGTGGAGCCGGTTGGGACATGTACAGCTTCGTACGCGACCTCATAACCGTGATGCAGACCAACCCGATCCTTCGCCGCCGTCGCTTCTTCACAGGCGAAGTGCCAGCGGGCATGACGACCAAGGACGTCACCTGGATCAGGCCCGACGGCTCCGAGATGACCGACGAGGACTGGTCCGACAAGGGCAGACGGAGTATCGGGATGCTCATGCTCGGCCAGGCGGCCGATGAGGTAGACGTCAGGGGCCGATCGGCTTCGGGTGAAACATTGCTTCTGCTGCTCAACGCGAGCGTGCGATCGCGCTCTTACACCTTGCCCCGGATGGAGCTACCTGGCCGGTGGGAGGAGGTCCTCAACACAGCTAAGCCCGGTCCGTGGAACCGCCTGGTACGTAACGCCGTCATCAGTCTGACGTCCCACTCTTGTCTTCTCCTGCGCCATAGCGAACGGGTGAAGACGTCCCGAAGAGCACTCCCAGGTCGACCCGAGGGACGCAGGTGACCGGGTACGACGCTAGATCTCGGCGTTGGCACGCTCCAAGGGTTCGCCGACCGGATCTTTGGTCCAGTGAGCCATCAGGAAGGACGAGACGGCGAACAGGTTGGTCTTGGCGTCCTCGAGGAGCTTGGCCACTTCGGGAAAGCCCACCTCAAGGTGTGGTGACATCATCGAACTTGCGGTGGATGTGAGCCCGGTCGGGCTGGGCGAGAATCACCTTTGTGGCGGCAACGAACATCGGGCCCCCCTAGACCCTGTCCTCACTGCGAAGGAGTGGAACAACTCCAAGAGCGACGTGGCGCGGTGGGACGAGAACTCCAAAGAGACCTACAGCTGAGGCCTCGACGTCCTGGCCCGGGCTCCGGAGGGCTCTCAGCTGCCGGGGGCGGCACCCGGGCGGGGACGGTGGGTTTGCCCAGCTTCAAGACAGAGTGGGCCAAGAGGTCCTGTCACCACCGGGGTCCGGCTGTTCCGCATCGGGCTCATCCGGAACGGAGCAGACACCGAGAAGCTCCTCTCCACTCGCTGTCGAGACGGCCCGCTTCCTCTCGGCTACGGTGACCAAAGGGCCGACCGCTGGTTCATCTCGCTCACCTGCGAGCGCCGGCCCAGCCTCCTGACTCTTTCGTGGCCGTTGACTTCGGCATCTCGCCGGGCCGCTTTGTCGGGCGGCAGGGTAGTGGAGGACCCCAAGGCGCTCTCTTGTTACCAGCGCCGGAGGCATCGGCTGGAACGTCGTCCGCTTGAGACAATCCCTCCAACGCGCGCCAACGTAGGAACAGTGATGAGCAACGAGTCGCGTGGTGCGAAGAGGTGGCGAGTCCTCGGTTGGCTCTCGGGGTCCGGGCTTGTCGCCGCGACCGGGGCGATCCATCTCGACCTGTATCTAACCGGCTACCGGTCGATCCCGACGATCGGCTGGCTCTTCCTCCTCCAAGTCATCACCGCTTTCGGCCTCGCCGTGCTCATGCCAGTGACGCGCAACCGTTTCGTCGCAGCAGGCGGAGCCGGGTTCTCCGTGTCTACCCTCGGCGGCTATCTCCTTTCTCTTTGGATCGGTCTGTTCAACTTCAAAGAGACACGCACAACGGCGGGAATCGTGGCTGGGTTGATCGAAGTGGCTGCGTTCGCTCTTCTGGCAGTCGTCGCCATCCAACCACCTAGTCGACCGGAGCCAAGCTCTGCGTCTTCACCCCGGCCGCGCACCGGGCGATTGCCCTCTATGGTCCGGCGTCTCGAGGTGGCGATTGCGGCGACGTCATTAGTTGCCGTGACGCTTCTGGGTATCGCCGTCGCATCTGTGGGTGGTGCTGGCCCTGCGTCTCGTGGTGGACAAACAGAGCTGATGACCGCGCAGCTCCCCGGCACGAAGGCGCTGACGAACAACAAGGGCCTTACCCTCTACTGGTTCGCGCCCGATGGCCCATCCAAGTCTCGTTGCTACGGGAGTTGCGCCGCCTACTGGCCTCCTGTCATCGGGACACCAACGGCCGGTCCTGGCGTAACCGGACAGCTCGGCACCACCAGGAGGTCCGACGGCTCGATCCAGGCGACATACGATCGCCATCCGCTCTACACCTACATCGGCGACTCGGCCCCAGACCAAGCCAACGGCAACGGGCTCGACCTGAATGGCGGCTTGTGGCACGAAGTCACCGCCTCCGGCGCGACGTGAGGGCAATCGCCGGTGGTGTCCCTGCTCGATACCTCCATCGCAGGAAGGTGACCGCGCTCGAACTGCACCTATGTACGAACGGGGCTGAGTTCTTGCCCGACCGAACCGCGTATCACGGATCTACACCGCAGTCCGGTCTGCCAATAACAATCCACTTTGACAACCGGCCCCTCTTCAACGGACCTTGCCGCAAGTCCAGCAACGTCCTCTCGACTCACCGCCTGTCGCGCCCCTCACCAGCACCCAACAGGTGCTAGGACAAACCAGGGCGAAAGAACGCGGATGTCTTGGTGAGCGCGTCGATGCCGCCGAGATCGTTCGCGGGATCAGGGCTGAAATGGTGGCGTGCGGCAAGTGAAGCAGGATCGTTGTAGGAGACCTTCGCCCGCCCGCTGTCAGCCCATACGACTGCCTTGAGCGGAAGGTCGAGTGCCGTCAGAAGCTGGGACACCATCACCGGTGTCCCAGCGGCCGGACTGCCGAAGACCACGAGGATCCTGTCACGGAGTCGCATTCCCGCCGCGTGTGCCTCGGCGCTCTGATCGATCACGGCAAAGAGCTTCATGCCGGCGAGGCTTACCATCTCACCAACCAAGAGACGGTATCGCGCACACTCCGAGGACTGATCTCGGTTACGACATCGCGTAAGTTGACTCGCGCTGCTCCCCTGCTGTTCTGTGGACCGGTGACGGAGCTGTTCTCACCACTGCGCAGCCGGGCCTTCCGGTGGCTCGAGGGCACAGCCCTGTTCGCCAACACCGGCGTCTGGATGGTCACGCTCGTCGGCGGCTTCATCATGGAGCGCCTGACGACGTCGCCGGTTCTGGTCACGCTCGCCGCGGCCATAAGCCCGCTCGCCAGCATCTTCGCCGTCGTGTTCTCCGGTGCCGCGGCGGACTCCCACGACCGGCGTGGCGTTCTGCTCGTGGCGAAGATCATGCTTATCGGCTCGGTGGCGCTCCTTGTTGTCATCTCCTCGTCGCAGCTGCTGACGCCCGCGACCCTCCTCCTCGGGCTTGCCGGCCTGGGGCTAGCCAACGGAACATCCTCGCCGTCGTGGTGGACGACGATCGGCAGCCTCGTACCGCCCGAGGTCTTGCCCGTCGCGCTCAGCTTGGACAGCTTCCAGTGGAACATCGGTCAGGTTGTCGGACCGGTGCTCGGCGGTGCGGTCCTGCGGGGCGCGGGGACCACGGTGTTTTTCGTCCTTTGCGGCGCGGTCATGGTTCCGCTCATCGGCTTCCTCTTGTTTTGGCGTGGAAGGGATGACCTCCGCTTGTCAACACCAGGCGCCTCGGCCGCTGAGAGCCTCATGGGCGCCATCTCGTCCGGCTGGCGGTACTTCTCGAACACGCCAGGCCTCCGAGCCATCGCCGCCCGCACCGCTCTCTACGTCACGCCAGCCACGGCGCTCGGAGCACTGCTCCCGCTCTTCGCGGCTCACTACCTGCACACCTCGGCCCTCGGTTACGGCCTCATCCTGGCACTCAGTGGGGTGGGCGCCATGTTCGCCTCCCTCGTTTTCCCCCGCCTTCAGGGCCGCCTCCACCTAGACGCCATCGTCGCCGCCGCGACGCTCGCCAACGCACTCGCCGTAGCCGCGCTGGTTGTCTGGCCGACCCTTTGGGCAGCCGTGCCCGTGCTCGTTGTCACCGGCGCGTCGTGGGTTTGGGCGACAGTGGCCTTCACCATCGCCGCACGCCAGGTGACTCCGGAGTGGGTTCAGACCCGTTCGCTGTCGCTCTTTTATGTCGTGCTCCAAGGGCCTTTTGTTCTAGGAGGGCTCGGCTTCGGCGTGATCGACACGTTCCTGCCGTTGCGCGACACCCTTGTCGTCGCTGCCCTCACCTTCATTCCGGGCATCCTCTTGATCCCGCGGTTCGGACTGCCGGTCGTGGCTCGTTCCTCATTGCAGCTCGTGGTGAACCCGTCGCTCGCCATCGGCGAGCACATCCACCCTGACGACGGTCCGGTCATGATCCTCGTCGAGTACCGCGTCGGCGAGGAGGATGTCGACGACTTCCTAGAGTCCATGACCGAGCTGCGAATCGTGAGGCGACGCCTCGGCGGGACGCGCTGGGGCGTTTTCCAGGATGTGACGACGCACGGCAAGTTCCTCGAGACCTTCCTCGTGCCTTCCTGGAATGGCTACCTGCTCCAACGCGATCACTACACCAAGGCGGACAGGGAGATCGAGGCGAGAGCCTTCGCGTTCAACCAAGGAGCCGACGGGCCGAGGATTACCCGTTTTGTCCACCCGGATACCGTCGAGGCCGCTCGTGCCAGGTCTGCGTGGCGGCGCGAGATGCTCCGGCTCTTGAGACCACAGTAGGAGGACTTGGCTAG
>Ga0224557_1000353_pt1 | contig 51678 bp, 47 predicted proteins | sample 714S31014metaG_FD_180677 | JGI IMG/M metagenome (GOLD analysis project Ga0224557, IMG submission 180677) | Peat soil microbial communities from Stordalen Mire, Sweden - 717 S3 10-14 | ecosystem: Environmental > Terrestrial > Soil > Wetlands > Peat | place: Sweden: Norrbotten County, Stordalen...
CGCGCTGCAACCACACACCGCTGGGCGCATTCGGTTGCGTAATGAAAACCAGTTTCACCCCCGCGAGTTTCGCGAGCAATGGGGGGTGCGTTTCAATTTGAAAGTTCTCATTGAGCGGCAACTCGACCGGAGTTGCACCCTGAATGTTCGCAAGCACGGGATATAACGAATAACTGGGCCAGAAGTACGCCAGCTTCTCGCATTCGCCACAGAAGGCACGCACGCAAAGATTCAGAATGTCATCGCAGCCGTTGCCGATGATAATCTGTTCAGGGTCAAATCCGTGAATCTTGCCAAGCTTCGCGCGTAACGCGGACGACGTCGGATCGGGATACAACCGCAGCTTTCCGTCAATCGCTCCGCGCAACGTTTCCAGGACTTCTCGCGATGGCGGATACGGATTCTCATTGGTGTTGAGCTTGATGAGATTTGCGGCCTTCGGCTGTTCCCCAGGCACATATCCGCTCATTCGCTCAACTTGCCGGCGGATGTAGCTCATGAGAACCTGACTCGCGCCGACGCGACGTGTGCGCCCAATCCTTCCGCCTTACCGAATGCCTCCAATGACGGCAGAGATTTCGCCAGCGCCGCCCGAGAAAGTTCGATCACGCTCGTACGCCGCTGAAACTGATCCACGGTCAATCCCGCAAAAGCTGCGCCCGCGCCACCTGTCGGCAACTCGTGGCTCGGCCCCGCAAGGTAATCGCCCACTACGGTCGGCGTCCAGGGACCGAGAAAAATCGCGCCCGCGGTTTTGATTGCGCGCAACACCTTCGAAGCATTCTTTACCATCAATTCACAGTGCTCTGGCGCAAACTGATTTGTGATCGCCACAGCCTGCGCCATGTCTTTTGCCAAAACGCAAATCCCACCGTTCTCAAACGCACGACGCACAAACTCTTCCCGGTCCAGTCCTTCGATCTGCTTCTGAATTTCCGCCTGCGTCGCCACCAACACCTTCTCGGATGTCGTCACGAGCCAGACGCGTTCATAACCACTGCCGTGCTCCGCTTGCGCGAGCAGGTCGGCGGCAATGAAAGCGGGTTCGGCGGTGTTATCCGCAACCACGAGCAATTCACTCGGCCCCGAAAGCAAATCGATCCCCACGCGTCCAAAGAGAAGCTTCTTTGCGGCAGTGACATAGGCATTCCCTGGACCGAAAATCTTAACGACAGGTCTGATGGACTGCGTTCCGAGGGCCATCGCGGCAATGGCCTGTGCGCCACCCAGCTGATAAACCTCTGTCACGCCCGCGATATGGGCTGCATAGAGCAAAGCGGGATTGATCGGCGGAGGCGAACAGACCACAATCTCCTGGCAACCCGCCACTTTCGCCAGCGTAGCGGTCATCAATACGGTGGATACCAGCGGCGCTGTGCCACCCGGCACATAAATACCCACGCGCCGCAGGGGATCGAATTTTTCCCCGACGCGACCGCCCTGTGAGTTGCGCATCGACCAGTCTTTGCGCAACGATCGGTTGGCAAAGGCCGCGACGTTCTTGCGCGTAGCGGCAATCGCCCGCGCCAATTCCGGCCCGGGTTTAGAAGGTTTGCCCGTGATGCGAAACTTGGACGCCTTCAGCCGTACCTGATCAAGGCGCTCCGTCAAATCCGCCAACGCCTCATCACCGCGAGTACGCACGTCGTCTATGATGGCGCGCGCACGCTCTTCTATTTGCGGGTCGAAGAGGCTCGACGCCGCACACGCTGCGGCAATGGCGCGGTCGAAATCAGGTTGATCGTAACGCAGGGTTTTCATGCGAATTGAGGCGACATGTTACTAAACGCCGCCGCAAAAGCAAATCGTCAACACAGGGTCCGATTCCTACAAGACCCATGAATCGCGGGCTTACTCCCACTCGATCGTACTGGGCGGCTTGCTGGAGATGTCAAAGCAGACGCGGTTGACACCCTTGACCTCGTTAATGATGCGAGTGGAAAGTCGCGCCAGAAGGTCATACGACAACCGCACCCAGTCCGCCGTCATCCCGTCCACACTTTCCACCGCGCGAATGGCGATGACATTGTCATAGGTACGCTCGTCGCCCATCACGCCGACGGTTTTCACGGGCAGCAGCACCGCAAATGTCTGCCAGACCTTGTAGTACAGGTCTGCTTTTTTCATCTCATCGATAACGATCCAGTCGGCTTCCCGCAGGATCCGTAAACGCTCCGGACTCACCGCCCCGAGGATGCGCACAGCCAGACCCGGCCCGGGGAACGGTTGACGCCAAACAATCTCGCGCGGCAGCCCGAGTTGCGCGCCAACCTCGCGTACCTCATCCTTGAAGAGTGCGCGTAGCGGTTCGAGCAACACAAATTTCATGTTCTTCGGCAGGCCACCGACATTGTGGTGCGATTTGATCATCGCGGCGGGATTGCCGGCAATGGAGACGCTCTCGATCACATCCGGGTACGTCGTACCTTGTGCGAGAAAGCGTGCCGCTCCGACTTGCTTCGTCGCCTTCTGAAACACTTCCACAAAGGCGCGACCAATGATTTTGCGTTTGCGTTCGGGGTCGGTCACACCGCGTAGCTTGCGCAGGAACACTCTCGTGGCGTCTTCATAATGCAACTTGATGCGCAGGTTCTTGCCGAAAATCTGCTGCACACCTTCCGCTTCCGACTTCCGCAGCAGACCGTTGTTGACGAACACGCAGGTGAGCTGGTCGCCGATGGCCTTGTGAATGAGGGCCGCTACCACACTGGAGTCCACACCGCCCGACAAACCAAGAATCACCCGATCGTTGCCCACCACTTCGCGAATTTCCTCAATCGCGTGGTCGATAAACACCTTCATGTTCCAATTGCGACCGCAACCGCAGACACCATGCACGAAGTTCGAAATGATCTGCTTCCCATGTGGCGTGTGATGGACTTCAGGGTGAAATTGTATGCCGAAAAGGCGGCGTTGCGAATTGGCGATGGCCGCATACGGCGAATTCTGACTGCGGGCGACGGAGCGGAAACCGTCCGGCACCTTCGTCATCTTGTCGCCGTGGCTCATCCAAACCTTCTGTCGGGATTCCATCATCGCAAACAACGGTGAATCGCCTGTGATTTCCACCTCCGCATGGCCGTATTCACGTTTGTCACCCTTCTCGACGCGACCACCCAGCTGGTGCGCCATCAACTGCATCCCGTAACAGATACCGAGCACGGGAATGCCCAGGTTCCAAATCGCCGGATCGCAATGCGGCGCGGCCTTGCCATAAACGCTGGCCGGACCACCGCTCAGAATAAGTCCGCGAGGTTTCAGCGCCCGTAGTTTCACCGCCGAAGTGTCAAAGCGCAGGATCTGCGAAAAAACCTGGCACTCGCGAATTCGCCGCGCGATCACCTGCGTGTATTGCGATCCAAAGTCGAGAATGACAATGTTTTCAGGAATCGCCAGCCGGGACCTTAGTCTTTTCGGCTGGGATTTCGTGAGACGGGACATGCGGCTTACTTGCTACCCATGCCAACGCCCTGCACTGTTTGAAAGACCTTCCCTTCGGTCTTGATCGCGGGCGCGATGATGATTTCCGTCTCCTGAAACTCGCGCACGGTGCGCGCCCCGACGTTCCCCATACAAGTCGCGAGAGCACCGACGAGATTTTGCGAACCGTCATCGAGTTCCGCCGGGCCGAAGAGGATTTGTTTGAGCGTGCCCGTCACACCGACGCGAATGCGCGTGCCCCGTGGCAGGTTGGCATGCGGCGTGGCCATTCCCCAGTGGAATCCCCGTCCCGGCGCCTCTTTGGTGCGCGCGAACGCGCTCCCGATCATCACAGCGTCAGCGCCGCAGGCAAACGCTTTGCAGATGTCGCCGCCCCTGCTCATACCGCCATCCGTAATGATGGGCACGTATTGACCCGTTTGTTTGAAATGCTGATCGCGCGCTGCCGCGCAATCAACGGTCGCCGTGACCTGCGGGACACCGAGCCCGAGGACGCCCCGGGTCGTGCAGGCCGAGCCCGGACCAATGCCAATCAGCACGGCTGCCATGCCACATTGCATCAATTCCAGAGTCACACTGTAGGTCACGCAGTTGCCAATGACGACTGGAATGCGCAGCGTTTTGCAGAAGGCCGCGAGGTCGAGTGTCTTGTACTCGCTGGATAGATGCCGCACAGTGGAGACAGTAGATTGTACCACGAAAATGTCCGCGCCAGCCTCCTGCGCGATGGCACCGAAACGCTCGGCCCGTTGGGGAATTGAACTGACGGCGCACGGCACACCGGCATCCTTGATTTCTTTCACGCGTGCGGCAATCAGATCTTCCTGAATCGGTTCGGTATAGATGCGTTGCAAGAGATGCGTCGTCTCTTCCTTGCTGGCATTGACGATCTTGTCGAGAACCTCTTCCGGGTTCTTGTAGCGCGTCTGCACGCCTTCCAGGTTAAGCACGGCCACGCCGCCAAGCTTTCCCATTTCGACGGCAAAACGCACGTCCACAACGCCATCCATCGCGCTCGCCAGAATCGGTACGCGAATCTTATGCGAGCTGAGTTGAAAGCTCGTATCGACCTCATTGGGGTTGATGGTGACAGTGCCCGGCACCAGCGCAATGTCATCGAATCCGTATGTGACGCGGGCCTTACGATTCCGACCAATCCACATGCCCATGGTGGAAAACCTCCGTGATTTCCAAACGACCGCTACGTTGTCTCTGTGTTTAATAGCCCCGATAAAACTCGGCGCCGTCTCCACTCGCTGCCACATTCATACCGACCGGTAAGAGCCAAGACAATCCCCAAGTTAATGAAGGGCTGGAAAAAAAGCTGGCCGCGGCTCAGGCTCTTCAAGGCTGTGCCGCGGTGCTCACGGCATTCGTGCCCGTGGTTCCCTGCGCGGCCCACAAGAACCTCAAGATGCCCCAAGCCAGCGGGGTTGCGCTGCCGTCACGCTCCGCCTCGAAGCGAATCTGTCGCGCCAGGGCCAGCGCTTGGGCGTCCACAGCTTCGTCGCCACACGAACGGTCGAGCAGCGTGTAGAGAACCAGCCCGTCCGCGCCCACCCCGACACGAACCTGCGTGGGACGGATCGGTCCGGAGCTGGTGATTGTCGGCAACAACGGCGAGTAGGTAATGCCACGATCTTCCAGCGCGCTGAGGACACGGAGGACAGATTGGTTGATCGATATCGGCGGTTCGAATGCTTCGTTGTCGTTCGACTCTTCCGAAAACGCGGGCGTTTTCTCCGCCGCGGAGAGCACGGCCGTATCCACCGGTGTCGGCTCCAACAGAGAACCCGGCGTTTCCATCGGTTGGACGTCAAGAAAGGCCGGTTGTTCGTTCCAACCCAGATCACGCTGCTTCGCTTCTATCTTTTGGCGCCACATCCCACGAGAAAACCCGTGCGCGCTGGGCAATGTCATCAGGCTCGGGTCGAAAATATCTGCGATGACGTAGCGCGCATCACTGGACGAAAATGGGTTTTGACCGGCTGTGGACATCCAGGCGACATGTGGCAACTCACGCGGTGCTGCGGTGAGTGAGACTCCAGAGACGCGGAAAAAGAGGAACATCACGCCGAAGGCTACCAGCGAGCCGACCAGAATCCATAGCATCAGTTGCCCCTGTGAGAAGGACAGCTTGGGAACGCGCTTCATAGCGACTCAGTTTGGAGTGCCCGCAGCGGATGTCGCAGGCCGCGCGGCCATATTAATCGTCGTAATACCCGCCCGATGTGCCGCGCTCATGATCTCCATCTCCGTTCCATTCGATACTTGCTCGCCAGCCTTGATAATCAATTCGTGACCACGGCCCTGCTGCACGGCCTCACGCAGCGCCTGTTCAAGCTTGTCGATGGAAACAGGTTGATCATTGAAAAACAGCAAGCCATCTTGCGGCACTGTAACAACAAGTGTCTGAAACGAAGTGATCACCGGAAAGTCAACCTCGGACAGTGAGACTCGGACGCCCGGCACCATGACGAAAGATGAGTTGAGAACGAAGAACAGCAGCAGCAAGAATACGACATTCACAAGGGGCGCGGCATCGATCAACCCTTTTGAAATCTGACAATGTGTCCGGAACGTCATCGCAGCGCTACTACCTTGCTGGATTGTTCGCCACCTTCCTCTTTCCGGGCGAGGTACTGCACGGTTTCATTGGCGGCCTTCTCCATGTCGAGCACCAGGTTTTGAACACGGCTGACGAGATAGTTGTAGGCGATATAGCTGGGAATCGCGACGACGAGCCCGCCTGCCGTGGTCAGGAGTGCCTGCCACACGCCGCCCGCTAACTGCCCCGCCGTGGTCGCCTGCGTGTTCTCGATAACTTTGAAAACCTGGATCATTCCCCAGACTGTCCCGAGAAAGCCAAGTAACGGCGTGATTTGCGCGATGGTGACCAGGATGGGTAGGTTGTGCTCCAATCGCGTCACCTCCGTGCGCGCGGTGTCCTGGACCGCCTCACGAATCTCTTCACGAGAGCGGTCGTGATTGACTACCGCGGCCATGACGACCTGCGCGACCGGACCCGCGGTTTCCTTGCAGGTGCCAATGGCTTCACTGACGTTCCCGCGCTTGAGGGAATTGAGAATACCGTTTACAAAATCGTTCGTATGTATCTGCGCGCGATGATAATGGAAGAGGCGCTCGAAAAACACCGCGATAGCCAGAATCGCGCTGATGAGGATGAACCACATCAACGGACCGCCTTTTGTCATGAGTGTGAGCATATACGACCTCCTCTTGCTTATCTTACAAATGGCTCTTTTTCAATGATAAACCAAGCAGTTCCCGTACTCAGAATAGAATCACGTGGTCTACACGGAGTTTGCGGATTTTTTGTTCGAGCAATGTTTTCATATCGGGACACAGGTCTGCGAGTCTCTGGTAAAGGATGATTGCCTCGCGCCACTGTTCGCGGCGCTCCTTGATGGTGCCGGCGGCAAACCCGGCCTTGCACATCCAGAAGCGTTCCGGGGGTGTATTCGGATCCGGGGCGGCAGCCTGTTCGTACACCGCCTTGCTGTACCACTCGAACGCCTCGTCGAGCTTGTTCGCCTTTTCGTACGAGAGGCCGATCCCGTAATAAAGTTGATCGCGTAACGTAGGATCCCCTTCCCGCGCGGCATCCAACGCCTTGCGGTAGCTCGCAATCGCTTCGTCAAAGCGACCCAGAGTGAACTGCATATCGCCCTTGCGCCCGATCGCTTCGGCAGCCAGATAGCAATCGGGAAAATCCTTGGTGAACGAATCGAATACAAGCAGCGCATCGCCAAACTGGTTGAGTTCGCTTAACGCGTCCCCTTCCCCAAAGCGCGCGTCGCAGCGCCATCCAGAGTCAGGGAAATTTTTTAACACCGCCTCATAGAGCTCAATGGCCGGTTTGTAGTCCTGCCGCAGGTACGCCGCGCGCGCCGATAGGTACTGCGCCCGGTCCGCCAGCGTGCTGGTCGTGTAATTCTTCACAAGCAACTGAAATTGTTCCTGGGCCTTGATGTAATCCTTCTTCTTCAAGTAGTAGTCGGCAATCCAGAACTGCACGTCGGGCGCGAGCACCGAGTCGGGGAACTTCTTTAAGAACTCGTCAAAGTCGCCGAGCGTCTTGTCGGGCTGCCCTTTTTGCGCGTAACACCAGCCGCGATTGTAGAACGCGCGCTGGCCGAGTTCCGTATTTGGCGACGCCACCATTAGTTTCTCGAACTCCGCCGCCGCCTCGTCGTACTTGCCTTCGCGCTGGAACGACTCACCGATGGCCAAGCTGGCTTTCGTGGCCCATTCACTCTGCGGGTATTTCTTTTCGACCACCGCGTAAGCGGTGCGTGCGTCCGATTCCTTCCCCGTTCCGCTCAGGATGACGCCGATGTTGAACTGCGATTCCGCCGCATGCTCGCTCTGCGGATACTGCTGAACGAGCGCCTCGAATACGTGCACCGCCCCTTCAGTATTATGTGTGCGCTGGTACGCCTGGCCGAGTTGGAACATGGCGCGGTCGATCAGTTTCGTGTCGGGATACGTGCTGATGAGACGCTGGTAATCGCTAATGGCGTCCACGAACTGGCCAAGCGCGAACTCGGCGTCGCCCACCTTAAAGAGCGCCTCCGCCGCCAGCGCGGGATCCTTGGCAAGAGTCGCGGCCTGGCGAAAATACGGGAGCGCATCGGCGACCTTGTTGAGGTTTAACGCGCACCAGCCCGCGCTCAAGTTCGCCTTGGCCAATAGCGCGCTCTGCGGATACTTTTCGATCAAGTTCACGTATTCGGGTAGCGCGTTGGTGAAATCATTGCTGCCGAACAACAGGTCGCCGATGGTCATCTGGATCTCGTCGGCGAGAGGGTCACTGGGGGTCGACTGCAAATACGCCTTCAGCTTCCCCACACCGTAAGCCAACTTGCCGCTGCGGACATAGGCTTCACCTAATTTGAGCATCGCCTCGCGTTTTAAGGGCGGATCCTGCGCCAGAGCGAGCGCTTGGGCGAAGGCCTCCGCTGCATTGTCGAATTTTCCCTGCCGCCAATACACCCAACCCTCGCCGCGCCAGGCTTCCGCAGCCAGTTCGCCGGTAACCGGTTTGTTCGGACTGGATTGGTAGGCATTGACGACTGCCCCGTAGCGCTTCAATGCCTCGTCGAACTTGCCGCTTTGCATCAGCGACTCGCCCAGCCAAACGCTGGCGCGAAACGCTGGATGGGTATTGGGATACTTGCTGATGATACCGACGAGGACGACGCTGGCTTGTTCAAATTTCTGAAGGGCCAGGAGTGTCTGGCCGCGCAGCAGTTCCGCCTCTTGCGCCAAATCCGCTTTCGGTCCGAGCTTGTCGAGCTGATCCAGCGCCTCCGTCGCACCGCCGAACCGGCCCAGTTTGAACCGCGCGAACGCGAGCCCATACATCGCCTGCGGCCGATACGCGCTGTGCGGGTATTTCTCGATGACCTCCGCGTAACGCTGCTCCGCCTCGCTGTATCGTTCGCCGTGCACGAGCGCTTCGGCGAGCCAGAACCGAAAACTATCTGGCCGTTTCTCGGTCGGCCATTTTGCCAGCGCGTCCTGCAGCGTCTTCGCCGCTTCCGTCCACTTCCCCTGGTTCAACTGCGCTTGCGCCAGGTCGAGCACAATCTCATCTACGCGCTCCGAGTCAGGGAATTCCTTCAGGTACTCCACAAATTGCCGCTCGGCAAGATCGTTCAGTCCATCCTTGAACGCCGCCTCCGCAACGCGGTACAGCCGGCTCTCATCCGGTGCCGCCGCGATAGCACGACCCACCGCGCCGCCAAAAAATGCCAATGCCACTATGAGCCGCAATCTGTTCATCCACCCCATCAGACGCGATTATTGGCAGATTGTTCACCGCGCAGCAAGGTTTGACTCTTTTTCCATTTAAGGTAGCCCAGTGCCGCAATCAGACCGACCAGCGCACCGAGATAGCCGGCATTGTGAATGTACGCGACATTGACGAAGGCAGGTAGATCGCGAACTCCGTTCATGACTGTATTTTCCTGCCATCCGGTAAAATCAGAATTGGAACGGCGATAATACCCCACTACGCCTCCAATAATTCCTGCGGCCATTGCACTCCCGAAAACAATGCCAAATCCAGTGAGAGTATATTGAAAGGCCTTCTTGATTGACCACGTGGGAACAGAAAGGCGCGCCAGAAACCAAGCGGCGAAGAAACCCACCCACCACGTGGCCAGAAAGCCAACCTCTCCAACAAAGACTCTCCTCGGGAACCCAAAATTGGCGTAATGGAACTGTTCAAATTTCAACTTGGTAAAATACTCCGGCGAAATGGTGTAAGAAATCTGGTCATGGAGAATCCCGTACGCTCCAGCGATCAAAGCCCCCATAACAGCCAAGCCAAACATCACGGGTAAAGTCCGAAGAGCAATTTTGGGATAAAATAGGTTCACCTAATATCCAAGCTCAAACCGTTGCAACTTCCCGCGCCAACACGTGCTTCAGAAACTGCCCCGTGTAGGACTTCTTATTCTCGGCGATCTCTTCGGGTGGCCCCTCAGCGATGATGCGGCCACCGGCATCGCCGCCTTCGGGGCCGAGGTCGATGACCCAATCAGCGGACTTAATGACGTCGAGATTGTGTTCGATGACCAGCACCGTGTTGCCGGCATCGCGGAGTTTGTTGAGCACTTCCAACAGTTTGGCAATGTCAGCAAAATGCAGGCCGGTGGTCGGTTCATCCAGAATGTACAGTGTCCGCCCCGTGGCGCGCTTGGCCAATTCGGTGGAAAGCTTCACGCGTTGGGCTTCACCGCCGCTGAGCGTCGTGGCTTGCTGGCCGATCTTGAGATATCCCAGTCCAACTTCCTGCAGAGTCTGGAGGATGTCGCGAATCTTCGGTACCGGACGGAAGAAGACTTCCGCTTCGTCCACGGTCATGTCGAGGACGTCGGCGATGTTGCGTCCCTTGTAGGTGATCTCCAGCGTCTCGCGGCTGTACCGTTTGCCGCCGCACTGTTCACAAGTCACATACACATCCGGCAGAAAATGCATTTCGATCTTGATGATCCCATCCCCCTGACACGCTTCGCACCGACCGCCTTTGACGTTGAAGCTGAACCGGCCGGGACCGTACCCACGCACCTTTGCATTCGGCAATTGCGCGAACAGTGTGCGTATGTGGTTGAATGAGCCCGTGTAGGTCGCAGGATTTGACCGCGGCGTACGACCGATCGGCGATTGGTCGATGACGATCACCTTGTCGAGTTCTTCCAGGCCCAGGATTGCTTCGTGCGTGCCGGGTCGGTCCTTCGCCCGATAGAATTTTCGGAACAGCGCCTTGCGCAGGATGTCGTCCACGAGCGTGCTCTTGCCCGAGCCGCTCACACCGGTCACACACGTCAGCAAGCCGAGCGGGAATCGCACGTCGATTTTCTTGAGGTTGTTTTCATTCGCGCCCTTGACGATGAGCCACCCCTTCTTTGGGGCGTGACGCGTTTTCGGTATGGGAATCTGTAATTCACCGCGCAAGTACCGGCCTGTCAGCGATTTCGGGCTGTCGAGAATCGTCTGGATTGGACCCGCCGCGACGAGATAGCCGCCGTGCAATCCAGCGCCGGGGCCGAGATCGACGATGTAGTCCGCCGCGCGAATCGTGTCCTCATCGTGCTCGACGACAATCACGGTGTTGCCGAGATCGCGCAACCCCTTAAGCGTCTCAAGCAGACGATGGTTGTCGCGCTGATGCAACCCGATGCTGGGTTCGTCGAGCACGTACAACACGCCGACGAGGCCCGCACCTATTTGCGTCGCCAGCCGAATCCGTTGCGCTTCGCCACCCGAAAGCGTGTCGCTCTGGCGGTCGAGCGTAAGGTACGCCAAACCGACGTTCTTGAGAAAGGTCAACCGCGAGCGCACTTCCTTGATGATCTCTCCCGCCACCTGTGTTTCAAATTCCGTTAACACAAGAGACGTCAGAAATTTAAGCGCGTCTTGAATGCTCAGCCGCGTGAAGTCGATGATCGATTTGTCACCGACCGTGACCGCCAAACTTTCGGGTCGCAAGCGCGCCCCCTTGCAGTCGGGACACTGCATCGCGACCATGAAATGCTGCAGGCGCACTTTCGTGAACTCGCTGTCCGTTTCCTCGTAGAGCCGCTCCAGGTTCGGGATGACGCCCTCGAAGACCTTGCTCATCTTGCGCCACGCGCCCTTGCGCCAGTGGGTAAATTCAATCTCCGCGTCTTCCGAACCGTGCAACAATTCTTTCTGTACCTTCTCCGGTAAATCCTTGTACGGCAGTTCCAGATCGATGTTGTAGTGCTTGGAGAGACCACGCAACAGCATCTTGTAATAAATCATCAACCGCCGCCCGCCCCGACGCCATGCCGCGATGGCGCCATTCGCCACCGATTTGGTTCGGTCGGGAACGATCAGGTCGGGATCGAAAAATAGCTTCGTACCAAGGCCATGGCAGGTCTTGCACGCGCCGTCGGGCGAATTGAACGAAAAATGCCGCGGAGTGAACTCGCCGTAGCTGATGCCGCATTCGGGACACGCGTTTTGGCTGCTGAAGAGGCGCTCGGACCACGGCACGGTCACAGGCGTAGTCGGTGTGCGGTAGAGCACCTGCAACAAGCCCGTTCCCCACTTCAACGTGGTCTCGACGGAATCCGCGAGCCGTGTCCGCGTTTTCACGGAGGCGATCAGCCGGTCCACCACCAGCTCGATACTGTGGTTGCGTCTCTTGTCGAGTTTGACGCCTTCCGTAATGTCGAGGATTTCACCATCAACGCGGGAGCGCACGAATCCCTCGCGTTTGATGCGGGCGAATACGTCGCGAAACTCACCTTTGCGACTGCGCACGAGTGGCGCCAGCAGCATGAGCTGCGACCCTTCACCCAAATTGAGAATCTGCTCGACGATCTGACTCGTGGTTTGCGTCGTAATCGGGCGCCCGCAATGGTAGCAATGTGGCTTGCCGATGTTCGCAAATAGCAGTCGCAAATACTCGTAAATCTCGGTGGTGGTGGCGATGGTCGAGCGCGGATTGTTGCCGCCAAAGTGCTGTTCGATGGCGATGGCGGGAGAAAGGCCTTCGATATAATCGACGTCCGGCTTCTGCAGTTGCTCGAGAAAATTGCGGGCATAAGCCGAGAGGCTTTCCACGTACTTGCGCTGCCCTTCGGCGTAAATCGTGTCAAAAGCGAGACTGGACTTGCCCGAGCCACTCAACCCTGTGACAACGATTAACTTCTCACGGGGGAGAGTTAGGTGTATGTTCTTGAGATTGTGCTCGCGCGCACCAGCTATAATGATGGAGTCTTTGGACATGGCCAAAACCGCCGAATTCCGAATATTCCGAAAGTTTTCATTATAGCAGCGGTTTCCGCTTATCCTAGGGAAATTCCGCAGGAATGCGTGGCATATCACCTGCTTAATAGGGTTGTCGTGGCTCACGCCACACGCAGCTAACAATGAAATCAGGGGAAAAGGGAACAATGGAAACCACCGCAACGGAATTTGACCAGGGCGTCGCGAAAAACAGCGACAAGCAATTGGAGCAGTTGCACACGCAGATGGAAGCGCTGTATCAGAACCTGCGCACCGTCCGTCATGCGATCAATAACAATGTCGCCGTCATCATGGCGATGGCCGAACTGACCCAACGCAACCCGGCCCAATGCGCCAAGCTTAGCCAGCTCTGTCTCGAGAAGTCGCCGCAGATCGCCGCCGCCATTGGCGGGTTCACCGAACTCTTTGAAGGTGCCGTCAGCTTGCAGGAAGAACTCGTCACCCAGGTCACCAGCAGCCCAACGACGAAGTAGTCGCGCGCCGCGGACAACTGCGCTGGTGTCTGCCCTCCCCTGCAGACACAATCGCATCACCGCCACCGCGCATGGAAGGGCAGCCTTGTGAGCACCGCCAAACGCAAATCGGAAGACGTAACCCCAGAGCAGGTCCGCTCTCTGGAAAACGTCAATCGTCTCAAAGCCGAGTTTCTCGCCAATGTCAGCCACGAACTCCGCACTCCCGTTCACGCCATCATTGGCTATACCGAACTGCTCCTCGACGCCGTGTACGGCCAGATGACCGACGAGCAGGAACAGTCCGTCCGTTATATCCGTGAGAGCGCCCAGGACCTCCTCAGCCTCGTCAATAATCTCCTCGACCTCGCGCGCATCGAAAGCGGCCGCACCGACCTGATCCTCGAGTCGTTCGATTTGCGCGGCCTCATCGGTGAATTGATCGGCCAACTCAAACCCCTCGCCGACACCAAGCGTCTGGAACTCAATTCCACCATCTTCATCGACAGCGCCGTCATCCGCACCGACCGCGGCAAGCTCAAACAAATCCTTGTCAACCTCGTCGCTAACGCCATCAAGTTCACCGAACATGGGAAAATCACGATCGCGATTTCCGCGGATCTGAACCCCGTTCCCGGCGCCGCTCCCGTTTCTCCCCGCCTCGCCCTCAGCGTACAGGACACGGGCGTCGGAATCCCCGCCGACAAGCTGGATCGGCTCTTTGAGAAATTTTATCAAGTGGACAGCTCCGCCAACCGTGCCCACGAAGGCACAGGCCTCGGCCTCTACATCACGAAACAACTCGTCGAACTCCTCGCGGGTCGCGTGGACATCAAGAGTACCCCCGGCAAAGGCACGACCGTCAGCGTCTCCATTCCCCAGAATTATGAAGAAATCGAAGGGATCCAGCGCCTGCGCTCCCGTCTCGCCACCGCCAGCACGACCGCACCGGAAACCACGGGGGACAGCCAACGCATCGTCCTGGTCGTCAGTGAAAGTCCCGACCTCTCGCGCATCCTCACGGCCGGGCTCGGCTCGCATGAGTACAACGTCCGCACCGCGCGCGACGGCGAAGAGGCGGTAACGCTCGCCGTCAAGCTCCGTCCACTGGTGGTTCTGCTCGATGCCCACGACTCCTCCTCGGAACTCTGGTCCGTCTTTCAGGAACTGAAGACCAGACCCGAGACCAAGGACATCCCGACCATCTTTCTTTCCAATAACGACGCCCATAGTGTGGGCACCCCCCTGAGCATCGCTTCCGCCGTGAACCCTCGCGACGTTTTGCGCAGCGTCCGCGCCGCCACCTCCACGGGCAAGAAGAATGTCCTCATCGTGGACGACGAGGAAAGCTTCCGCGATGTGCTGAAATGCGCCCTCAGCGAAGAAGGCTACCAGCTTTCGGAAGCCGTGTCCGGCAAGGAAGCCATCGCGAAACTCCAAACCGCCACGCCCGATCTGCTGCTGCTCGATTTGAAACTCCCCGACATCGATGGTTGGGGAGTCATCCGCTACATTACCCAACAGCCGCGATTGAAAGACATGCAGGTGCTGATCATCTCCGGCATTATGCTGAGCGAACATCAGTCCGTGGAAATCCAGACGCATGACTACGCCTTCATCAACAAGAGCGATTTCAAGGTCAATCATGTTTTGGATACCGTCGCGGATTTGTTGGAGGTCAACGGCACAAAATGAATCTGTTGCTGATTGAAGACAATCAACATCTGCAGCGAATCTTCTACGAGAAATTCCGCCGCGAAGGCTTCAATGTCACGATCGCCGACGACGGTCGTCAAGGTCTCCAATGTGTCGCCGAGATCCGTCCGGACGTGATCCTCCTCGACATCATGATGCCCAACATGGACGGCTTCGAGGTGCTCACCCGCCTCCGCGCCGACCCCGCCCTGAGCGGCATCCCGACCTTCGTCCTTTCCAACCGCGCCTCGAGTAGTGATGTCCAGCACGCGCTCGCGCTCGGTGCGCGCCAATTCTTTCCCAAGGGCATATCCGCCCTGGAGGATATCGCCCACCAGATTCGCGTCACCTGCGACTTCAAGAAAGTCCTCATCTGCACCAACAGCCTGACGCTTGCCGAGCCCATCGTCAGCGCGCTGGCTCATCCGCAACTGCTGTGCCCCGTCGTTACCATTCTCGCCGAGATCGTCAACGCCGCCAACCGCGGCACCCCCGAGGTGATCGTCCTCGACGCGCGCGTGCCGAACGCGTTCACCCTGCTCCAACAGATCAAGACCCATCCGGCGACCAAATCCATCCCCGTCATCGCCGTGGGAAACCCCGCGCAACCGTTGAACCGTGCCGATGAGTTCATCGACAGCGCCCGCCTCGGTTCCGATCTCCGCCCCGCCGTCATGAAACGCCTCGGCCTCGCAGAAATCGCCGCCGCAACCCCGAGCAACGTCCCCGTCCCCGTAACAGCCTGACGGATGCTGCAATGTCGGAGCGACCTCAGTGTCGCGACTCCTCCAGAGGTCTCATTCCTCGCCAAACGAACCGGATTGGAAAACTCACGGAGATCGCTCTAACCTATTATGAACAGGATACATGTGCTCCAGAATCCGCTTTATTCAATCCGGTTCGTTTCGCAGAAACACATGTTTTGCGTCCCCTTCCCCCTGTCAAAAGCATCCCTACTTGGCCCTCCCCACTGTGCGCCGGTCTCCTGACCGCGCACTTCACATCGACCGCAGGTCTCCCCCTTTGTCAAAGAACCGTCAGGACTATATGTATATCGGAACCCGATGTCAAGCAGCACCGCATAGTGGGGTGGGCGTCTCGCCCGCCGCCGTTTCCGCATCCGCTCAATTCCCTGGTCTGTCACCCCGAGTCCCGTCATCCGACGGGATCCCGCAGAGTTGCGGGACTTGTCGAGGAGTCTCTGCCGTCCCCCGGCGTTCCTCTCCGAAACTTTCCGCTCGCCCATTCCCTCCCTTTCCCCCTGTAGCCGCGGGCGCTGACCGCGGATCGTTCATTCTCCCGAACTTGCGAAGTTACGCGTTGAGTCCCGGCCTGGCGGGATCCCGACTCTGAGGTCGGGACGTTGCGCATTTAGCTGTTCTCCCCAGCTTCTCCGCCAACTCCGGCGACTGCTTCAAGTATCATAGCGGCAACACCCCGGACAAACACGCCCTTGCCCCAAGGATCGCCCCATATCTCAGAAAATATCTTCTCTTATTGAGTGCGCGTCTCTTAGCGGACGACGGGATGCCGACATGGATCACCAAACACACCGGGTTGAGTGTGAGTTTTTTAAAGGCGTTCCCGATCCCGTCAGCGAACGATCTATGCGATGCCCTATCTCGAATCGCGGGCCATTCAGGGCCGATAAGCAAAGTGCCCGAACTATCAAATGTAGTGACCGATACAATTCAAGCTGCGCCTAACTGTCACGTCTTAAAGACTGAACGGCTCATGCGAGTAATCAGTCACCGACAGTTACAACCGTGGTCGTGGATCGTGTTGATGGCGGCGCAAAAGATGTACCGGCAGTAGGCATTCACGCAAAAGGAAAAGTGACAGCAGAATTTATGACGATTGCGCGATATGCAATGTTCTGTCAAGTCTATTGGCACCACACCGTTCGCGCACAGAAAGCGATGCTATTCCGTGCTGTTGAGGCGCTCTTGAGCGCGCACGAGGATGAGTCTGACGAAAGTTTAATGCGACTATTGAGTCAATTCTACCGAATGGCGTTTACTTTACCTGAAAGTCTTTATTCCAGAGAGGGCCAAGCCCCCATGCTCGGTCTTGAGGAATATAGAATACCGGAAAACGAGCTTTACGTACTGGAACAAGGAACTGATTTGGCGGCGACCGATGCCGCTGTATTGTGCTGGCTACGCAAGCGGCTTTCAGAAAAAGAACGTCCTGAAGAAGAGCTCATTAACCGGCTCCTAAGAAGGCAATTGTTTAAGCGATTGTGGGTCGTAACCGCAGACGTTGATAATACAAGGTGGAACGAAATCACGGACTTGTGGGACAAGTTGGGTCGGAATCAGCGGCATAGGGCTGCCATTCTCTTTGAACAAACTATATGTAAACTCGCGGGCAAACCAGCGGACGTCACCGCAATGAGTGGAGAAAGCGCTAAAGATCTAATCGATGAGAAAACAAGCGGGCAGATTCCTTGGCTGCTAATCGACATTCCCGGTGCTCGACCCGGATCGGCGATTGGCCTCTACTATGTCCTTGAAACTCATGGACGGCGGATGCGCAAGGATGATCGGATGGTCGGCGAATTACAGTTATCCAGTGTATGGGAAGAATATGCTGAAGACCTACGCAGGGCCGCTGGAAAAATTCGCGTGTTCTGTCATCCCGAGCTAGCAGAGAGCGTCGACGCAACAGTCTCACAGGAAACAGGAATGGACGAGCTTGTTTCTGTGCTCCAATCTCTGACTGGTTAGAATTGAGTTATGTAATCAGGGGGTCAAAGCCCGTCCCTTGGTAGATTTCACCCCGCCGTCGCGTCCACTTCCAGCTCGTCCAGCCGTTCCTCAATCGTCACCGCCGTGGACTGCACCCGACAGAGATTCGCGTACAAACCATCCGCTGCCATCAATTCCTCGTGTGTCCCGCGTTCGATGACGTGGCCCGCTTTCAACACAAGGATCTGGTCGGCGTTGCGCACCGTCGACAGTCGATGCGCGATCACGAAGCTCGTGCGCTGCGCCATCAGCCGCTCCAGCGCTTCCTGGATCAATTTCTCCGTCGCGGTGTCCACGCTCGCCGTGGCCTCATCCAGAATCAAAATCGGCGGATCTTTCAGCAACGCCCGCGCAATGCTCACCCGCTGTTTCTCGCCCACGCTGAGTTTCACGCCGCGCTCGCCCACACGCGAATCGTACTTCTCGGGCAACCGCATGATGAACTCATGACAGTTCGCCGCCTTCGCCGCGTCCATCATCTCCGCCTCGCTCGCGTCGAGCCGTCCATAAAGAATGTTCTCGCGGATCGTGCCGTTGAAAAGAAAAGCCTCCTGTGACACGATGCCGATCTGCTCCCGCAAGGATTCGAGCGTCACGTCGCGGATATCGTGTCCATCGATCAGGATTTGCCCACGCGTCACATCGTAAAAGCGCGGCAACAGGTTCACAATCGTGCTCTTCCCCGCGCCTGTCGGACCCACCAACGCAATCGTCTCCCCCGGCCGCGCGTGAATGTCGACCCCACCCAACACCGGCAAATCCGCGCGATACTCAAACGCGACATTCCGATACTCCACCTCCCCGCGCACGCGCCCGGCGCGTGTCTCTTCATACTGCCTCTCCCCTTGGGGGAGAGGATTGAGGTGAGGGGTATGAATTGTATCCCATCCCAAAATGATAGCCCCCGGCTTCTCGCCAATCTCCACCGGCGCATCGAGGATATCGAACACGCGCTCGCCCGCCGCCCGCCCCGCCTGGAACATCTGATTCAAGCTGTGCAACTGCCGCACAGGGTCATAGAACATCGCGAGATACCACAGGAACCCGACAAATTGCCCCATCGACATCTGTCCCGCGATCACCGCGCGCCCGCCAAATCCCAAAATAATCACATACCCCAACGCCCCCGCAAACGTCATCGCGGGCGAATAAACCGACCACGCGCTCATTACCTTCAGCGTCACCGCGCGCAGCTCCCCCGCCCGCTCCGTGAACCGACCCAGCTCATGCGTCTCGCGCCCAAACCCCTTGATCTGGCGAATGCCCTGCAAATTGTCATGCAGCAGCGCATTCAAAGCCGACGTCGCCTGTCGCACGAGCCGATAGCGCTTGTGCGCAGTCATGGTGTAGAGCACCGCTCCCACAGCCAGCAACGGTATCGGCACAATCGCCCACAACGCCAGCCGCGGGTCGAACCGAAACATCATGTAACCCACCCCAACAATGCTCAAAATCGAAACCGTCCCCTGCTCAATCCCATCAATCAACACCCGCTCCACCGCGTTCACGTCGTCAATGACCCGCGTCATCAAATCGCCCGTGGCGCGCTGGTCGTAGTAATTGACCGAAAGCCGCTGGAGCTTGTCGTACAAATCACGCCGCAAATCAAAAATCACCCGCTGCTCAAAACGGTTATTCAGCTGGAGTCGCAATACGTTCAACGCATCGCGCAGAAAAAACGAAAGGAGCACCAGCCCCGTGTACATCCCCAGCAATTCTTCCCGCTTCGCCCGAATCACATTATCGATCACCAACTGCGTCAACTTGGGAACCGCCAGACTCGCCAGCGTCGAAATCACCGCGCAAGCCATCATGCTAACGGCAAACCCCGGATAGCGCGCCACGTAGCCAGAGATGCGGACAAATATCTCCCGCGCCCCGCGCTTCCGCGCCACCATCGTCTCGTCATTCTCTGTGTTGTGCCGTCGCATCAGGTTTAGATTACTCAAGCCGACGAACGGTTGCACGCGGTATTCGCGGCCACCCCACATTTGGTTTGTCCTTTCCCTCCGGGGCACTTCCTGCTAACCTGCTAGCGCTTATGAAAGCTTCCGCGCTGGTCCGTGCATTGGTGTGGGTTTCCTTCGCGAGCGCCCTTGCGCAACTTGCGCCCGCAGCTTCAAACGATGTTCAGGTAACCGTCGAAAGTGTTTCCGACTCGCGCTCCACGGGCAATACGTCGCCGCGCTGCAGCGTCCAGTTGCGTTTTTCGGGAGGCGACGTGTCCGACGCCTATAACATCCATGACGTTCGCGCCACCACGGCTGTGGATGACACCGGCCATGACCTGCGAGCGGATCCGAATCCAGAGAGAGACCGGATGCGCTTCTCCCAGGGCTACTACGGCCCGCAGGGAAACAACTTCGTCCAGCAATCGATGCATGCGGTGGAACTCCTGAGCCCGCCGCGCGAGGCGCATTCTATCAAGCTACTCGAAGGCGAGGCGGAATTACTCTTCCCCACGACCGAAAACGGCGGCTTGGTGATTATTAAGAATGTCCTGGCTCACGCCGGCGAGACGTTTACCAACCCGGCTTTGAAGAAGCTGAACGTAAACATTACCTACCTGGGCAATGGCAACGAAGTCAACACGAGTACTCAAAAGGTCCAATCGACTCCGTCAACTCCATTGGACCCGACCCAAACGCGCCGTCTGTCCTTCCGACGAGTCTCGCAAATGCCAGGCCTCCAGTTTTCCGTCGACGACCCGGATCATCGAATAGTGGACATGACTTTCATGGATGCTTATTACCGTCAGGCATGGGGCGGAATGAATTCGATGGGCCCCAATAATATCCGCGTCTATCAACTCCAGGGCGAAGTACCGGCTGGTCTGCGCTTGTACATCTACCTCGCCGCACCCGACGCGATCAAAACCGTCCCCTTCAAGATCGAGAATATCGAACTACCCTGAGTTCTCGGTTGACCCTCCGTTTTGTGCCCGCTACGATGCGCCGTCGTTGGGAATTTCACAACCGGAGCCACATCTCATGGCACAGACCGACATCACATCGCTGCAGAAGGCCGGCCGCAAATTCAAACCGTCTGCCGCTTTCGCCAGGCAGGCCCACATCAAATCGCTCGCGGAGTATCGCAAGCTTTACGCCGAGTCGATCAAGTCACCGAAAACGTACTGGTCGCGCATGGCGAAGGAACTCCATTGGTTCAAGCCGTGGAGGAAACTGCTCGAGTGGGACGAGCCGTTCGCGAAATGGTTCATCGGTGGACAGATCAACCTCTCCTACAACTGTCTCGACCGCCATCTCGACGGTCCCCGCCGTAACAAAGCCGCGATCATCTGGGAAGGCGAACCGGCCACCACCGGCAGGCCCGGCGAAGAGCGCGTGCTTACCTACGTCGGTTTGCACCGCGAAGTCTGCCGCTTTGCCAACGTGCTCAAACGCAACGGCATCGTCAAAGGCGACCGCATCATCATCTACATGCCGATGGTTCCCGAAGCCGCCATCGCCATGCTCGCCTGCGCCCGCATCGGCGCGACGCACTCGGTCGTCTTCGGCGGATTCAGCGCGCAGGCCCTCATCGACCGCATCCACGATTGCGGCGCGAAGATGGTTATCACCGCCGACGGCGGCTATCGCCGCGGCACCACTGTTCTGCTGAAAAAGAATGTCGACGACGCACTGCCACAATGCCCGTCCATCGCCAAAGTCATCGTCCTCCGCCGCACCAACTCCGAAGTCAAAATGCAAGAGGGCCGCGACGTCTGGTGGCATGAAGAGTTGGAGCACGTCGACACGAATTGCCCCGCCGAACATCTCGATAGCGAGCACCCCTTGTACATTCTCTACACCAGCGGCAGCACCGGTAAACCCAAGGGCGTGCTGCACTCAACCGCCGGCTATCTCTTGGGCGTGTATCTGACAACAAAGTACGTCTTCGACTTGAAGGAGCAGGACACGTTTTGGTGCACCGCCGACATCGGTTGGGTCACCGGCCACAGTTATTCGGTCTACGGCGCGCTCGCCAACGGCGCGACCACGCTCATGTACGAAGGCGCGCCGAATTGGCCCGAACCCGACCGCTTCTGGCGCATCATCGACAAATACAAAGTCACCATTCTCTACACCGCGCCGACCGCCATCCGCGCCTTCATGCGCTGGGGCGATCAGTGGCCGAACAAACACGACCTCGGTTCCCTCCGACTCCTCGGCACCGTCGGCGAACCGATCAATCCCGAGGCGTGGATGTGGTACCACAACGTCATCGGCCACAAACGCTGCCCCATCGTCGACACCTGGTGGCAGACGGAAACCGGCTCGATCATGATCACGCCGTTACCCGGCGCCATCCCCACCAAACCCGGCAGCGGCACCCTGCCCTTCTTCGGCGTCGACGCCGCCGTCGTCAACAAGGAAGGCAAGGAACTCCCGCCCAATGTCGGCGGCTACCTCGTCATCCGCCGCCCCTGGCCCGCGATGCTCCGCACCATCTACGGCGACCCCGCACGCTTCCAGCGCCAGTATTGGAGCGAGATCCCGCACGTCTATTTCACCGGCGATGGTTGCCGCCGCGACAAGGACGGCTATTTCTGGATCGTCGGCCGCATCGACGACGTGCTCAACGTCGCCGGCCACCGCATCGGCACCGCCGAGGTCGAAAGCGCCCTCGTCTCGCACCCGAAAGTCGCCGAGGCCGCCGTCGTCGGGCGCCCCGACGCGCTAAAAGGCCAGGCCCTCGTCGCCTTCGTCACCGCCCGTAGCGACGTTAACGTCTCACCCGCGCTGAAAGAAGAACTCCGCGCCCACGTCGCCACTCAAATCGGTGCCCTCGCCAAACCCGACGACATCCGCTTCACCGATTCCCTCCCCAAAACCCGCAGCGGCAAAATCATGCGCCGCCTCCTCAAAGAAATCGCCGCCGGCGGCGAAGTCAAAGGCGACACCACAACGCTGGAAGACCTAAACGTCATCGCCAAACTCCGCGCCGACGAGGAGTAAAGTATCAGCTACTTCCCCTTCGCCCGCTCGTACTGTTTGGGCCAGGCGATGTCCTGGTGGAGTTCGCCGGCGGCGTGGAGCGGAAAATATGGGTCCCGCAGGAATTCACGTGCCATGAACACTAGGTCCGCTTGTCCGGTGCGGATGACCTCGTCAGCTTGCGCAGTCGTCGTAATTAGCCCGACCGCGCCGGTCGCAATCCCGGCTTCGCGGCGGATTCTCTCGGCAAACGGCGTCTGGTAGCCGGGCGTTGAAGGAATTTTGGCGTCGGAAGCGATACCGCCGGACGAACAATCAACCAAATCCACGCCCAGCCCCTTCACCATCTTTGCCAATTCCACCGACTGCTCAATCGTCCAACCTTCCGGCTCTTTCCAATCCGTCGCGGAGATGCGCACGAAGAGCGGCTTGCTCTCCGGCCACACTTCGCGAACCGCCGTAGCAACCTCCCGCACGATGCGAGTCCGGTTTTCAAAGGAACCGCCGTACGCATCCTTCCGATGGTTCGCCAGCGGCGAAAGAAATTCGTCCATCAAATAACCATGCGCCGCGTGCAGCTCGACAACTTCAAACCCGGCCGCCAACGCCCGCGCCGCCGCCTCCCGAAATTTCCGAACAATCCGCTGGATGTCTTCGGAAGTGAGTTCCTCCGGTGCAGGATCGCCGGGATTAAAAGGAACGGGGCTCGGCGCGAACGGTGTCCAGCCGCCCTTTCCCTTCGGAACCACCCCTCGCTTCCCCGCCTGCGGCGAAAACGTGCTGCCCTTCCGTCCCGCATGCGCCAACTGAATCCCCGGCGCGCTGCCTTGCGATTTGATGAAATCCGTGATGCGCTTCAGGAACTCGACATGCTCATCCTTCCACAGTCCCAAATCTTCCGGTGAGATGCGCCCCTCGGGTTCGACAGCCGTCGCTTCGGTAAACACCAATGCCGCCCCACCGCAAGCCCGACTCCCCAAATGCACGAGATGCCAATCGTTGGCAAATCCGTCCGCGCTCGAATACATGCACATCGGTGAAACGACGAGGCGGTTCTTCAACGTCAGCCCGCGCAGCTTATAAGGTTCAAATAAATGAGGCATGCTTCCGTTCTTTGTGGTGAGATTGCAGCAAACGTGGCAATGATTTTTTTCATTGCCACGTCTGCGCGCTCAATATCGCAATCGGCTCACTGACTCTTGCCCTCTTTTCCTTCTTCTCCGCGCCCGCCTTCTTCGTGTTGTTCCTCATGAGCGGGAGCCGATTTCTGCGGCGCGACTTTCTCGCCGTGAGGCGTTTCGCCCGGGCGTTGCTCGACGGGCTCATGACGTTCCGCTGGCGGCTCAGTGCTTTGCGGTCTTTCCGCAGGCGCCGGTTCGGGCGAACTCGGCGGTCCGCGAATAATCTCCGGTTCCCTGCCGGGCGTAGTGTCACGCCGCGGCTCCGCGACCGGTCGTTCGACTGGCTTTTCGTTTTCGCGCTGAACCACTGGTTGCCGCGGCGCCGCGCGATGCGTAATCGGCGGAGCTTTTTCATGCTGGCGCAACGTTTGCACATTCCCGGTCTGGATGCGCACATGATTGATCTTCTGGAGGTCTTGCACGCGTGGCCCTTCATTGACGACCCGGTTATTTACTCTCGTGATCCGGGTGTTGATCTTGGTCCGGTTGATGATCGTCATGTTATTGATGATCACGCCTCGCCGGTCGATGTGCTCGCCGAAATGCCGTTCACCCACGAAGACAAACCAGTCGTTCGGAACAACGCCAATGACCAACTCGCCATTCCCCCCAAAAACCGCGCCCGGTGGCAGCGGCGCCCAACCGCAGTAGCCGCCGCCTTCGCGAAAACAAACCCACGACGGTCCCCACACCGTGTCCGGCGCCCAAACCCAGCCGTAATACGGATCATTGGCCCACCGACCATAATGGTAGCACGCCCAAGACCACGATTCATCGCTCTGCCAGTACCATCCTTGGTCCGTCGAAACCCACGTCCCATCACAATACGGACGCCACGTGGCATCGACACCGTAAGGATGCCAGCACCGTCCGTACGAACCGACGTCCACCCACGAACCGTGCGCCGATAACGGCTCATAAAAATCATTGGGCGAATTGATTTCAACACCAACCGATACATCCGCCGCTCGAACATTACTCAACAAAAACAGCGGCATCACAAACGCCGTGCACATAATGGCTAGTTTAATTATTTTCATTCCCGCCTCCTGTTTTTTGTAAACTTACGCCAATTCCCCGCGCTTGCAACCAAACGCCATCAACCTGGGCCTCGACAATGCGCTGATGGAAATGCCGAGCGGCTGCCCGGCGAATCGGTTTGGACTGCAATCGTGCTACGCCACGTCTTCGACCGTCTTCTTGCCGGCCTTGCGATCAACGTACTGCTGCTCGATCCATTCATACGTGGGCTTGAGACCTTTGCGAATCGAAATGCCGGGCTCCCAGCCGAGAACCTGTTTGATAAATGTATTATCGCTATTGCGTCCAGCCACGCCTTTCGGTGCCGTAAGATCGTACGTTCGCTTCAACTTCACGCCACCGATTTCCTCGGCAACGCTCACCAGTTCATTGATCGAAATCAGTTCGCTGCGGCCAAGATTAATCGGCGTGGCGATCAACTCGTCAGTGTGCGTGATCGTGTCGATGCCCTTCAGGCAGTCGTCAATATACATGAAGCTCCGCGTCTGCCCGCCGTCGCCCCAGATGACGATCTCCTTCTTCCCGCTGTCCTTCGCCAAAATCACCTTCCGGCAAATCGCCGCCGGCGCCTTCTCGCGCCCACCATCCCACGTGCCCCACGGACCGTAAACATTGTGGAACCGCGCAATAAAAGTCTTCAACCCGCGCTCCGCCCAGTATTCCTGGCAGAACATCTCCGACACCAACTTCTCCCAACCGTACCCGCGCTCCGCGAAGGCCGGATAGGCATCGGACTCCTTCAACGCGCGGCAGTTCGGGTCTTCCTGCAACTTCGTATTGTACGCGCAAGCCGACGACGCATAGAAATAACGGTCCGCCCCGGCGTTGTATGCCGCCTCGACCAGATGCGTATTGATCAGGATGCTTCGCAGACACAGAATGCGAAACCGTTCGATGAATCCCATCCCCCCCATATCGGCCGCCAAGTTGTAAACCTCCACCGCGTCCCGCACCGCCACTTTGCAATTCGCTTCCTCACTGAGATCCAGGCACAAACATTCCACCTCCGCCACGCGCTGATACCAGTTCGCCACCGGCTTCTTGTCCACAGCGCGAATCCGCGTAAATCCCTTGTCCTGAAAATAACGCACCAGCGCTCCCCCGATAAACCCGCCCCCGCCCGCGATGACGATCAAGTCATCCTTTTGCAATTTCCGTCCCTGCGATTTTGCTGCGGTTGTCGTTACCTGCTTCATAAAATTCAATTGGCTCGAGTTACTGACAGCGCCGGCCGCCCGACCATCGAGCCCACCGAACACTGTCCAATTTCGCCAAAAAATTTGGCGGAGGGGGAGGGATTCGAACCCTCGGTATAGGCTTTAATCCCATACAGCGGTTTAGCAAACCGCCGCTTTAGACCACTCAGCCACCCCTCCGCTGCAATTGTCGCGCCAACATAACAGACACCCCCAAAACTGGCAATCCGTTTGTCTCGCAAGCAGCGCCTTAATTTGCGGCTTGGGGAGACGCATTCCATCGCGTCCGTTCGTTTTGCGGTTTGGCCGGCCTTCTTCATTCTGCCCCCTGTAGCAGCGCTCGGTGAGCGCGGTCCTGCCGAATGCCTTTCTCCTTGTAGCCACCAGCCCTCTATCGCCGTGCTTCGGACCTCGGGCCTCCGCCCTCGATCTCGTCCATCCGCGTCCATGTCCGTCCGTGTTCCAGTCCGTGTTAGTCCCTGTTTTTTCACCGCGTGCCCCCGATTTTACACCCCAAAACCACCCAATTCCCACCGTTTAGCCCCCTTAAAACCCTCTCCGGTGGGTTCGTTTTCCAAAACGAACCCACCGTTTTTCCGAAGAATTCTATCGTGTAACCAATTGTAGCTGTGCCGGATAACCCCTGTTTTCCAAGACAAAATCGGTGGGTTCGTTTCGCAGAAACATATAGGGGGGATCGAAGCGTGGCCTTCGTAGCGTCCTCGCGAAGCAGGCTCGCGCCGTAGCCTTGACGAAGGCGGACGTGTCCTCTTGACCGGCCGGTGTGCCGCGGGATCCCGCCCTTTCTCTTCCTGACAAAGACCATACATCTCGAACTATACCATTATCGGAATACGATGTCCAGAGTTTTACGCGAGTCGTCCTGTATCGTGGGCTGCCGTCCCGCCCGCTGGCGAGGATTGTGTCGGCGGGCGGGTTTGCTTCTTCCAGCGGGTTACCGATCGTCCCGCGACGGATATGGGAGGGCGACCCCGTCCGACTGGTAGACCCACCTGGGCATCGTATGGCCGTCGATCACTTTCGAGCCGTCGGGGTAGGCGCGGCAACGCAACCCGGTTTTCGGAGCCAACGGACCGGGATACCCCACCAGGAACGCGTATTCCGTCTCCGCCGTGGTCGTACGCGTGACGCGATCGCCGCTGATATCCGCTGTCGAGTCCGTGGTGTCCGGATACCGCGTGCGGCTGATGGCATTCCTCGTTTTGAGCATCATGCCGCCGTCGGTGGTCACCACAACCTCTCCGCTGATTTCCGCCGTGAGCGCCACCAGCGCGGCCTTATCGGTCGCCTCGGTAGCCGCAACGTCTGCCTTCACGGCCGCATCATGTTCACGCCCGGATCGGGCGGCCGCTTCCTGCTGGTCGCTCGCCAATAACGCAGCCTGTTGCGCCGTTGACTCTCGAAGGTAGTCCTGCGCCTTCTGCGGGTCATACCCGAACCGCTGCTGCAGGTCGGCGGGCAACCTCTCCAGCGGGACCGAGGCTACACCCGTGGAATGTTTCACCGTCACTGCATAGGGCGTCACCGTTCCGAACACGGCGTTCGTGTAGATCACCCCGTCCACAGTCAGGTTGGAGTCGGTCTGGGCGCACAGAGGATGGACAAAGAGGGATCCTGTCAGCATCGCCATCAACGCTATTACTATTCCTTTTTGCATAAGCAAATCTCCTTTCCTAAAAATATGACCTACCAGCCAGTCTTCGCCATGGGGTGAAACCCTACCGTGAAGACGCCCGTTACCTTTTTTGCCCTCGCCGCCAGCGACATCACGATTCGCGGCTGGAATTGCCCGTTGCTTACGATCATGGCGCGCGCGACTCCAAAAAGTGCCATGAAACTTCCTATGGGGTGAACACCTCATAGTGCGGTCGAGGCGATTCACTCATCATCGCGTCGCCCCAGTAAGGCACGCAGAGAAAGAATCGTAACCTATGAAGAACGCAAATGCTGAAGACAGGTCTGGCATGAACCGCGCAGCGTCAAAAAAGCGAATTCCTATCCGCTTGGTTCTGATGGCCGCGCTGCTTGCGCTGCTCTACAGCCCCTCCCCGGGAATGGCGGCAGACAATTCACTGCCAACCCGACAGCTCCGTGTCAATCTTGGCACGGCAGGCAATTTCGTGATTCTATCAAAAGCAGGAATTACCGATGTCCCTGCATCAGCGGTCATTGGAAATGTTGGAACGAGTCCAATCACCGGTGCGGCGATCGGATTAACTTGTCCACAAGTGAGAGGGAGAATATACACTGTCGATGCTGCTGGCCCTGCCTGTAGAGTGGAAGACCCAACCTTATTGACTACCGCCGTACTCGACATGCAGACCGCGTACACCGACGCCGCTGGACGGACATCACCCGGTACTGTTACGGAACTGGGTGCGGGGAATATTAGCCGGCTGACACTCCCTCCTGGCCTCTACAAATGGGGCACCGGGGTTCAAATAACCACTCGCGTCACTCTCTCGGGCGGTAAAAATGATGTCTGGATCTTCCAGATAGCGGGAGGTCTCACCGCGGGCTCCGGTGCCAGTGTTATTCTGACGGGCGGCGCACAAGCCAGGAACATCTTTTGGCAGGTCGCCAGCGGAACGACCATTGGAACAAGGGCCAACTTCAAGGGAATTATCTTGTGCAAAACCCTGATTGCGATGAATACCGGCGCAACGCTGGACGGCAGGGCGCTGGCACAGACCGCCGTTACCTTGCAGATGAATGACGTGACGAGTCCCTAACTAACGAAGGGCGCCAGGGCGCTGCCCAAACCGGGCAACGCCCTTACGCCTGCAATACGTTATCCAAGTCTGACCCATTCACTGCTGTTGCCAATTGCCAATGTCATCATCATCGCCGTCAATGCCGTCTGGGCCGGGTGAGTACAAGTCGTAACCATTGAGGCTTTTCGTACCGGGGAATTTGTAGATGTACGGATGGCCCCACGGATCGACGCGTATTATCGGGGGCGCGAGATACGGGCCTTTCCAGTTCGGGAGAGCCCCTCCGCTCGGCCGCGCGATTAACGCCTCCAACCCCTGCTCCATCGTGGGAAATACGCCGTTGTCGAGTTTGTAAATGTCGAGTGCTCTCATGAAGGAGTCGATTTGGTTCTGCGTTGCGACCAGCTTGGCCCCGGAGTTAGGGCTCGAAACCCGAACAATAAAAACTTCAGAGAGGACGACAGCGAGGCCCAATATCGCCAGCGCAACTCCAATGGCTTTTAGTATGTAAATAAAGATTCTTTTGAAGGTGAACGGCTGTGATACCGCCGGCAACATCTCTCCGCAGTGCTTGCATTTGATAGCTTCGTCCTGAATTTCCTCTGCGCAGTATGGGCATTTTTTCATAGCTGCACTCTTTCGAAATACTTCACTTCGCAACTCCGTCCGTCGTAGTACCCCCCTATCTTCCAGTACAAGTTTGACTCCATTCACTCTGGAAAGTTCCGTCCTAATGAAGCTCGATCCAATCAAGAGCGTCAGACCCGTGTGCTTCGTGACATCCTCACTCGCTTCATACCCGCAATGTGCCTTGCATAGGTCTGACCCCATTCACTCTTACAGAACAAAAGAGAATCCCCCTGTAGCTCCAGCGCTTTCCGGCACGAATTATGCCCTTTCAATCACTGTTTGCCATGTGAACTGCTAGTCGATTGAGAAAAGAAACATATGCGCATCTTCACCGCAGCAATCGCATTATTCAGCGATCGTGGCGTGGGCCAACAGGAGAGACTCCCGGCGCGCCGTTCCGATGACGAGGCCGAAACGAAATCAACTATCCTGGTCATTGATGACGACCCCCTGCTGCTCCACACTGTCAAATCCTTGCTGGGCAAGCGTGGCTTCAATGTGCTGACTTCGTCTTCAGGGCCTAAGGGATTGGAGACGCTCCGCTATGCCGCGGGTGACATCCGCGTCGTGGTGCTCGATTACAGCATGCCGCAACTCAATGGTGGCGAGACGCTCAATTTCGTAAGGCAACTTAGCCCGAACGCGAAAGTCATTGGTCTCACGGCCATGAACCTCGACTCGGTGCCCAAGACGTATCTCGACGGCGTTGACAAGTTGCTCACGAAACCGGTAATCGCCACGAAACTGATGGGTGCAGTTTACGAGCTCCTTGGCGATCGGCAGACCGCTTCGTCGGCGGTTCAGTCGTCGAGGGGGTCAACGACTGGCTCTTGACGTCACGTTCAGCGCTCAACGATTCATACCACGCCATTGCTGATCCGGCGGGTCGGCGTTCGAGGCCGGAAGGTCCGATCGCAATCAGCTACGTTAAACACCATGACCTCCCACCGTTCGCTGGACAATCCGGTTGAGTCCTGAATCCTTTCCATCGCGGCCAACAGGAACGAAACGCGAGTTCTCTATTGATTGGGGGACGGGTTAAGCATCCGGTTCATTCGCTCGCGCTCCTGTCCTTCCTCAGAGTTGGGTCCAGTGTTCGGCGGATTGGGACTGCTCGATGCGCAGGCTTGCACAAAGATGGCTAGCATGATGGTGATGATGAACCGAACCGCAATCTGTTTCATTGGTCCGTCTCCTTCCAGGCGCTGACAGAATCTAGCGTCTTTTCCCAGCGCGCTTCAAGAAAATTGCGGCCATGATCCACAATGTTGTGGGGTCACATCCTGTTTTCTGCTTTTGGTTGATGCCAGTCGCCGGGGCGAGGGTTCTGTTCCCGGTGACGAACCGGTTCTGGGGCGATCGCGTCGGGGCACGTTTGGAATGTCGCCGCTCGCATCGAAGTAAAGCGGGATCAACGCCTGGAGAAATGACCCGAAACTGGCGATTGCGCGCGACTGGCCCCTGCTATGGTTCACCGTTGGGGTTTTCGAATACGGTCACCAACTCCGACAGGATGCCGTCCAATGCCACCTCCAGACGCCGCCATTCCGGGATCAATGGTGAACCGAGAGGATGCTGGTGAAATTCCTGGAAGGCCTGCTCCAGGACGCTGGCGAAGGACTCAATGGTCCGCAATTCCGCATGGGAATCGAGCCGCTCCATCTTGTTCATTTCTACGAGGCCCTCGTAGACGCGGACATAAGCGCGCGCGTTGACCATGTACGTGTGTTTGAGCGTGACGAGAAAGTCCCCGCTCAGAACGCAGCCACTGGAAGCCAGTTGCGTGTAAAACGTCCGGGCGATGTCCGAAACCATTCGCAACAAACCGCCCTGCGGGTCACTGCCGACCTGCTGGTGCTTGTGGTCGTAGCGCGGCGCGATCTCCACCTGACAAGTGCGATGTGTGCGCACGATGCGATACATCTCGGAAAGAATGCCCACCTCCATCCCCCAATCGGACGGGAACCGCAGTTCGTTGGCAATGGTCGCGAATGTGGCAAACTCACCGGACAGCGGGTAGCGAAAATCCGCCATGTAATCCACAAAGTCGCTCTGTCCCAATATGTCGCGCAACGCCTTGACGAAGGGGAAGTAAAACAGCCGCGCCACGCGTCCATTCAGGCGGTCAGCGTGGCGCGCGTAGAAGGCCTTCGCAAACTGGTAGCGAAGATGGACGACCGGATACAGCAGCCGCACCATCATCGCGCGATCATAGGTGACAATATCAGCGTCATGAAATGCCAGCACCGACACCTCTCCCTTCCCCAGCGCATAGCCCAGCGCCATCCAGACAGCCCGCCCCTTGCCCCGCCCGCCGATCGGGCTCACCGAATTGATATTCTGGATAATCTTTTCTACCGCCGGCGCGTCGTTCCACAGCAACCTCACCCGATCCTCCAACGGGCGTACAATGTCGTACGCCTTCCGATATTCCTCCGCGCTCGCACGATCCAGGCTGACATACACCCGGCGCAAGAATGGCATGTTGGCCAACTGGGTGACGATTTGTTGCATGGCCGGTGAGGCAAGGTCGGTGTACAACGCGGGAATAATCACGCCAATGGGCGTGCGAACGGACGCTTTCATGATCCGTCGCTCCATTCCTTCGAGGTCTTCCGATTCCAACCGCGTAAAGGTCGGTACTACATTTTGATGAAAATCGGCCATGTCTGCTTCCTTCAGCTAAGTGTTTGCCGCGCGCCGGGGTATTTCATACCTGCCCCGCACGCCATCGTCCAGCCTGTGCTATTCACATCTCACCGATTCGTGACCTTGACTCAAACAGGGCAATTGCGCAAGAGTAGCCGCCCTGATGAATATTGGATTCGTTTCCACGCGGTTGGGTGGCACGGATGGCGTCACGCTTGAAACCATCAAGTGGGCGCGCGTCTGCCGCGATCTCGGCCACAGCACCTTTTTCTGCGCGGGGCAACTCGACCCCGAGATCAGCCCCTCCGTCCTGCTGCCCGAGGCTCATTTCACGCATCCCGAGATCGTGGCCCTCCATCAGAAATGCTTCGGGATCCATACCCGCACTCCAGAAACGAGCGATCAACTCCACGAGTTGCGGGGACGCATCAAAGCCGGCCTGGCCGGGTTTGTGAAGAAGTTCGCCATCGATCTGCTCGTGCCGCAAAATGTGCTGACGATCCCCATGAACCTGCCGCTCGGTATGGCCCTCACCGAGTTCATCGCCGAGACCGGCATCCACACCATCGCGCACCATCACGACTTCTACTGGGAACGCCAGCGCTTCATGATCAATGCGGTGCAGGACATCCTCGACGCCGCCTTTCCCCCAAGCATCCCGAGCATCAAACACGTGGTCATCAACACTCCCGCGCGACGCGAACTCGCCCAGCGTAAAGGCATCGCCGCCTCGCTGATCCCCAACGTGTTTGATTTCGAAACCGAGCCGCCGGCCATGGACGAATACGCCCGCGACTTGCGCGAGCAAATCGGCCTGAAACCCGACGACATCCTCATTCTCCAGCCGACACGCATCGTCTCGCGCAAAGGCGTCGAACACGCCGTCGAGTTGGTGCGACGCCTGAAAGAGCCGCGCGCCAAGCTGGTCGTCTCCCACAGCGCGGGCGACGAGGGTCTCGCGTACTACAATTGGCTGCGCGAGCTTGCCCAATCCGAAGGCGTGGACATCCGCTTCGTCGCCAATCGCTTCAGCGAGACGCGCAGCTTTGACGGAAAGGGCCAGAAGATCTACACGCTCTGGGACATGTATCCGCAAGCCGACCTCGTTACCTACCCCAGCATCTACGAAGGCTTCGGCAACGCGTTCCTCGAAGCGATCTATTTCCGCAAGCCAATCATGGTCAATCGCTATTCGGTCTACATGCTGGACATTGAGCCCCTCGGGTTCGAGACCGTTACGATGGATGGCTATATTACCGATGACGTGGTCGAAAAAGTCCGCCACGTGCTCAGCGATCCCGAGCTCCGCAAGCAAATGGCCGACCGCAATTTCGCTATTGGTCGCCAACATTTCTCATTGTCCGTCCTGCGCCGCCGCCTGCAAAACCTCATCGAACCCGCCGTGCAAACGCCCCGGGAAGAGCCTTAACAACAGCTTCCGATACCGCCGCGCGTACGCCCGGAGCGAATATTCTTTCAATACGACCTTCCGATTGCCCTCGATAAGCTTGCGGGATGGCCGCGCCAGGAAGGCCGCCACGCGACGAACCGCATCATCGTCAAACTCCCGATAAAAGTGGTCCAGTTTCATCCCCCCCGCGACAAAGTCCTGGGTGACCTCGGGAATATCGCGGCCAACCACACCTTTATGGCATAACCAACCTTCAACGAAGGTATAACCGAACCCTTCCACACGTGATGTCGTGAGAATTGCGTTCGCCAGGTGAAACAGCGGCAGTGGATTTTCCAGGGTCACGCCAAACCCGATCACCACGGGCAGTCGTTCACGGCGAATCCGCTTCTTGAGCCGCTCACTGTACGCGTGGTCACTGGTTGAGGATGCGTCGAGCGAGATCACCAGCTGGTACCTCTTGAGCCGTTTCACCAACTCAATGGCTTCCTCATTGTTCTTCCGAACCATCACCTTCATCGGCGAAAGCAGCATCTTCTTTCGTGGATCAAAGTGGAATTTGTTCGCGCGGGCAAACGCCGCGAGTTTCTTTTTCACTTGTTGCAACTCGGCGTGCAACGGCGCGGGCTTGATGAAAAACTCCTCGTCCACCGGATTGGGAAGAACGTGGATCTTTTTCGACGGAATCCCGCGCGCCCCGAGTTTTGCCGCATCGTGCGTGGTCAGCGTCGCCCAGATCACATTCGGTGCATCGTAATAACACAGCGCGCGCTGGAAGGTGTCATCACGCTTGCCGGTGCAGTTGCGAAGCGCGCGCAATTGCGCGGGCCGATGGTCTTCTGGAAAGTCGTGGACCTGGTTGAGGATCTTGATCCCACGTTGCCCCGCGAGCAGCTTGACCGCCTGCGTCAGCCGGGGGTGCTTGCCAAGCCCGACGTTGTGCGTGTGCAGAACGTCCACGCCTCGGAGACTCTTTGCCAAACGGTCAGCCAGCCTGCGCGATTCCGCCAGAAAGGCCGCGCGACTGCGAGCCGGACGTTCGTCGTAGCCGAAGTCCGTCAGGATTTGGGTGTCGAATTTCCCCGCGAGAGCGCACTGCGCGTTGCGGATGACAGTTGCCACACCGCCCGGCCGCAGGTGGTAGTGCAGGATCGCGATCTTCACAGCCATTCCAAAAGCTGCGAAAGATTGTGAATCACCAGGTCCGGCTTGATCGCCGATTCGGGAACGACTTCAGGCGCAAACAGAACGGTCCGGAATCCAATGTGCTGGGCGGGCGCAATATCATTGACGAGCGAATTCCCCACGAACACGCAGTCATCGGGCATGACGTTCTCACGAGTCAGCGCCTCAACCGCGCGGCCAAAAATGGCAAGATCCGGCTTGGCGACACCGAGGTCGAACGAGAAAAAGACGAGCAGCGGGTCAAACATGGATTCGTAGGTGCAAACGGCGCACGCGCTTTCCTCGCGCAACAGAGCGGACAACTCAATGGGCGTGTAGAATTGCGCGTTGGAAATGATCCCGTGGCGCAGTCCGCGCTGCCCGAGTGTGTTCAATACGTCGAACGCGTGCGGTTGCAACTGCGTCGGATTGGCCTGTCGCTGGAAGAACAGCGCGACCTCGCGCGCGAAATTGATCGTGGGCGGTTCCTCGGGTTGGAATTTTTCCAGCAACTTGAACCAGATTTCGTCGATGCGTACTTCGGGATGCGCGACGCCTTGCGCCACGCGCGCCTCGCGTTCGGCCTGGATACCGCGCAGGAAGAGATCGTGCAGTCGCGCGGGAACGACCGCGAGGCCGAAATTCTTGACGGTGCGTTCGAAAACCCCTCGCAGCTCGGCCTCGCGTTGCAGCAAGGAATCGAGATTCCCGCGTGGCGCCGCCACCAGCGTCCCGTACACATCCCAAAAAATGACTTTCGTGTCGCCCATCGATCAAATCTTACAATCGCGTCACCCAAGTGCGAAGCAATTTATGAACCCATGATCGATTTTCCATCAAAGCGGCGTCATTACTCCGCTTCATCGTCTCGACAAGTACGATCTTGGGGCCATCGAAGCCACCCGGGCGGAATTCACCGAGCGACGTTCCATCGCTCGGATGCTCTCCGACGCGGTGTTCAAGACGCTCACCATTCGCTATCTGCGCGTGACGCAGAACGCGGTGAAACAATACGAGGACGACGCCGCGATCAACGGCCTGCCCTTCGACCGCCATCAGGAAATGCTGGCGATCCGCGCCTTCACCAACGCCCTCCGCCTTGCCGCCGATGAATACCTCCGCGACCCCCTCGGCATCCCCCTGATCTCGAATTGGAACCGCGTCACCTCCGCCATCCCCGATTTCTTCGGCATGCTGAAAGAAGCCGTCGACCAAGACTGCAACGGGAAGTGACAACCTCCGGGGCGGCGCCGATTTGGAAAAAACGAAGCCAGTTGTCATTTTTCTGTAATCTACATAACTGCCTGGATTCACGTGCGTTAGCTGGCTATTTGCCAACATTACAACTGGCTTCGTTTGGTAGAAACGGGGGGTAGTACCACCCTTCTCGTCTTCGGAAAGAGCCTTGGTAGGGCCGCGCTGCCGCGCGTCCGTTCCCGGCCTTGGCAGGAACCTTCGCCGGTGGTCGCAAATGACCATACTGGGGATCATACCATTATCGGAATACGAAGTCCAGAACTTTCGAATCCCGGCTGTTGCCTCGAACCTGCAGAATCCCTACAGTAGACACGTCGCCGAAAGAAGGAGCGCACCCGATGGACATTTCGTTCAATTGCGGCACTTGCGGGAAAGATCTCGTTGTTGATGAAGCAGGAGCAGGAATCACAATCGACTGTCCAGGCTGCGGCAAGCCTGTTTACGTCCCCAGCCCCGCCCCACCAGATCAATCAGGCACACCAACACGAGTTGAAGTAAAGCCAACCACTCAAAAAGCCCCGCCAGTCTTACCGGCAAAAACGCCGGCGTCATCTTCCAACCGTCAAACCGCTTGGTCTCTGCCGCCACTAACTGTCAAATACGGTGCATTAAGAACCATTGCAAATATCTGCCAGTTTATGGCGGTGCCAACTGCCATCATTCATGTGTTGCTCGCATTCTTCCTTTTCAATCAGGCAGATCCCCTCCTAGCGCCCGTTTATGGCCATGTGGCAATTATCCCAGCGGCAGTCACCGTCGTGGTTGGAGTTCTTTCCATGGTCTCACTGTTCGCAATAGCAGAATCCATCAGGGTCTTCATCGCCATCGAAGAAAACACACGCGCCGTTAGGCAGATGATGGAATACGAATTGGCGTACAAGTACCGGCCGGGAACACCTCCTCCAAAACCACCAGCAGTGCCATCACCTTCCAACCAATCACCACCGCCACCGAGTCATGTGCGGTTTTCTAGCCATTGATAGCACCGAGGATAAACGCATCAAAAGGGTCAGACCGGGACTCGCGACATTCTCAGCCCTTGAAGATCCAAATTGCAGGGCTCGCGATCCGTCCAAAGCGCTGATTCCTTTTTGTGCTTTCCTCGCAGTTTCATCAGAGGTTTAATGAGGCTTGCCACATTGGAGCAACAGATGAGGTTCGCAAGAAAGCTGGGCTTACTCTTAGCCGTTCTTGCACTACTCACGGGAGAGTGCATTGCACGGGTTGTCGGCATGTGGACACCGGAGGAACTGACCGAAAAATCTAGTTTCGTTTGTAACGGGACACCTACCGAGGTTGTTACGAACGGCGAAACAGGTACGAAGGGCCACGCACTTTTCCCAACAGTAGGCTATAGCGCGAAGATTAGGGTTCTTAAAGTGCTAAAGGGCGGTCCGACAATTGCGACCATCACACTGCGCTACTTTCATATCGCTTCGGGTTTTCAACTCGTTCCGGGAGCTGTTATGCAAGATGGGCCTAGGGAGATTTGTTTGGAGCAAGGCAGGCGCTACAGGTTGTACCTGCGCCGGAGTGAAGAGCAACAGGTATATGTTCCCTGTTTGATGGGGGCGAGTATCGATGACGGAAGCTCAGCCGAAGCATTTGCTGAAGGTCAGGCGGATGACAGCAAGCCTTTTACTCTAGGCGAGGCTGTGAAGATGGCGGAGGACTACCTTAAAAAGAACCGTCCTGATACTGCTATCGAATCGAGTGCCACGTTTGCACAGTATTGGTCTGAGGGATGTTGGGACGCAAAGCCCATGAGCCCTCCGTATTGGGAAGTAACATTCTACCGAAAAGCTCCTGGTGGCGTACCTTCAACCTATATTGAGACAATAAAAAAGGGACCCGTTGCGGTAATTCGGTTGGAAAACGACGGGAAACTAAGCGGCCAGTTGCCGTGATGGTCACTCATGCGGCTCTCCACCAGACCAGCGACAGATTCGGACGTGGCTTTCGCGCGGGAAACGCACCACGGCGCGTATCGCGACGTGGTGATCGCGCAATTCGGCCCGTGGGATGACGCCGACCAGGACCGCCGCTTCGATGGTGATTGGCACAGCGCCAAGTTCGACATCATTCTACACGATGATACGCCATGCGGTTACGCAGCGGTGGAATATCGCACCGATGACGTCCACGTCCGCGAATTGGTGATCCATCCCCGCTGGCAGAATCAGGGAATCGGCACCGCCTTCCTCAAGCAAGTGATGGATTCCGCCGCCCAGAAAGGTCTTCCAGTCCGACTGGGCACGTTCCACCGCAACCGCGCCCTGATTCTCTACCAGCGCCTCGGATTCCGTGAATTCGGTCGAACCGAAATCCATGTCCTCTTGGAATGGTCGATGCACACACAATGAATCCATCCCAGAGCAAAACGACCCGCTATACGGCAGCTGCACTTTGTGGCCTCGCACTCCTGCTGGTCATCGGTTGGCTTACCCTGCGCGAATCCCCTCCTCCATCACCAGACTTACCACCCATCAGGGCCGTAACCGTCTCACCACGCATCCCCTTGGTCGTGACCGACAACACTGCGCCGCAAGAAACCTCCACCAATCAGGTCGCCGAATCGGCCCCGATACCGACGAACGCGGCCACGCTCTACCGGCAAGCGTTCGCAATCTACGACGCCCTCTCGAAGGAGCAGAAAGACCTGACCGCTGGTGGGCGCACGAACGATGTGTCGGTGGAGGCGGAACTCTGTGAGAAGATACAGCCGATTTGTGACCTGATGCATCAAGCTGCGGCGACGACGAATTATGATTGGGGACTGGGGCAACCCGTCTCAGTCAATCCACTGCCCCCTTATTTATCGCCCTGTCGAAACCTGGCGCGAGCGGCGGTCTGGAGTGCCGCCCACTGTCGAACGAACGATCCGTCGGCAGCGGTTGAGGATCTGATAGCAACTTCTCGGCTCGGCCAAAACGTATCGTCGCCGGCAACTCTTCTTGCGCACCTTGTGGATCTGGCGATCCAAGGCTTGGTGATTCACTCCGTCGCGGAGAATGCCAGCCTGTTGGCCAGCGCGGATGACACGCGCCTGGTGGAACTGTTGAGCGCTGCCAACTACGACGAGGGATTGCGCCGTGCGTTTGAACAAGAGGCCGATTCGACCGCCAGAGAAGCGGATAAGGCGGCTAGCCTGCCCCCAGAGGAGGCAATAGCTGAATTAAGGAAATTCTTCGGTCTCGATGCAAGCAGTTCCGAGTTGGGGCCGATGGGCCCCGTGCAGATGATTGCGTACCTCCGTCAGGCCGCAGACCTGCAGAGGCAGTACGGCCAAGCACTGGAAATGCCGGAAGCAGAGTACAGCGAGTGGCTGGCCAATCTGCAAGCAGCCGCAAACGCTAACCCATTAGTCGGGATGTTCGTGTCCAGTCTCAGACCAGCGGTCGACAAGACGCAAGCCATGACGGTCAATAGCGCGATGGCGGTGGCAGGCCTTGCGGTCATGCAGAATGGGACAGATGCGCTCCCGTCACATCCGGACCCCACTACCGGTCAACCGTTTGCCTACAAACAAACCCCTGATGGCTTTGAACTCGAATCCAGCTTCCAAGTCGCAGAAAAATCGTTGAAATTATCGTTCAAGTAACCAGTTGCCGCCGCAAATCCACCCTGCTACAAACACAAGCATGGCCCGGCTCTTTCTCGGACTCGACTCGAGCACGCAAAGTCTCTCCGCAGTCGTAATCGACTACGACACTCACCGCGTCGTTTACGATAAATCGCTGAACTTCGACAAAGCGCTCCCGCACTACGGTACTCAGAACGGCACGCTGCGCAGCGATGACCCGCGCGTCGTGCACAGTCCTCCGCTAATGTGGGCCGAGGCGCTCGACGTGCTGTTCGCGCAGATGAAGCAGGACGGCGTGCCGCTCGGCGACATCCTCGCCATCAGCGGCAGCGGACAGCAACACGGTTCAGTCTATCTCAACGACCGCGCCGCCGCCGCGCTGGCCAAACTAAATCCCAATAAAACTCTCGTGGAGAATCTGCGCGGCATCTTCTCGCGCGCCACCGCGCCAATCTGGATGGATTCCTCCACCAGCGCCGAGTGCGCGGAGATTCGCGAGAAACTCGGCGGAATCAAAGCCACCGCGCAACAGACCGGCTCCGACACCTTCGAGCGCTTCACCGGCCCGCAGATTCGCAAGTTCTCCAAGACCGAGTCGGAAAACTACGCCCGGACGTCGAGCATCGCGTTGGTCAGTTCCTTTATGGCCTCGCTGCTCGCTGGCAAGATCGCCCCCATCGACCACGGCGACGGCGCGGGCATGAACCTGATGGATATTCACAAAAAGACGTGGCATCCCGGCGCTCTCAAAGCCACCGCACCCGGGTTGAAAACCAAACTCCCGCCGCTCGCCGACCCATCGAAAGTCATCGGGACCGTCAGCCCCTGGTTCGTAAAAAAGTACGGCCTCAACCCAGCCGCGCAAGCGCTGGTCTGGACGGGCGACAACCCGTGCAGCGCCATCGGTCTCGGCCTCATCCAGGAAGGCAAAGTCGCCATCAGCCTTGGCACCAGTTATACCTACTTCGGCCGCATGAAACACTGCCGCGTGGACACTCGTGGTGAAGGCAGCGTGTTCGGTGCGCCCACCGGCGATTACCTGCCCTTGATCTGTTTCACAAATGGCTCGCTGGCCCGCGAGAAAATTAGTGACCAGTACGGCCTCGATTGGGAAGGCTACAACCAGATGCTCCTTAAAACCAAGCCGGGCAACAACGGCGCGATCATGCTGCCGTGGTTCGAGCCGGAAATCGTCCCACGTGTCAGCCATCCCGGCATCCAACGCTTCAACTTCGACAAAAAGGACATGGCCGCTCAGGACTGTCGCGCCGTCGTGGAAGCCCAGATGATGTCCATGCGCCTCCACTCCGCATGGATGAAGATCAAACCGACCAGCATTTACGCCACCGGCGGCGGCTCCGTGAATCTCCCCGTCCTGCAAATCATGGCCGACGTCTTCAACTGCCCCGTCCGTCGCATCGAAGTCGCCAAAAGCGCCGCCCTCGGAGCCGCCCTCCGCGCCGTCCACGGCTGGCTGTCGCACAATGGGGGAAAACCAAAATGGCAGGAAGTCGTCTCCGTCTTCACCGACCCCATCCCGAATAGCGAGGTCAAACCCGTCGCGAAGTCGGTCCGCATTTACAACAAGTTGGTGGAGAAATACGCAACGATCGAACGCCGCGTCCTCACCGTTGAACCCGCGCGCTGCCGCCGCCCATGACCTTTTCCACTTCCTTCTGCGTGGCCATGGACGTGTCGCCGGGCGTGGTCATCGCCAGCGCGCCGTGCGCCGCGCCGTAATCCACCGCCTTCTGCGGGTCGCCGGTCTTCAGGAAACCGAAGATCAACCCACTGGCAAAACTGTCCCCACCCCCTACGCGGTCGAGAATCTCCAACGCGGGATATTGCCGGCTCTCATAAAACTTGCCGTCCATCCAGCAAATCGCGCTCCAGTCGTTCTTGGTAGCGGTGATAACTTTACGAAGGGTCGTGGCCGCCACCTTGAAATTCTTGAACTCACCCACCGCCTTTTCGATCATCCTCTTGAAAGCGTCCGTCTCAATCTTGCTGATGTTGTGGTCGAGCCCTTCCACTTCAAAGCCCAGGCTTGCCGTGAAATCCTCCTCGTTGCCGATCATCACATCGACATACTTGGCGATCTCGCGGTTCACTTCGCGCGCCTTGGCCTGTCCGCCAATGCTCTTCCACAAGCTCGGCCGATAATTCAAATCGTAACTCACAATCGTCCCGTGCTTGTTGGCCGCCTTGACCGCCTCGACAGTGAGCGACGCAGTGGATTCACTCAACGCCGCGAAAATCCCGCCCGTGTGAAACCACCGCACACCCAGTTCGCCGAAAATCTTCTCCCAATTGAAATCACCGGGCTTGAGTTGGCTCGCCGCCGTGTGACCGCGATCGGGCACACCAACCGCGCCACGGATACCGAACCCGCGCTCCGTAAAATTCAGTCCGTTGCGGACCGACCGCCCGATGCCGTCATCAGCCTTCCAGAGGATAAAGTCCGTGGCGACTCCCCCCTCCATGATGAAATCCTCGATCAGATGCCCGACTTCATTGTCCACGAACGCCGTGCACACCGCCGTCTTCAGCCCAAAACATTTGCGCAGCCCGCGAGACACATTGTATTCACCCCCACCCTCCCACGCCTTGAACTCCCGCGCTGTGCGGATGCGTCCCTCGCCCGGGTCCAACCGCAGCATGATCTCCCCGAGTGAAAGTTGGTCGAAAGTGTATTTCTCACGAAGTTTGATGGGCATGTTCGGTTCCTTTCGCCTGTCTGATTCAATTGCTCACAAAACAGCTTTGATCGCACGCGCGGCGCTCTCGATCTCCATTCGGGCGGGCTTGGTGTGATACGTCTCCGAAAATTTCAGGCCAAACCCATCCCCTTTGTATCGGGGAAACACGTGCAAATGTACATGAAACACCTCCTGCATCGCGGCTTCACCGTCAGCTAGGAAGAAATTGACGCCTTCACATTTCAGTCCACTCTTACGTAGCGCGCCGGCCAGACGTTGTGCGATTCGAAATAGGTGCGCTCCCGTTTCCCCATCCATGTCCTCCAGAAATGACGCGTGTTTCTTGGGGATAACCAGCATGTGTCCCGGATTCACGGGCTGAATATCCATGAACGCCAGGCACACGTCATCTTGATGGATGATGTTGGCCGGCAATTTCCCCGCAACGATATCGCAGAAAATGCAGCCGCTCATGTGTCCCCGTCTTCCAGCAAGATTATACGCTCACGCTCTTAAACTTCCCAATCTCCCACGGTTTCTCTTCGCACTCTGTCGCAATCTCATTGAAAGCTTCCACCTCGGCTTTGGAAAAGAGCAGTCCACCATTTTTCTTCGTCAACTCCGCCGCTCGCGCTTCGGGCTGCCCGGGCAGCATACACTTCTCGTTGCCGTGGCCGAGGATGTCCTGGATGACGGCCTTGACGTTGTCCGACTGGTTGCGGCCCTTCGCAAACGCACCGCCGCTCATCGCGTCGGGATGAATGCATTGGAAGAAAAATATCGGGGTGTGCTTCTCGTCGTCCTTCATTTCATAGTGGCCGCGAATAGTCGGCAGCGAACCGCCGACGAACCCACCGTACAATTCATCGATCAAACCGAGCCCATAACCTTTGTGAGCGCCGAACGGCAACAGCGCGACCGCCTTGTCGGGATCGGTGGTCGGATTTCCATCCTTGTCGACCGCACAATTGGGAGGAAGCTGCTTGCCCTCGCGTTTGAGTTGTTGAACGCGCCCCATCGCCACGGTCGACGTCGCCCAATCGATGACAATCGGGAAACCAATCGCCTTCGTCGTCGGGAACGCCCACGAATGCGGGTTCGTACCAAGCGTGGGGAATTTCCCGCCAAACGGAACAACTTCGGCCAGCGCCGACGTGCAGCAAGTGTAGGCAATGTAACCCTTCTGCGCCGCGTCCATCACATAACCGCCGCCCCACAGGTAATGAAAAGCATTGTCGACGCTGACGATGCCGACACCGAACTCATCGGCAAGCTTCATGCAGGTCTCCATCGCACGATAGGCGACGGGTTGACCAAGCTTTTTCTGCGCATCCCAGACACGAGCGGCTTTGAACTTCGTCGGAATCTCGCGAATCTTCGCGCCGGGCACGCAGCCGCCAACGGTGCTGCCAAACAAATGATCGAGGTGCAGCGCCTTGATGCCGTTGTGCGTCCGAATACCATGAGTCGACGCCGAAGCGCAGAAGCGCGCCGCGTCCGCCGCTTCATCCGCCTCGTAGCCGCGATGGCGATACGCCTTCTCGACCAGCTTATTGTGCACCGCCTCCGAAACCACGTAATAAGTCTCACCCATAGTCTTTAAATCCTAAATGTCGAATCGCGAAATCCGAAACAAATTCGAATTCCGAATTGCTGAATGTTCAAACCTCATTGACTCTTGCGATATATCGCCCCAAAAATGTTCATCAACTCAGTGGCCTCCTGAATCAATCGGTCGCGTTGAGCGCTGCCCTTGTCTCCGAGGTCAAGCAGGCGCAGGAACAAACGGCCTTCCTTCGCCTCCTTACGACAGATCTTGATCCTCATGATGAAATCCTTCTTACCAAGAGCCTCGTTGGCCTCGATATAATTCGCTCCCACCGAACCGGACGCCCGCACCAACTGTTTGACATCTTCGATATTCCCAATCGTACGAGGCAGCGTCTTGACGAACGCCCGAATTTCCTGCGCAAACCGAAACGTCCGCTCTTCCAAGTCGTACTTCTTGCCCCCGCCAGCCTCATAACTGCCATCGTCCTCACGAACCACCGCGCCCCGTCTGCGTTTCGATTTTTCCGCATTCGACATTTGAATTTGTTTCGGATTTCGAATTTCGGATTTTCTCCTCTACACGTTGTATGCTCGTGAAGTCGTGGTTCCTCCATGTCCGGTCCAGTTGGTGTGGAAGAATTCGCCGCGCGGTTTGTCCAGACGCTCGTAGGTATGCGCTCCGAAGAAGTCGCGCTGCGCCTGCAACAGGTTCGCAGGCAGGCGCTCGGCGCGATACCCATCGAAATACGTCAGCGCGGAACCAAGACATGGCACGGGGATGCCGAGCTTCGTGGCCTGCACAATCACGCGTCGCCAGGCCGCCTGCCGCTTGCCGACCGCGCTCTTGAAAAACTTGTCCATCAGCAGATTGACGAGATCGGACTTGCGGACAAACGCCTTCTTGATGTCGCCGAGAAATGCCGAACGGATAATGCAGCCGCCGCGCCACATCAGAGCGACACCGCCGTAGTTGAGGTTCCACTTATACGTCTTCGCCGCGGCACGCATGAGCTGGTAGCCCTGGGCATAACTGCAGATCTTCGACGCATAAAGCGCCGCGCCCAGGTCTTTGATGAACTTCTCCTTGTCACCCTTGAACGTCGCCACCCGCGCTTTGACTTGCTTCGACGCCTCGACCCGTTCCTCCTTCATCGCCGACAGGCAACGCGCGAACACCGCCTCACCGATCAACGTCAACGGCATGCCCTCATCGAGCGCGCTAATGACCGTCCATTTGCCCGTACCCTTCTGCCCCGCCGCGTCGAGAATCAAGTCGACCACCGCATTTCCTTGCTCATCTTTGTACGCCAGGATGTCACGCGTGATCTCGATGAGATAGCTGTCGAGCACACCCTGGTTCCACTCGCCGAAAATCTTGTGCATCTCCTCGTTGGTCAAACCCAACCCGCGCTTCATCAGGTCGTACGTCTCACCGATCAATTGCATGTCGCCGTACTCGATGCCGTTATGGACCATTTTAACGAAATGACCCGCGCCGTTTTCACCCACCCAGTCGCAGCACGGTTCACCCTCGGGAGTCTTCGCGCAAATCTTCTGGAAGATGCCCTTGATATGTGGCCACGCGGCGGGACTGCCGCCGGGCATCAGCGAAGGCCCGTTCAACGCGCCCTCCTCGCCCCCCGACACGCCCGTGCCGACGTAGAGCAGCCCCTTGCACTCGACGTACTGGACGCGGCGGATCGTGTCGGTAAAATGGCTGTTGCCACCGTCGATGATAATGTCTCCCGCTTCCAGGTCCGGAAGCAACTGCTCGATGAGCTCGTCCACGGCGGGTCCCGCCTTGACGAGCATCATGACTTTGCGCGGATGTTTCAAGTTGGCCGTCAACTCCTTGATGCTGTGGCAGCCGATGATGCTCTGGCCCTTGGCGCGCCCCGCGACGAATGCGTCCACCTTTTCCACGGTGCGGTTGTAGCAAGCGACGGTAAAACCCTTGCTCGCCATGTTGAGTACAATGTTCTCGCCCATGACGGCGAGACCGATGAGACCGATGTCAGCTTGTTGTGGCATAAAATTTCTCCGGTTCGGGAGTGTTAGAGTTTGTTGGCCTGCGCGATCGCCGGCTGGTCATTCAAAACGTTAATCAGATTTTGCGCCGCCATCTTTGCCTGCCGCGCGACGCTCTCGTAGGTGCGGCTGCCGATGTGCGGCGTGAGCACGGCATTTGGACATGCAAACAACGGATGATCCTTGGGCGGCGGTTCGGATTCAAGCACGTCGGCGCCATAACCAAGCAACTGGCCGCTCTTGAGCGCCGCGACAATATCGTTGGTCTCGACCAGCTCGCCGCGCGCAGTATTGATCAATACGGAACCCTTCTTCATTATCGCCAGGCGCTTGGAGTTCATCAGATGTCGAGTCTCGTCCGTGAGATTTGTGTGCAAAGTCACAATGTCGGAGACTTTCAGTACGTCCTCAATCGAGTCAGCGCGCTGGACGCTGTACTGTTGGGCAAACTTCTCATCCCAGTAAAGGTCGAAGGCGATCACGTTCATCCCGAACGCCCGCGCGCGGCTCGACACTTCCTTGCCGATGCGCCCGAGACCAATGACGCCAATCGTCTTACCAGCCAACTCATGTCCGGTGAGTCGCTTCCAATTGCCCGACTTCACATAGTTGCATTGCGGCACGATGTCGCGGTAGATCGCCAGCATCAGGCCGAAGACGTGCTCGGCGACGGTCGTGTGATTGACGCCTGGGCAGAACGTGACGGGTAATTTGAATTCCGTCGCGGACTTCACATCCACTTTGTCGAGGCCGATACCGTACTTGCTGATCACCTTGAGACGGGGCAGTGATTTTTCGATGACTGCCCGCGTGATCGCGTCGTCACCGATGAGCCAACCGTCGAAGTCGCCCTTGGCCACAAGTTCGAGCATGCGCGATTCCGGCAATGGCCCGCGCTCACGAACGATTTCAAAGCCTTCCTTTTCGAGCATCTGGTGATGCTCCCCGGGGGTGTCCTGGAACGAAGTTGTCGTCAATAAAATACGTTTCATCAATGAAATACTCCTGCTAACGGGGCAAGGATCGGAAACTGCCGATTGTTTCTCCCGCCAAGCGCCTATATTGTTTGAGCGAGGAACCCGCCGTCAACGCGGATATCAGCCCCGGTGACAAAACTGCTAGCTTTGCCACTCGCGAGGAAAATTGCTACGCCAATCAATTCTCCCGACTCGCCGAACCTGGCCATCGGCGTATGACCGAGAATCGACTGCGCGCGCGAGGTCGGGGTGCCGTCTTTATTGAATAGCAGCGCGCGATTCTGTTCCGCTGGGAAGAAACCGGGCGTGATCGAATTCACGCGCACACCCTTCGGTGCCCATTCGCGCGCCAAAAATTGCGTGAGGTTCAGCACGGCCGCTTTTGCCGCTGAGTATGCCACCACTCGCGAGAGCGGCAGGTGGGCAGAAACGCTGGCGATATTGATGATCGACCCACGTCCGCGCTGCACCATCGCCGCGCCAAATTCCTGGCAGGGCAGAAACACCCCGCCGACCAGATTCAGGTCGAACACGCTGGCCCAGTTCGCGGTGGGGATATTTTCAAACTTCTGCTCGCCGGTGACCGTCGCCTTGGGGTCGTTGCCGCCCGCCGCATTGACCAGAATCGTCGGCGCGCCCAGTGTGCGGCCGATTTTCTCGTGAGCAGCGTGTAACTCCTCGCGCTTCAGCGCGTCGGCTGAAAAGAAAGCGGCCGTTCCACCGGCTTTCTTGATGGCGGCAACGCGGGCCTCGCCGCGCTCCGCGCTGCGTCCGATGATCGCAACTTTCGCGCCCGAACCAGCCAGCCCTTCGGCAATCGCACCGCCCAGCACCCCGGTTGCGCCAATCACAACCGCCACGTCGTCCGAAAGATCAAAAAGATTCGTCATATAGTAGGCTCGAACCAATCATTACGCGAAACCCCGCCAAACGACAAGCCCGTCTTGCGAATTGTCTTCTTGCGTCGCGACCGGCGAGTTCGTAAGTTCTCGCCTGATGCGCGTCGCGCTTTTTATCCCTTGCTTCATCGACCAACTCTTTCCGAATGTAGGGATCGCGATGGTTACCGTGTTACGTCGACTGAACGTGGACGTCTATTACCCGGAAGAGCAAACGTGCTGCGGGCAACCCGCCTTCAACACCGGGTATTGGGACGAAGCCCGCACTCTTGCAGCGCGCTACTGCGAGATCTTCGCCGGGGCCGACGCCATTGTCAGTCCGTCCGGCTCGTGCACCGCAATGGTGCGCAACTTCTACCCCGAACTCCTCGGCAAGGCGAACCAAACGACGGCGCACACCTACGAGTTTGCGGAATTCCTCGTGAAAAAACTCGGGGTGACGGACGTTGGCGCGAAGTTCCCCGCGCGGGTCACGTACCACGATGCCTGCCATGCGCTGCGCGAACTCCGCCTCAAGGATGAGCCCCGCCAGCTTTTGCGCAACGTGAAGGGCCTCGAGCTGATCGAGATGGACCAGGCGGAAACCTGCTGTGGGTTCGGTGGCACTTTCTCGGTAAAATTCCCGATGATTTCATATGCAATGGATGAAGTGAAAGTCACCTCAATCCAGAAAACCGGCGCGGAATACGTTGTCTCCACGGACTCCAGTTGCCTCATGCAAATCGACGGCTACCTCCGCCGCCAGAATCTGCCGATCAAGACCATCTCACTTGCGGAGGTGTTGGCGGCAACATGACGACACCGACACTCGAGCAATTCAAGCGCAACGCGACGGAAAAAACCGCCGACCTACGTCATCGCGCTGTCATCCAAAAGGCCATCGCCACGTATGACGCGGCGGTCGCGCGGGGTAGGCTGCGTTTCGCTGACTGGCAAAATGCTCGCTCTCACGCCGCTGCCATCAAGTGGGAAACCATCAATCACCTCGACCAGTACCTCGAGCAGTTCGAGCGCAATGTGCTCGCCAACGGCGGCCATGTGTTCTGGGCGGAAACGGCTGAGGACGCGCGCGCGCATGTCCTGCAACTGGCGCGGCAACACGGCGTGGAGAAGGTCGTCAAATCCAAATCGATGACAACCGAGGAGATCCACCTCAACGACGCGCTCGAAGCGGCCGGGATTCACACCGTCGAAACCGACCTCGGCGAGTACATTTGCCAGATTCGTGACGAACCTCCCTACCACATCGTCACGCCCGTCATGCACCTGACCAAGGCCGATATTGCGCGCACGTTTCAGGAGAAGCTCGGCACGCCATTGACCGATAGTGCCGAGGAACTCACGATGATTGCCCGCGCCCGGCTACGCCAGGAGTTTCTGACCGCCGACATGGGGATTACGGGCGGAAATTTCGCGATCGCGGACACGGGGATGGTGGCGATCACCGAGAACGAAGGCAACGCGCGTCTCAGCTTCTCACTGCCACGTGTGCACGTGGCCATCGTGGGCATCGAGAAACTCATCCCGCGCTTCGAAGACCTCGCGTTGTTCTGGCCGCTGCTGGCCGGCAGCGGCACCGGTCAGGCCATCACGGCGTACAGCTCGCTGATTGGCGGCCCACGCCAGGAGCGCGAAGCCGACGGCCCCCGGGAATTCCACGTCATCCTGCTCGACAATGGTCGCACCCGCTTGCTGGCCGATGCCGAGCAACGCGACGCCCTGCACTGCATCCGCTGCGGCGCGTGCCTCAACGCCTGCCCGATTTACAAGAATGTCGGCGGCCATGCCTACGGCACCACCTATCAAGGGCCCATCGGTTCCGTCATCACGCCGCATTTGCGTGACGCGGAGGAGTGGTCGCACCTGCCCTACGCCAGCTCGCTTTGTGGCGCCTGCACGGATGTTTGCCCGGTGCGGATCGATTTGCATCACCACCTGCTCCACAACCGCCGCAATACTGTTCAAAGCAAATTCGACGACCCGATCCAACGCTTGTTGTTCCGCGTGTGGCTCGCCACGATGCAGTCGCCCATGGCCTACGCCGTTGCCAGCCGCCTCGGCAACCTGGCGCTGCGGCTGGGTATCGCACAGCCGCTCTTGAAACCGTGGACGGCGACTCGTGAGTTTCCCACGCCGCCGAAACAAAGCTTCAAGGACTACTGGAGGCAACATGGACGTCGCGCGTGACAACATCCTCGAGCGTGTCCGCTCCGCCTTGCGTGTTCCGGCGCAGCAACCGCTTCCGCCAACGACTGCGCCGATCTTCCCGCCTGTCACAAACCCGGAGGCGCGATTCCGCGAGGAGTTTGCGACCTTGAAAGGTGAATTCATCGAAAGCGGCGAAACGTTGGCCGGGTTCTTGAAAGGCTTTGCAAAAATCGCAACCGATGGAAGCGATCTGGTCGGCAAAACGGTCGGGCAAGCGAACGCAAGCGTGCGTGAATGCGATTTGGGGGTGACCGGTTGCGATTGTCTCGTGGCGCAGACAGGCTCCGTGATCGTCTCCACGGTTTCCGCAGGCGGACGGGCCCTATCGGTGTTGCCGCCGACGCATCTGGTGATCGCCCGGCGCGAGCAGATTGTCCCCGATCTGGCGACCGCGATGGCCTTCCTGCGCGAACGCTACGACAAGCATTGGCCGAGCGCCCTATCGGTCATCACGGGACCGAGTCGCACCGCAGATATCGAGAAAATCCTGGTCATGGGCGCACACGGCCCAAAGCGTCTCGCGCTCTACTTCGCGGACTGAGCTGGTAGCACTTCTGTCGCTTCCACCAGTGGCGCGGGAAGGTCCTGAAAGGCCGGTTCTCCATTCTGGCGCAGTCTGGCGGGACGGAATCGCGGCGCGAAGTAACAGCCGATGACCAGAATCGCCGCGAGCAATTGGGAACCCAGCGTTTCCGCTGTTGGGAAGATCGAAAACCACACGCCCATCCAGGCCGGGATGACGTTCACCAATGGTTTAACCGGTGTCGTGGTAATCCAATGGGCGAGTTGCATCTCCTGGACCTGTTCACCGACCATGACCAGCAGCACAAACCCGAGCATGATTCCGGTTAGCACCAACATTCTCCGGTAAGGCAGACGATGGTGCGCCACAAAGGTGAGTACGGCGACGATGCCGGAGAACAACAATCCCAGCAGTGCGCCCTCGAGGACAACGCGTCCCCCCAACCGCAGGTAATAGCTTTGCAGAAAGAGCACCACCTCGAATCCCTCGCGATAAAAGGAAGCGAAACCCAGCAGGCACAACCCGCGCAAGAGGCGCACATCGGATATTTCCGCGTCACCCGCGCTCCGGAGCAGTTCCGCTTTCTTGCGGTTGTGCATGGAGATCCAGCCCCCCCAGTAAAGCTTGTGAAAAAACCAATTCATGACCACGAGCAGAACCACCACGGCCAACAAACCGGTGGCTGCCTGCAGATTGAGTGCGGAAACATTCGCCGTCAAGTCATTGACAATCCCCACCGCGATGAACCACGTCGCAATCGTGGCCACGAAACCGATTCCCGCCCCCCACGCGACGGGGCGCCGGTGAGGTTGGCTGCTCCCGACCATACCCGCGGTAATCGCCGCGAGCACCAAAATACATTCGAGCCCTTCGCGGAACACGAGCACGCCAATGTCGAGAAGCGCCACGGTTGGGCTGGTATGTGGAGTCGTCGGATCCGGGTTGCCGTGTGCGGTAACGCCCTGCCATACCAATATCCCGACCACGAGGGATGCGGCAATTGCCAGCATGACCTTGAATGCCAGGCGCATGGCCCTCGGCCTCGTTCCCAAAGCCACAACCGGACGCGACGAAATGCCTGCCTCTTGCATAATTATATTTCCCGTCTAACCGAGGATCGCGACGCGGCCCTCAGATCTTCTACTCCAATAAAGTCGCGATCTCCTGTACATGCTCCGTTTCCACGCTGATCTGTTTGCGAATGAAATCCTCGAGCATCGTGTCGCCCGTCACTCGCGGCAAAACCTCTTTGTACGCGTCCAGCGCCTGGCGTTCGACTTCCAGCATCTCCGCCAACGCTTCCTGCAAATTGGTGCGACCGCCGCGCAATTCCAATTCGATCTTGAGCGCCGGGATATGGCC
>Ga0224557_1000357_pt1 | contig 51584 bp, 44 predicted proteins | sample 714S31014metaG_FD_180677 | JGI IMG/M metagenome (GOLD analysis project Ga0224557, IMG submission 180677) | Peat soil microbial communities from Stordalen Mire, Sweden - 717 S3 10-14 | ecosystem: Environmental > Terrestrial > Soil > Wetlands > Peat | place: Sweden: Norrbotten County, Stordalen...
GGGCCGCCACCTCGGCGATGCCGGCCAGCCGGCCCTGGGTGCAGCGCACCGCCTTGGGCACGCCGGTCGTCCCCGAGGTGAAGATGAGCAGGTACAGCGACTCCTCGTCGACGTCGCCCGCCCGCCTGACCAGCGCCCGTGCCGCGTCGGTGCCGGCGAACTGCGCCAGCAGCGACTCGTAGCGCTCGCTCCCCGTGACCAGGATGTGGTCCGGGTCGATCCCGAGGGCCAGCCCGTCGAGCAGCGCGGCGCCCTCGGCGTCCGTCACGATCAACGCGCAGTCGGTGGCCCGGATGTCGGCGGCCAGGGCGTCGCCCCGCCGGGTGGGGTTCACGCCCACGATCGCCGCGCCGGCCAGCGCGGCGCCGTTGAGCCAGAAGAGGTACTCGGGCCCGTTGGGGAGGAGCACGCCGATGTGCGGCGCGGCGTCGCCGAGCAGCGAGCGGGCCAGCGCCCCACGCGTCGCCCCCTCGGCGACGGCCTGGCGCCAGGTCCAGCTCCCGCCGGCGTCCATCACGCCCGTGCGGTCGTCCTCGGCCCGCGCCGCCAGCATGGCTGCCACCGTCGTCACGACGTCACCCCCTCCATCGCCCAGCCCGGTGCCCGGCGCACCAGGCTCCGGTCCAGCGCGTCGACCGTCGCCGCGCCGCACAGCGCCATCGTCCGCCGCAGCTCCGCCTCGTACCAGCGCAGCAGCGCGGCCACGCCGTCCGCGCCGCCGGTCGCCAGCGCCCACAGCGAGGGCCGCCCGACCAGTGCCGCCCGGGCCCCCAGGGCCAGCGCCTTGACGACGTCTGGTGAGCGCCGGACGCCGCCGTCGACGTACACCTCGGCCCGGTCCGCCACCGCGTCGACGATCTCGGCCACGATGTCGGCCGTCGCCGGCGCGTCGGCCAGCTGGCGTGCCCCGTGGTTCGAGACCACCACGGCGGCCGCCCCGGCGTCGACGCACCGCACCGCGTCGTCCGCCCGCTGCACGCCCTTGGCCACGACGGGGAGCGCGCTCAGCCCCGCCAGCCACCCGATGTCGTCGGGGGTCAGCGCCGGTTCGAACTCGCGGGTCACCACCGCCATGAAGCCCCCCTCGTGCGCGCTCTCGGTGCTGTCGCCGGCGAGGTTGGGCAGGGCCAGGTCGTCGGGCAGGTGCACGCCCATGCGCCACTCGCGCAGGCGCAGCCCCGACACCGGCGCGTCGACGGTGAGGACCAGGGCGCCGTAGCCGTGGGCGGCGGCGCGGCCGACCAGCTCGGCCGTGCGCGCCCGCTCCCGCAAGATGTACACCTGCATCCACCGCGGCGCACCCGGCGCGGCGGCGGCCACGTCCTCGAGCGGGCAGGTGGCCAGTGACGACAGGATCATGAGCGCGCCCACCTCGGCGGCGCCCCTGGCGGTCGCCGCCTCGCCCTCGGGATGGGCCAGCGCCTGAATGGCCGTGGGCGCCACGGCGACGGGCGAGCTGACGGGCGTCCCGAGCAGGGTGGTGGCCGTCGAGACCGCCTCGAGGCCGTCGATCCCGGCCAGCACCCGCGGGTGGAGCTGCCAGTGGCCCCACGCCGCGATGTTCCCGTCCAGGAGGCGCTCGTCGTCGGCCCCGCCCGCGTAGTAGGCGTAGGCCATCTCCCCGATGGCGTGGCGGGCGTCGCGCTCGAGGTCGTCGAGGGACAGGTCGGTGACCAGGGGCGCGTCGCCGGCCAGCCGGACGGGGTTGTGCCCCGGTGTGCCGGTGCTGGCAGGATGAGCGGTCACGGGCCGCATGGTAGGCGGCCGCCACAGGGGAGGTGTCGTGCGGTTCTCGTTTGCCGAGTCGATGACGGATCCGTCGTTCTACCTGCCCCTGGCGCGGGCGGCCGAGGACGCCGGCTACGACTCCATGGTCGTCCCCGACAGCATCTGCTACCCCGAGGTGTCCGACACCACCTACCCCTTCAACCCCGACGGCACCCGGGAATTCCTCGAGGACAAGCCCTTCTTGGAGCCGTTCTCCCTGATCCCGGCCATGGGGGCGGTGACCGAGCGCATCCGCTTCGTCACCTTCGTGATCAAGCTGCCGATCCGCCAGCCCGTCCTCATCACCAAGCAGGTCAGCTCCACCGCGGTCCTCACCGACAACCGCCTCCTGCTCGGCGTGGGGACCAGCCCCTGGCCCGAGGACTACGAGATCTGCGGCGTGCCGTGGGAGCGCCGGGGCAAGCGGATGGACGAGGAGATCGCCATCATGCGGGGCCTCATGGCCGGCGGGTTCTTCGAGTTCCACGGCGAGGTCTTCGACGTGCCGTCCATCAAGATCTGCCCGACGCCGAGCCGTCCCGTGCCGATCCTCATCGGCGGCCACCACGAGGCCGCCCTGAAACGGGCCGCCGTCGACGGGGACGGCTGGCTGCACGGGGGAGGGGACCCCGCCGACCTTCCGGGCCTGCTGGCCCGCCTGGCCGAGCTGCGCCGCGAGCACGGCACCGAGGACAAGCCGTTCGAGACGCACGTGATCTCGCTCAGTGCGTACACGCCCGACGGCGTGCATCACCTGGAGGAGCTCGGCGTCACCGACGTGATCGTCGGCTTCCGGTGGCCCTACGGGGTGGAGCAGGACACCGAGACCCTGCAGACGAAGGTCGACAACCTGAACCGCTTCGCCGACGACGTCATCGCCAAGGTCCGCTGAGGATCAGGGGAAGGGGAGACCTCATATGACCGACGAACCGCCCAACGCCCGCGAGCTCGGCATCCGCTCCCGGGCCGCCGTCACCGCCGGGGACCGCGAGGGTTGGCTGGCCCTCTTCGCCGACGACGCCATCGTGGCGGACCCGATCGGGCCCTCGGCCTTCGACCCCGAGGGCAGGGGCCACCACGGGCGCGCCGCCATCGCCGCCTTCTACGACACCGTGATCGCGTCCAGCGAGGCGATCACGTTCGAGATCGCCGAGTCCTATCTCTGCGGCGACGAGGTGGCCGACGTCGGCATCATCCGCACCACGCTCGCCGGCGGCACCCACCAGGCCGTCGTCCACGGCGTCTACACCTACCGCACCGACGGCGCCGGCAAGATCGCCTCGCTCCGGGCCTACTGGGAGTTCGACGCGCTGGAGCTCGTGGAGCTGGGGGGCTGAGTCACATGCGCGTCATGGTCCGTGAGGGCCTGTTCACCGACCCCGACCCCGACACCGATCCCGCGCCCGCCCTCCTCGGCAGCCGCTGCACCAATTGCGGCAACGTCCTGTTCCCCCGCGTCGACGCCTGCACCTACTGCGCCACCGAGGACCCCGAGCCGGTCGACCTCTCCGGCCCGGGAACGCTGTGGGCCTGGACGGCGGTCACCGCGCCGCCGCCGGGCTACCGGGGCGAGGTGCCCTTCGGCGTGGGCGTGGTCGAGCTGCCCGAGGGGGTGCGCGTCATCGGCCGGCTGACCGAGAGCGACCCTGCCGCGCTGGCCACCGGCCAGCCCATGGAGCTGCGCATCGTCACCCTCCACCGTGACGACGACGGGAACGACGTCGTGACCTACGCCTTCGGACCCCCGTCGGCATCGGCCCCGTCGTGACCGGCGTCGCCGTCACCGGGGTCGGCATGCACCCCTTCGGGAGGTTCGACGGGGTCTCCACCACCGACATGGGTGTCGCGGCCGTGCGGGCCGCTCTGCGCGAGGCGGGCGTCGGCAAGGGCGGGTTCCAGGCCGCCTTCTGCGGCACGGCCTACGGCGGGGTGGCCACCGGCCACAAGGTCCTGAGCCGCCTCGGCATGACCGGGATGCCGATCGTCGACGTCGAGGCCGGCTGCGCCAGCGGCAGCGCCGCGCTCATGCTGGCGGCGGCGGCCATCCGGGCCGGCCAGTACGACACGGTCGTCGTGTTCGGCACCGAGAAGATGCCCAAGGGGATCATCCGCTCCTCGTTCTTCGAGCCCTGGCAGGAGGAGGCGGGCCTGGCCTCGACGCCCGCCTTCTTCGGTCTGCGCGCCCAGCGGCTCTGCCAGACCTCGGGCATCACCAAGGACCACCTCGCCCGTGTGGTGGTGAAGAACCGCCGCCACGGCGCCGCCAACCCCGACGCCATGTACCAGAAGGAGACGACGGTCGAAGAGGTCCTGGCCTCGCGCGTCGTCTGCGAGCCGCTGCACCTCTTCATGATGTGCTCGCCCAACGAGGGGGCGGCCGCGCTGGTGCTGCGCCGCACCGACCTCGTGACGTCGCCCTCCTCTCCTGCGCCCGTCACCCTCGCCGCGGCCGTCCTGCGCTCCCACATTCCGGGCTCGGTCCTCAGCGAGTCGACACCGCTCTCGGGCCTAGTCCACGACGACGCGCCGGCCCCGACCACGTTGTCGGCCACCGCCGCCTACGAGGAGGCGGGCCTCGGGCCGGCCGACCTCCACGTCGTCGAGTGCCAGGACACCGACGCCGCCCGTGAGCTCGGGTCGTGCGAGGAGCTCGGGCTCTGCGAGCCCGGCGGGTCGGCGGCGCTGCTGAGTTCGGGTGCCACCCATCTCGGCGGCCGTCTCCCCGTCAACCCGAGCGGGGGGCTGCTCTCCAAGGGTGAGCCGCTCGGCGCCTCCGCGCTCGGACAGGTGGTGGAGCTGGTGCGCCAGCTGCGCGGCGAGTGCGGGCCGCGTCAGGTCGAGGGCGCCCGCGTGGCGCTGTCGCACACGGTCGGCCGGGGGGCCAATGCCGGCGTGGTGATCCTGACCCGCTGATCGCCTCACCCGAGACGTGAACCACCTGCGGCGCCTCGTGCGCCGCCGCCCCGACCACAACCCTGACCGAGTAGGAGCGAGACACACACATGCCAGCGCCGTACGCCGACAGCCCCGGTCGATGGGAGTTCCTCTTCTCCCGGGACGGGCACGCCGAGATGTCCTGGACCCCGACGCCCGACATGGCGAACCCCTTCGGCAGCGTCCATGGAGGCATCATCGCCACCGTCATCGATGAATCGTGCGGGGCGGCCCTGATGCCGTTGATCGACGCCCCCTCCGCGCCCACCGTCTCCCTGAACGTCGAGTACCTGCACGCGGTCCAGATCGGCGGCGCCTACACCGTGCGCAGTGAGATCGTGCGCAAGGGCCGGGCGATGGCCATCGCCGACGCGCGCATCCTGAACGAAGAGGGCACGATGCTGGTCCGAGGCACCTGCTTCTTCCAGATCCCCCGCCCGCAGTAGCGCGGGATCAGTCGTCGCCGAGCCGGGGGAGCAGTCCCGGCAGATCCAGGAGGGAGGCGATCACGGCATCGGGCTGCGGGCCGTCGTCGGGGAAGGGCTCCGCGCCCTCCCGGTCGATCCACACCGAACGCCAGCCCGCACCGTGCGCCCCGGCGACGTCGTTGACGGGGTGGTCACCTACCAGCACGCACGACTCCGGCCCCACGCCGAGCTGGCGCTCGACCACCTCGAAGATCCCCTTGTCCGGTTTGGCGACGCGGTGGTCCTGCGCGAAGACCACCGACTCGAAGTAGCCGGCGAGCCCCACCGTCTCGGGTAGCCGGCTCCCGTTGGAGAGCAGGCCGAGGCGGTAGTCGGTGCGCAACGCGTCGAGGCCGGGCACCGTGTCGGGGAACAGCGCCGGGTCCCGGTCGCGATGGTGGAAGTAGGAGGCGCTCAACGCCGCGGCCAGCGCCTCGTCCTCCCGCTCGTCACCGCCCTCGACGGCGCGGCGCCGGGCCAGCGTGCGGGCGAACCCGTGCACGCGCAGCTCGGCCAGTGACCAGACCTCGGGATGCTCGGCCACCGCGGCGGTCCGGTCGTCCTGCAGATCCTGCCAGGACAACGCGTCGGCGAAGAGCCCGGGCCGCGCCGCCCGCAGCTCGTCCGTCACCGCCACCAGCGCGTCGCGCATGACGCGCTCGAAGTCCCACAGCGTCTGGTCCCCGTCGAAGAGGACGGCCCGGATCACCGCCGCCTCAGGCGGACGCGTCGACGAGCACGACCTTGCCGAGCTTGGCGCCCTCGGCGAAGCGGTCGTAGGCCGCCTGCGCCTCGGACAGGGGGAAGGTCTCGCACACCGGGACGCGGATGCGCCCCGCCGCCAGGGCCGGCACGACGTGCGCCGCCATGGCGGCGGCTACGTCGGCCTTCTCGCTCCGGCTGCGGCCGCGCAGCGTGGAGCCGCCGATGCGGGCCCGCGTCCCCATGAGCGAGAACAGGTTGAGGTCCACCTGGGCCCCACCGCCGACGCCGATCACCACGACGCGGGCGCCGGTGGCCAAGTGCGGCAGGACCGCCTCGACGCTGGGCGCCCCCACCAGCTCGAGCACGACGTCGTAGGGGCCACCGTCACCCTCGTGTCCGGGCTCGAGCACCGCCGACGCGCCCAGCGCCGCCACCGCGTCACGACGCGACGCATCGCGCACGGTGGCCGTGACGATCGCTCCCGCCGCCGCGGCGAGCTGCACGCCAGCCGTCCCCACGCCCCCGGCCGCCCCGCTCACGACCACCCGCTCACCCATCCGCAGCCCGGCCTGGGTGAAGAGGGCGTCGTAGGCCGTCGTGAAGACCTCGGGGAAGCCACCGGCCTCGGGCCACGAGAGGTCGTCGGGGACGGCGAGGGCGTGGGACTCGTCGACGCGGGCGAGCGTGGCCTGGGCCCCGCCACCGACCACGGCCATGATCCGGTCGCCCGGGGCGAAGAGCGTCACCTGGCGCCCGACGCCGACCACCTCGCCCGCAAGGTCCATGCCGGGGATGTCCTGCGGCCAGCCCGGCGGCGCTGGATAGTGTCCGGCCCGTTGTGCGAGGTCCGCGTTGTTGATGCCGGCCCCCCGCACCGCCACGAGCAGCTCGGTGTCCCCGGCGACGGGGTCCTCCCGCTCCTCCCAGAACAGCCGGCCGTCCCGGATCACCGCAGCATGCATGCCGGCCACCCTACGCGGGCCCGGGCGCCCGAGACCCCGAGCGGCCGCCCGCCGGCGGCCGGTAGGGTCCACCCCATGGCTCTCTACGACATCCCCATCCACACCCTCCAGGGCGACGACGCCACGCTCGGCGACTACGCCGGCAAGACGCTGCTGCTGGTCAACGTCGCCTCCAAGTGCGGCCTCACCCCGCAGTACGAGGGCCTCGAGCGCCTGCAGAAGACCTACGGCGACAAGGGCTTCAGTGTGATCGGCTTCCCGTGCAACCAGTTCATGGGCCAGGAGCCGGGCACGTCCGAGGAGATCGCGCAGTTCTGCTCGGCCACGTACGGCGTCACCTTCCCGCTGACGGAGAAGATCGAGGTGAACGGCGAGGGCCGTCACCCCATCTACGCCGAGCTGACCGAGAAGACCGACGCCGAGGGCAACGCCGGAGACATCACGTGGAACTTCGAGAAGTTCCTCGTCTCACCGGCCGGCCAGGTCGTGGCGCGCTACCGGCCCCAGGTCGAGCCCGAGGACCCCACCATCGTGGGCGACATCGAGGCGCAGCTGGCCACCGCTTGACCACCGCCGGACCCGTTCCGGCGGGATCCATCCTCACCGCGTCCATCTTCGACATGGACGGGCTGCTCATCGACTCCGAGATCCTCTGGCACGAGGCCGAGATCGAGATACTCGGCGGCCTCGGCGTCCCCCTCGCCGTCGAGGGCTGTCGCACCACCAAGGGCATGTTCGTGGACGAGGTCACCGAGCACTGGTTCCGGCTGTACCCGTGGAGCGGCCCGACGCCGGCCGAGGTCGCGGTGACGATCGTCGACCGGGTGATCGACCTGATCCTGGCGCAGGGCGAGCTGAAGCCCGGCGCTGTGCACGCGATCGAGCTGTGTGCCGGGCGCGGCCTCTCCCTCGCCGTGGCCTCGTCGTCGCAGTACCGCCTCATCGACGTCGCACTGCGCCACTTCGGCCTGCGGGACCGGTTCGCGCTGGTCCACTCCGCCGAGGACGAGGAGTACGGCAAGCCCCACCCCGCCGTGTTCCTTACCGCGGCGGCGAAGCTCGGCGCCGTGCCGCGGCAGTGCCTCGTGTGGGAGGACGCGCCGGCCGGCGTGCTGGCGGCGAAGGCGGCGTCCATGGCCTGCATCGCGGTGCCCGAGCACGGTGAGGGTCACCACCCCGCCTTCGGCCTGGCCGACCTGGTCGTCGACTCGCTGCTCCAGGTCGACGGTGCCGCCCTCGACGCGGTGGCGCACCATCACGCCGGCGACGTCACCGTCGAGGGCTGACCCCGCCGGCCCTGCAGCACGCGCTGCGGGCGAACGACGCCGGCCCGTCGGAATCATTGGGGCTCGACGCGGCGTCCTGGTTGACATTGAGCGGCCACGTGGATGCATCTTTGTGGTCACATCCGAGGACATGTCCTCGGCCTACTAGGGCGATTGTCACCGGAACGTCGGACCGCAGAATTCACCGGGCGCGCCCCGCGTCTGAAGACTATGTTCAGCCGTGAGGCAACAGAGGGGCTTGGCGAATTCACCCCTCAGCGACAGATTCGAATATAGCGAGACCGGAACCTTCGTCGGGTGGGGGTTACTCATGCACATACCGTCACAGCTCAAAAGCGCAAAGCACGTACGGCTGGTGGTCCCGGCCGTCGCACTCCTCTGCGTGCTTGTCTTGTCCGGGTGCGAAGGAAACACCACTCCAGCGACCGGCGTCGGGACGACCACGGCGATCCTCAATGGGCAAGGAAGTTGTTCCGGCGGTGTCCCGACTCCCTGTTCTTGGTACTGGCGATGGGGCACCAATGGCAACTTCCAATACTCGTCGGCGATATCGGGTCCCGCGAAGGCGACGTGGTCAGGAACGCTCAGTTACCAAGTCACCGGCCTCACGCCTGGCACGACCTACAGCTACGAGTTGTGCGGCGAGGGTGACGCCCAAAGTTCGTTCATCTGCGCCGGGTCTGGCAATGGGATAAGTCAGTTCACCACCGAGTCGAGCGGATCCACGTCGGGTGGATCGAGCGGAAGTGGATCGAGCGGAAGCGGATCGAGCGGAAGCGGGTCGAGCGGATCGACGTGCACGAGCCCGGTCTGGTCGTCGAGCGAAGCGGAGGGTACCTACAACACCGATCCCAATGACGGCACGCAGAACTGGTGGGTCAACAACGATGCCTGGAACGGCAGCGCCGGTCCGCAGACGATCAACGTATGCAACGCGTCGAGCTGGTCCGCAACGTCGAACCAGAAGGACGTCCAGGGTGCGGTCGAGACCTACCCCGACACCGAGTACGACGTCGGCGGCCGTAACTGCGCTGCGGCGGGCAACGGGAACCCCTGTACGACCAAGCCGATCTCGGGCTACAGCACCATCGGGTCGACCTTCTCCGAGTCATACCCGACGACTGGCGACTCCTTCGACGCCGCCTATGACCTCTGGCTGAACAATTGGTCCACCGAGACGATGATCTGGAACCAGTGGGGCGGCGATCAGAACTACTGGGGCCAGTGTGCGGAGCCTGGGTCCGATCAGAACGATTGCGTCGGAGCCGGTGGCGCGCAGGCCGATTCTCTCGCAGTCACCCTCGGCGGCGTGGCGTACCACTTCCTCGCGCTCGGACCCGACACCGCGAGCGGCACGCCGATCCCGTGCACCCCAGCGAACGAGAGCAAGTGCGAGTACATGTTCTTCCGTGACAACCAGGTCGCTTCGGGTTCGGTCGACATCCTGGCCGCGTACAAGTGGATGGTCTCGCAAGGCTTCATCTCGGCCAGCGACGTTCCGACCCAGCTCGAATACGGCGTCGAGATCGTGGCCACGAGTGGCACCCAGACGTTCCCGATGAACGGGCTGACCTTCAACGCATCGTGAGGCGCCTCCGCGACGTCTGGTGAGCGCTTCCGACCTTGGATCGGCACACACGGAGCCGTCGCTGCGCCCACCGCCGACGATCGTTTGTCAGCGACGGTGAAGACGAGACACGTTTCCGATGGCTGGTCGGTGGTGGTGGTCGTCATGCCTTCGGTGCTGGTTTGGCAGGACGCCCACCAGGGCTCCCCGGCCTGCAATCTGTCGCACTCGTAGAAGTGCCGGAGGCCCAGGCCGTCAGCAGCCCGCGTCGGTAGCCGAGGAGGTCGCGGTCACGGGCGTTGAAGCAGGCGATGGAGCGCCCCGCCCATGGCCTCGACCTCCTGTGCGACCGCAATGTTGCTGAAAGTCGCCCGGCCGATGTGGTCGTCGAGGATCAGGAAGGAGCTGGCGACCGGCACACCACGCCGATCTGGTGCCGCAGGCGGAATATCGTGCAGTGGGCGGAGCAGTCCGCCTGTCAAGAGAGTTCGGCACCCACCCGCGGGCGGCGCGCATTCTGAGGAGGAGCCTGATGTCACGTGTTCGCGTCCACAACTTCTCGGTGTCCCTCGATGGTTTCGGCACCGGTGAGGGTCAAAGTCTTGAAGCCCCGTTCGGACATGCCGGCCAGCGGCTCCACGAATGGTTCTTTCCGACCCGCACGTTCTGCAGCTTCCACGAGACGCAGGGCGACCAGGGCGGAAGCACCGGCGTCGACGATGCCTTCGCAAGCGGCTGGGATCGTGGCATCGGTGCCGAGATCATGGGCCGCAACAAGTTCGGACCTCAGCGCGGGCCGTGGGTGGACGAAGAGTGGAGGGGCTGGTGGGGGGACGACCCGCCGTTCCACACCCCGGTGTTCGTCCTCACCCATTACCCGAGGCCCTCGATCGAAATGAAGGACGGAACGACGTTCCACTTCATCGATGCCAGTCCGGCTGAAGCAGTGAAGGTTGCCCAGGAGGCCGCTGGCGGCCTTGACGTTCGTATCGGCGGAGGCCCGCTGACCATCCGCGAATTCCTTGCCGCCGACCAGATCGATTACATGCACGTCGCGATCGTGCCCTTGGTCCTCGGACGCGGCGAGCGACTGTGGGATGGGCTGGAAGGACTTGAATCTCGCTTCGAATTGGACTCCGTCAGCTCCCCCAGTGGCGTCATCCATCTCACGCTCTCCCGCTGACTTCGGCTGGAGCAACCGCATGCCCACGAGCGAGATCCCAGCTCAATTGGCTGCTGATGCGGTCGTCGGCGTCCCGCAGCTCTCGGTCTGGACGCCAACGACACCGACCGGAGCGGGTGATTCACTGGCGGCCTCGCTTGCGAAGCGATGCGCGATCCAGCCGACCATGTCGTTGGTGGAGACAGCGATGACCCCGTAGTGATCAAGCCCCGGGTAGATCCACCGCTCGACGTTGGCGCCGAGGCTGCACAGATGTGTGTAGAGGATCTGCGTGGTGAAGACAGGTATCTGCTCGTCGGCACCCCCCTGAATGATCAGAAGCGGCACTGAGGGAACGCTCGAGAAGTTGGCGGGGTCGTTCTCCGCCAAGATCGGTGCGAACGAGGCGAGCTGGGTCGGGTTCTGCTTGATCAGCTGCGAGTACGTGTACTTGTCGAGGGTGTTCTCGAGGTAGGTGAAGCAGCCCTTCTGCAGCGTGGGGATCAAGGCGATCCCCTTCGTCGTCAAGATCTGCTGCAGAGGGACCGCGGCGTTGCCGTAGGCGGCGTTGTAGCCCACCGTCGCCATGTAGAGGTAGAAGCGGTACGGGCTCGTCTCGAGGAAGGCGTAGATCGAGGCGAACTGCGTCGGAGGAGCCCCGGCCACCGCTCCGAGCATGGTGAAGCCGTGCCGGGCTCCGTAGGTCGCTCCTGCCTTCCAGGCGAACATCGCCGTCTGGCCACCCTCTGAGTGGCCCCACACGACGTAGTGCTTCGACGTGTCAGCGGCGCTGAGCTGGTGGGCGGCGAGCACGATGTCGATCGTGTTGTCTCCCGAGATCCCCCCGACCAGATAGGGAAGCAGGTCCGGCGGCGTCCCTTCTCCCTGGTAGTCGCTCGCCGTCACGACCCAGCCCTGGGCCAAGAGCGCGTTCAGGCTGGCGTGCGGGACCGTCGTCAGGTCCTCATCGGTGTAGTTGGTCGACGGCGCGCAGATGTCGCCCATGCCGTTGGTGCCGTGCGACCAGGTGACCACGTCACGGCCGGACGTCGGCGCGGCAGTGGGCGGCACGAAGACCATGCCGGTCACGGCGACGTTCTTGCCATCGATCCCCGTCGAGACGTACATCACCCGGTAGGCGGTGGCATGCACCCTCGCAACGGTTGTCTTCTCGTACTTGAGCAGGGTCCCCGGTGCCTTCGAGCTCACCCCGGCGGGAACGACGTAGAACGCAGGAAGCCCATGCGGTGCCGATGAAGGCGTTGAGCCCGACGTCGAACCGCAGGCCGATGTGACCAACACCACGCTGAGTAGTGCGCCCAATACCGCTGCGGCCTGGCGGAATCTCGTCCTCGTTCCCATCACCGCACTGCACTCACCTGTCTTGTCCTGGGAGTACGCGCCTCAGTCATGCAGTCAGTTCGCTCACCCGTCTGGCTCAACGATCCAGGCTGGTGCGTCTCACCGTAAGTAATCGCGTTGCCTTCTTCCAGGGTCCTAAGACCTTTTGACCCCTGGTCATGGTGCTGCGACCGTCGGCTACAGCACGCGCTCCAGACGCGCCGACACCTCGCGGTACCGCGCCACGGGAATGAGGTGCACCCCCTCGAAGGCCCCCGAGTCGCGGATGGCGGCCACCAGGTCGCAGGCCGCGTCGACGCCGGCGTTGCGGTCGCGCTCCAGTCGCTTCACGAGGTCGTCCGGGACGACGAGGCCCGGTATCTCCTTCGTCAGGTTGCGCGCCATGGCGGGGCTGGCGACGACGATGACCCCGGCGTAGACGGGGACGTCGACCCCCACCCGGGCGCGCCAGGCCAGCAGGTCCTCGAGGGAGAAGCCGATCTGCACGAAGAGGAAGTCGGCTGCCCGCTTCCACTCGGGCAGCGGCCGCAGCCCGGTGGCCGCCCCGAAGCGCATCGACGGGGAGGAGTCGCCGCCCTCGCCACCGCCCCGCATCCCCTCCACGTACCGGCGCCCCTCGGCGAGCATCGTCCGCACCGTGAGCTCGCTGGTGCGCGAGCCGGCCAGGGGCTCGTCGCCGTAGACGAAGAGGAATTGGTCCACCCCGTAGGCCGACGCCGTCAGCAGGTCGCGCCGGAAGCCGAGGAGGTTGCGGTCGCGGGCGTTGAGGCAGGCGATGGAGCGCCCGCCCATCGCCTCGACCTCGTGCGCCACGGCCACGCTGCTGACGGTCGCCCGGCCGATGTGATTGTCGGGGATGAGGAAGGAGCTGGCGACGGGGCTCAGCACGCCGATCTGGTGCCGCACGCGGGTGAGGTCCGGGGTGGTCGCCGGCTCTATCTCGCACACGATCTCGAACGGGTCAGCTCCCATCGGTACCCCCTTCATGGCCCCCGTCCCCCTGAGAGACCGTGATGTCCTTCCTGAAGCGGATGTGGCGGGGCGGCACGGGCCGCCCGTGGCGGTCCACGAAGACCTGCTCCCAGCCGGTGGCCTCGTAGAGGGCCACGGCTTCGGGCTGGCGGTCGCCGGTGCCGAGGCGCAGGGCCGAGAGCCCGAGCCGGCGCGCCGCCGCCTCGACCTCGCCCATGAGCGTCCGGCCGACGCCGCGGTCCCGCCAGGCCGGGTCCACCCAGAGCCGCCGGATCTCGCCGGTGTCCGGGAGGACGGTGCGCACCCCGACCCCGCCGACGGGTGGCCCGGCCTCGCCGGCGCGGGCCACCAGGAAGGCCCCCGCCGGGGGGTCGAACATGGCGGCGACGAGCCCGAGCTCCCCGGCGTTGAGGCCGCCGTAGCGCACCACGATCTCCGCCTCGGCCTGCGCCACCACCCAGCTGGGCCCCTCGTCGTCGTAGGGCTCCAGGCACACGACGATGTCGGTCGGGGGAGCGGAGGTGGGTCGTTCCATACCCTCTATCCTTTCCGAGACGCAGGGGACGCCCGTTCCCCACCGCCGATCAGCCTTTTTCCCGTGTTCTCTCCCGTCCCCCCCGACATCGACTTCGTCGCCCTCGAGCAGGCCGAACTGGCCCGCTGGGCGGCCCACCGCGTCTTCGAGCGGTCGATCTCCCAGCGCGAGGGGGCCCTGCCGTGGGTCTTCTACGAGGGCCCGCCCACCGCCAACGGCATGCCGGGCCTGCACCACGTCTGGGCCCGGGTCTACAAGGACCTCTTCTGCCGCTTCCGCACCATGGACGGGTCCTTCGTGGCCCGGAGGGCCGGCTGGGACACCCACGGGCTCCCGGTCGAGGTGGAGGTCGAGAAGAAGCTCGGTATCACGGGCAAGGAGCAGATCGAGTCCCAGGTCGGGATCGCCGAGTTCACCCGGCTGTGCCGCGAGTCGGTCTACTCCTACGTCGACGAGTTCGAACGCCTGACCACCCGCATCGGCTACTGGGTCGACATGGGGGCGGCGTACTGGACGCTGAGCCCCGACTACATCGAGTCGGTCTGGTGGCACCTGCAGCAGCTCTTCGACCAGGGGCTGCTCTATGAGGACCTCAAGGTCGTGCCGTACTGCCCGCGCTGCGGCACGGCGCTCTCGAGCCACGAGCTCGGCCAGCCGGACGTCTACCGCGACGAGGAGGACGAGTCGGCCTACGTGCGCCTTCGGCTCGTCGACGCCGTCGACCCCGGCGAGGCCACGGCCGACGATCCGCTGGCGGGGGCCGAGTGGCTCGTCGTGTGGACGACGACCCCGTGGACGCTGCTGTCCAACACCGGCGTGGCGGTCAACCCCGACCTCGTCTATGCAGTCGTCGACGGCCTGGTCGTGGCCGAGGACCTCGTCGACGACGTGCTGGGGGAGGGGGCCAAGGCCCGGATCACCGCACGGCTGCCGGGCTCCGCGCTGGTCGGCGTCCACTACGAGCGGCCGTTCGCCGACCTCGACCCGCCGCCCGGCGCCGACGGCTGGCGGGTCGTCCCCGCCTCGTACGTCACCACAGAGGAGGGGACCGGTCTGGTCCACCTCGCCCCCGCCTTCGGCGAGGTCGACCGGCAGATCGGCCGCGAGAACGGCCTGCCCTCGCTGAACCCGGTCGGCCCCGACGGCCGCTTCACCGACGCCATCGGGTGGCTGGCCGGTCGCGACGTGCGGCAGGCCAACCACGACATCAACGACCGCCTGGAGTCGGAGGGGCTCCTCGTCCGCCGCTTCCCCTACGTCCACTCGTACCCGCACTGCTGGCGCTGCCGCACCCCGCTGATCTACTGGGGCAAGCCGAGCTGGTACATCGCCACGTCCACCCGCAAGGACGACCTCCTGGCGGCCAACGAGACGGTGGACTGGCACCCGGGTCACATCAAGGAGGGGCGGTTCGGCGAGTGGCTGGCCAACAACGTCGACTGGGCCCTGTCGCGCGACCGCTACTGGGGCACGCCCCTGCCGATCTGGCGCTGCGGGCGCGGCCACCTGCGCTGCGTGGGGTCGCTGGCCGAGCTCTCGGACCTGTGCGGGCGCGACGTCACGGGGATCGACCCCCACCGCCCGACCATCGACGACGTGACCTTCACCTGCTCGACGTGCGCCGCCGAGGCCGAGGCGGGCGAGGGGCCCGACGTCGACGGCGACGAGCTCGCCGTCTCACGCCGGGTGGAGCCGGTGATCGACGCCTGGTTCGACTCGGGGTCGATGCCGGCGGCCCAGGTCGGCTACCCCCATGCGCCGGGCTCGGCGGAGGCGTTCACCTTCCCGGCCGACTTCATCTCGGAGGCCATCGACCAGACCCGCGGCTGGTTCTACTCGCTGCTGGCCATCAACACCCTGGTGTTCGGCGAGAGCCCGTACCGCCACGTCGTCTGCCTCGGCCACATCGTCGACGCCGACGGCCGCAAGATGTCCAAGTCGCTGGGCAACATCATCGACCCCTGGAAGATCCTCGACACGCGGGGCGCGGACGCCATGCGGTGGTGGATGTTCAGCCAGGGGTCGCCGTGGACACCGACCCGGGCGACGCTGGGTGCCATCGACACGGCGATGCGCGACATGTTGCTGACGCTGTGGAACACGTTCAGCTTCTTCTCGACGTACGCGTCGCTGAACGGCTTCGACCCCGCCGATCCGGCCGTGCCCGCCGCCGCCGACCGGGGCCCGCTCGACCGCTGGATCCTGTCCCGCCTGGCCAGCACGACCGTCACCGTGACCGACGCCCTCCGCAGCTACGAGCCCCTCACCGCCGCCACCGGGGTCGGCGACCTGGTCGACGACCTCTCGAACTGGTACGTCCGGCGCAGCCGGAGGCGGTTCTGGCGCACCGACCCCGACGCGCCGGCCGGCGACACGCTGGCCGCGCAGGCGACGCTGCACGAGGTGCTGACGACGGTGTCGCTCCTGCTCGCGCCCATGTGCCCGTTCGTGTCCGACGCCATGTGGCGGCAGCTGACCGGCGCCGACGAGACGAGGCCCGGCGATTCGGTGCACCTGGCCGACTGGCCCGTGGCGGACACATCCCTCGTCGACCCCGACCTCGAAGCGCAGATGGCGCTCGCCCGACGGCTGACCTCGTTGGGCCGCGCCGCCCGCAGCGAGGCCTCGGTCAAGGTGCGCCAGCCGTTGTCGCGTGCCCTGGTCTTCCTGCCCGCCGACGCGCCCGCCATCCTGCGCGACATCGTCGCCGACGAGCTCAACGTCGACGAGATCGACACGGCCGACGAGCTGAGCGACGTGATCCAGTTCGAGCTCGTGCCGAACTTCCGTACCCTCGGGCCTCGCCTCGGTGAGCTCGTCAAGGAGCTGCGGCCTGCGCTCGCTGCTCTCGACGGCGCCACCGCCGCCGCGGCACTCGAGGCGGGTGAGTCCATCACGGTCGTCCTCGGGGGAGAACCCGTCGAGCTGTCACCCGACGACGTGCAGCTGCGCGTCCGGGGCCAGCATGGCTTTGTGGTGTCCCGCGAGGGCGGCGAGGTCGTGGCCCTGGACCTCAACCTCGACGACGGGCTGCGCAAGCGGGGCCTGTCCCGCGACGTCGTGCGCCTGGTGCAGGACCTGCGCAAGGAGAGCGGCCTCGAGGTCTCCGACCGCATCCGGCTCCACGTGGTGGGGCTCGACGTGATCGCGGAGCACTTCGACTACATCGCCCGCGAGGTCCTGGCCGTGGAGATCGTCAGCGGGCCCGGCACCGGGGAGGGCACGGTGCTCGACCTCGAGGACGAGCTCCTAACCGAGCCGGTACACGTCTGGATCGAGAGGGCCGACCCCGCTCCTGGCTGACCGGGCCGGGTGGTCCGGGGAGGGTCTGTGCGGGGAGGGGCCGAGTGTCGGGCATCCAGCACGATTCCGTCGGCGCCGGGTGGTGCCTCGTCGCTCTCTGAACGAGAGCGGCTCATGGGACGCACACGAAGAAGTCTCGGAGTCGATCCAACTGCTGGGGAGGGCAACCCAGGACCACGCTCATGTCGTCGACCGACGAGAACCCACCAACGGACTCGCGTGCGGAGACGATGCGCGATGCCATGTCGTCGCTGACGTCCGGCAATCGTGCAATCGAGGCGGCCGAGACGTGGTTGACGTCGATCAGGCCCCCGTCGTCGAAGTCCCGGGGGAGATCCGGCCGGCCGATGCGTAATTCGTAGGCCAAGAGCGGGTCGGTTTCCAGGATTCCGCGTGCGTAGGCGCGTCGATCGATTCGTTCGAGGGCTTTGCGCTCCGGATCCGTGTCGAGGTGCACCGGCCGCAACTGCAGGATGCGACCCAGGATCTCGTGTCGGACCACGAAGGCGTGGGCGGTCCCGACACACGCCAGGGCGACGGCGACGGCACCGCCGAGGGCTGCCTGCCAGGAGCCATTGGCATTCGGAGAATTGACCATCACCAGGCATCCGCAAGCGACGCCCGCGTACGTAGCTCCGACCGCTGTCAGTCTTCGGCTGCGGAGTCGGAATCCCCAGTAGAGGAACGGGATGGCGGCACCCAGGCCGAAGGTGATCGCCGGGACGATGGAGAGAAGGGCGGACCAGAACCGGCTCACGGGGGCCCGTGGCGTCAATCGCTGGCTGGTCGTGGCTCTTCGTGCGAAGGGCCGGTTCGTCTTCTGCGTCATGAGTGGCATTCCTGCGAAATCGATCAGTCTTGGCGACCGATCGGGTCAATGGTACTCCCGGCAATCAAACTACAACTCGACGCGAAATGCCATAAGTAAACTTTCCTGAATGGATAAAAGACCCGTTCCGATCCGCTCCAGCCCGGAGTCGGTGGAGGAACCGGCGCGCAAGAGCGAATGCCCGTGATCCGACGGCGATCCTGATGGACATTGGACCAAACGTGACGGTTCTGTGACACAAGGGTATCGACGCCGGGTCGAGTCTGGCGGGTCCGCAGAATCCCTATTGCCATTTGTGGGGGAGCGGCTAGCCTGAGGCAGTCGATTTTCGCCTCGGACAAGGGACTGCGGTGGCCTGATGGACCAGGACGATGAAGCGGGAAGTTTCGAGTGGGAGCCATGCGACCCTGAGACGGGAGAGGGTGCTCTGTCCCAGCTCGCCGAGGAGTACCCACGGTTCTTTGCCGGTGCCCATTTCGTGGGTGGCCGCAGCGCCACCTTGCCGTTCTACGACGACCATGTGCTTGCCAAGTTGGAGATTCGCTGCGGGGATTTGACCCAAACTGCCTATGTTCTCAAAGGATCGCAGACCTTCTGGCTGAACGGAGATTCTGGTCCGATCCATCTCGTGAACGAGCTCGAGGGGTTAGCCCTGAAAGACGACACGGTCGAGCCGTATTTACGCTTCTTCCTCGACTTTCTCCGGGCGGACTTCGGTGCGTTCGTTCTCATCGAGTCGCCCGACCAACTCGTCGGAGACCTGGAGGATGCAGAGGGCGCGGAATCGCTGAAGGACGCTCGTCGCCACGTCAGGCCGTTGGTCCGCCGCGACGTTGAGAGCGATCGCTGGGAGTTCGACGGGAACGTCGCCTACCAGGACGTCCTCTTCTCGGCGACGTTCGCAGTGATGGCCGACGGACTCGTGGAGATGATCGACGATGAGCCGACCGCGGACCTCGAGGGCATCGCCGTCCCCGAGATGCCCCGTCTCGAGTTGGTGGTCACCCGGCCCTCGGACCGGGAGATCAACGAGGCACTGGTGGGTGTCCTCCTCGATGAGGCCCTGCAGAAGCTCGACGGACGTGACCAGGACGGCAACGCCCTGTTTCGCCACTTCAACGACGGGACCCAGTCGACGGGGCCGATCGAGCAGTTCCGGCGGCTCATCGAGGATTCGAACCCCATCGTCATCTTGGAGTCCGATGTTCCCTTCGTCGAGGACTTCGTCGCGGGGCACGCGGTGCCGAAGTTGGTCTCCTCCGGCCGAGTGACGCGTGGCCAGGCCCTCCTCGAGCAGAATGACGACCTGCGCTGCCAGCTGCCAATGCTGGAGATGACGCGCCTCTATCTGCTCTCCTTCCACACGTATCGCTCGTTGTTCGACGTCGACCGGGTGGCGCACGAGCTGTCGCTCAGCGATGCGACGGTGTTCATCGGCTGTGAGCGGGTCGAACAGGTGCCCGAACCGTTACGGCGGATCGCCGATCTCGTGATCAAATTCCCGGTGCTCGACCGGAGCCGGTTTGCCCGAGTGTTCGAGCGGGTGTTCAACGAGCCGCCGGCCGGCGATTGGGACGAGTCCGGGCCCGACTGGGCTCGCTATCTGGTCGCCGCGGACTTCCACATTCCACGCCAGCTGGACCTGCCGCCCGAGGAGGCGGTACGCCTGCTTCGGGACCGGGTCCAGCAGCGTCTGCAGGAGGTCTCGGCCGACGATGGCCCGAGCCTCAGCGAGCTGCACGGCTTGGGAGAGGCGCGGCGCATCGCGGAGGACCTCATCCTCGACATCAAGGCGGCTCAGGCCGGCAGCATCCCCTGGTCGGCGGTGGACAAGGGGATGCTGCTCATCGGCGCGCCGGGAACGGGGAAGACCACACTGGCGCGCGCCATCGCGAAGGAATGTGGGATCAAGATCGTGATCGCCAGCGCCGCCCGTTGGCAGTCGGCCGGGTCGCTCGACGCACATCTGCGCGCCATGCGGACGGACTTCGCCGAGGCCCGCCGCTATGCACCTGCCATCCTGTTCCTCGACGAGATCGACAGCATCGGGAATCGGGAGACGTTCCAGGGGCCGAACGCGCAGTACCTGACCGAGGTCGTCAACGCCATGCTCGAGGAGATCCAGGGCATCGTCCTGAGCGAATCGGTCATCCTGGTCGCAGCCACCAACTACCTCGACAAGGTCGACCCGGCACTGCGCCGCGCGGGCAGGCTCGACCAGGTCGTGCCCATCCCCCTGCCGAGCATCGATGGCCTGCAGCGCATCTTCGAATATCACCTCGCCCAGGTGCGCGAGGAAGCCGAGGTGGCCGATGACGTCGACACACGGGTTCTCGCCGTCCTCGCCTTCGGCCTCACCGGCGCGGACGTGGAGTTCTTCGTACGGGGCGCAGCAAGGCGTGCCCGTCACGAGAACCGGCCGATCGGACAGGCGGATCTCCTCGCGGAGGTGACGCGCCTTCCCCGCCGCCCGGATTCGATACCCCAACTCGGAGCGCAGGAATTGCACCGCGTCGCCGTACATGAAGCCGGGCACGCGTTGGCTCGTCTGATGAGCGCGTCCCGCGGCGACGACCTGGCCTTCATCAGCATCATCCCCAGGGCGGACGGCACGCTGGGCTTCGTCGCCTCGGCTCCGTCGGAGTCACAGGTGGCCACACGGCGCACGATGCTCGAGCAGTTGGAGACGGCGTTGGCGGGACGCGCCGCCGAATCCGTGGTGTTCGGGGCGGACGACGTCAGCACCGGTGCCGGCGGATCGAGCCAACACAGCGATCTGGCTGCCGCCACCCGCACGGCGACGTACTACGTCTGCCAGTCGGGGCTCGGCGACACCTCGTCGCTTCTCTGGACGACGGAGCCCAGCCCCGAGCAGATCGCCCGGGTGAGCGAGCTCCTGGACAAGGCGTACAGCAGCATCCTGGCCCGGCTCGAGCTGAAGCGCGACCTGGTGCTATCGATCGCCGAGCTCCTCGAGCAGAGGCAGGAACTCTCAGGGGACGAGTTGCGGCGACTGGTACGAGCTGGTGGAGGCGAGCCGCCCCAATGAGTGGGTCGAGCCGCGGGGCCGAGGTCGTCGACCTGGTTCTCGAAGGTGGGGGAGTCAAGGGCGTCGCCCTCGTGGGCGCCATCTCGGCACTCGAGGAGCACGGCCTGCGTTTCGCCAGAGTCGCCGGCTCCTCAGCGGGAGCGATCGTTGGCGCCCTGGTGGCTGCCGGAATGACGTGCAACGAGCTGAGGGACGCCATCGAGGCACTCGACTTCAAGCGCATCTGCGACGGCACGGACCTGGACCGGATCCCCTTGCTCGGAAAGGGCCTCTCCATCTTCTTCGAGCACGGCGTCTATGGGGGCGACTACTTCCGGGACCTGGTGGCCGATCACCTCGCCGATTTCGGTATCGAGACCTTCGCTGATCTCCGATTCAATGACGCGGAGAGCGGACTTGCGGACCACAAGCAGTACAAGCTCCTTGTCACAGCGTCAGATGTCACGCGGGGCCGCCTCATGCACCTCCCTTGGGACTACGCGCTGGACGGCATCGACCCCGACAAGCAGTACGTGGCCGATGCGGTCCGAGCCTCGATGTCGATTCCGTTCTTCTTCCGCCCGGTGAGCTTGCCCATCCCCGGACATCCCCCGTCGACGCTGATCGATGGGGGACTGTTGTCGAACTTCCCAGTCGACGCCTTCGACAGGGTGGACGGACGGCCGGCGCGCTGGCCAACCATCGGGATCAAGCTCCTTGCTCGACAGGACCCGAACGAGGTCCAGCACGTCGTCACCGGGACGGTGAGTCTGGCGGAGGCGATCTTCGGGACGATGGCAAGCTGGCACGATCGGATGCAACTCGACGACCCCAGGGTCGTTCAGCGAACGATCTTCGTCGACACCTCGGGGGTTAAGTCGACCGACTTTGAGATTGACAAGTCGACGCAGAAGAAGCTCTTCGAAAGTGGTCGCGTCGCTGCCGAGCGGTTTCTCAGCGAGAGCTCCTCGTCCTAGCTTCGGCGATGGCCGGCCCGGACCTCGTCGACGAGTCGACGGAGCTCCAGCGGCGCAGTCAGCAGCCGGCGTCGAGCACCTTCGTCAGCACCATGGTCAGCGCGGCACGGTCGCTCGCGTCGAGGTGGGCGATCAGGTGGCGGTCGATGCTGTCGACGTGGGCGGCGATCGCCTGCTCCAGCACGGCCCGGCCCTGAGGGGTCAAGACGACATGGATACTCCGGCGGTCGTTCGGACAGTTCTGCCGCACCACCAGGCCCGCGTCCACCATGCGGTCGACGAGGCGGGTGACACCACCGGTCGTCAGGGAGACGTCGACGCTCAGGGTGCTCATGGTGAGCCGGCCCTCGGGCGCGGCGGCGACGTGGATCAGGACGTCGAAGAAGACCAGCGGGATGCCGACCGACTGCTCGAGCTCACGCCCGAGGGAGTCGGTGAGGCGGCGGTGGGTGCGGACGATCAGCCCCATCAGCTGGATCCGCTCGTCCTGAATCTGCCCGAGGACGCCACAGGTGCCGGCGTCGGACGCCGCCTCCGCCACCACCGGCCGGCCGTCACCGCCCTTCGCTGACCTGGTCATCGTTCCCACATCTCGCAGTCTCCCCCGAAAACCCCGGGCAGCCCTAGTTTCGCTGATTGACAAGTATCTGTATAGTCAGATACTATACTCTCAACAACGAGTGAATCAACCGAGGAGATCACGAAATGACCAACACGACCAGCACAGCCACCCTGCCCAAGGCGGGGACCTACACCATCGACCCGGCGCACACCGAGGTCGGGTTCGTCGCCCGGCACCTCATCGGCACCAAGGTCCGGGGCCGCTTCACCGAGGTATCGGGCACCTTCACGGTGGCCGAGAAGCCCGAGGACTCCACCGTCGAGGCGGTCGTCCAGGCGGCCAGCATCCACACCAACCAGTCGCAGCGTGACGACCACCTGCGGACCAACGACTTCCTCGACGTCCCCAACAACCCGACGCTGACCCTCAAGAGCACCGGCCTGAAGAGGGTCGACGACACCCACTGGGTGCTGACCGGCGACCTCACCATCCGGGGCGTCACCAAGTCCGTGGACTTCGACCTGGAGTTCCTGGGCGAGGGTGCCTCCATGCAGGAGGGCAAGACCGTCGTGGCCTTCTCCGCCACCGGCGAGATCGACCGCCGCGACTTCGGCGTCAGCTTCAACCACTCCCTGCTCGACGGCAGCGTCGTGGTGGGCAACAAGGTCGTCCTCGAGATCGAGGTCGAGGCCGGTCTGGCCGACTGAACCTCTCGTCCGGCGGCCGGCCCCCGACAGGGCCGGTCGCCGGGCTGCTCTTCGGACCGGGCTGTGCCTTCGGACGCTGTCCGCTGGGTACGCTTCCCGGCCATGCCCACCCGACCGGACGGCCTGCGTGCCGCGCCGGCCACAGAGATCCGCCACCTGGAGCCGACGAGCCCCGAGGACACCTACGTCCTGGCCGTCGACCTCGGCACCGGGGGACCCAAGGTGGCGCTCCTGTCGGCCACCGGCCGCATCGCCGCCCACGCCTTCCAGGCGGTCGGCGTCGACCTGACCGACGACGGGGGAGCGGAGCAATCACCGGGCGCCTGGTGGGAGGCCGTCGTCTCCTCGGCCCGGCGCGCCCTCGCCGACATCGGCGTGGCGCCCGAACAGGTCGTCGGCATCGGGTGCACCTCGCAGTGGCTGGGCACCGTGCCCGTCGACGGGGCGGGGGACGCCATCGGTCCCGCCATCATCTGGATGGACTCCCGGGGCGCCAGCGCCATACGCGACGTCGTCCGGGGCACGCTCAACGTGCAGGGCTACTCGCCGACCAAGCTGGCCAGCTGGGTCCGGCGCACGGGCGGCGTCCCGTCCCTCTCGGGCAAGGACCCCGTCGGCCACATCCACTTCCTGCGCCGGCACCGCCCGGACGTCTACGCCGCGGCGGCCATGTTCCTGGAGCCGGTCGACTACCTCAACCTGCGCCTCACCGGGCTGGCCCGGGCGTCACACGACTCGATCACCGGGTACTGGGTCACCGACAACCGGGACATCGGGGCGATCTCATATGACGACGGCCTGATCGAGCTCGCCGGCCTCGAGCGGGCCACGCTGCCCGATCTCGTCCCCACCGGGAGCGTGGTCGGGGGGCTGGCCCCGGGGCCGGCCGCCGAGCTGGGCCTGCTGGCGGGCACGCCCGTGATCACCGGCACGGGCGACCTGCATTCGGCCGCCGTCGGCTCGGGCGCGGTGGCGAACTTCGCCGCCCACCTCTACATCGGCACGTCGAGCTGGATCAGCTGCCACGTCCCCTTCAAGAAGACGGACCCGCTGACCAACATCGCGTCCATTCCCTCGGGGATCCCCGGGCGCTACCTGGTGGCCGACGAGCACGAGACGGGCGGCGCCTGCCTGACCTGGCTGCGCGACAACCTGCTCTTCCCCGACGACGCGCTGGCCGACACCGCGTCCGGGCCGCCCGCCGACTTCTTCGCCGTCCTCAACGACATGGCGTCGTCGGTGCCGGCGGGTGCGCACGGCGTGCTCTTCACCCCCTGGCTCAACGGCGAGCGGTCGCCGGTCGACGACCACACCATCCGGGGCGGCTTCCACAACCTGTCGTTGTCGTCGACCCGCGCCGACATGGTCCGCGCCGTCTTCGAAGGGGTGGCCCTCAACTCGGCCTGGCTGCTTGGCGCCGTGGAGAAGTACTGCAAGCGCCCCTTCCGGTCGCTGGCCTTCGTGGGCGGCGGTGCCAACTCCGACCTGTGGTCACAGATGCACGCCGACGCCACCGGGCGCACGATCAACCAGATCGCCGACCCGGTCCTGGCCAACGTGCGCGGCGCCGGCCTCCTCACCCTGCTGGCCCTCGGCCACATCACGGTCGACGACATCCCCGCCACCGTGGCGGTGAAGGCCACCTACGAGCCCGATCCCGCCGCGGCCGCCGTCTACAGGGACCTCCTGAAGGAGTTCGTCAACCTCTACGAGAAGACGAAGGGCATCCACCGGCGGCTGAACGGCCGTCGGCTGCAGCACGACTGAGCGGCCTCATCCCGTCCGGCGGCGCAGCAGCGAGCGCAGGCGGCCGCCCCCACCGGACCCCTTCGTGACGATCAGCGCCAGCGAGGTCGTCACGTACCCGGCCAGCTGCGTGCGCAGGTGGACGTCGGAGTACGGCGGCACGTCGACGTGGAGGTCCTCGGGGCTGTCGCCCAGGTGGTAGTCGATGTCGATGTCGTGGCCGGCCCGGTGCAGGCGCTGCACCAGCGCCTCGATGTCACGCCGCCGGTAGAACACGGTGCCCCCGGCCTCGACCGTGGCGTCCTCCGACGACACCAGGTACTCGGTGGTGTGCACGGCCACGCCGCCCGGCCGCACGCACTCGAGCGACGCCAGCACGAAGTCCGCCCCGGCGGCCAGGGACCCGAGGTGCTCGAGCGCGCACGAGGACCATGTGAAGTCGAAGCCGCGCAGGTCGGGGGGGATGGCGGTCATGTCGACGGCCCGGAAGCGCACGTGGCGCACGAACAGCTCGTCGGGGCAGAGGGCGTGCGTGTTGAGGTGCTCGAGCCCGCCCGCCCACTCCGCCTCCGAGTCCGTCCAGCCCGAGGCGATGGCGGACCCGTGGGGCTGGTCGGTGGCGACCAGGTCACATCCCGCGTCGGCGAACAGCGCGACCAGCGGCTCCTGGCCGACGCCGAACCCGAGGCCGGAGCGGCCCGGGACCAGCATGCCCCGCTCGCGCAGCGCCTCGGCGATGAAGAGCCACTCCCACATCTTGCGGTGGAGCATGACGTCGCGGCCGTCGTCCCACAGGGGCCGCAACCGTTCCGCCCAGGCGCGCAGGGCGGGGGAGCGCAGCGACTCGGCCGAGCACAGTTGTGAGCGCAGCATGACCGGGCGAGGTTAGGCCGCCGCGAGGGGTCGGCCCGGACCCGGGCGGCTACAGGCGCTCGAAGTTGCGGGCCAGCTCCCAGTCCGTGACGTGGCGGTTGCTCGCCAGCCACTCCTGCTGGGCCGTGTTCAGGAGGTGGTGGTGCACCTCGGGGCCGAACGCCTCGGCCGCCACGGCGGACCCGCGCAGCTCGTCGATCGCCTCCACCAGGGTGGACGGGATCCGGGGCACGTCGGGCGCCTCGTAGGCGTTGTGGGCGTAGGGCTCGCCGGGATCGAGCTCGTGGTCGATGCCGTAGAGACCGGCCGCCACGGCCGCCGCCAGCACGAGATACGGGTTGACGTCCGCCCCCGGGATCCTCGACTCCACCCGGCGTCCCGCCCCGTGGCCGACGAGGCGGAAGCCGCAGGTGCGGTTGTCCTCGCCGTAGACCGCCGCCGTCGGGGCCCAGCTCCCTGGCACGTAGCGGCGGTACGAGTTCACGGTCGGCGCGGCCAGCCAGGCCAGCTCGCGGGCCGCGTGCAGCTGGCCGGCCAGGAAGCGGCGACCGACGGTCGAGAGTCCGCTCGGGTGCGACGTCCCCGCCCCCGCCCCCGGCGCGTCGGCCATCAGCGGGTCGCCGCTCTCGGCGTCCCACAGGCTGGTATGGACATGGCACGACGAGCCCACGTCGTCCATCGTCCACTTGGCCATGAAGGTGGCGGCCCGGCCCTCCTGCGCGGCGATCTCCTTGATCCCGTTCTTGAACACGAGGTGGTGGTCCGCCGTCACCAGCGCCTCGTCGTAGGTCACGTTCACCTCGTGCTGGCCCCGCCCGGCCTCGCCCTTGGAGAACTCGACGGGGATGCCGGCGGCGCACATCTCGTTGCGGATGCGACGCAGGATGTACTCCTCCCGCGCCGTCTGCAGCAGCTGGTAGTCCTCAATGGTGGCCGTGTGCGGCGTCAGGCCCTTCCATCCCTTGGCGCTGGCCTCCTCGTAGGAGTCCTTGAAGAGGAAGAACTCGAGCTCGGTGGCGCTGCAGATCCGCAGGCCGCGCTCGGCCGCCCGCTCCAGCTGGCGGCGCAGGATCTGCCGGGGCGACACCTCGACCGGCGTGCCCTCCTCGTCGGTGAGGTCGCAGATGACGAGGGCCGTCCCCTCCAGCCACGGGATGCGGCGGGCCGTTGCGTAGTCGGGCCGGCAGACGAAGTCGCCGTAGCCGGTGTCCCAGTTGGTGAAGTGGTATCCAGGGAGCGGGTTCATGTCGACGTCGACCGCCAACAGGTAGTCGCAGGCCTCGATCCCGTGCTCGGCCACGTGGGCCGCGAAGAAGTCCGCCGTCACCCGCTTCCCGACGGGCCGCCCGTGCATGTCGGGGAAGGCCACGACGACGGTGTCGATGGAGCCGTCGGCGATCCCTGCGTCAATCAACTCTCGTCCTGGCATGCGCCATGTTGACCCCGCTGCCGGTGGGCGTCCAACCCGCATACGCTGGGCTGGTGATCCCTCTCATCGGCCTCTCCACCTACGTGGTCGACGCCCGCTGGGCCACCTGGGAGCGGCGCGCCGCCGCGCTGCCCGCCTCCTACTTCGAGCTGGTCGCCGCGGCGGGCGGGCGCCCCCTGCTCCTGCCCCCGCCGAGCGCCGGCCTCTTCGGCCCCGAGGCCGGCGCCGACGAGGTCATAGACGTCCTCGACGGCCTGGTGCTCACCGGCGGGGGCGACGTGGACCCGCTCGCCTACGGCGAGGAGCCCGGGCCCGAGGTGGGCGGCGTCGACGCCAACCGGGACGCCAGCGAGCGCGCCCTGCTGGCCGCCGCGCTGCGGGCCGACTTGCCGGTGCTGGCCATCTGCCGCGGCTGCCAGGTCCTCAACGTGGAGCTGGGCGGGACGCTGCACCAGCACGTGCCCGACGTGGTCGGCACCCTGGCGCACCGCACCGCCCCCTTCGAGTTCAACGACGTCGAGGTCGAGACGGTGCCGGGCTCGGTCGCCGCCGAGGTCTTCGGCCCCACGACGACGGTGCTGTGCTCGCACCACCAGTCCATACGCGGCGTCGGCCGGGGGCTGGTGACCACGGGGACGAGCGCCGACGGGGTGGTCGAGGCCGTCGAGCTGCCGTCGGCCCGTTTCGTCCTGGGCGTGCAGTGGCACCCCGAGGAGGGGATGGACCAGCGCCCCTTCGACGCGCTGGTGGCGGCGGCGTCCCGCTACCGCAGCGAGCACCACCCGGTCCGCACCAGCGCATGACCGCCGCCGGACGCGGCACCGGACCCGGCCCCGGCCCCGATCACGACCGCGTCGCCGGCCGGGTCGCCGTGGTCACCGGGGCCAGCCGGGGGCTGGGCGCCGGCCTGGCCCTGCACTTCGCCGGCGAAGGCATGCGTCTCGGCCTGTGCGCCCGCCACCGTCCCGTCCTGGCCGCCCGCACCCGGCCCACGGCGCGCGACGGGCACGTCGACCCCTCCGAGGTGCCGGTCCTCTCCGCCGTCGACGTCACCGACCGCGGCGTGCTCGCCCGCTTCGCCGCCACCGTCGTCGCTCGATTCGGCCGCATCGACCTCTGGGTCAACAACGCCGGCCTGCTCGGGCCCATCGGCCCCCTGGCCGGCCCCGCCGCGGCCGACCCGGCCGAGATCGCCCGCACCATCGACGTCAACGTCACCGGCGTGCTCAACGGGACCGCCGTCTTCGCCGAGCACGTGCGCACCCGGGAGGGGACCGGCACGCTGGTCAACATCTCGTCGGGCGCCGCCACCAACCCCTACGAGGGCTGGGCCGCCTACTGCGCCTCCAAGGCGGCGGTGGACCAGCTCACCCGCGTCGTGGCGCTCGAGGAGGCGCGCCACGGGCTCGCCGCCTACGCGGTGTCACCCGGGCTCGTGGACACCGAGATGCAGGCTGCGATCCGCGCCACCGACCGGGCCTCGTTCCCGCAGGTGGACCGGTTCCGCCGGGCCGCCACCGAGCACCGGTTCAACTCGCCGGCGTGGGTGGCCGAGCACGTCTTGGCCCTGGCCTTCGGCCTCGAGCGCCCCGGGACGGTCGTCGTGCGCGTCCCCGACCAGGCCGTACCGTCCGGCCTCGCCGGGTAAGGTCTTCGCCCATGGCCAAGAGCGGTGCCCGAAAGGTCGTGAAGCCGGTGGCCGCAGCCGCCGTGACGCTGGGGACGATCGCCAGCATCTGGTGGTTCGCGCTGAAGCCCCGACGGAAGGCGAAGCACGCCTTGACCAGTCCGGCGGCGCCGACGTCGGCCGCGCAGACTGCCGAGACCGACGAGGTCCCCGAGACCGACTAGCGGCCCAGCGGGGTCAAGCCCTCCACCAGCGCGGGGAGGCACTCACCGATCAGGCCGTGCACCACCACGTCGGCCAGTTGGTCCATCTCCGTCGGGTCACCGTTCACGATGATCACCACCGCGCCGTGGCGCACGGCGACCGGCACCAGGCCGGCGGCGGGGAAGACGGCGAGCGTGGAGCCCACGGCGAGCAGCAGGTCGCACGTCGCGGCCGCCGCATCCGCCCGGAACAGGTCCTCGGCGACCAGGTTCTGGCCGAAGCTGATGGTGGCCGACTTGAGGATGCCGCCGCACGCCGCGCCGCCGGGGAGCGTCACCGTGCAGGCCGGGTCGTCCTCGCCGGCCCGGACGCGCTCGTGCACGGGCTCGGAGGGCTGGCGGTGGCCGCAGGTCAGGCAGATCACGTCGAGTGCGGTGCCATGGATCTCAATCACCCGGTCCGGGTCGGTCCCGGCCTTCTGGTGCAGCCCGTCGATGTTCTGCGTCACGAGGGTGTCGAGCCGGCCGCTGCGCTCCAGGTCCACCAGCGCCCGGTGCCCCGCGTTGGGCTCCGAGGACCACATGGGTGAGGTGAGCCGGTTCCGCCACGCCCGCCGGCGCAGGTCGGGGTCCGAGACATAGGCCTGCAGCGTGGCCATCCTCTCGGCCCCGGGATTCTTGGTCCAGACCCCGTGGGGACCCCGGAAGTCGGGGATGCCCGAGTCCGTCGAGATGCCCGCTCCCGTCAGCACGACGACCCGGCGCGCCCGCTCGACCAGGGCCCGGGCGCGTATGACCTCGTCCACGGCGGTCATGGTGCCATACGCCATACGCTGCCCCGGTGCCGACCGTCGAGCTGCTCCACGCGGCCGACGCCGAGGACCGCCAGCGCCGGGCCGCCGGGGCGCTCCTGGCCCGTGGCCTGGTCAGGGGCGACCGGGTCGCCTTCGCCCTCGGCTCGTCCGCCGACCTCATATGTGCGGTCCTCGGGGCGGCCCGCGTCGGCCTGCTCCCGGTCCTGCTCAACGCGACCCTCACGCCGGCCGAGCGGGACCTCCTGGCCGAGGACGCGCGGCCCACGGTGCGCATCTTCGACCCGGCGGCCCTGGCCGAGCTCTCCGACGGCCCGCCCACCGACCTCGCCCCGTACCCGCTGACCCGCCCGATGCACTACACGTCGGGCACGACGGGCCGGCCCAAGGGCGTGACCACGGGGATCTGGGACGAGGCCACGGCCCGCACGGTCTTCGAGGACGAGGCGTCGGTGTGGCACTTCGACCGCGACGACCTGCACATGGTGTGCTCGCCGATGTACCACACGGTGTCCATCCGCTTCTCGGCCGGCACGCTCCTCTCGGGCGGATCGCTCGCCATCCTCAGCCGCTTCGACGCCCCCACGGCGCTCGACGTCATACGAAGGCAGCACCCGACGACGGCGTTCCTGGTGCCGACCCACCTCCAGCGCATCCTCCAGTGCCCCGATCTCGTCGCCGGCGAGACCTTCGACTCGCTTCGCCTCCTGGCCCACGCCGGCGCCCCCTGCCCCGAGTCGGTGAAGCGGGCCATCATGGAGCGGGTCCGTCCGGGCGGCGTCTGGGAGTTCTACGGCTCGACGGAGGCCCAGTTCACGGTCTGCCCGCCGGAGGACTGGCTCGAGCACCCCGGCACGGTCGGCCGGGCCCGGACCGGGCGCCGGCTCTTCGTCGAGCCCGTCGACACCCCCGGCGGGGACCTCGTAGACGACCCGACCGGGAACGGGACCATCTGGTGCGACCTGCCCGACTTCGCCCGCTTCAGCTACTGGGGCGACGAGGAGGCCACGCGCCGGGCCTGGCGTGGCCCGGCGTGCTCCATCGGCGACCTGGGCCGCCTCAGTCCGGACGGCTACCTCTACCTGACCGGCCGGCGCCACGACCTCATCATCAGCGGCGGCGTGAACGTGTACCCCGCCGAGATCGAGAACGTCCTGGCCGCGGTCGACGGCGTGACCGAGGTGGCCGTCTTCGGGCTGCCCGACGAGCAGTGGGGGCAACGCGTCTGCGTGGCCTTCGTCGCCACCGATGCCGCCGCCGAGGATGCCCTCCGGACCGCCGCCTCGGACCGCCTGGCCCCGTACAAGCGGCCCAAGACCTACATCCGGGTCGGCGACCTGCCCCACACGGCCACCGGCAAGCTCATGCGGCGCGCCGTGCCCGAGCATCTGGGGCTGGGGTAGCGGGTAAGACTGAGGCATGGCCTTCGCGACGATCAACCCAGCCACCGGCAAGACGGAGAAGGAGTTCCCGTCCCACACGCCCGAGGAGGTGGAGGCGCTGCTCCAGCGGGCCGTGGCCGCGTTCGCCGAGTACCGCACGACCACGTACGCCGAGCGGGCCCGCCACCTGCTGACGGCCGCCGAGCTGCTCGAGGGCGAGGTGCCCGACGTGGCGGGGATCCTGACCACCGAGATGGGCAAGACGTTCGCCGCGGCCAAGGCGGAGGTGTCGAAGTGCGCGGTCGGTTTGCGCTGGTTCGCCGACAACGCCGAGGAGCTGCTGGCCGACGAGCCGATCACCACGTCGGCCACCCGCTCCTACGTGCACTACCAGCCCCTCGGCCCGGTGCTCGCGGTGATGCCGTGGAATTTTCCCATGTGGCAGGTCATCCGGTTCGCCGCCCCCGCCTTGATGCTGGGCAACGTCGGCCTGCTCAAGCACGCGTCCAACGTGCCGCAGACGGCGCTGGCCATCGAGGACCTGTTCCGCCGGGCGGGCCTCCCCGACGGTGCGTTCACCAACCTCTTCGTCGAGTCCAAGGACATCGCCGACCTCATCGCCGACCCGCGGATCGCCGCGGTCACGCTCACGGGCAGCGAGCGGGCCGGCATGTCGGTCGGCGCCGCCGCCGGCGGAGCGCTCAAGAAGAGCGTGCTCGAGCTCGGTGGCTCGGACCCCTTCATCGTGTGCCCCTCGGCCGACCTCAGGGCGTGCGTGCGCACCGCGGTGACCGCCCGCGTGCAGAACAACGGGCAGTCGTGCATCGCCGCCAAGCGGTTCATCGTCGTCGGCGACGTTGCCGAGGAGTTCCTGGAGCGCTTCACCTCGGCCATGGACGAGCTGGTCGTGGGCGACCCCTTCGACCCGGCCACCAACGTGGGGCCGATCGTGAGCGAGGCCCAGCGCGACGAGCTGGTCGGACAGGTGGCGGAGGCGCGCCGCCAGGGCGCCACCGTCCACGCCGGCGCCAAGATTCCCGCCGGCGACGGCTGGTGGTTCGCGCCGACCGTCCTCTCGGGCGTCACCACGGACATGCCCATCGCCCGCGAGGAGATGTTCGGTCCCGTCGCCATGGTGCTGGCCGTGCCCGACCTCAGCGCGGCCATAGAGGCCGCCAACGCCACACCCTTCGGCCTCGGCTCGAGCGTGTGGACCGACGACGACGACGAGATCGCCCGCTGCGTCGATGAGGTCGAGGCCGGTGCCGTGTTCGTCAACGCCATGGTGGCCTCGACGCCCGAGCTGCCCTTCGGCGGGATCAAGAAGTCGGGCTACGGGCGCGAGCTGTCCGAGCTCGGCCTCAAGGAGTTCGCCAACGCCAAGACCGTCTTCGTGGCCTGACGTGCCGCCCAACGACGCGGCGTGACCACCACCTACCTGGACCACGCCGCCACCACGCCGTTGCGGGCCGAGGTGGCCGCCGCCATGGCCGAGGTCCACGCCGGACCGCTCGGCAACCCGACCGGGAGCCACCCGCCGGCGCAGCGGGCCCGCAGACTGCTGGAGGAGGCCCGCGACGAGGTGGCCGCCTTCCTCGGCCGAGACCCGGGCGACGTCGTCTTCACGTCCGGCGGCACCGAGTCGGCCAACCTGGCCGTCCTCGGGACCGCCGAGGCGGCGTTGCGGGACGCGGTGGTGCTGTACTCGGCCGTCGAGCATCCGGCGGTGCGCGAGTCGGCGCTCGCCGCCGTGGCGGCCGGCATGGACATGCGGGAGCTGCCGGTCGACGGCCACGGCGTCGTGGACCTCAGTGCACTGGAGCGGGCGCTCTCCTCGCGCGCCGTCCTGGTGGCGGTGATGACGGCCAACAACGAGACCGGTGTCGTGCAGCCGCTGGCGGACGTGGTCGAGGCGGTGCGGCGTCGCGCCCCGCGGGCGTACGTCTTCACCGACGCCGTGCAGGCCGCACCCTGGCTCGACCTCGCGGACGCCACGGCCGGCGCCGACCTGGTGTCGCTGAGCGCGCACAAGGTCGGGGGGCCGGTGGGCACCGGAGCGCTGGCCGTGAGCCCGCAGGTGGTGCTCGCGCCGCGCCAGCACGGTGGCGGGCAGGAGCGCGAGCGGCGCAGCGGGACCCAGGACGTGGTGGGCGCGGTGGGTTTGGCGGCCGCGCTCCGCCTCGTGGCGGCCGAGCGCCCGGCCGCGGTGCCTCGCGTCGCGGCCCTCCGTGACCGGCTCTCCGAGGGGCTCCTGGCGGCGATCGAGGGCGCACACCGCACGGTGCCGGCCGGGGTCGCCGTCCTGCCGGGACATCTGCACCTGTGCCTGCCCGGAGTGGAGCGCGAGGAACTGCTGGTCGCGCTCGGCGCCGAGGGCGTGTGCGTGTCGGGTGGCTCCTCGTGCGCCAGCGGGGCCCTCGAGCCCAGCCCCGTGCTCGCCGCCATGGGCGTCGCCCCCGGGCTGGCCGCCGGCGCCGTCCGTCTGACGCTGGGATACGACACGACCGACGAGGACGTGGACCGCGCACTCGCCGTGGTGCCCTCCGTGGTGGCCGCGTTGCGTCGTCCGGCCTGAGCGCCGGTGGCACACTGGTCCCATGCGGGTGCTCGTTGCCATGTCGGGAGGCGTCGACTCCTCGGTGGCGGCCGCCCTGCTGGTGGAGCGGGGGCATGAGGTGGTCGGCGCGACGCTGAAGCTGTGGGGCGGTCCCTCGGACTCCGGCTGCTGCTCGGTGGCGGACGTCGACGACGCCCGTCGCGTGGCCCAGCAACTGGGTATCGACCACCATGTGTTCAACCTCACCGAGGAGTTCGACCGCCATGTGGTCGCGCCCTATGTCGGAGAGCACGCACGGGGGCGGACCCCGAACCCGTGCATCGAGTGCAACCGCTCCATGAAGTTCGACCGCCTGCTCGGCCGGTCCGACCGCCTGGGCTTCGACCGCCTGGCCACGGGCCACCATGCCCGTGTCACCAGGAACGACCCTCGCGGCGGCGACTCCGTTTGGCACCTGCGCCGCGGCGCCGATGCGGCCAAGGACCAGTCCTACGTCCTCTCCATGCTGGGCCAGGACGCGCTGTCCCGGGTGGAGTTCCCCGTCGGGGACATGACCAAGGACGAGGTGCGGGCCCATGCCCACCGGCTCGGGCTGCGCACGGCCGCCAAGCCGGACAGCCAGGACGTCTGCTTCATACGAGATGCGGAGGGGCGCCAGGGATTCCTCTCCGGGCGGATGGAGCTGCACGCGGCGGATGTCGTGGACAGCGCCGGCCGGCCGGCCGGGTCGGTCGAGGCGGTCGAGTTGGTCACGGTCGGTCAGCGGCGTGGCATGGGGCACGGGACCGACGGCACGCGGCGTTACGTGACCCACGTCGACGTGTCGGCGCGCCGGGTCACCGTCGGCAGCGCCGCGGACGCCATGTGCTCCGCGGTCGTGCTCGCCGCACCCTCCATGACCTGGGTCGACCGTCCGCTCCCCGCCGGGGCACGGGCCGTGGCGCAGGTGAGCGCCCATGGGCGTCCGGCCGGCTGCACCGTCGAGAGGTCGGACACGGCGAATGGAGATCTGCTGGTGCGCTTCGACGCCCCCCAGCGGCCGGTGGCGCCGGGGCAGACGGTCGCCCTCTACGACGCCCGGGACCCCGATGCCGTGATCGGCGCGGGCATCGCGGCCTGACCGTGCCGGATCGGGGCGTCGTCCCACCCGACACGGCGGCGCGCGCCGAAGAGCTGCGCGCGCTCATCGCGCACAACAACGTGCTGTACCACACGCTCGATTCGCCGGAGATCCCCGACGCCGAATACGACCTCCTCGTCCGTGAGCTGCGCGAGATCGAGGAGGCGCACCCGTCGCTCGCCACACCCGACTCGCCCACCAACGCGGTCGGGGCCGCACCGTCGGGGCTCTTCCAGGAGGTTCGCCATCGTGTCCCCATGATGAGCCTCGACAACGCGTTCGACGAGGCCGAGCTGCGCGCCTGGTCCGAGCGACTGCGACGCCAGGACCCGTCCCTCGACCTCGAGTCGTTGGCGTTCTCCTGCGAGCCCAAGGTCGACGGCGTCGCCATGTCCCTCACCTACGAGCGCGGCCGCTTCGTGCAGGCGGCGACGCGCGGTGACGGCGTGACCGGCGAGGACGTCACGGCGAACGTGGCGACGGTGAAGGATGTGCCCAAGGAGCTGGCCAAGGCGGGAGGCCCCTACCCCGAGCTGCTCGAGGTGCGCGGCGAGATCTACATGCCGGTGGCCGAGTTCGAGGCGATGAACAAGCGTCAGGCCGACGCCGGGGATCGGCTCTTCGTGAACCCGCGCAACTCCGCCGCCGGCGCGCTGCGCCAGAAGGACCCGAAGGTGACGGCCACGCGCCCCCTGTTCTTCTGGGCGTACCAGGTCGGCGTCGTCGAGGACGGCGGCCGCGGCGGCGGGGGCGGGACATGGCCGGCGGCCACGCAGAGCGCCACGCTGGCCCAGCTGGCCAAGGCCGGGTTCCCGGTCAGCCCGCAGGCGGTGCGGGTCACGGGCATGGCCGAGGTCGTGGTCCGGTGCGAGGAGCTCGCCGAGGAACGGCACTCGCTGCCCTACGAGATCGACGGCGTGGTGACCAAGGTGGACGACCTGGCGCTCCACGACGTGCTGGGGGCCACGTCGAGGGCCCCGCGCTGGGCCATCGCCTTCAAGTTCCCTCCCGAGGAGCGCACGACCAGGCTGATCGCCATTCACGTCTCCATCGGGCGCACGGGGCGGGCCACCCCGTTCGCGCAGCTCGAGCCGGTCTTCGTCGGCGGCTCCACCGTCGGCGTGGCGACGCTGCACAACGAGGACCAGGTGGCGGCCAAGGACGTCCGGCCCGGCGACCTGGTCATCGTGCGCAAGGCGGGCGACGTGATCCCCGAAGTCGTCGGCCCCGTGCGCGAGGGACCGGGTGTGCCCAAGCGCCGCAAGCCGAAGTGGAAGTTCCCGACGGCGTGCCCCTCGTGCGGGCAGCCGCTGGTCCGCCTGCCCGGCGAGAGCGACACGTTCTGCACCAACATCGACTGCCCCGCCCAGCGCGTGCAGCGCATCGCCCATTACGCCTCCCGGGGCGCGATGGACATCGAGGGGCTGGGCGAGGAGCGCGTGGTCCAGCTGGTGGCGGCCGGTCTGGTCAACGACCCGGCCGACCTCTATCTCCTCACCGTCGAGCAGCTGGTGACGCTCGAGCGGTTCGGCGAGATCTCGGCGCGCAACCTCGTCGGCGCCGTGGGCAGCTCGAGGGGGCAGCCGTTGAGCCGGCTGCTGGTGGCGCTCGGGATCCGGCATCTCGGGCCGACCGGGGCCCGGGCGATCGCCCGCTCCTTCGGCACGCTCGATGCCATCCTCGCCGCCTCGGAGGCCGAGCTGGCGGCCGTCGACGGCGTGGGCGGTGTCATCGCCGCCAGCGTGGCGGAGTTCCTGGCCCAGCCCACCAACGAAGGGGTCGTCGGGAGGCTGAGGGAGGCCGGGGTGAACACGGAGGAGATCGCCGCCGCCGGTCCGGGGTCCGGCGGGGAGGGGGCGGCGGACACGGCCGCCCAGACCTTGTCCGGCAAGGCGGTGGTCGTCACCGGGGCGGTGCCCGGGTACACCCGCGAGGGGGCCGAGGAGGCGATCCTGGCCCGGGGCGGCACGTCGCCCGGCAGCGTGTCGAAGAAGACCTTCGCGCTGGTGGTGGGCGATGCGCCGGGCGCCAGCAAGCTCAAGAAGGCCGAGGAGCTCGGCACCCCCATCGTCGACGCCGCGGCCTTCGAGAGGCTGCTGGAGACGGGAGAAGTGGCGGGGTGACCTGGTGGGGAGGCGTCCACCGTCTTCGTGCCTGGGATCGGTAGCCTGAGGACGCCCCGATGCCCCTGATTTCTGATTCCATCGGCCGGGTCCTTGGGAAGCGGTACCGGCTGCTCTCCGCACTGGGCACCGGCGCCTCCGCTCACGTCTACTTGGCCGAGGACGTGTCCCTGCAGCGCCACGTCGCCGTGAAGGTCCTCCAGCCCGCCCTGGCCTCCGACCAGGCCTTCCTCAAGCGCTTCCGGGCCGAGGCCCGCTCGGTGGCCTCGTTGAACCACCCGCACGTGCTGCGGGTCTTCGACTGGGGCGAGGACGCGGACGGGCCGTATCTGGTGCTCGAGTATCTCGGCGGGGGCTCGCTGCGCGACCTGCTCGACCGGGGGTCGCTTCTCTCGCACTCGCAGGCTGCGGTCTTGGGGACCGAGGTGGCGCAGGGGCTGGCCTACGCGCACGTCCGCGGGCTGGTGCACCGTGATATCAAGCCGGCGAATCTCCTGTTCGACGAGGAGGGCCGGGTACGGGTGGCCGACTTCGGCGTGGCCCGGGCCCTGGCGGAGGCGGCGTGGACGGAGCCGGCCGGGGCCATGGTCGGGACGGCCCGCTACATCTCGCCCGAGGCGGCCGAGGGCAAGCCGGTCGACGGCCGGGCCGACGTGTACTCGCTCGCTCTCGTCCTCTATGAGGCCGTGACGGGGACCGTGCCCTTCGTGACGGACACGACGATGGGGACTCTGGCCGCCCGGATCGGGCAGCCGTTGCCGCACGACCCGGCGCTCGGGCCGCTCGATGACGTCCTGGCCCGGGCGGCCGCTCCCGATGTGGCGGCCCGCCTCGACGCGGCCGGCCTGGCGGCCCGCCTGGGGGCGTTGGCCGCTGCGTTGCCGACGCCGGAGCCTCTGCCGCTGGTGATACCTCACTTGGAGGCTGCCTCTCCGATCACGGGGTTCCGGGCCCCGGGGGTGCCCGAGCTGACCGATCCCGGTGGGGTGGCGACCGCCGCCGCGACCGCCTCCGCCGCGACCGCCGCCGCGACGACGTCGGCGACGGCGATCGCCCCCAGCCTCAAGGACGCTCCGGTCGGGACGAGGGCGGGCCCGGGGGAGATCTTCGATGCCGAGCCCTTCGGGGGTTCGGCGGCGGCCGGTGCAGGCGGCAAGGGCAAGGCCAAGGGCCCGAAGACAGCCCGGTCATGGGGCCGGAGTCGTACGTGGTGGATCGTGGCGGCGATCGCCGTCGTGGTCATCGTGGCCGGGGGGTTGGTGGCCGCCTTCGGGGCGAAGGTGTTCACGCCCTCGCACCCGACGCCCGCCCTGGTCAACCTGCCGCTCGCCCAGGCCCGGGCGGACGTGACCAAGCTCCATATGACCTTGGCGACGGGGGCCCCGGTGACGTCCATCACCGTGGCCGCCGGTTCGGTCGTGTCCCAGAAGCCGGTGTCGGGGACGAGCCTCAAGGAGGGGTCGACGGTCACAGTGGTGATCTCGAGCGGGAAGCCCGACGTGACCGTCCCCTCTTTGACCGGCATGACCTGCGCCCAGGCGACGACGGCGCTGCAGGCGGCGCATTTCACGGCGGTTTGTGCGCCGGGGACCTACAACAACACCATTCCCTCCGGCGTGCTCGTGCTGTGGTCGATCGGGTCCACGTCGAACCCATCCAAGGCACCGTACGGGAGCGCCATCACGCTGGTGCCGTCGCTCGGCCACCAGCCGGCCACCGTGCCGAGCATCCCGACCACGTACACCTTCGCCCAGGCGCAGGCGGCGCTGCAGGCGGTGGGGCTGACGGCGACCCAGGCCACCAATACCTCGACCACGGTGGCGACGGGCGACGTGATCTCGACGACCCCGGCGAGCGGGGCCCAGGCGCCCTATGGCTCGGCCGTCACGGTGACCGTGTCGACCGGTCCACCGACCACCCCCGTCCCCAACGTGATCGGCGACTCGGTCTCGCAGGCGACCAGCGCGTTGCAGCAGGACGGGCTCAGCGTGTCCGGCGTCTCGGGGAGCCCCAACAACAACGTGACCGGCACGCAGCCCTCAGTGGGGTCGACGGTCACGGTCGGCTCATCCATTCAGCTGTTCACCCACTGAGCGACGGAACGCAGTGGCACTCCCGTTCGACCCGACCTGTGACCTCTGCGAGGCGGCGCGCCTCTCGGAGTGGCACCACGAGGACGACGTGTGCTGGGTGGCGGACTGCGAGGTGTGCGGGGTGCCGATGGTGGTGTGGAAGCACCACGGACCTACTCCGCCCGACGGGGACGTCGACCACATGATGACGGAGCTGACCCGGGTCGCCGACGCGCGCTTCGGCGCCGGCGGCTGGTCGATCGACCGCGTGATGCGACAGATCCCCGACCACTTCCACGCGCACGGGCGCGACCCGAACTGGTGGTCCCGCCGATTCCGGTAGCCCCCAGCCGCAGGTTCGGAAAAATTCGCCAACGGTAGGGTGTCCCGGGTGGAAACGCCCCCGGTCGAGCACTCTGACGTGCTGCTCGACCCCAAATTCGACCCCGGCGGCGGGGCGATGGGCACGCTCGGCGCAGACGGTTCGGTCGAGACGAACTGGTTCTTCCTGCTGCATCGCAAGGTGTCGGCGCGGGCGGTGCGGAGCCCTCGATACCAGTGGTGGGCCCTGGTCGCGCTCCTTGCCGGCCTGCTCTCGCTCAACATCACCTTCACCGTCTTCGTGGTCGCCCTGCCGACCGTCAAGGCGGACTTCAACACGAACTTCTCGGTCTTGGCCTGGGCCTCGACCGGGCCGCTGCTGGCGTTCGGCGTCGCCGCCCCGTTCTTCGGCAAGGCCGGGGACCTCTTCGGCCATCGCCGGCTCTACCAGTTCGGCCTCTTGGGGGCCATGGTCAGCGCGATCCTCACCGCCACCGCGCCCGACGTGGGGATGCTGCTGTTCGCCCGCGCCCTCGACGGGGTGCAGGGTGCGGCCACGGGCACGGCCTCGATGGCGATCATCCTCGAGCTGTTCGCGCCAGCGGACCGGGTCAAGGCGCTGGGATGGTGGTCCCTGGTGGGTGCCGGGGGGCCGGTCCTCGGGGTGACGCTGGGCTCGCCGGTGATCCAGTTCTTCGGGTGGCGGACCCTGTTCTGGGGTCAGCTGGTGCTCCTCGTGATCGCGTCGGTCGTGGTCGCCCTGTTGCTGCCGTCGGGACTGCGGGCCCGGCGCGGCGTCGCGGCGGCGGGGGATGGAGATGGGGATGGGGATGGGGATGGGGATGGGGATGGGGATGGGGATGGCAGGACGCGTCGGCGGGAGCGATCCCGTGCATGGGAAGGCATGGACTGGGTGGGGAGCTGGAGCCTGGCCGGTTCCGTGACCGCTGCGATGCTCGTGCTGAGCATCGGTCCCATCGTCGGTTGGACCTCGGTCGGCGTGATCGGGGCAGGCGTGGCGGCGGTCGTGTTGGGTGTCGCGTTCGTGTGGCGTGAGGCCACTTTCGCCACCCCGCTGGTGCCGACCACGTATTGGCGCCGCCGCAATTTCATGTTCCCCATGGGGACCAAAGGCTTCACGAGCTTCGCCTATTTCGGTGGCTTCTTCTTATTCCCACTCCTGATGGAGCAGGTCTACGGGTACAGCGTCTCCCAGGTCGGTTTTCTCTCCGTGGCCAGACCGTTGCTGTTCGCCATCAGTGCACCGATCGCCGGTTACATGGCGGTACGCACGGGGGAGCGGACGGCAACGCTTGTCGGCACCGGCTCCCTGCTGATCTCCATGATCCTGTTTGCCACGCTCGGGGCGTCATCGGGGTTGTTCGTCATCCTCATCGCGCTCGGTCTCTCGGGTCTCGGCATGGGTGTCTCCATGCCAGCGACCTCGGCCACCATGTCCAACGAGCTGGAAGAGTCGGAGTACGGCGTCATGAGTGCCGCTCAGCTCATGGCGTCCCAGGTCGGTGAGGTGGCGGGGATCCAGGTGGTGCTGACGATTCAGGAGTCGATCGCGCGGCGCTCAGGCCTCGGCAACGTGCATCAGAGCACGGCGCTGCTGCACAGCTTCAGCGTGCCTTTCTGGGTCGGCGCCGGCATGGCCGCACTGGCGGTGGTGTGCGCGCTGTTCATGCGGCCAATGCCTCGTCACTCGCGGGCTCGACCGCTGGCGGCCGACGCCGCCTGAATGCGCGGGGAGCGGACTCAGGCGGTGATGTCGCGCAAGCGGGTGGCCAGCTCGGCAGCGCTGGAGTCGCTGGCCGCCGGCGCCGTCTGCAGCGCCATGAGCTTGGCCATGTCGCCTTCGACCCGCACCTTGCCCGCCATGAAGGCCTGCATCCCCGCCTGTGGATTTCCCTCGACCAGGATCGCCTTGGCGGTGTCGTAGTCGACGGTCACCTTGAGGTCCTGCACTTCGAGATGACCGACGTCGAGCACCAGCTCTCCGCTCGAGGTGTCCATGTGGGCGTGGATGTCGCTCTCCGAGAAGGGCACAGCCGTGACGACGAGGTTCATACGGACGACGTGGGCGATGGGGGGCGTCTTGCCCTCGTACTCCGCACGGATCTTGCGGGCCTCGCCCAGCCATTCGTCGCTGAGGAACGGGTACGACGGCATTGCGGTGCTCCTTCGTCTTCTTCGGTCTGGGTCGTGGTGCAGGACCTCGGTCACCGTGCCCCGCAGCCAAGTGGCCGCCGGAACCCTAGTCGTCCCACCGGTAGGCTGCCGCAGCGTGACTGCCCCCATCATTCCAGGCGCCGAGCCCTATTCCGCCACCGGCGACAGCCGTGGCGCGCTGGTGCTCCACGGCTTCACCGGCAATCCGCAGTCGATGCGCGGCCTGGCCCTGGCACTGGCCGACGCGGGTCTCACCGTCGAGCTGCCGCTGCTGCCCGGCCACGGGACCGAGGTCTCCGACATGCTGCCGACCCGGTGGCAGGACTGGTCGGATGCGGCCGAAGCGGCCTACGCGGAGCTCGCCGCCCGCAGCGACTCCGTGGTGGTCGTCGGCCTGTCGATGGGTGGTCTGCTCAGCGTGTGGCTCGCCGAGCGTCACCCCGAGATTGCGGCCATCGCAGTCGTCAACCCGATCCTCACGTCTCCTGGTGCCGACACGCTCGCACTGATTGAGTCGATGATCGAGAACGGCGAGGAGATCGCGCCGGGGATCGGGTCCGACATCGCATTGGAAGGTGCAGTGGAGTCCGCGTACGCCGGCAGCCCGTTGCGCGCCGCCCTCTCCCTGTTCGCCGCGGCAGCCGAGGTCGGGGCCGAACTCGAGTCGGTCACCTGCCCCGTCCTCGTCTTCACCAGCCTGCAGGACCACGTGGTCGATCCCGTGTCGAGTGAGCTGCTCGCGGCCCGTGCCAAGGGTCCCGTGGAGCAGGTCAAGCTCGAGCGCAGCTTCCACGTGGCCACGTTGGACTACGACAAGGACGAGATCGAGGCACGCACGGTGGAGTTCGTCAGCGGCGTGCTGTCGCCGTCGCCACGGTCGTGAGCCCCGACGACGAATCGGCGCCGGGTCGTGTCACGCTGAGCCCGGACGATGTCAGGCATGTCGCGCGCCTGGCCCGTCTCGACCTGAGCGACGACGAGGTCGAGCTGTTCACCGCACAGCTGCGCACCGTGCTGGATCACGCTGCCGACGTCGCGGCGTTGGACCTGGCGCATCTGGAGCCGTCGTCCCACCCGATCGCACTCCACAACGTGCTGCGACCCGACGAGCCCCGCCCGAGCCTCGACCGCGACGAGGTGCTCGCCGTCGCCCCCGACGTGGAGGACCACCAGTTTCGTGTGCCCCGCATCGGGGGTGAGGCGCCATGACCACGGCGCTGACCCTGGCGGCCCAGGTCCGGTCCGGCCAGCGTTCGGCCCGCGAGGTGGTCGAGGAAGCGCTGACTGCGGTGGCGGCGGGCGACACCGAGCTCAACGCGTTCCTCACCGTCCTCGGTGACGAGGCACGGGCCCAGGCCGACGCGGTCGACGCCGCCGTGGCGGCCGGGCGCGACCCGGGACCGCTCGCAGGTGTGCCGGTGGCGCTGAAGGACAACTTGTGCCTGCGCGGCTCCCCGACGACCTGCGGCTCGAAGATCCTCGAAGGCTGGCGCCCCCCTTATGACGCAACGGTGGTGGGGTCGCTCCGGAGGGCCGGCGCCATCGCGATCGGCAAGACCAACATGGACGAGTTCGCCATGGGGAGCTCCACGGAGAACTCCGCATACGGCCCGACACGCAACCCGCGGCACACGGGCAAGGTCCCCGGTGGCAGCAGTGGCGGCTCGGCCGCCGCGGTGGCGGCCGGCTTCGCACCTCTCGGGCTCGGATCCGACACGGGCGGATCCATCCGCCAGCCCGCAGCGCTCTGCGGCGTCGTCGGCATGAAGCCCACCTACGGTCGGGTCTCCCGCTACGGGTTGGTGGCCTTTGCCAGCTCGCTCGACCAGATCGGTCCGTTCGCCACCACGGTGGAGGATGCCGCACTCCTCTTCGACGTGCTGGCCGGGTACGACCCGCTCGACAGCACCTCGCTCCCGTCGATCCCCGAGCCCACCCTTGCCTCGGTGCACGGCGGGGCGGACGGCATCCGGGTCGGTCTGTGCCGTGACCTCGTCGACGGATGCGCCCCCGATGTCGTCGCCCGGGTGCAGCAGGCGGCCGAGGCGCTTGCGGGGGCGGGTGCGACGGTGGAGGAGATCTCGGTACCCGAGTTCGCCTACGGGCTGTCGGCGTACTACCTCATCGCTCCGGCCGAAGCCTCCTCTAACCTCGCCCGCTACGACGGGGTCCGCTACGGCCTGCGAGTCGACGGAGAGGACGTGGCCGCGATGAACACGGCCACCCGCACGGCCGGGTTCGGCGCCGAAGTCAAGCGCCGGGTGATGCTCGGGACCTACGCGCTGTCCGCCGGCTATTACGACGCCTACTACGCGCAGGCCCAGCGAGTGCGCACGCTCGTGATGCAGGCGTTCGACCGCGCATACGAATCGGTGGATGTTCTGCTCGGGGCGACGGCACCGACGACGGCCTTCGACCTGGGCGCCAAGGTCGACGACCCGATGGCCATGTACATGAACGACGTGTGCACGATCCCGTCCAACCTGTCGGGGCACCCGGCGATCTCCGTGCCGTTCGGTACGGGCGACGACGGTCTCCCGGTCGGGGTGCAGGTCATGGCGCCGGCGCTGGGAGAGGCGACGCTGCTCCGTTTGGCCCGGGTCGTCGAGGCCCACGCACCGCAGGGGGCCGGCTCATGAGCGCGGACTGGGAGATGGTGATCGGGCTCGAGGTGCACTGCGAGCTGGCGACGGCGACCAAGCTGTTCTGTGGCTGCCGCAACTCGTTCGGTGACGAGCCGAACGTGAACGTCTGCCCCGTCTGCCTCGGGCTTCCCGGCTCGCTTCCCGTGCTCAACGAACAGGCGGTCGAGCTCGCGATGCGCATCGGGGATGCACTGCATTGCGAAATCCGCCCCTCCGAGTTCGCCCGGAAGAACTACTTCTACCCGGACCAGGCGAAGGACTATCAGATCAGCCAATACGACTTGCCGCTGAACACCGGAGGTTGGCTCGAGCTCCCCGACGAGTTCCGTGTCGGAGTGACGCGCGCCCACATGGAGGAGGACACCGGGAAGCTGACCCACGTCGGGGCGAGCGGACGCATCAACGCCGCGCTCCACGCGCTGGTCGACTACAACCGCTCGGGCGTACCGTTGGTGGAGATCGTCAGCGAGCCGGACATTCGCACGGTGGCCCACGCCCGTTCGTATGCATCGGAGCTGCGCGGCATCCTCAAGGCGACCGGGGCGTCCGACGGTCGTATGGAGGAGGGTTCCATGCGGGTGGACGCCAATGTCTCGGTCCGCCCGGCCGGGACGACCGCATTCGGCACCCGCTGCGAGATAAAGAACCTCAATTCGTTGCGCTCGCTGGGCCGGGCGATCGAGTACGAGGCGGCGCGTCAGATCGCCGTCCTCGAGTCCGGTGGCTCCGTGGACCAGGAGACGCGGCACTGGGACGAGTCCGCCGGCCGTACGGAGTCGATGCGCTCGAAGGAGGAGGCCAACGACTACCGCTATTTCCCCGAGCCCGACCTGGTACCACTTGCTCCGGATGCAGCGTGGCAGGAGCGGGTCCGGGCCGGCATGGGGCCGATGCCCTCGGACCGCCGTGCGCAGCTGGCGGCCGCGTTGGGCGGGTCGCCCACCGACGCCGAGCTGGACCAGATCAGGGCCGTCGTCGACCTGGGCCTGGACGGATTGGTGACAGCGGCGGCCGAGGCGGGCTCGCCCGCGTCGCTCGCGCTGGCCCGTGCCGCCAACGAGGTCGCGGCACAGAGCGAGGCCGGGCTCAGTCTCAACGCCACGAAGTTCGTGGCCCTGTTGGCGATGGAGTCAGGCGGCCAGTTGTCGGCCACGCAGGCGAAGGCCGTGCTGGCGGCGCTGCTCGAGCGCGGCGGCGGAGATCCTGCAGCCGTGGCCAAGGAGATGGGGTTCGAGGCCCTCGGCGCGGACACGCTCTCGGCCGTGGTCGACGAGGTGATCGCTTCCCACCCCGACGAATGGGAGCGCTTCGTGGGGGGCGAGGACAAGCTGATGGGGATGTTCACCGGCGAGGTCATGAAGGCGACGTCGGGCAAGGCCAACGGCAAGGAGGTCGCGGCCGAGCTGCGACGGCGGCGCGGCTAGGGCGTCGAGCCGGATCGCCGCCCGGCCGTGACGGCGGTCCAGATCGGGGAAGGGCGCGACGTCATGACCCGACCCGAAGGGCCGAGGAAGGTCAGCTCCTCATTGGCGTTGCCGGACATGCGCCACCCCCGGCTGTGCACCAGGCGATGGTGGTGGAGGCACAGGAGCGCGAGGTTGGGGAGGTCCGTGCGCCCGTCCGGTTTCCACGGGACGACATGATGCGTGTTGGTGAACGTCACGTTCGTGCACCCGGGGAACCGGCAGTGGCGATCCCGGCGCATGACCTCCCGGCGCTGGGCGTCGGTGGGATCTCGCCGGGCCCGGCCCTCGTACATGGTGTGGCCGACGTCGTCGTCGACGCCGATGGCGATGGTGGCGTCGCAGGCGATCCGACGGACGGTCTCGTTGCTGATCAGCCCGTCCCGCTCGAGCTCGCCGGCCAGTTCGGTGGCGTCACCCGACTCGTCGATCAGTGCCTCCAGGGGCACATGGGCCACCACGACATACGGGCTGGAGGTCGACGGGCCGCCGGGAGCGCCACGCTGCGACGAGCGGATCACCTCCATGAACGCGTCACACAGCCGTTGGTCCCACGGCGTCTCGCCGTCGGAGGGAACCTTGCGCGCACGCGCCTCGAGGCAGGCCCGAGTCTCGGTGTAGGCCTCCGCCGGCAGCTGCACGGTCGCGGTGCGGAAGCGGTCGTTGAAGCGCAGGAACCGACGCTGGTGGTCGGACTCGGTGGGGACCTGCCTGGAGCGGGCCATCTCCGTCAGCTGGCGGACGGAGCTCTCCCGGGCCCGATCCCGGAGCTCCCGATCCGTCTCCGGCGTGGCCAGCTCGGCGGCCGCCCGGACCTTGTCGAAGGAGATCTCGCCCGCGCACAAGCCGGAGACGAGGTGAGGGATGTCCCATGCCTTCTCGGCCAGATGCGTATAGGCGCGTGCCGTGGGCGTCGAGAGGCCGAAGCGCTCCATGACCCACGGCTCCGAGGACGTCGCTCCTTCGTCCCGGTAGGCCTGACGCCGGTCGACCTCGCCGAGCAGCACCACGATGGCCCCCTCCACGATCGCCTTCTGGCGGAAGAGCTCGTCGAGGCGGGTCCTGATCTGCTCGTTCGACATCGCTGCCGCGCCGGCGGTGAGGTCGCCACCAGTGCCGGCATTGGCAACTTCGTCAGCACCACCGGTAAGGATCATCGGAGCAGAACGGTCCCGTCTCCCGCCGATGTTCGTCGGATATTCCGACGGGGCGGCCTATCCGACGGGCCCGGAGATGTAGCGGTCGAGCGTCGGCCCGGCCCAACGGCCGATCTCCTCGGGCGTCGCCGTGGAGACCGGCGGCACCCGCATGATGTACCGGGTGAAGGCCAGCCCCATCAGCTGCGAGGAGACGAGCGCGTGGCGCGTCGGGCTGTCGCTCTCGCCCTCCTCGACCGGCGTGTTGCCCCACACGCGCTCGGCGACGAACTCGCGCATCGCGTCGGCGACGCTCGTGGAGGCCGCCATGCCCGCCACGCACGCGGCGAAGGAGGAGCCGGTGCCCTCGGCGTGGTCCCACATCGTCAGGAAGCCCTCGACGATCCGTGCTCCCATGGAGGCCGGCGAGCTGCCGGCCGTGTGCGCGGCCACGGAGCGGGGGTCGAAGGGCAGCGCCATCGCGGCGACGAAGAGGTCCGCCTTGCCGTCGAAGTAGTGGTGCACGAGTGCCGGGTCCACGCCGGCCTCCCGCGCCACGGCCCGTAGGCTGGCCCCGTCGTAGCCTTTTGCGGCGAAGACGCGCTTGGCCGCATCGACGATCTCCCCGCGCGTGTCGGCGTGGCCGGGCCGCCGCCCGCCGGGGGTCATACGACCTCCATGGACGACGGCGGGACCGGCCGGATGGATTGCCGGGTCATGGGGTATTCACCAGCGAGGAATTCTGTGGTAAAACTCATCACTGATGAATCATAGGGGGGAGGGGCTGTCATGAGCGTGATCGACACCGACACCGTCGCGGATCGACCCCCCGTCACGGCACTGGGCCGCCTGGCCGGCCACTGCTACGACCGGCGGCGGCTCGTGCTCGTGGCCTGGATACTGGTCGTCATCGGCGTCACCGTGTTGGCCCAGGTGATCGGCACGAACTTCGAGAACAAGTTCTCCGCCGGCAACACCCCCTCCCAGCAGGCGGCCGACATCCTGCAGGCCAAGTTCCCCTCCAAGGCCGGGGACACGGCGCAGGTCGTGTTCCACACCTCGACGCCGATCGCCGAGAACCAGGGCGCCATCGACCACGTCGTCGACTCGCTGCGCCCACTCGCGCACGTGCAGAGCGTGACGGGACCGTTCTCTCCCGAGGGAGCCCACCAGATCTCCACCCACGCCAACATCGCCTACGCCGTCGTGCAGTTCGACGCGGCGACGGCCGACCTGCCGTCGAGCGCCATCCACGACGTGATCAACACGGCACAGTCGGCCCAACGGCCCGGCTTCCAGGTCGAGCTCGGTGGCGCACCCATCTCGTCGGTGGCTGCGGCGGCGCCGGGGGCGAGCGAGGGCATCGGCATCCTGGCCGCCATCATCATCATGCTGCTGGCCTTCGGCTCGGTGGTGGCGATGGGCCTCCCCATCATCACCGCGCTCTTCGGCCTCGGCGTCGGCGTGGCGCTGTTGGAGCTGTTCACGCGCGTCCTCGTCGTCCCGACCTTCTCCCCCGAGATGGCCGCCATGATCGGCATCGGCGTGGGTATCGACTACGCGCTCTTCATCGTCACCCGGTACCGGCAGGGCATCTTCGAGGGCCGGGATCCCCGTGACGCCGTGGTCACTTCCCTGATGACCTCGGGTCGCTCGGTGCTCTTCGCCGGGAGCACCGTCGTAATCTCGCTGTTCGGGCTTTTCCTGATCGGCCAGGCCTACATCATCGGGCTGGCCGTGGCCTGCATCGCGGCCGTGCTCATGGTCCTCATCGCCGCCCTGACCCTGCTGCCCGCGTTGCTCGGGTTCTCCGGCAACGCCATCGACAAGCTGCACCTGCCCGGTCTGCTCCAGAGCGGCGGGCCGCCACCGCCCGACGGCTTCTGGCACCGCTGGAGCCGCCTGGTCCAGCGCCGGCCCTGGGTCACCGGGACGCTCGCCGTGCTGGTGCTGCTGGCGCTGGCCGTACCGCTGTTCAGCATGCGGCTGGCCTTCACCGACGCCAGCAACGATCCGCCGTCGCTGACGACACGGCAGGCTTTCGACCTCTTGGCGGAGGGTTTCGGCCCCGGGTCCAACGGTCCGCTGGTCGTCGCGGTCGACATGAGCGGTCCGGCCGACCGCGGCACGGTCGACTCGCTCGACCGGGCGCTGGCCACGGGTGTGCCCGGCGTCGCGTACACCACGCCCGCCGAGTTCAATGCCGACGACACCGGCGCCGTCATCACGGTGATCCCGACCAGTGCGCCCCAGGCGGCCGAGACCGAGACGCTGGTGCACACGCTGCGCTCCGACGTCATACCACCCGTCGTCAAGGGGACCGACGTGAACGCGCAGGTGGGCGGCGAGACTGCCGCCTCCGTCGACGCTGCCACCTTCCTCGGCAGCCGTCTCTACCTGGTCATCGGGGCGGTGCTCGTCCTGTCCTTCCTCCTGTTGATGATGGTCTTCCGCTCCGTGGTCATCCCGCTCAAGGCCGTCATCATGAACCTGCTCAGCGTCGGTGCGGCCTACGGCGTGATCGTCGCCGTTTTCCAGTGGGGCTGGCTCGGGAGCGTCATCGGCATCGGTGAGACCGGACCGATCGACCCGTGGATCCCGGTCACCTTGTTCACCATCTTGTTCGGACTCTCCATGGACTACGAGGTGTTCCTGCTCTCGCGCATCCGTGAGGAGTGGCTGCGCACCGGCGACAACTCGGCCTCCGTGGCCGACGGCCTGGCCGTCACCGGTCGGATCATCACGGCTGCCGCGGCGATCATGTTCTGCGTCTTCGCGTCGTTCGTGATCAAGGACCCGCTGCACATCCTGAAGGTCTTCGGGCTCGGCCTGGCGGCGGCGGTGGCCGTCGACGTCACGCTGGTGCGCATGATGCTGGTCCCGTCGCTCATGGAGATCCTGGGACCGAGGAACTGGTGGATGCCGGCCTTCCTGGAGCGCTCGATCCCCACCGTCGGGGTGGAAGTCATGCCGACACCGGTCCCGGCCCCGGCACCGGTCCCGGTCCCGGCTCCAGCCTGATCGGGGCGATCCTCCCCGCTAGTTTGGATCCGTGACCAACGAATCGGAGACGTTCGTGTCCATCAACCCCGGGCGCGACGTGCAGCGGGTCGGCACGGCAGCGTTCCTGGGAGAGGACGTCGGCAAGATCCACGATCCCGTGTGGGCGGTCATCGGCAATCTCGGGGACAGCCAGTGCTACCTGGGCGTCCCGCAGAAGGTGCAGGCCGTCCAGGCCGCCCTCCACCGTCGCATCGCCGAGGACGACCTGGCCGTCCGCCTCATCCCGCCCGCGTTCACCCTGGGTGTCTCGGACGGCCAGCTCAACGGCACGCCGCAGATGCGGTTCTCCCTGGTCGGCCGCGAGCTCGTCCACGACGTCGCCGACGTCCACCTGGCGGCGAACGGCGTGGCGGGCCTGGTCGCCGTCGTCGCCTGCGACAAGCCCCCGGTCGGGACCGTCGCCGCCGTGCTCGAGAACGACACGCCGGCGGTGATCCTGTCCGACGGTCCCATCCGGCCCGGCATCGACCCGGAGACGGGCGCCCGGATCGACCTCGTGTCGGCCTTCCAGGTGGCGGACCAGGAGGCCGAGGTCCGCGCCCGGTACGCGCTGCACGCCTGCCCCGGCCAGGGCAGCTGCGGGGGGATGTTCACCTACAACACCATGCAGACCTTCATCGCGGTGCTCGGGCTCGAGCCGCTGCACATGGTGTCCCCGCCGTCGGACGACCCCCGTCGGCTGAGCGAGTTCCCCGACCAGGTGGTCGACTGCCTGCTGGCCATGACGAAGCAGGGCATCCGGCCGCGCGACATCGTGACGCCGCCGGCGCTGCGCAACGCCCTGACCGTGGCCATCGCCATGGGTGGCTCCACCAACGTGCTGCTGCACAGCGTCGAGATCGCCCGTGCCGCGGGACTCGACCTGTGGGCCGACGTGCTGAGCCAGGACGACTTCAACGACCTGGCCCGGCGGTTGCCGGTGCTGGTCAACATGCGGCCGTTCGGCGACTACTCCATGGTGGACGTGGACGAGAAGGGTGGGCTGCAGGTCATCGCCAACGAGCTCTTCGAGGCCGGCTTCCTCGATGGTGACGCCATCACCTGCACGGGCGAGACCCTGGCCGAGCAGCTCGCCCGGCTGGCCCCGCCCGCACCCGACCAGGACGTCATCTACGGGGTCGACAAGCCCCTCAAGGACACGGGCGGCCTCCGTCTCTTGCGCGGCAACCTCGCGCCCGACGGTGGCGCGATCCTCAAGGTCGCCGGCGTCGAGGGCGGGGTCAAGGACGGCGTCTTCACGGGGCGCGCCCGCGTGTTCAACGGCGAGCGCGACCTCATAGAGGCGCTGGACCGCCACCCCGACAGCTTCGAGGACAACGACATGGTCGTCATCCGCTACGAGGGGCCACGGGGCGCCCCGGGCATGCCCGAGCTCCTCGACCCCACCTCGCGCATCACGGCCCTCTGCCGCCAGCGGCACATCACGATCGCGCTCATGACCGACGCCCGCTTCTCGGGGGGATCGGTCGGCCTGGTCATCGGCCACGTGGCACCGGAGGCTCTCCTCGGCGGCCCGATCGCGCTCGTCGAGGACGGCGACACCATCGTGGTCGACCTCACCACCGACCGTCTCGACTGCGTGCAATTCGACGACCCCGAGGTCCGCGACGCACGGGCCGCCGCCTGGCGGGCGGCCGTCGAGGGCAACGGCGGCGTCCACCCGGACGTGACGCCGGTGACGGACCGGGTCCTCGCTCGCATGCGGGCCACGG
>Ga0224557_1000358_pt1 | contig 51450 bp, 42 predicted proteins | sample 714S31014metaG_FD_180677 | JGI IMG/M metagenome (GOLD analysis project Ga0224557, IMG submission 180677) | Peat soil microbial communities from Stordalen Mire, Sweden - 717 S3 10-14 | ecosystem: Environmental > Terrestrial > Soil > Wetlands > Peat | place: Sweden: Norrbotten County, Stordalen...
CGCGGTCCTCATCGTCACCGACCACTCCAGCTACGACTACGCCCAAATCGTCCGCGAGGCGCAGCTCGTGATCGATACCCGCAACGCCACCCGCGGCATCGACTCGCCCAAGATCGTGCGCTGCTGATTGCGCACGGCGCGAATCCCCTCCGCGCGGAATGCGGGTGCAGCCGCTCACGCATGCGACGAAGATGAAAGTGGCTGCGTCAGAGCTTCAATCGCCAGATACATTTGCCACGCCGTCGCCCAATGGATCTCGATTCCTCTGCGCTCCGCCTCCTCGGCCAACAGGCGATACAGGTCCGCAAGGCCGCAGTCGAGCAGCACATCGATGTTCCAGTCGTCGGCCCCATGCGTGTAGAGCTTCAAGAACATGTCGCTGCCGATCATCGGCGCCAGATCGAACCAGCGGCGCACGCGCTCGGGGCTAGGCAGGTCGTAGCTGGCAATCTCGCCTGTTTCCAGCCGCGGCATCAACCGCTTGCCAAACCGGATCCCGAGCGGTCCGGTGATCATCAGCAGGTCGCCCTGCCGTCCGCCACCCACGGTAGCTTCGATCCCGCGGTCGAAGGAGCGCGGGCTTCCGTCGGCGTTGCTTGTGCACCAGTACACTTGGTTCACCACGCGCCCTTGCGTGGCAGACGGCAACGACGGCATGGTGAAATCTGCATAGCAGCCCAGGTCGCGCAGCATGGCGATTTCGCCGTTCAGGCCGCAGTGCTTGCCGTCGGGGCGCGAGTTATCGAGCGCCCAGTTGCCGTGGATGAATCCGAAGGCTGTGCGCCCGTTGCGCTGGCGCAGAAGGCCATGATCGCCGGCCAGGCGCCGGCAGAACTCAGTCACCTTTTGGATAAAAGTCTCGCGCCGCTCGTTGTCGTGATGCAAATGCACTTCCACGTCGGCGACGCCGAGACGCGCGATCCCTGTAACGCCCTCCAGCAGGTCGCTGCGGTACTCCTCCTGCGGATAGAAAAAACTGTATTGCGGACGCCGTCCCGCCGCATCTCTGGGAGCGTCCTCGGCAATGCGCGGCCATTTGTCGCGCCACTCGGCCACCTTCTTGAGCGCCCGATCGAGCGACGGTCTCCGTCCCAGCGGCTCGTAGTGATCGGCTAGCGTGACCCAGATGCGCTTCGGCTTTACCGGGCTGACCGCTTTGCGCAAACGGTCCTTCAGATATGGCGCAAGCCAGAGCTCGGCATGCCGAGGGAGATTCATGGAACCATTCTATCGGAGGGTCTAGACGTTGCGGCCGAGTCCCCTGGAGGCGCCGGGCAGACCCTATGTGCGTTAGTTACGCCCCAATGTCCTTGAGTAATGACTGAAGCCGGTGCAATCTCGCGTCGAACACCGATTCCTCGCTGAGGTTGGCGGGCCGCTGCGCGGCCTCCCGAAGAGCTTGCACTGCACGCTTCAAGTACCATTGGTCCATTTTTTTCCGTGCGCCATGGAAAGGTTTGAGATCGAGAATGCGCTGCGGAATGCGAACTGCCAGCACTCGCATCAAGCGGCTCCATCCAGGCCAAACCCTCCAGGCACGCAGGCGCTGGTCGATCTCAAACTTGCGGGTAACGCGATCGATATTGCGATTTGCGCTATAGTGGCTGATTCCGCGAAAGCGGTAGGAAAAATTGCCTATCGCCTCGAGCGCGCTCGAAGCGCCCAGATAGACGGGCTCGTAGGGCAGGCCAAGGCTTCGCGTCCAATCCAGCCACTTGAAGGTGTTGCTTTGTGGAGAAAGCGCCACGGGAATCCACGGCACGCGGAGAGCGTCGGCAACAATGGCGGCGTGCATGGCGTCGGCGATCACAAGCTTGGCGCGCCGGATGCGCTGCACCATCTTCTCGCTATCCTCGAAGGGGTCAAGGAAGGTGACACCGGCCAATGCGCATACTCTCTCCCAGTTTCCATCGGCAAGAGTGCTGCAATGGGGCATAAATACAACCCCCGCCCGCTCCGATTCGGGTAGCGGCTTGCATTCGGGGAGCAGGCGCAGGAGAGCCGCTGCGTCTGTTACTGCCTTGTCGGCTGGCAGCCCCAGGACTTTGGCGGTAAGCGGCCCTCGAACCGCGAGGATCTTCCAGGAAGGGCCGCCAACATCGTCGGGCAGAATGTCGTATCCGACGCCGCTCCCAAGCACGATGTAACGTCTATTCGGAGGCAGAAGCCCCTTGGAAATGACCGTCCCGACACCAGCAAAGTAGACCTCATCGTCGGCCTCTACAGTACTGCCGAGAAGTCGGCTCCAAAGCCAGCGGTTTAGATCGTCTCCGAAATTGGTCTTGCCGTCGTCTGTATAGAGCGCGATCTGCAAGATTTCACCCCCGTGAAGGTCGAACGTGTTTCAGGCCGCCTCTTCAGGAGCCGCGGGCTTTCCGCGCAACTCATCCCGGCTGAAATGCCCGGCTTCGTCGCCGCGTCAGCATCACGCCCGCTGCCGAACGGTGAGATACGTGGTGAACGAGAGAGAGATTTGCCAGGCCTCTTCGGGACGAATGGATTGCAGTCATTCATGCACTCGGCGGAGACGTACTCGCTCGCGCACGTCGTCTGCTTCGAGAATACGCAGAGCCGCCGCAGCTTCGATGAAAGTAAGGAGAAAAGCAGGTTAAGGCGCGATGAAGAGCCTTCGAGAACGTCTACTGGAGAACTTTGCGGTTCCAGTTAACGGAGGCGCTTGAAAGGGAGACCATCTCTGAGCAGGCGGACCATTCGCCGCCAATGCTGCTCAAAATACATATTGACCAAGTCCTCCGCGGACTAATCCGTTCTGATCGATATCATCCCGAATTGTTGCGACAGCAACTAACACTGTTTCACTATGAATGACCACATCCGCGGCAATGCCATTCGAGGCGATTACCTGCATCGCGCTATGGGTGAGCCACAAACACTGCCCGGCGAACGCTGCTCTTATATGAATCGGTTTCGCCCGCCTTGATCACCTCAGAGAATCCGCATGATCGAATAAACTCGGCGATCCAATCATGGGGATTGGCTCCCATGTCAGGTAAGAGCGGGGCCCATTCCATCGCAACCTCGTTTGACTGCCCCATGTCAAAGATCAAGGACTTGGCTGTCCTTTCTCTGATCCTTCTAAGGAAGTCTCTCGCGTAGTCAACGCCGTGTTCATACATAACATGGTGCAAAACCGAAAGAAAGATTACCGTGTCGAAGGTTGGCAGCTTACCAAGAAACTCCGGTGTGATGTGTGCATACATGAAGCCTGCCGGCTCATTCCTGTTCAATAGGTTCACATTCTGAGCAACGGTCATCCTGCGGACGTCCGCATCAACTCCGAGTACAAAACACCCGAATTCTCGCGCCACACGCTGAACGTAATAGCCTTCGGCGCAGCCCAGATCAAGCACGGTTCCTGGGGTTTTGGAAACGACGTCGCTGATTACGGCCCATCGATCCGAGCAGCCACGCTCTCCGCTCGAAACGAGTTTGCCATCAATCGATATGGGATGGTATGGCTCGTACTGTCTGATCAGCCTGCGAATCACCAACTTATGCAGGGAACGAAGAAAGCCGCCTAAATCGTCATCAATTTGCAACTTCATATATGCTCCCTGTGGTGGAGATCCCCGCCATGAGGACTGAATTGCCCCTTCGCCTGATCCGGATAAGTGAGAGGCCTCGGGTTTGTTGACGGGCGCGGGCAAGCATTAATAGCGCAGCCAGAAAGGAGCCGTGCTCGACGGTTCCCGCCTTTTGATTCGCCCCGATCGGGGAGCCGTTTGAAATGTGGGCAACCATATACGTGTACTATTCTCTGAGCGTCGGCTAACATTCCGACTTAGCCAAGCTACAGGCTTGCCTGACCAATCCCATGACGATCAATGCCGGCTCAGCCATCTCTCAATGACTGGTATCGTGTGCGCGATCATATTCTGTGTCCACGCGGCCCGTGGCACTCTTCCGCTGAAAACGTTCTGTCCGAGATAATCGAACCACAGCAAGAGCGTGAGGAATTTCATATCTTCATCTTCCACTCCGTACCTGGACTGAATTGCTCTCAACCGCGAACTCAACTCACTCTCTTCAACCGAATCGCTCCAGACCTGCCGAAGAAACTCACCTATAGGGGCATTGCGGAACTCGGAGTAAGACATGAGCAAGAGGTGTATTGAGTCAACGAGGCGCAGGCCGTCCGTGCGTGCCCATTCCCAATCAAGAACCGCTGAAATCCGCTCTCCTTCGAATAGAACGTTGCCGAGCCACAGATCCCCATGCGTGACCTCGCCGGAGAACTTGCGGCCGGCGTGCCATCGCAAAAGCTTTTCTCCGGTCTCGCGCAGGAACGGGGAATATGCCTGCAGGGACTTCGAGATTCGATCCAACTCCTCTCCAAGGTTGGCCCTTGCAGGTTCCTGCGTCGGACCTCCAGAGCTGCACCATACCTCCAAAATCGCATCCATGCGATCCCAACAGAACTTCGCAACCACCCCCACCTTCTTCTCTTCAACCGCCACTACGCCTCCGTGTTCGGGCGTGAGCAGCGCCAGGGAACGCGGAACCAGCGCACGCAGGCTCAGGTCGGAGGCGCCGATTTCAAGCCCTCGCGCCTTGCGGCGAATCTCCGCGATGGCCCGATCGCATCTGCCGAATTGGAAGACCGCAGGGGCGCCCTTCCAGTTCGCAAAGGCCAAGACACTGCAGTGGCTCGACAACTGAAGGAGCGGCCTGGGGTCCACATCGCAGCCGCATGTTGCCACGATGTTGGCAATTGGCGTGTCGCCTGTGACGCTCAATACAGGTTGTCTATGCGCAATCCAGAGCAGCGATCGTCCCAGAATTTGCTCTGAAGAATACTCGATTCCACCGTTTTGATACTTGACCCCTTGCCCTGAAATTGCAGTGACATCGCCGCGTGCCTTCCAAAGCACATTGCCGAAACTCTTGCCTAGCCGAAGCAGACCGTCCAGGTAGGATCGCGGCCTCAACGGTTCTATCCACCTGGGGATAGGAATCTCCTCTCCCGCAAGCAAGTAGCAGGCACTTGATAACCCGCAACTGGAATGGTCGACAGCCTGATCTTCCATTTCTCCGATCAATATCCGCTCCATCTTCGATTTGGCCGATGCGCCTCATGGCAACTTGCCGGAAGCCACGCGTTTTGCGCTGCCGCCTTTGCATCTGTGGAACAAAACCCGGAAGCGGCGCTCTCGTCAACCCTCTCGCGGGATTCTTCGTATCATCGCTGCGCCTTTTGCAATGTCAAAAAGCGAAAGCCCGTGCAGCATTTCGCGCAGTATTTTGAGGCCTGTGGAGACTTTCAACGAGCGACTGCGCACTTGCGAGTATATTTTGAGCAGCGCATCCGCGGCGCAACTGGCGCGGAGGAGTCCTTCAGGATCGTTCATCCAGCGCGGGCGGGGCGCTGGAGGGCCTGTCGCCCGACGCTTCTCAATCAGCACATCGTAAACGCCTTCGAGTGGAGCTAAAGTCTTTCCCCATGAGTGCGCAATGGCGGTGGATCGTCCTTCGCGAACGATCGAGGCTCGATGCTGGGGAGACTGGTTGAGCGCGACAATGGCCGCAAGCAAGCCCTCTCTGTCGTCCACATCGGCGCTGTAACCATTCACGCCATCGACGATCCATTGCGGAACAGCCCCCACGCGCGTCGACACAACCGCGGTCTCGCACGCCATGGCCTCGAGAATGGTGCAGGGCCCACCTTCAACCCGCGACGTGAGCAAATAGACATCGAAGGCGGAATACAAAGCAGGAAGATCTGTCTTGCGAAGAAACCCTGTGGCGCTGACAGAAACTCCCAGGGCTTGCAAATCCCGAACCTCTTTTTCCCACCCAGGTCCGCCCATCACGAGATGAAAATTGGGAATGACGGCCGCGGCTCTGCGCGCCACTTCAAGAAGCACGTCTGTGCCTTTTCTTCCGTAGTCGAAATCGCTCCCCTTATTCCCAACAAAGCCGGCCACAAAGCGGCCAGAGGGAATTCCGAAGCGCGCCGGCCTCACCTTTTGGCGATAAAAGAACTCCGCATCCACGCCGTGGGGAACCACAGTGATCGGAATGCGGGCTGCGTTGCGGCCATCGCAAAACTCTTTCCAGGCCGCTGTGCACACGGTGAGCGCTGCGCTCATTTCCATCGCAAGCTGCTGATTGGCTTGCCATTTCGTCACGTGATGGAACCAGGTGGCAATGGGAGGCAGCTTGTGCCGATCGAAATTGCGAAATAACTCGATTCCATCGTAGTCGCTCAGACAATGAATCACATCGGCAGAGGCAACGATGTCTCCGAGGAGATCGGGCCGCCTGGATAATATGCCGACCGGCAGAAAGTAGAAGTCGTATTTGCCGCCGAACCGGGCGGCAATCTGCTTCCCCATCTCGCCGATGACCCACCACGCCTTATCGGGAATCAACGCGATACGCGGCTTTCCGCTCATGGCCGCTCCTGCCTGGAGAGCAACCGGTTCTTCAGGCTCACCGCGAGGACTTGAAAGCGATGCGGTTGAAAGAAAGGAAAAGGCCACACAAGCAGCGAGCGGATGGCATAGCCGAGTTCGCCCTTGAGTTGGTTGTCTCTGGCAATCAACGCGGCGCTGCACAACTGCGCGGCCCAAATGCGCCGCCGCCAAATCCAACGCTCGATCCCCCGATAGCCGCTCAGCAGCGTCGGCTCCAAAATGACTCTGAGACCGTCAAGCATCTTTTCCGGCGACGCGCTGATGCTCTTGGGGTGAATGTAGTAATTGGTCAGGGGTTCGGGCACCGCGACGAACTCGCCGAAAGGCATGAGACGCACCCACATTCCCCAATCCTCGCAAGTCCGAGCGCCTACGCGAAATCCGCCTGCGGCCAGAACCGCCTGGCGCCGCATGAGAACCGACGAGGGCAAGATGGGGTTGCAAAAGCGCAGGAGCTTTCTGGCGGCGAGGGGATCGACCGCCGCTTGCGCGCCGCGCGGGCCGTGATCGTCGAAGAGTGTGACGCCGGTGTAGACAAACACGACGCCAGGCTGAATGAGAGCAACCTGGCGGGCAAGCTTCTCAGGCGCCCACGAATCGTCGGCATCCAGCAGAGCGATCCACTCGCCCGATGCCTGCCGGAGTCCGGTGTTCCGGGCCGCGCCGATACCGCCATTCGGCCGTTGGATTACCTTTGCCCCCAATTCTTCGGCAATCCGCGCTGTGCTGTCGGTCGATCCATCGTCGACGACGATCACCTCATGCGGAGGCAGCGTTTGCGCAAAAACCGAGCCCAGGCTTCTCGGCAGGAAGTGCGCCGCGTTATAGGCCGGGATGACGACGCTGATCTTCATAGCCGCGCTTCTCGACACAGCATTCCCCAAATGCGCCGCTCCCTTCCGGATTCCGTGCCTCGGAATCGTGTCATCACGATGCTTCGTTCCCGGTTCCCTTGCGGGCAAGAAAGTCAATGGTTGTCGTCACGAGATCTGCCTCAGAAAAACCGCGGAACTCCGGAGCGATCGTCATGGTCCGGATTGCCTCATGCGTGCCGGGGCTGACGTGAGTTCGCCGTGCAATGATTTCCAGTCCTGCATCCTGCGCAGATTGAAGAAACTCCGAAGCGCGCAGTCGGTTCTGAAATTGCAGAGAGTTATTCCACAATCGCCATTTAGCTTCGCTGTATCTCAGGTAATTGACATAGGAGATAGACTTGTCGAAATGAGCGTAGTGGTCGTTGCATGCAACATTGTGCATTACGATTCCACCTGGCTTCAGGATTCGTAGACTCTCCCTCATTATATCTCCGAGCGCCTTTCTGTGAACGTGCTCCAGTACGCTATTCGAATATATGATGTCAATCGAGTTTGGTTCCAGCTCTATGTTTCCGGCGTCCTCTGGTGCACGGTATTCGATGCCGCTGCTCCTCAATATTGCAGCGAGGTTAGGCTGATTGACGATGAGCTCCAGACGGTTGCTGATGATCGCAGGGGTCAGTCCTGTTATTTCGGCAATCGAGGGGATATGAGCCTCAAGAGTTCGGAGGAGCCGGTACATACCAGCTTCCGTAAGGTGCGGAACGATATCAACAGTGACAACCGACTCCGCGCCCGCCAAAACAAAGCAAATCGGCAGGACTGGATACCATCCCGTACCAATTTCCAGGATTCTCGCCCCGCGAACTGAAATCCCTGCGGCCTCGAGGTACTTCATGCTTAAAATCCATTCGTCAACCTTGGCGGCCATCGCCTTGTCGAAGTTTCGTAGGCCGCCAAGCGCAGCTTGCATACGCGTATTGAGAACGATGCCGCCCGGCGCCGCGCTCAAGACCTTTTGCGTGAGCCCTTTGATTCTCCAATTCATTGCAATACCTTCTCTCCCACACGAAACCAGATTTGGGCTTTCCTGGAACTCAATGTTCCGTGTCAGATTCACCGCTTCGCCAACTCCCCCTGCATCGGTGCGCGCTTGGCACGAATAAGCAACGCGAGGAACCTCTCTGCGAACGTTGCCAGTGGCCGAGGTAACGCGCCAGTCAATTGAGCAAATCGCGCCTGATCTTGTGGCTCGAGAATTCGCAACAGATAGGTAAGTATGACAAGTGCGGCCAGAGCCGTGCATCCACCCAACAGGATTCCCCACAGCGGAGGAAGAAATAAGGTCACAAAATGGGCCGCCAACGCCGCCGCAATACTAATCACGACGACCTTGGCCGTTAGCATCCACGGCAGCCTAATGCCGAATTTGCGGGCGCCAATTGCCCACATGATCCCGACGGCCGTAAACTGCGCCGCCCCGCTCCCAATGCAGGCGCCGACCGCACCGTGCGTGGCAACGAGCGTCCACGTTACGCCGACGTCCACGATGCCGGCAATCACCATCGTGACGATCACATAAACCTGGCGCTCGGTGCTTTGCAGAAGGCTCTGGATCGGGCCAACAAATGCCTTGGGCATGCAGAGCAGGGGGGCAATCGTTACCACCATCGCCGCGCCAGTGTACTTGGCGCCATAAAAAAAAACAAGGGCTGGAGCGGCCAATGCCGTCGCGACTGCATGTATAGGGAGGGCGGTGAGGGTAAGGTAGCGAAACGACGTAGACGCAAGTCGCGGCAATTTGGATTTATCGCGTCCAAATTGGGCAAACATGGTTGTGGAGGCGGCCCCGCCGAAGATAGTTGCGCTCAAAAGCAGCATGTTGCCCAGGCTGAAGGCAATCGAGTAATAGGCTATCTGGCGGATATCGGTGCAGCGGATCTTCAGTATCAGGACCTCAAACCGCTCCCACACCACCAGCGCCAAAATCATGGTGATCACGCTCTGCCAGGCAAAGGCGATCATGCGGTTTCGCACTCCCTCAGGGAGAGCATGGCCGCGCTCCCACTTCAGGACGCGCCGAACAGTTGGGATCAGACGCACCAGAAAATCCACCAACCGCATAAGCAGAAACGCCGCGCCTACCCCCGTAACCCCCCAATGAAAAACCACAGTTGCAAAGATTGCAAAAAGATATACAAAGGCGGAAGCTATCGAGCCAGGAATATTGGCGGCAAGGTTCTCGGTTGCGGTATTGGCTCCAGCGGGGATGGTATTGACCATGGCGGGCCAAATGCTCAAGGCGATCAGTAACGAGGCAAGACGGTAATGTGTGTCGGTGTCGTGAAACACCCAAAGAATGATGGCCGCAGTGGCCAGCGAAGCCAGAACAATCTGCATCCAGAAAGTACGAACAAAGATATATCTTGCAGCGCCTTTGTCGCCGCTGCCGATGAACTCGGCCATATACTTGCGGGTGGCCGCGGAAATGCCGAATCCGCCGAGGGTGCTGACGATGCCTGCCACATACATGACAAAAATGATGTGCCCGGTTTGTAAAGGACCCAGTTTGCGCGCAACTGCGATTGATGCGATGACATTAACAAGCTGGGCGGTTATGGTATCCAAGCCGTACCAGCCTGTGTTCTTGGCTATAGTTTTCGTATTTGACATATTCAATTAGGGGGAGCTTTCTGCAACCAGGGCCGGTCAAAGTACATCCAGCGATTCCGCGCCGGCGGCGCCCGCCGCCGGCCTGGAATCACAATCAACTAACCCAACGCGCCAAGCGCCGCTTGCGCATCCTTGGCGACCGGTGAACTGGGCTGAAGGGAAATGGCCTTCTTCAGATGCAGCGTCGCGTTGGTCCTATCTTTGAGTTTGCTATAAACCATGCCCAGGTGGTATTGCATGGTAGCGTCGCCGGGCTGGGCCTTCACCGCGTCCTCCAGCAGGTCGCGCGCAAAACCGTAGGTTCCCTTGTTGTAGTAGGCCCAGGCCAGCGTATCGGCGGTATTCGGCGAGTCCGGCATGGCCTGCCGGGCGATTTGCGCAAGCGACAGCGCGACATCGGCGTTTTCGCCGTTCTCCAGCATCAGGTAGGCAAGATTGTTTGCCGCCATGGGCAGGTGTGGCTGGATCCCGAGCGCCTTTTTGTAATCGGCCTCGGCCTGTCCTTTATTTCCCCTTGCTTCCTCAAGAGTTCCGAGGAGAGCAAACGCGGTGGCGTCGTTGGGGTGCGTGTTGATCCATTGCTGCCAGGACGCGATGGCGTTCGCGGTCTGCCCGCGCATCACCGCAATCTGCGTAACGAGCGTGATAGCCTCGGTGTCTGCAGAGTTGAGCTGCATGGCTTTCTGAGCCGAAGCCGCGGCCTGATCCAGGTTGTTGCTCACCGTCTGCAACAGCGCGAGGAGATCCCAAAAGCCGCTGTTTTGCGGCCGCTTGCCGATTTGCTCGTTGACGCGGGCCAGGGCCTTATCCGGCTGTTTCAGATTCATGTTGTAATTGACCAGAAGGCGGAGCGCCTCTACGGAATCCGGGTCATATTGCAGGGCCTGTTCCAGCAGCGCGACGCCCTCGGGAAAACGCTTTTCGGAAAAACGCAGCTTGCCAAGCTGAAGGTAGCCGAGGGCGCTATGGGGAGCAACGGCGATCGCAGTTTTCAAATCGGATTCCGCCTTGGCGGTATCGTTATGTTTGATTTCGACGATGGCGCGCCAAATATACCCGCCCCCGAAGCGCGGGGCCGCGGCGATGGTCTTGTCCGCCACGTCGGCCAACAGGCTCATATCGCCGCGTTGCGATGCGATTGCCGCCAGCGCTTCCTCGGCGGCGAGCATGGAGGGATTCAGCTTCTCCACTTCAAGGAAGCTTCTCTCTGCCAGATCGGAATCGCCGCTAGCCAGGGCCGCCCGGCCCAGCCAGTACTGCAGGAACGGGTCTTTGGGGGAATCCTTGACGGCAACCTCCAGAGCATTGACCGCGTCATTGGCCTTGCCGGCATCGATTAACACAATTCCATTCAGGGCGATCACCTCAGGATCCTTGGCATTCTTCTTCTGGAGCGAGGCGATCACAGTGCGGGCTGTGGCCAGGTCATTGACCTGAATAAGGGAACGGGCATATGCCTTCTGCAGGGGGACATTGGAAGAGTATTTTTGGGCCAGAGTGGCGAATTCGGTTTTGGCCTTGTCGTACTGCCCGCTGGAGGTGTAATAGTCGGCGAGCATGCGCACACCCTGGGGATTGTCGGCGAGATCGCGCGATGCCTGGCGGAGCACCTGCTCGGCCCTGGCTTGATCGCCCATCTTCAGGATCACCTGCGCCAGATCCTCCCGCACCGCCAGATTCTTGGGATCGGCGGCCACGGCAGTCCAGCCGATCTGCTCGGCTTCGGGCAAGCGGTTGGTCCTGATATAGAAGGCCATCAGCAGAATCCTTGGGTTTGCCGACTTTGCATCGAGCGAGACCGCTTTCTTCAACTCCTCCTCGGTCGACGCGGCGTTCGTGGGATCGGCGGAAAGCAAAAATGCGAGATTGTCGTGGAAAGCCGCCCGGCTGGGATCCAGTTCGATCGCGCGGCGCATCTCTGTTATCGATAAATCCTTGTTGCCACGCTTGAAGGCGATCGCGGAAAGCAGCCCGTGGAGATCGGGGTTGTTGGGCCGCGCAGCCAACACCATGTTGGCCTGTGCCTGGGCATCGTCGATCCTGCCACCGGCGAGGAGAAGATTGGCCAGCGAGATGCGGGCGTTGAAGTTCGCCGGATCCAGGTCCACGGTGTGTTGAATTTCGGCATAGGCCGGGCCGAACCGGCCCATATGCAGATACGTCTTCCCCAATTCGAAATGCACGTCCGGATCGTTCCTGTCGATCTTCAATGCGTTGGAGAACTGGATGGTGGCTTCGCGCCACTTCCCCTCGGCGGCATAGCGCTTACCACTCTCCAGGTATTTCTGTTTGGCGACAGTTGGATCTCGGTGGCATCCGGAGAGGACAGCAAGGGCAACGAAGAGAGTGGTGCATGCAAGGAACGCGCGCCGGCGCAGTTGCATCGAGGACCGGCTGCGGCTCCGTTCAAGTGCCTTGGGCGTGTTCTTCATGATCTTCCATCCTTCTTGGCTGCCGCCCGGGGTAACGACAGCCCTGGTTTGGTGCATCCATCTCGTTTTCGGTCCCGCCTTCTACCATGGGACTAACCGGGAATAAAACGCGTAAGCGTGGGCGCAAGTTGCCGGGCAAAGCCCTCGGCCCGGGCTTTCGCCTGTGCTTCGCCTTCGCTGGAACGGATCGGCGTGATGATGCGCACCAGTGCCCCGTCCGTGCGATTCATGCGCATGGCGTCGGCCACCAGGTAGACCTTGGCCAAATATTCGCTGGCTACGCTGCGCCCATGAGCTTCATACCAGTAGATGACGAACTCTTTCGCCTGTCCGTTGCTGATGACGTACTCGCCCACGCGATGCGCCCGGCCGTCGGCGTCCTCCAGATCGATGGAGCGCGACGAATCGAACATCCACCCGGCGCCGGGCAAACAGTGCTTCGGCGAATGGATCGTGCTGCCCGCCCTCTGCGAGGGAAAATAGGCAATGAACAGGTCAATGGGGGCCGACCCTCCCTCCCGGATGTAGTTGCGCTCCAGGAAATCTCCGTCTCCAAGCACATCCCGGGTCTCCTGGTCGATGGTCACATCCCTGCCCCACCAACCGCTGATCGTGTCCGGAAACTGCGCCAATGGCTCGCGCGGAGGGATCAGATCGCGGCTGGGCCGGGCATACAAGATGACGACCGCGCCGGCCAGCAGTAAGGCGACGGTCCAGAAACGCAGCCGGTTCATGCCTGCCTCCTTTTGCGTGGAAACACGCCCATCGCCTGATCGACCCCGACCAGGCAGGCGAGAGAGACCAGGAACATCACCCAGCCGGAAAACTCGTGGAAGAACCCCATCGCCTTCTCCGGATCCCAGTACTGAACGCTCAGGCCGGTGCCCAGCAGGCGCACGGCATTGGCCGCAATGGCAATAGGCAAACTGGCAAAGGCCAGCGCCACGCGGCGCCACGTGGACCGTTCCAGGAAATAGCCGTAGAAGATTGCCAGGGTCAGCAGGCTCATCAGCGAGCGAATCCCGCTGCACGCCTCGGCGACCTCCAGGCTCATCGCAGGCAGCTGAATGACATTGCCCTCGCGCAACACCGGTACGCCAAAGAGCGGAAGCAAGTCGCTGGCCAGCTTGGAGGCCAGGATCTGCAGCGGAAAAGTGATCTGCGTGTAGAGAATCGCGGGAATCGGAATGGCCAGCAGCAGGACCAGCAGGGCGAACCGCATTTCGGCCAACTGCTTCCTGCCGCCAAAACCGAGCACCAGGCCGGCCAGCACCATAACCAGCGAGATACGGGAAAGAAACAACTCCGATCCATAGACTCCCAGGAGAAGCACGAGCAGTCCAAAGAACACCAGCGCCACGCCGCTCCACGACGGGGCAATCCCGGTAGCAAGAAGACGGTCCCTCTTCCTCCACAACACGTACGCCGCAAAGGGCGGAACCAGGAAGCCGTGGGAGAAATCCGCAATCTGCCACCAGTCGGTTACGAGCTTTGCCAGGACCCGGCAATAGGCCGCCGCTACGAGCGCAGCGATCAGCAACGCGCCCCCGAGGAGTTTCCGGTCGCGCGGAAGCCATGGTTTCTGGGCACTTTGCCGTGCCTTTGCGTCTTGGGTTACGGTCGTCAACATAGGATCTAGGATCACAGACACACTACAACCAGCGCCTGACACTTAGCAAGAATAGCAATCCGAGTGCCGAAGAGAAATCCCCTCGTTCTACAGGCATTTCCCTTGATTCGGCAAAGGATGGTAACATGTTTGACAGGGGAAGTGGAAAGCGATTTCCACTTTCATTGAGCCTGATGAGGAAAAATCAATCGCCTTTATGGGAAAATCTTTTCCCTCCTTGTGCGCATTCTCTGACTCGACGCACGGGAAATCACCGGATAAACACGGCAAACAATGACCCCGTAATGTGGCCACAGTTTGGAAACCGTATTGCTATGGCAGGGATGGAGCCTTGGGACTCTCTATGGCAGATCATTCGACCATCCCCGGCCTGAAGCGGCACATGAAGCACTGTGCTCCGCTCTCGGGCCAACTGCAACTCGGAATCGCCCGCATAGCGGAGTCTGACTGCCCCGTTCTCATCGCTGGAGAACATGGCGTGAGCAAGCGGTCGATCGCCCGCCAGATCCATGCCATGTCGCGACGGTCCCGCAGCACGTATACCGAATTGGAGAGTGCCGAAGCCACTGAACAGGCTCTTCGCGACCTGCTCTCTACCAGGGGAACACTGTACCTGGCGGAGATTGCCGATTTGAGCCCCAGTCTGCAGGAATGGCTGGTCAACGCCTGCCAGCATCAGGATTGGTCGCAAAGCTGCCGCCTGGTGTGCGGAACAAGCCGGGAACTCCTCGACGAAGTCCGGGACCGGCACATGCGCGAGGATTTTTGTTACCTGGTTTCGGCCGTGACGCTTCGCATCGCGCCGCTGCGTTATCGCAAAGCCGAGATCCTGTCCCTCGCCGATGACCTTCTGGAACACTATGCAAGGCAGTTTGACCGCGGCAAGCCGGTTCTGGGCGAGGAAATTGCCGGCTTCCTGATGGAGCACACGTGGCCTGATAATCTGGCTGAGTTGGAAACCGCCATGAAGACCGTGGCCGCCATTGACGATCCCTCCATCTCCCTCGCCGCGCTCAAAGCGGCGGCCGCGGCCACGAAACTCAACGCCAACCGGCAAACCCGTCCTTTGAAACAGGCGGCGCGGGTGGCATCCACCCAGATCGAGCGCCGCATGATCTCGGAGGTCATGGCCGCGACAGGCGGCAATCGCAAGCGCGCGGCCGATGAGCTTGGCATCAGCTACAAGGCCCTGCTTTACAAACTCAAACAGGCGGAAATCGATTCTCCGACTGCAGCCACCCGTACCGGAGTTGGACGATGAAATCTGGAACTTTACTTATGATTGCAATCCTCGCGCCGGGACTCTTGTGCCTGGCGCAGAGTCAGGAGCCTGCGGCAACGCCTCCGGCACCCGCGGCGTCTCCGGCAACCGCAGCACCTGCGGCCTCTCCGGCGCCTGCGGCGCCCGCCGCGTCTCCGGCACCCGCGGCACCCGTGACGTCTCCGGCGCCTGCGGCGCCCGCGCAGCCGGGCGCGGCGCCAAATGACACGTATGTGATCGGCGGCAACGACGTGCTTTCCATCACGGTGTGGAAGGAGCCGACGCTCTCCGGCACCATCCTGGTTCGTCCCGATGGCATGATCTCCATTCCTCTGGTGGGCGATGTTCAAGCCACCGGCCTCACGCCCCTTCATCTGGCCGATCAGATCACAGCCAAGCTGAAGAAGTATGTTCAGGACCCCAATGTCTCCGTGGTCGTCACGCAAATCCACAGCAAGCTTGTCTACATGATCGGCGAAGTGGGGAGGACTGGCCCGGTGGAGATGACTCCCGACATGACTCTGCTCGAGGCCATCGCCAGCGCGGGCGGTCTGTCGGAATTCGCCAACAAGAAGAAGATCTACATTCTGCGCGACGAGGGCGGGAAGCGCCAGAGGATTCCGGTACATTACAAGGAGGCGCTGGCGGGAAACCGCGAGTTTGACCTCCCGCTGCAGCCCGGCGACACCGTTGTTGTTCCATAAGGCCTACGAATGAAAGCTTTTATCGCCATTATGACGATTCTCGGATTGGTCGCTGCCGCGAGGGCGCAGGTCGCGCCGGAAGCGACCAGCCCGACGAGGCTCGCCATCAGCGGAACCCTTTCCTATTCAGCGCGTTACGTGCAGGTGGCCGAATTTTACAACGGGGGCACGTCGCAGTTGGCGAACGTTTCCGGTAATTTCGGTTACTCGACGACCAGCGAGCGGCATCCCACCTCGGTCTCCCTCGGCGCCGGCGATAGCTGGTCACTCTCCGGCACAGGTTACAACGGCGGGCCTTACGAGAGCCTGTCGCTTTCGCAGGGTTTTGCCGGACAGCATGCGTCTCTGCAGTTGGGCGATTTCGTGGGCTATCACAAAGGCGTGCCCTTCGATGAAACCAATCCAACCTTGGGAACAGCCGAGCCGATTCTGACGCTGGACACGACCATGGTGAATAATGGCGTCACTGGCACGTATAGTTATAAGCTCGGCGCGTTTTCGACGCTGAGCGCCGGCGGCGCCTATAGCCAGGTCTATTACCCCGATGGGGGTGGCGTGAACACAAACTCGCTCATGGCCAACGCAGGACTGAACCGCCGCCTCAATGCTCGGAACTCGATCTTCGGCGAGTACTCGTTTTCTCAGTACGGCTACTCCGGCAGCGATGTCAGCATCGATGCCAATACGGCTGTCGCCGGCTGGCAGCGCACGTGGACCCACAAGATCACTACAAGCGTCTCCGCCGGGCCCCAATGGGTCACTTTCAATACCAGCACCCCGGCGCCCAGCACCCCGCCGCCCAGCACCTCGCTGCCGGGATTCACGGGATATTCGGTCAATGCATCGGTTACCGATACCTCCGCAGTGGGCGCCGCGAACCTGGCTTACAGTCACGGGGTCAATAGCGGCGGCGGCTATCTCAACGGCGCGGAAGTGGACGCTATCACGGTGAGCTTCGGCCGAAGCTTCGGGCGCCAGGTCCGAAGTCAATTCACGATTGAACTGGCTGGCGGCTACCGCCGTACCGACGCTCTGAGCTCGCTGGCATCCGTAAACCTGCCAGGGGGCTCGCAGGGAGACTACGATGCGAAGTACGGTACGGCGCAGGTCTCCAGGGCTCTGGGGCGTCTTTTTTCCGCCTATGCTGGCTACACGGGGACGAGCCAGTCGTCGACTTCGTCGGCTTCCGGCGGCGCTCCTCTCGCTCCCCTCAACGGCTTATTCCAGACCATCAGTTTTGGTATTGGTTTTACACCCCCGCAGATTCATCTAAGACACTGAGTGCAAAAGGAGGCCTATGCTCGGGCATCGCGAACTTACAATTCAGGACTATATCGGTATTCTCAAGCGGCGGCTCTGGCTGGTCCTCCTCTCGACCCTCGTGTTTCTGGGCGCTGCGGTCGCACTTACATTCTGGATTCCGCCCCAATATATGTCGCAGACGCTGGTGTTGATTGAGCAGCAGAAAGTGCCGACGGACTATGTGACCCCGGTTCTCACCGAAGATTTGAACGAACGCCTGGCCTCGCTGCGGGAGCAGATTCTGAGCCGCTCGCGCCTGGAGCCTATCATTCAGCGTTTCAACCTGTTTGCTGGCAACGGGGCCACGATGGACGACCGCGTCGCAGCCACCCAGAAGGCGATTGAAGTCAAGCCGATTAACGATGGCCCCCGCGGCATGCCGGGCTTCTACATCACGTTTAAGGCCGCCGACGCGCGGACCGCGCAGCAAGTGTGCAGCGAGATCACCTCTCTGTTTGTCAGCGAGAACCTCAATGCCCGCGAGGAATCCGCCGAGGGCACTACGGAATTCCTTAAGCAGCAACTGGCCGATGCCAAGACAAACCTGGACGAGCAGGACGCCAAACTGGCGGCTTTTGAACAAAAGAATATCGGCAGACTTCCCGCGCAGACGGTCACACTCGGCGGTATGAGCCTCGCCATGGGAACTTCGAATGAAAGCACCCTTCAGGCGCTCACTACCCAGCTTAACGCCGCTACGCAGGCGCTGGATCGCATGCAGACCAACGAGACCTTCCTTGAGGCTTTGATTGATCAGCAGGGACATGAGCTGCAGGGCTCCGAGACCGGCGGCCCCTCGGTGGATGAGCGAGAGAAAGAACTCAAGGGTCTCATCGCGCAAAAGCAGCAACTGGAGACGCAATATACGCCGGACTATCCCGATGTAGTCGAAGTCACGCGCAAGATCGACGACCTCAAGGCAGAGATCGCGCAGGCCGCGGCTGCTCCGGCGCCCGCCGCGGAGACGCACCCCGCTACCCGCCCGGAGTCGCCTCAGCTTCAACAACTCAAATTCCAACTCTCCTCGCAAAAACAGGCCATTGTCAGGACAAAGCAGGAACAGGCTCAGTTAGAACAGCAGATTCGAACCTACGAAGCTCGGATTGAGGCAAGCCCGCTGGTCGAGGAGGAGTACAAGCAGGTCACGCGCGATCATGACATTGCGCTGCAGTTTTATGACAGCCTGCTGAAGAAAATGGATGAATCGTCCATGGCGACGGCTCTCGAGCATCGTCAGGAAGGCGAGCAGTTCCGCGTGATGGATCCGCCGAATCTGCCCGACGCGCCCTACTATCCCAATCGCACGAAATTTGCAGGCGCAGGCCTGGCGGGCGGCCTGTTTTTGGGCCTCTTGCTGGCCGCATTGCTGGAATACCGCGATACCGCACTGCGCACCGAGCTGGATGTTTGGGCCTTCACCAAGTTGCCGACGCTCGCCGTCCTCTCTCATGTCGATGGTCTTCCCAAAAATGCCAACGATCCGGACGGCGGCAAGAGCTTTGACCGCACGGGGATTCCGGCGGAGAGTATGGGCGGGTAGTCATGTACGAAAAGCACTTCGGTCTTCGCGCCTCGCCCTTCGGGACCAGCCCGGATCCGCGCTTCCTGTGCATGCTCCCGCGGATTCGCGAGACGCTGGCAGCGCTGCAATACGGCATTGCGTCGCGCAGAGGCTTTGTCGTGTTGACCGGCGAAGTGGGCACGGGCAAGACCACCCTGCTCAAAGCGGTCCTCGGTACCTTCGTCAAGGTCCGCGTTTCCTCGGCATTTGTCTTCAATCCACGCCTCGAGGTGCACGATTTTCTCGACTTCGTGCTTACCGAGTTCGACATCCCGGTGAAGCGGCGCACCAAGGCCGGCATGCTGCTGGAGTTGAATAGTTGGATGATCGAGCGCTATCGCGAGGGCGGCCTCTGCGTCATTGCCGTCGACGAGGCGCAAAACCTTTCCTGGGATCTCATGGAAGAGATTCGCCTGCTGACCAACCTGGAAACCTCTTCCGACAAGCTCTTGCAGATCGTGCTCTCCGGCCAGCCGGAACTGGAGAGGAAATTGAACGACCCTCGCGTCCGCCAGTTGCGGCAGCGCATTGCGGTTTGGTGCAAGACGCATCCGCTCACCAGCGAACAGACGCCCATCTACATCTCCGAGCGGCTGCGCATCGCGGGCGCCACACAGCCTTTGTTCACCCCCGCGGCCATGGAGACGGTGCATGCCATCGCGAAAGGCATTCCACGCCTGATCAACCTCATCTGCGAGCACGCCATGATTTGTGCGTATGCGGAGCAGGCGCTGCCTATCTCGCCGAGGGTGATCGAAGCGGTGAGCGCGGAACTCAATCTCGGGGATACACCCTATGTGCTTGATCCCGGAACTGCGGACAAGCTCCGGGTGAATAGCCTCAGCAACGACATATCGCAATTCATGGCCCCTTTTCGAGGGCCGCTTGATGAATCAGAGGACACTGCGCAATGAGCTACATTTACCAAGCCCTTTTGAGAGCCGAACGTGAGCGGCAAAGCCAACCGTCCGCGCCCGGCGATCGCGAAGCCGCGCCGCCGCCCAACCCGGGAACCTTGCCTGGCCCGCCCGAGGAGTTCGACGCCGACTCCGCGCCCATCGCGCAGCACGAGTGGAGACTGTTTATTCCTTCATTCCCCACTCTGGCAAAGCACGGCCGCGGACTCGAGCAGTTTCGCAGTCTCCGCTCGCATATCTATCAGGCCCGTAACGAGACCCCGCTCAAGACCATCCTTGTCTCCAGCGGCATGCCATCGGAAGGCAAGAGTTTCGTCACCGCGAATCTGGCCATGAGCCTGGCCAGAAACAGCAACAATCGCATCTTGCTCATCGATGGCGATCTGCGGCGCCCATCTCTCCACCATTTGCTGGGCGCGCCAAACGATATCGGCCTCTCGGACTACCTGGCGGGAAATGCGGAACTGCACGCCATCATGCAGCGCTGCTCCGACAGCCAGGCCCTGGGCGGCAACGGAATCCCCGACGTGGCCAAACTCACCTTCGTCCCCACCGGCAGTCTTCATGACAACGCCTCCGAACTCATCACCAACCAGCGCACCAAAGAGTTGATCGCCGCGGTCTCGGCATCGTTCGACTGGATTCTCATCGACTCGCCGCCAGCCCTGGTTTTCGCGGATGCGGTCGATCTTGCCCGCGCCGCCGATGCGGTCCTTTTGGTGGTTCGCGGGTCGCAAACCACTTACGAAGTCGCGCAGCGGGCCAAATCGAGTTTTTCGAACTCGAACATCCTGGGCGTGGTGCTCAACGACATCAAGAATCCGCCGCGCCGCGAGTCGTACTACGACTACTATTACTACGGAAAGAAAGCCCCGAAGGAAACCGCGGCGCCGGAGTCCGAACAGGAAACGCAATGATTCGGCTCTTTAACGTTTACTATTCGACGCGCACGGTGATACGCGTGCTCGGCGAGGTTCCCTTGGTCGCCGGCTCATTTTTGATTGCCGCTTTTTGGTTGTCCGGGCCCGACCCATCGATTCCCCTGCTCTACGAAGATGGCCTGCTGAAGATTGCCGCCCTCACGGTCTTCACGCTCCTGTTGACCTATTATTTCGATCTCTATGAACCGCGGCACATCTCCGGCGGCTGGGAGATCTATTTCCGCATCCTTTTGGTTTTGAGCGCGCTCTCCTTTGTTTTAGCCGCGCTTCTCTTTTGGGACCCCGATTTTGCCTTTGGGCACAATGTTTTCGTGGTCGGCGTGGCGATTCTTGCGGTAACGTTGTTGATCTGGCGATCGGTCTACGAATGGTTGTGCAATCTTCCGGCTTTTCGGGAAAGGGTGTATGTCCTGGGCCGCGGCGCACGCGCGGACAGCCTGATCGAGATGCTGCGCGAGCGGCGCGACGCAGGCATGGAGGTGATGGCGCGAGAGAGCTTCGCCACTTTTCCAGAGGGATCTCGTGGGGGCTACGCCGCGGAACTCGATGCCCTGAGCGCACTCCACACACGCGTCGATCGCGTGATCGTGGCCATTGAAGAGCGGCGCGGGTCCATGCCTCTGCATGAGCTTCTTGACTTGCGGTACAAGGGCTTCTCGATCGATGACGCGAACGCGCTTGTCGAACGGCTCGAAGGCAAGCTGCCGCTCGAGGGACTGATTCCGAGCAGCCTCATTTTTACCGACGGCTTCAAGATTGGCTCCGGCAAGCTGCTGATCCGGCGGCTGGTATCCTTTGGCGTGTCGTTGACCGGGCTGCTGCTCTGCCTGCCTTTTATCCCGTTCATTATGCTGGCGGTGCGGCTTTCGTCCCCGGGGCCCATCTTTTTCCGGCAAACCCGTGTCGGACGCCATGGCCGTCCCTTCTCGCTGATCAAATTCCGGACCATGAGGGACGACGCCGAGGCCGATGGCGCCATCTGGGCCACCGCCAACGACTCCCGGGTTACTCCGCTCGGTCGATTTCTGCGCAAGTCCCGGCTCGATGAGATTCCTCAGCTGTGGAACGTGCTGAAAGGGGAGATGAGTTTTGTCGGCCCGCGGCCGGAGCGCCCCGAGTTCGTGGGGTGGTTAGCCAAGGAGATTCCCTTCTATGAGCTTCGCCACATGGTTCGTCCGGGAATCACGGGCTGGGCTCAGGTGCGGTATCATTACGGCGCGAGCCTGGAAGAGGCAAAGCGCAAGCTCGAGTACGACTTGTACTACGTGAAGCACCTGTCGCTCGGCCTTGACCTGCTGATCATGTTCGAGACGATCAAAATCATCATGCTGGGAAGAGGCGCACGATGAGAGCCGCGCTGTGGATATCCCTGGGCATCGTGTTTTATGCCTATATCGGGTATCCCCTGGTCATGTGGGCATTTGCGCGATGGCTGAAGCGGCGGTCCGACGTCGCCGAGATCAGCCCCAGCGTGAGCATTGTGCTCGCGGTGCGCAACGGGATGGCGTTTCTCCCGTCGAAAATGACCCACCTGTTCAACCTGGATTATCCCAACATCCAGGAGATCATCGTGGTTTCAGACGGCTCCACCGATGGCAGCGCGGAATTCCTTGCCGGTCTCTCCGATCCGCGGCTGAAGTCGGTTCCCCTCAAGGACCATTGCGGCAAGGCCGTCGCGCTCAATGCCGGCATGAAGGAAGCCACCGCGGAAGTGCTCCTGTTTGTCGATATCCGGCCCAGGATTGCGCCGGGGGCAATTCAGAGCCTGGTGAGCCGCTTCGCGGATCCCAAGGTCGGCTGCGTTGCCGGCGAACTGGTTCTGGTTCAGGACCGGCAGAATCCTGTCGCGGGCGCGGTTGGAGGGCTCTATTGGCGCTACGAGCAATGGATTCGGAAATGTGAAGCCAGCTACGACTCGCCGGTCGGTGTTTATGGCGGATTCTACGCCATTCGCCGCGCCCTCGCCGTCCCGCAACCGGAGGGAATCATTCTGGACGATATGTTTCAACCCCTCTCGATCATTCGCCAGGGCTACCGCTCGGTTCTGGAGCCCCGGGCTTATGTCTACGACGAATGGCCGCAGAAGACAGGCGCCGAGTTTCATCGCAAGGTGCGCACGCTGGCAGGCAACTTCCAGCTCATGCAGCTTGCGCCATGGGTGCTCTCCCCGCAGAATCGCGTCTTCTTCCAGCTGGTTTCGCACAAGATTCTGCGTCTCTTCGTTCCCTATCTATTCATCTCCGCGCTTCTCGCCTCCCTGCTGCTTGCCGGAGGTTCGCATTTCTATGCAGTCCTCGCGGGTATTCAGTTGCTTGTGCTTTCGCTCGCGCTCGTCAGCCTGCGCTTCAGAATTCCCGTAATCGGTCGCATTGGAGCGCCCATTGGCGCGCTGCTGATGCTGAATACGGCCGCGGTCGTCGGGCTCTATAAGTTTCTTGTCACCCGGGGCCCGCTTTGGCGGATCTGGGATGCGCATCGTTCCCAGGATAATGACAAGACCTCCGATACGCTTCAGCCGGATTCTTCCGGCCCCCTTCCCGGTACACGAGGACACTGAAGGGGCTCCCGGAGTATTCTGATTCCATCTGAGCAGGAGGATAATCCATTGGCCACGAGAAACCGGAAGAGAATTCTCTATATTGCAATTCTTGGAATCCTTGCGTCGTTTGCCGTCCTTACCGTGCAGCGCTGCATCGTCCGGGCCGCAAGAGTGCAACACGCGTCCGCACCTGCGCCCTACTTCCCTGCAGGTTCCGACTGGACCCAGGACATCAGCCATGCCCCTCTCGATCCTCAATCATCGGCGATCATCAATTGGCTTGCCAACGCAGGCGGATGGGGCAACCGCAACAGGATGCACATTGATTTCGCAATGCGGGTTCTGACGGCGGATGCCTCTACCCCGAAAGTGCGGTTTCACAAGGGCTCAACCTGGTACTCTCCCGACTCCGACGAAGTATCCTCCATTCCCCTTCCCAAGGGTGGGGGTCTTGAAGGTCAGGACGGGTATCGGTGCAATGGAGGCGATTGTCACCTGATTGTGGTGGATCGCGCCGAAGGCAAGCTTTACGAAGCGTTTGCCGCAGACTACGCCGATGGGGCCATGAGCGCGGCTTTCCTTGCTGTTTGGGACCTCAACCGCGTTTATCCGCCTTCCGGGCGCGGCAACCAGTGCACCAGCGCCGATGCTGCCGGACTGCCGATTGCCCCACTGCTTTTCAATGCCGACGAATTGGCGGCCGGCAGCATCAACCACGCGATTCGCTTTGTTCTTCCCAATGACAGGATACGTGCGCAAGTCTTTGTGCACCCTGCAACCCATGCCGGCGCCCCCAAAGGGCCCGATCTGGCCCCGCCAATGGGCGTCCTTTTCCGCTTGAAGGCATCTTACGACATGTCTCAGCTCACGCCGGCCGCCCGGGTCGTAGCTCGCGCGATGCAGAGATACGGTATGTATCTGTCCGACGGCGGGCAAATCGCGCTCACAGCGCAGAACGATCTGGATACAAACACCAAGTACGCCGATCTTGGCTTTAATTCTCACTCCATGTATCCGCTGCAAGTGTCGGACTTTGAGGTTGTGCAAGTGCCTACTCCGATTTCGTTGACTTACGATTGCGTGCGGAACAAATGAAAGACCCGGCATAGCCGTTCCCTTAGCGGGAATTGCGCCCTGAGTGTGAGTTTCGATTATTATGAGTGAGCATCACGGGCTGGAAACTTCTGTTAGCTTTGCGAGAAACTTAGCGAAAACAACAGGCCGCAGCGCGCTATCTGGATTGGCGATCGCCTTGCCAGTGCTCTGCAATCAGTAACTCGCAGGAAAGTTAATCACGGGCTCTCGATGGCGCAAATCCTCGTTATTGGTCTCAGCAAAGGCCGTGTCGCGCGTGACCGGGCTTCTGGCCCTGGAACGAATGCACAAAAATCGCAAGTGGAGGCAATGGGTATGTATTGACGCTGTCAGTGAAGTAAAATGATGGTTTCGGGCTGCCCGGGCCCTTATGAGACGGCTTCCATTCGATCAACTGAAAGGATAACCCAGATCAACTACTGAGATCGCTTTAATGTAAAACGGAGACTATGACCAGCAATCGAGATGCAAGCCATCAGCCCGACCTACCATGCACAAACTCGCGCTACTCACGCTTCACTGTGGATGTGTCCCTGGCTAATTCTAATATATGGATGCATAGTTATTTTCTTACTGGATTAGTGCAACTGGCAAAAGAGGGGATGATCACGCTTCGAACGATGAGCGGGCGCGATCTGAGCCGCTGTTTGTCTATGCAGCGTGGTGGATATTCACTTTTGACGCTCAAGTGTACTGAAGCGACGCGTAACAACTCGCGGTTCATCTGTTTCGACACTGAGGATCATTCAGACGTTTGGCAGACGAAAGCTCTCGAAGAGTGCGACGTCTATTTTAAACGAAGCACATATCTGCCAGACATAGAACGGCTCGCCAAGTCACAGCAATTCAAAATCCGCCCAATCAATCCGATGTTTGCTACTTGGAGTTCAGGCGCGGGGGGCTGGAACCTGCGATTGCCTGGCGCTTTTTTCATGGAGGGAGTACGCAGAATCGCTGCGCATCAGTCACCAAAGGAAGCAGTCAGTTACGTGAAGGGGAGTTTACGCGTTTTTGCTTTTCTTTCAACTTTAGATAACTACGAAGATGCGCCCGCCAGCGCAAAGGAGAGACGGGTATTGTTTCAAACGCGCATATGGGACCCATCCCAGGAAGAAGGCGATTGGGTTGAAGAGTGTAATCGTCATCGCGTGGAAATGGTAAGAATTCTGAGGCGCAGATTAGGAGATCGTTGTGTTGGGGGTCTGGTCCGCTCGCCCTATACCGAAAAAAAATATCCGGATCTCTTGTCCAACCTGACACCCACAGCAAAGTCGAAGCGCTCGGAGTTTATCCACCTTTGCCGGCAGTTTCTGGTGCGAGTTAACATCAAGGCTCTTTTTGAGGCGACCCCATACAGCTTGGGCGAAACGCTTGCCGCTAATAACTGCCTGGTTAGCGAGTATATCCGGAATAGCTTTGCGACGCCACTCGTAGAGGGCAAACACTACGTTGGGTTCACTACTCCCGAGGATTGTGCAGACAGGTGCCAGGAACTACTTGATTCGGACGACAAGGCAATTCATTTGAGAGAAGAAGCGCACGCCTATTACCGCAAGGCAGTTCGCCCTAAGGAAGCGATATGGAGCTTTCTGGAACAAGCAATGTCATGAATCGCAAGGGAGAAGTTTTGAAGAAAATGAAAACTTCGCGCCGGGCAATGAGGATCTAAAACCTGTGTCCATATCGTTAACTGCTATTATCACGACCATTCAGGAGCCGACGCCCAGCGTCCTTGGCCTCATTGAAGTACTTAACAGGAGTGATGGCGTACTTCTGGTCATCGGCGACAAGAAAGGGCCAGCGAAATTCAGCGTTCCCCGAGCTGAGTTTTTCTCGCTGCAAGATCAACAGCGGCTGCCATTTACACTAGCGCCGCGCCTTCCCGTCGGCCATTACGCCCGAAAGAACCTCGGCTATCTCATCGCCTTTTCGCGCCGCGCCTCATTTCTTTACGAAACTGACGATGACAATGCGCCAAATGGCGCATGGAAGATCCGCACGCTCCAGACCAGCGCACAAAAACTCACGCCGCGCCCATGGGCTAACGTTTACCGGTTCTTCCGAGATGACCTTATTTGGCCGCGCGGTTTTCCCCTCGATCACGTAAATGATCCGGCTACGTTTGCCCATGACGCGAAAGCGCCATTGGAATCATTCGAGTGTCCCATTCAACAGGGACTTGCTGACCAGTCTCCTGATGTGGATGCCGTTTGGCGATTGTTGTTAAACCGGGAATTCAATTTTCCATCAGGCCAGAGTGTCTGGCTTCCACCTGGCACATGGTGTCCATTCAACAGCCAGACCACATGGTGGTGGCCTATCGCCTATCCCTTGTTGTACCTTCCGTCGCATTGCTCGTTCCGTATGACCGACATTTGGCGAAGCTTCATCGCTCAACGCTGCCTATGGGAACTCGGGCACGGTTTGGTCTTCCATCCGCCCGAAGTAATCCAGGAGCGTAATCTCCATGACTTCATGCGAGACTTCGAGCAGGAAGTCCCCGGCTACCTGCACAACCAACAAATTGTGCAAATGCTTGCCGATCTGTCGCTTGTATCCGGCGCAGGCTCCGTGGCGGACAACCTGATCTCTTGTTACGAGGCAATGGTCGCCAAGAGTTTCATTCCGCCCGAGGAACTTCCGCTAGTGAAAGCGTGGGTGTCCGACATGGATTCCTTGAGGTAAATGGTCGCTCATATTCCGTCACTTCTGGTCGTAAACGTCCAAACTGATCCGATCTTTACCAGTCTTTGTGACGAAGAAAGGCTCGCATGAATGCCGGCGCCGGAAATGGAAGAAATTGAATTTCTTGAGAAAGAGATCCCGCGCAGGACCAAGCCGAACTATTGGGCTGGAACACTTCGAGCTTTGCAGTAGAGATCCATATAGGCATCCGCCATGATTCGAAAACTGAAGTGCTTTCGAAACGCGGTTTCTGCGTTTTCCGAAAATCGCCTCCAGTCCTCGTCGTCTCTAGCGACTTCGAGAATCGCAGCGGCCATGTCGCCAGGATCGGTAGTCGACACGATAAGACCGCCGTTCGCCAAGCGGACAGCCTCCGCCATTCCGCCAACGTCTGTCACAATCGCGGGCACGCCAAGGGAGAATCCCTGCAGGAGCGAAACCGGCAGCCCTTCCGAAAGTGATGACATAACAAATGCATCGGCCGAGGAAAAGAACGGCGTGACATCAAGCTGCTGTCCCCAGAACGTCACCTGTGCAGCGATGCCCAATTCCGCGGTCAGGCTCTCGAGCTTCTTGCGCTCGCTGCCATCGCCAACCATCCATAACCGCAAATTCGGCAAAGACGAAAGTGCAATGCGAAAGGCATGCAAAAGCAGACTGTGGTTCTTAATGGGCTCGAGCCGTCCTACGTAGACCAGAGTGAATCCAGTCTTGGGTGGGCACTGATCTTTCGGAACTCGTTTAAGGGGAAAAGCGCCGTTATAAATGCGGATGATCTTTCGCGGCCGGATGTTGTGCATATTTCGAAGATTCGCCGCCGTTGCGTCGCAAACGCCGACAATCCAGTCGCAGAATAAAGCGGCAATGGCGTATTTGAGCTCCTGGGACTGTTTATGCGGCGGGGCAACGAGGCTATGCCTGGTGGAAACGACGCTCATAGCTCCCGCCAATTTCGCCGACAGCGCGGCATAGATCGTCGGCGTGGGATCATGCAGGTGGACAACATCGGGACGCAGTTCCTTGAAGATGCGGTAGAAATTCCGCGCGGCATCAAGGAAATGGGAACCCACGTTCGCCTGCACGGAAAATCCTTCATTTCTCATGCGTGCACCGATCTCCCCGAGGGCGGCAACCGCCAGCACGCACGGCGCATGCCCCAGTTCGCGCTGCCTTTGGCACATCTGCGCAACCAGAGTTTCCGCGCCGCCCACCTCCATGCTGTCAACCACGTGAGCAATCTTCATCGTCGTGTGCGCGAACCTCAAAGAAGTTGGAATATAAACCATTGACTCTCAATGACGCGGCCCCTAACTTCTGTTTGCTCATTCTGGTCAACGCGCCATGTTCAGAATCCGCACCATGACATAAACCAGCGTCAACGAGGCGAACATCAGTCCAACGGAGTAAAGAAGAACGCGCCCAAGGGGAAGGCGAGGGGCAGTCATTCCGCGGAGCTGCGCCATCTCATACACCGCCTCGGCCATGCCGCCGAGGAGAAAGAATGTCATCGCAAAAGCGCGCGACAGGAACCATCCGGCAGCGAGAAATCCCGTGAGCGACAGAAGCAGGCAATAGCCCAAACGATTGATCTCTGTCTTGTTAAGAGCAGCACCCTTCCAGGCTCTGAAAAAGAGGGGATCTTCCCCGGCCTCCGCATTCTCCGCCTCTTCTACTCTCTTAGGCGAAGCAATCAAGAGCGTGTCGCGCACAGTCGGCATGAGAAAGAGCGACCAGAAGAACAGGCCGAAAAGTCCAAGTTCGGCGGCGCAAACGAGAATCGAGTTGTGCGCGGTGTGGCCCATGTAATCGGCCAGGTTACCCGACCCGATTCCAAAGACTGGATGGGATTTCAAAAGCTGCAGACTTTCGCCCCAAAGTTCCGTGCGATCGGCTCCGGAACCGGCCGAGATCGCCCGGCCGCCGGTAAAATGCAACGCCATGGCTGCGGCAAACAACCCAACAGCAATGACGGCAGCGGGGATGGTCCCGATACGGCGCCGTGCCGCGACCAGCACGACAACCACCAAAGCCAGCAGCGCGCCGCGCGAATGCGTCAGATATATGCCCACGAGGAGCACGCAAGCCGGCACTATCACGAAGACAAAATTGCGAATCCGCTTCTTCGGCCGCCAGAGAATAAAGAGAAGAGGAATCTCGCAAACGAGGAGCTGACCGAAATCGTTCGGGTCATGGATTTCCCCCAGCCCTCTGATCCGGTAGAACCACTCCCCCGCGTCGTCTTTCATTGGGAAAAGATAGGGATGCTGAAATTCCCAAAGGCCAAGGCTAAAGCTCCCGGAAGATCCCGCGCCGGAAGGGCCGCTACCGGGCGTGACATGCCGCAGATCCATCGCCCCGTTGGCTATCACGAACAGGCAAACGAAAAGCAGCATGATAACAAGAAGTTGCAGCTTCTTCCGGGAGTTGCAGTGCAAACAAACCAGGAAATAAGCATAGATGCTGGGAATAAATCCGAGGAATGCCCTCAGTGCCCCCACCGGCCAGCGCTCTGCAATGAGCACCGAGAGGAATACCGCCACGGACAGGCCTGCCAAGCCGAGGGCCTGCGGCGTCCTGAACGCGAACGATCTCGTCATCTTCGGTATCGAGACCAGCAGGACGAGAGCGGCCAGTATCAACTCGATGCGATACTGTGCAAGCGGCCCAAAGAGCAAGGGCGGCGTGAGAAAGTTAGTAACGAGATAGAGAACGGTCAGGAAGAAACCCATCTTAACTTTGCCCGGCAAGAAAAGGGCATCTTGTACAGATTAACCCAGGAACCGGCCAGCGAGAGCAGTCGCACGCAACCTCGGAGCGAACCAAGAACAGGCGCGATCCTTTCGACGCCGGAGAGATTCAAACTGTCCGGGGCCGCCGCTCGTGAACGATGGCTCCAAATGTGAGTTTGGCCAAGCGAAGTTGAGAGCCTGCCGGCTCAGGCTCTCTGCCGGCAACAACGGCTTGCTAGGTCTCTGACCGCTAGATTTCGTACCGATTCCGTGCTCCATCCTTTCGCCTTTTTCCCGGCGAAAGGGTGGGATACCACGAAAGCCATAGGACGAATTCATACGGTCAGAGACCTAGCCGGGAAAATGCAAGCTCTCCGGCGGTCCCAGATAGCTCGGCCGCAACGCACCGTGACTGACAACTACGCGTTCGAACACGACACCCGGATCGACCGCCCAAATCCTCAGCGTGTGATATCCCGGCTCCGCAATGGTCAGAGGAACCGTGACGCGGCGTACTCCATCGCTCACCGCCTGCTCCCAGTCCTTCTGCGCGTTGTGTTCGAGCTCGTCGACGATAGTGCGCGGTCCGCCGTCCACTGAGACGGCAAACCGCAGCCCGCGCCCCGGAACGAAATTCAGCGTCGGCGCCAGCGTCGCCTGCATCTCGAATTCTCCCGTGTCGTACAGATACATGGTGTAGGCAAGTGCCGCCTTCGACTCCGCATTGCTGTCGGCCGTTACCGGAAATACCGTCATCGCCGAGTGCGTTCGGCCGTAGCCGGGCAGTTCCTCCCAATGCGTCGCGCCATCCGCCGCGCGCTCCGAGGTATCCGCCGCTTCCATCGCCACGTACCCGTCGCTCTCGACAAATCCATGCGCGCCGTCGCGCGCCATCGGCAGCCGCAGCGCGCGCAGGCCGTAGTTCATCGCGCTTGCTTCACCCGAGCTCACTGTCACCGTTCCTTCTGCACTGTCCTGGCCCGCGGGCACCTTGCTCCAATCCACGCGAAGCACTACCTTCCTCTCCGCCGGGCCCACCGTTCCCGCACTCTCCGACGCGACGATCCACGGCGCGTTCGCCTGCACCGTGAACTTTACCGGCGTCCTGCCGCGATCGAACAGCGTCAGCGTCCGCGTTCGATCGGAAACAGAATCAATCGTCCCCAACGAGAAACTGGGCCGTCCTGCTGTCCGCTCCAGGGTCGCGTCTTCGGCATCCACGCCCAGCGATCCCGCCTCCGGAACCTGGATCCAGCTCACCGCCGGCATGGCATTCGCCGGCGGCTCGTTCCAGAAGGTGTAGCCGATGTGCGTCTGGTCCATCATGTGGTCCCACTTGCCGTTTTCGATCGTATGGTTGTACTCCGCGCTCAGCGCCGCGTCCCGCGCAAACATGGCGCGCACTTGGTCAGCCTCCGCGTTCGCCCGCGGATTCCCCATGCGCGCATCCGCCGCATTGCGCGCCGCCGTAATATAGATCTCGGTCAGATTCGCGCACGCATCCACCGGGTACTGAATCAGTTCGAAGTATGAAGCGCGCTCGTCTTCGGGTAGTTTCGTGGCCAGCTTGTCCACGCGCGCTTCGAGCGCCCGCCATTCCGTCTCCACGCGGTCCGCTTCGCGATCGTTCGTCAGGCTGAATGTCGAGGTGTCGATGAGCTCCGGTTTCCTGAGTCCGTTGTACCGGGTGTACTCCTCCATCGCCGCCGCAATCTCGCTTGCATGCTCCGGCCCGAACTCACGCACCGCCCATAGCCTCGTGAATTCATCCAGATGGTCCTTGTCCCAGCGCTCGGGGGTCCGCGCGTAGTCCAGAAAAAACTCCATCGGGAACTCCATCGGCTTTCCATCGCCGACGTTGACCACCCACAGCCGGTCCGCGCCGTATTCAAGCGCCAGGTGCATCTGCTCCTGGATCTTTGGAATTGGATTCGTGTTCAGCCACTTGTACGATCGCGGTCCGCCCACATAATCGAAGTGGTAGTAAATCCCCGCGCCACCCGGCCGCTTTCTTTCTTCCGCCGAGGGCAGCCGCCGCAAATCGCCCCAGTTGTCATCGGACCACAACAGCGTCACATCGTCCGGCACGCGCATGCCGTTTTCGTAGTAGCTCTGCACCTCCTTGTAGAGCGCCCACACCTGGGGAATTCTTTCTAGGTCGGGATTCACGGTCTGCTCAAGAATCTCTCGCTGGTCGGCGACGATCCGCTCCAGCAGTTGTGTATTCGCGGTGGCCGACATCGGCGAGTCATCCACGCCGCGCATCCCCAGCGTCACCACCTCCTCGTAGTTCTTGTCTCTCTCCATCCCCTCGCGCCAAAACTGGTCGATTTCTTTTTGGTTGGTTGCGTAGTCCCAGGCGCCGTGGTGCCCCCACACCCATTCCTTTTCCGCGCGCATCATCGGCTCTTCATGCGAGGTCCCCATCACAATTCCGTACTCGTCGGCCAGCTTGGGATTCAGCGGATCGTCCGCGGCAAAGGCGTTGTTCCACATCGCCGGCCACAGGAAGTTAGCCTTCAGCCGCAACAGCAGCTCGAACACCTTGGTATAGAACTCGTGGTTCATCCCGCCGAACTTCTCTTGCGTCCATCCCGAAAGCGCCGGCCTTTCGTCGTTGAAGAAGATGCCGCGGTATTTCACGGCCGGCACCGGCTGCACATGGCGTCCCGGCTTCACATAGAGCGAGTCGGCGTGAGGCACTCTCACATCGGCCCACCAGTACCATGGAGAAACCCCGAACTGCTCCGATAGGTCGTAAATCCCGTAGATGGTGCCGCGCTTGTCCGCGCCGGCAATCACCAGCGCCCGCCGCACTCCCGGCATCGGCTGCTCGACCACAGTCGTCAATGCCGACTCCCACTGGCCCGCGATCCCCGAGACATCGATCTTGTGGTTGCGCACCAGCACATCGATCAGCGGACTCCTCCCGATGGTTCCGATCAGTACGACATCGACCCCGACCGGAGGCTTGTCCCCTGCCGGAGGCATGTTTTTGATCAGCGGCGCATCATGTCCCGTGACCCGCCCCAGATCCCGGCTCAGATCGCCGGCCGCCCGCACCACTCCCGGCCAATCTTCGTCGCTGACCACCAGCGGCGCCGCGTTGCCGTTTTGAGCCAGCACGAAGGCCCCCGGTGACGCCGATGTGCTGACGTACTTGGGCGCTCCCAGGGCGTTGGCCGTTAGCGGCGCCATCGCGAAGAGGACAAAAAGAGCCGCCCGGACGGTCCTGAAACGCGATCTGCGCATGAAGCAGGTACGGCTTTGAGCCCGCGCGGGTTTCACGAATAAAAAGCAGGCGAATCGGCCTGTGCGCATCGTTCCCCCAGAAAACCAGACTACTCTCTGCACCCGGACCCACAATGGAACCGCAGCCAAGCAGGCCCCGGCCATTGCATCCGGCGCGTGCCATTGGACCCGTCCGCACTCAGCGGGTTCACCACGCCGCCGTCGAAAACTCCGGAAAACCCCTCGCGACTGCATCGTTTTCGTACGCTGCCGGTCATCGATTCGAACCTCTTGCCGATAAAGCCTACTGAGGCGCGGGCGGCCTGCAAGAGTGTTTTGAAGAGGGCAGAATCCGGTCAAAGCCGAAAGATTGCCCAGGATCGTGAAGCAGTGCGGCTGATGGCGCGACCGAAATTGCCGGCATCGGTGGATACGCCTTCCCAGGAAAAGGGAAGAGAGAGCGGCGGTAGCACCGGGTTCGATCCCCTCTGCGGCGCCGGACAGGACTGGGATGAAGCGCAACGAAGACCGATTCTTGTTGTGGTCGGCAGGCGTCGCGGGAGTTGTGCTCATAGCCGTTCTCCTCGCCGTCGCGTTTGCCTATTTCACCTCCCTGCGGCCGCGCACGCCGATCGGCAGTTTACGGGATTTGCCGCCCTCGTCGCTGGTGCACCTCATCGGCGTGGTTACCTATGCTGACGATCCCGGCAATCGCTTCTGGCTGGAGGATGAAACCGGCGTTGCCGTGATTCCCGTCAGCCCTGGGAGCGCGGGCGTTCACGCCGGCCAGACGGTCGCCGTCGATGCCCGCAAAATGGGCCGCTACGATCTTGCCGAGGGTCCGGCCAGCTTGAGCCTCCAGAATGTGCGCATCCACTCCAGTGCGGCGCACATCAAGCTTCCTCCGCCCTTCCCGGCAGCCTTCTCCAACTTTCCCCAACCCGAAAAGGACGGCGCCCGGGTGTGGGTCGACGGCGTGCTCGAGGGGCAGCGTACAGACCCATCGGGACGCGTCTTGCTCTCGCTCACCGACGGGGGGAAAAAGGTGGAGGTGACCGTCGCCCACCCCTCCGGCAATGAATCAAGCCTTCTCGACGCCAGAGTGCGCATCGCCGGCGTTGCCGAGCAGGCACTCGATGAGAATGGCATCCCGTCGCCGCGCATCTGGGTTCCCTCAGGCAGCGGAGTGCAGTTGCTCGAGCCGCCGCCCACCACCAGCCCGCTCGATTCCATCCGCGACCTCTACCGCCAAGACGTTTCCACCTTCGGCCACAGCGTCCGCGTGCGTGGCCGGGTAGCCGCCGTTTATCCAAGCGCCATTCTGCTCGAAGACCAATGGGGCGCTATCGATGTCAGCCTTGCCGGTCCGCCGCCTCGCGCGGGCGCCGCCGTCGAGGTCACCGGCTTCCCGTCTATCGACGGCCTGCGCGTCGATCTACTTTTCAGCCAGGCCAGGGAGATTCCCGCCGCGCAATTGGAATCGCCTCCCGCTCCCGCTGCCCTCACCACTGTCGCTCAGGTCAGAAAACTATCCGCGCAGCAGGCGGCGCTGGCCTTGCCGGTTCAGATTACCGGAGTCATCACGTACTGCCACCTGCTCTGGAACCAGCTTATTCTCCAGGACAGCACCGGTGGGATCTTCGTCAAATATGCAGGACCGCACCCTGAGTTCCGGGCCGGCTTGCGCGTCCGCCTCACCGGCCTCTCCAACCCCGGCAACTACGCCCCCGTCGTTGTGGCGCCCAAGTTCGCCGTTGAGGGCCCGGGCCCGCTGCCCGTTCCTATCGAGGCCACCCCCGAACTGGCGGCCGCGGGCCTGCTCGATTCCCAGTTCGTCAGCATCGAGGGTATTGTCCATCTCTTCACGTCCGCCGGGCAGTCCGGCCATCCCGAATTTACCTTTGACCTCTACACATCGCTCGGCCAGGTTCGCGTCGTCAGCGCGCAGGGTTCTCTGGACCCGCGAATATCCCGGTCGATCGAGGACGCGCGCGTCCGCATTCACGCCGTCTTCGGCACCATCTTTAATTCACGCCGGCAATTAGTGGGCTATCAGATGCAGCTCGCCGGTCCTGAAAACATCCAGGTCCTCGAACCCGCCGTTGGCGATCCGTTCGCCATGGCGGCCACGCCGATCGGCTCGCTGCTGCGCTTCTCTCCCGGCTCGCACTTCGGCCATCGTGTCAAGATAGCTGGCGCCGTCACCCTGGCGGAAACCAACTTCGTCTACGTGCAGGACCAGAGCGGCGGAGTGGAAGTCCACGGCGACGCCCGCTCCATCCGTCTCGGCCAGCGCATCGAGGCCATCGGCTATCCCACGCTGATGGGCCGCTATTCGCCGGTTCTTACCGACGCCGTCTTTCGCTCCTTGCCCGGCTCCAGCTCCATTCGGCCCCAGGCCACCGGCGCGGATGCCATCCTTCAAGGCAACTACGATTCGCAGCTGGTCACGGTCGAGGGCCGTCTGCTTACCGCCGTCCCCGGTCCGGGCAGCATCGATCTCCTCCTGCAATCCGGTATTCAAACGTTTACGGCCGAGCTCGATACCTCCAGTCAGGGCAACGACCTGCCCGACTTGCGCGTAGGCAGCATTCTGCGCCTTATCGGCGTGGCCTCGGCCCAGCTCGATCCCGGCAAAACCCGCGAGCTCCTCCGCGTTAACGACCCAGTCGGATTCAAGCTGCTGCTGCGTGTACCGCAGGATATTACGGTGATTCAGGCTGCGCCGTTCTGGACCTCGGGAAAAACTCTGGCCTTGCTGGCGCTGCTCTCGCTGCTGATCGTGGCCATTCTGGTTTGGGTCGAAGTGCTGCGCCGCCGGGTTGCCCACCAGAGAGTTGACCTCGAGAGAGCCTCACAGACGGCGCAGGCCATTCGCGATCTTTCCGTGGCCATGGAGGAAGTTTCGGCGGAACAGAAGTTCGACACCCAGGTTTCGGCACGCGGCAGCGGCCAAATCGCCGGCCTGGTGGTGGGATTCAACGCCATGCTCTCTCAGCTCCTCGAAAAGGACAACGCGCGGCGCGATGCCGAGGCGCGCCTCAAGCACCAGGCCACGATCGACGACCTCACCGGCCTGCCCAATCGCCGCCTGCTTGCCGATCGCCTGGTTCAGAGCATGGCGCACGCGCGCCGCGAGAATACCACGATCGGTTTTCTCTACATCGACCTCGACGGATTCAAGATGGTCAACGACAGCTTTGGCCACGTTGCCGGCGACCATTTGCTCATCGAGGCCGGCCAACGTCTCCGCTCCCGCGTGCGCCGGGCCGATACGCTGGCGCGCATCGGAGGCGACGAATTCACCGTGATTCTCAACCGCATCGACTCCCGCGACGATGCGCAGCAGGTCGCCGAATCCCTGCTCCAGTCGCTCGTCAATCCCTTCTACGTCGAGGGCCACGAGATCACCATTGGGGCCAGCATCGGCATCAGCATCTACCCCGACGCTGAAAGCGAGAACGACGACCTGCTGCAGCAGGCCGACAGCGCCATGTACGCGGCCAAGCGCAACGGCAAAAACCGCATCGTGCACTTCAGCAACGATATCGGGGTCTCCGTCCGTGAGCGCCTTACCCTGGAAAACGAGCTGCGCCGCGCCATCTCCAACGGGGAAATCAAGGTCCACTATCAGCCGGAGTTCGATCTGGCCACCAATGCCATCGTGCGTTTTGAGGCCCTGGCGCGCTGGACGCATCCCAATCTCGGCGTCATTCCGCCCCTCAGTTTCATTCCCGTCGCCGAGGACTGCGGGCTGATTGTCCCGCTGGGGGCATACGTGATGGAGTGCGCATGCCGCGACGCCTTGCGCTGGCAGCAGGAAGCAGACGCTCCGGTCCAGGTGGCCGTCAACGTCTCCAGCGTGCAATTTGCGCGCGACACCTTTGTCGAAGAGGTAGTCGAAGTCCTGGTTCGCACCGGCCTGCCCGGCAACCTGCTGCAGATCGAGCTCACCGAGTCGGCAACCCTCATCGGTATCGAGCGCGCCGCCTCCACCATGCGCTGTCTCAAGGACCTGGGCGTGAGCGTGGTCATGGACGACTTCGGCAGCGGCTATTCCTGCCTCAGCTACTTACCCAAGCTTCCCTTCGATGCCCTCAAGATCGATCGCTCCTTTGTCAGCGAACTGCCCGCCAGCAGCGCGACGCGGGCGCTCGTGCAGTCGATCCTCACCCTCGGCCACAACCTGGGCATGAAGGTCATCGTCGAGGGCATCGAAACCCTTGCCCAGTTGCAGCTCATGCGCCAACTCGGCTGCGACGAAGCCCAGGGCTACCTCCTCGGCCGTCCCACCCCGGATCCGATTGCGGTCCTGCGCAACCAGGCACAGCGCGTCGAAGCCGCGGAAAGCACGTTGCCCATCGCATAGCCCAGAGGATCCAGACCATCGACGCCTGACGCACCCCCTTCAACCGTTGGGAGCACGCTTGAAAACTGACGTATGGAATCTGGCGAGGCGCTCGGACGAGAGCGGTAGATTCGCGCACACTAAAGAGCTCTGCAAGTCTTCACTCGTCCGATTCCCATCTTCGTTCCTTCACTGTCTTTCAGTCCCTGGTCCCCATTCCCTATTCCCTAATCCCTGCTCCCTGTTCTATCGTCAAAAGCGTATGGCTAGCACTGCTGCGATCCCCGCCCCCCGCCCCGCGCCTGAAGCCGAAGAGATCTACCGCCGCTGGATTCAGTTCCTCGACGACGAATTCGTCCGCCACAGTTCCCCGGAGCGCCGCGGCGAGATTGTACGCGACCAGCTGTATCAGATCTACCTGGGCCGTCCGCACGGCGGAAAGCTCAATCTCACGCTCACCTCCGAGCTGCCGGGCAACGTAGTGAATCTCTCGCTCGACCCGCAAAACGTCACCATGGAAGCCGAGCACTATGCCGAGCTCGATCGCGAGCGCTTTCAGCCGCTGAAGCCCCTGCTATGGTTCTGGCAGATGTTCGATCGCTCGCCCATCGGCCTCAACCACTGGCTGGGATTGCGCTTCCGCTGCATGTTAGGCCGGCACATCTTCGAACATCTTGGAGCCGGAGTGAAGATTTACCACGGCGTCGACCTCACTTACGGCTACAACCTCTCCATAGGCGACGGCGTCACCATTCGCCAGCGCGCCCTCATCAACGATCGTGGTGGCATCGCCATCGGCGACAATGCGGTCATCGGCTCCTACGCGCGGGTCTACTCCTTCTGGCACGATCCGCGAGACTACAGCAAAGTCCGTCTCCAACCCACGGTCATCGGCGCCGGCGCGCACATCGCCAGCCATGCCATCGTTCTCGCCGGCGAAAACGTCGCGCCCGGCGAGTCCGTCGGCGTCTTCCCCGACGATCGCGCGTGACGCACAGGTGTCAGGTGTCAGCGACCAGCCCTGAGTGGTCGGTCATCAATGAACTTCCAGTCGCCTGGCGAGGGCGGTCTCTGGCCCTCGACCTCTGACACCTGAAACCTGATCCCCGTTTCTGCTACACTCGCTCCACAGCCCTCCACTATGCTCTTCAAGGCCATCAGCGCGGCAGTTTACGGCATCGACGCCAACCTCATCGATGTCGAAGTCGACTATAGCGGCGTGGTTTCCGATCAGGACCACTTTCACACCGTGGGGCTGCCCGACGCCGCCGTGCGCGAAAGCCGCGACCGCGTGCGCGCCGCCATCAAGAACTCCGGCTACCTCATCCCGCCTACGTTCATCACCATCAACCTCGCCCCCGCCGACCTCAAAAAAGAGGGCTCGGGTTTCGATCTGCCTATCGCCATCGGAATTCTGGGCGCGTATGGCGCTCTGCGCACCAACGACCTCAGCCGTTTTCTCCTGGTCGGCGAGCTCGGCCTCGACGGCAGTGTCAGGCCCGTTCCCGGCATGTTGCCCATGGCCGTTCTGGCGCGCGAGAAAGGCATCCCGAACTTGATCCTGCCTGCCGCCAACGCCGCTGAAGCCGCCGTGGTCGAAGGCGTCAGCGTCTATCCCGTCTCCTCGCTTCTCGACGTGCTCGAACTCCTCAACACCTCCGTCGTCGGTGTCATCCAGCGCGAGCCTTTCCGCGTGGTCGCTGAGGATCTGCTAGGCAAACTCGAACAATTCACCGTGGACTTCAGCGATGTGCGCGGCCAGCAGACCGCCAAGCGCGCTCTGGAAGTGGCCGCGGCCGGCAGCCACAACATCCTGATGATCGGCCCGCCCGGCTCCGGCAAGACCATGCTCGCCAAGCGCCTGCCCTCGATCCTGGCCCCGCTCACCTTCGAGGAAGCTCTCGAAACCACCAAGATCCACTCCGTCGCCGGTGTTCTCGACTCCGGCGCGGGCCTGGTCACGCAGCGCCCCTTCCGCGCCCCGCACCACACCATCTCCGACGCCGGCCTGATCGGCGGCGGCATCGTCCCCCGCCCCGGCGAGGTCTCGCTCGCGCACAACGGCCTGCTCTTCCTCGACGAACTGCCCGAGTTTCCCCGCAACGTGCTTGAAGTCCTGCGCCAGCCGCTCGAGGACCACACCGTCACCATCGCGCGCGCCTCCATGTCGCTCAGCTTTCCCGCGCGCTTCATGCTGGCCGCGGCCATGAATCCCTGCCCTTGCGGCTACTTCAACGACAAATCGCGCCAGTGCCTGTGCACGCCGCCCATGATCCAGCGCTACGTGGCCAAGATCTCCGGCCCGCTCCTGGATCGCATCGACATTCACATCGAAGTCCCCGCCGTTCAGTACAAGGAGCTGCGCGGCGGTGCGGCCGCCGAAGGCTCCGCGCACATTCGCGCGCGCGTCCTGGCGGCTCGCTCGCGTCAGCGCGAGCGTTTCTCCAAAGCCAAAGAAAAAATCTACGCCAACGCGCAGATGAACACCCGCCAGATTCGCGCCTACTGCGAACTCGGCCAGGACGCCGAGCGGCTGCTCGAACGCGCCATGCAGCAGCAGGGCCTCACCGCGCGCGCCCACGATCGCATTTTGAAAGTCGCCCGCACCATCGCCGACCTCGAAGGCGCCCAATCCCTCACCGTTGCCCACCTCGCCGAAGCCATTCAATATAGAACGCTGGACCGGAGTTACTGGAGTTGAGGCCCCGGCGTCCTCCATGCAGGTGACCACAAAGGTTCGTCTTGAGCGATCATCAAGGCGCGCATGGAGAGCCCCCTGGGGGAAGCGGCATCCTCGCGACGGAACATTCGGACCAGCACAGAGCAGGGAATCCCTCGCAGCTTGAGATACATCCAATTGAAAGGAAATGAGTTACCTTTTGGTGACGAATCGCCTTCGCAGGCCAACGAAAATTCCTGGGAAAGCCGGAAAAACTGGAAAAGCCAGGAGAAAAACCTTTCCCGATAGCACAAAATAACTATTGACCCTGGACGTGCTTGGTTATACCCTCAACATAGCCATCCATAGAGGGCAGTGTGCGTAGTTGTGGCCGGGTACGTCCATCAGCACATTTCCCGCATCAAACTAGGAGCGGGTGCTCCGTTGATGCGTTGGGTGCGTGCTCGGAGCTCCCAAAATGCCGTTCATGGCACACGGGTCTCTGAGACGCGAACTGCAACCGATACGGCATGGCATCCATTTCATATCGCGAGATCTCCGCTTCGATTTTGCACTTGTGGGTCTGAGAAACGCGTCTAAGAGATGGAAGCGACAATTTGGGGCAGCCCTCGATTGTAATGACTCCCCTCTGCTGCACTGGGCGCTGATCCTCGGGTCATTCCGGCGCAGGCATTTGAAAAAGAAGGAGATACCTATGCGGTCCGATCTTGTTTTTAAGGCACTTTCTCAAGTGAACAATCGCTACCAGCTCTGTCAACTGGCTAGCAAGGCAACGCGCAAACTTCACAAGCCGAATTCACGGCTGCAGGACACCACAAACGAGGTTTTGTGCCGGTTCGAGACGACCAGTCCGGAAGCGCGGAAGTCCGAAATGGCGCCGGCGGCCCAACCAGTAGAAAGGCGCCGTGCGGCCTAACCGAGCCTCGCGTCGCTTGTAAGATTAAGTCAGGCAAAGGATCCAGAAAGGTTTCCCTCCTGAGGTCGTAGGTCTTTCCCGGTACTGCGCAACTCCATGTGAGTTTATAGCCTGATTCCCAGGCTGGCTTGTGCCGGATGCATCTCTGAATATCTGTTCAGCTTTTTCCTCTGGAGCACTTCTCCCTCCGTATCCCGCCCCACACATCCCGCCTTCACGCAGGTGAACATGACCATCGCAGAACTCAAAGAAAAGAACATTACTGAATTAAGCCGCATCGCCCGCTCCCTTGAGATTCCAGGGACCAGCGGCCTGCGCAAGCAGGATCTCATCTTCAAGATCCTCCAGGCGCAAAGCGAAAAGGAAGGGCACATCTTTGCCGAAGGCGTCCTGGAGATTCTCCCCGACGGCTACGGCTTCCTTCGCTCCCCGGACTACAACTATCTGCCCGGACCGGACGACATCTACGTGTCTCCGTCCCAGATTCGCAAATTCGATCTCAAGACCGGCGACTCCATCAGCGGCAACGTCCGCCCGCCGCACGAAGGCGAGAAGTACTTCGCCCTGGTCAAGATCGAAGCCATCAACTTCGAGTCGCCCGAAGAGACGCGCAACAAGATCCTCTTTGACAACCTCACGCCTCTCTATCCGCAGGAACGCATCAAGATGGAGACGGTGCGCGAGGGTATCAGCGGCCGCGTAATGGATCTGCTCACGCCCGTCGGCAAGGGCCAGCGCGGACTCATCGTCGCTCCGCCCCGCACCGGCAAAACCATGCTGCTGCAGTCCATCGCCAACTCCGTTACCTCCAACCACCCAGAGGTGGTGCTTATCGTTTTGCTTATTGACGAGCGCCCCGAAGAAGTCACCGACATGCAGCGCTCGGTGAAGGGCGAAGTCATCAGTTCGACTTTTGATGAACCGGCCGCACGCCACGTCCAAGTCGCCGAGATGGTCATCGAAAAGGCCAAGCGCCTGGTCGAGCACAAGCGCGACGTCGTCATCCTCCTCGATTCCATCACCCGTCTCGCCCGCGCCTACAACACCATCGTTCCGCCCTCGGGCAAGGTGCTCTCGGGCGGCGTCGACTCGAACGCCCTGCAGCGGCCTAAGCGCTTCTTCGGCGCCGCGCGCAACATTGAGGAAGGCGGATCGCTCACCATCATCGCCACGGCACTCGTTGACACCGGGTCCCGCATGGACGAGGTCATTTTCGAAGAGTTCAAGGGCACCGGCAACATGGAAATCATCCTCGACCGCAAGCTCGTAGATAAGCGAGTGTTTCCAGCCATCGACATCCAGCGCAGCGGCACCCGCAAGGAAGAACTGCTCATTCCCAAGGAAGATCTGCAGCGCGTTTTCATTCTGCGCCGCGTGCTCAATCCGCTGTCGCCGGTTGAAGCCATGGAACTGCTGATCAGCCGCCTGGAAAAGGTGCGCAACAACGCCGAGTTCCTGTCCAACATGAACCAACTCTAGTTCGTTTCCGGGAGGGCCGTGCGCCGATCAAGCACGCCCCTGCCCCGGAAGAGCCGCTCGCGGGTCGCTCTTTCACCTTTTTTGATCCGCTGGTAAACTAATAAGGTCGTGGGGCTGTAGCTCAGCTGGGAGAGCGCCTCGTTCGCAACGAGGAGGCCAGCGGTTCGATCCCGCTCAGCTCCACCAAAGATCCAACTATTTGCGGCATGTGTTCCAGTCCATGCCGCATTTTTATGTCGTTGTTTGTGTCGTGACTCTCCCCCTGCGTCGCCCAAATCCCCTTCCTCAACCGGCTTCAACATGGCCAAATTAAGCTGACCCACAGTCGAAGCGCGTAGGCAGGCGCGGCTCACTGCGCGGCAGGGAGATGCAGATTCAGGTTTCTCGCGCGGTTGAGCCTGAGGGTTGCTGCGCGGTCGACCTCGCTCATGGAAATGCGCAGGTGCCTCGCGTCGGGGTCGACGTAGTGCAGGCCGTCGTCAGAGTCAAAGACCATTACAGCGGAGAGGGTCGAACCGTCCTTGAGGATAATCACAAAGGCCTGTGGCTCGGACTCGGAGGTTGCCGAGGGCGAGGAGGAGGAAGAAGCCGCGCCTGCGGCGGGCCATTTGTACTCTGTGACCACAGGATGCACTGACGGTTCGACGACAGGCGGCTCAGGGGGCTGAACGAACACGGGTGGCGGCTGGACAAAAAGGGCCGGCTGGGTTGCGTAGTCGTACGCGGCGCCGGAGTCGTAGGGCAGGTACGCGTAGCCCAATCCGTAGGGCGAGACGGCACGGGCGCGACTGAAGCCGTAGCCACCCCGGGCAAAGCCAGGCCCGGCTCCGCCGCGGTGCTGAGCGCAGGCATCGTTCGCCGCACTCACAGCAAGGAGCACAAACAAGCCGAACAGGATCGTTCGCCGCATGGCCTACCCTCGTGAGGAGGAGTTTAGCACCGGGGCCCGCGCTTGTAAATCCTGTTGTGGCCTGCGCCAGAGCCCTCGGGGACGCTTCTCCATCGGCTCATTGCATGGATACAACGAGTTGCAGGCAAGTCCCGGCACCCGAGAGGTGTTGCAAGGCGGCAGCTCAAGTTCGATCCCGCTCAGCTCCACCAAATTTTCCTTCGTCCCATCCTCCTACCCAGCTCCCCGTCTTATCATCGAAGCAAGAGCCGTACGCCCTCGCCGAGGTGAGCGATTGTCCCAGGTCGTCTCTTTGCCGGAAGCTCCTCGAGTGGCCCTTGAGCCTCTCTGTGTCGATCTCGACGGCACCCTGGCGAAATCCGACACGCTCGTCGACTCGCTCCTGGTTCTGGCGCGCACCCAACCGGCGTTGTTGCTCGCCCTGCCCGCGCGTCTTCTTCGCGGCAAAGCCGCCTTCAAGGCGTTCATCACCTCGCACGTCACGCTCGACGTTGCGCATCTGCCTTATAACCGCGCATTGCTGCAGTTTCTACATGAGGAGCGGGTGCGCGGCCGTGCCCTCTACCTCGTCACCGGAGCCGACCTCCGGCTGGCCGAGCGGGTCGCGGCGCATCTCGGTATCTTTAGCGGCGTTTTCGCCAGCGACGGCGAGGTCAACCTGACCGGAACCCGCAAGCTCGATCGGCTCCGCGCCCAGTTCTCCGGCGCGTACGCGTACATCGGCAATGACACTCCCGATTTGCCCCTGCTGGCCCACGCCGCCGAATCCATGGTGGCCAATCCCAGCCTTCGCCTGCGCCTCAGGATGCACCTCGGCGGTATTCGTCCCACGCGCACCTTCGTGGAAGGCGGCGGTTGGCTCGCGCCGGCCTTCAGGGCCCTGCGCCCGCATCAATGGGCAAAGAATCTGCTCGTCTTTCTGCCGCTTTTGCTGGCGCACGTATCTGCCGCGGGGCGCTTGCTGAACGCGCTGCTGGCTTTTTTCTGTTTCAGTTTCACGGCCTCGTCGGCTTACATTGTCAACGATCTGCTCGATATCGAAGCCGACCGCCGTCACGCGCAAAAGCGCCTGCGTCCCTTTGCCGCGGGCGATCTCTCCGCCATCGCCGGCGCCGGCATGGCAATCGCTTTATTGCTTTTGGCGCTCCTGGGCACACGCATGCTGCCGCCTGCCTTTACCGGGTGGTTGCTGCTTTATCTGGGCACAACGCTCGCCTATTCCTGGTTCCTCAAGCGGATCGCACTGGTTGACGTTCTGGTGCTCTCCGGCCTCTACACGCTGCGCCTGCTGGCCGGCAGCGCCGCCACCGAATCCCACATCTCCGACTGGCTCGCCGGCTTTTCCATCTTTCTGTTCTTCTCGCTGGCCATCGTCAAGCGCTTTGCCGAGCTGGAGAACCTGCGCAGCAGCGGATTGCCGCCCCGCAACGGCCGCGGCTATCTCATAGCCGATGCCGATCAGTTGCGCAGTTTTGGCACCGCCAGCGCATTTGCCGCCGTCATGGTCTTCGCCATCTATATCAGTAGCAGCGACGTGGTCGTGCTCTACCGCCGCGCGCAACTGCTCTGGCTCATCATGCCGCTGATGATTCTGTGGCTCTGCCGCATCTGGCTGCTGGCCTCGCGCGGCGAACTCGACGAAGACCCGCTCGTCTTCGCCTTTACGGACCGCATGAGCCTCGTGATCGGGACCGCCGTCGCCGCCATCACTCTGCTGGCGGTTTGAGCTGCGCAGTTGACCCGATCGGCAATGCTGCCGATAGATGAAGAGGGAGACGATCGACATGGCCTCCGTAACGATTCGTAATCTTTCCGATGCGACGCATCGAGCGCTCAAGTTGCGCGCGGCTCGCAATCGCCGCAGCCTGGAGGCGGAGATTCGGGAGATTCTCAACGACGCAGTCTTCCCATCGCGCCGAGTCAAAAAGAAAGGCTCGTCTGGCGCCGAAATCAAACTAGGTGCGGAGTTGGCGAAATTGGGCCGCCGCTTTGGCGGAATCGAGTTGAAGATCGATTGAGCAGATCCCCCGGCGCTATCGGGATGAACTAGTTTTCTCGTTCCCTCTTTTCCTTGTTCCCTGTTTTTCTCAGTTGAACAGGTCCTTCATCTTCTCCATCAGGCCCGGCGAGGTGGGCTTGTTGTCCACGGTCATGGTTTCCGCGAGTTTCGTCACCAGTTCGCGCTGCGCACGGTTCAGCTTGCGCGGAATCTGCACCATGACCTTCACGATCAGGTCTCCTTTGCCCTTCTCGTTCAGGTGGGGAACGCCGCGCCCCCGCACGCGCAACTCTCTGCCGCTCTGCGTGCCTTCGGGAATCCTGATGTCGATCGGGCCGTCGATGCCGGGAATCTCGAACTCGGCGCCCAGCGCCGCCTGCGGAAAGCTGATCGGAAGCACGCAATAGAGGTCCTGCCCATGGCGCTCGAAGAAATCGTGCGGCCGGATCGCAAGGATGATGTAGAGGTCGCCCTTGGGTCCGCCGCGGCGGCCGGCGTCGCCCTCGCCCGCGTAGCGGATGCGCGTTCCCGCTTCAACTCCCGCTGGCACCTTCACGTTCAGCTTGATCTCCGTGGCCGCGCGGCCCTCCCCGCGGCACGCCGTGCAGGGATCGCTGATCACCGAGCCGGCGCCGCCGCAGGCCGCACAGGTGCGGGCCACCGAGAAGAATCCCTGCTGATAGCGGAGCTGCCCGTGACCCTGGCACTGGCTGCACACGCTTGGGCCCCGGCCTGACGCGCTCCCCTGGCCCTTGCACACGCTGCACGTCCCCAGCCGCCGGATCTTCACCTCAGTCTCGGCGCCGAAGATCGCATCCTCGAAGTCGATCGTCAGGTCGAAGCGCAGGTCGTCGCCGCGCTGCTGGCGCTGCGCGCGCGACCCTCCGCGCGGAACCCCGCCCATCGAAAACATCTCGCCGAATAAATCGCCAAAGATATCACCCAAGTCCACGCCGCCGGCAAACGGGCCGGCGCCAAAGCCCTGCGCGCCCAGTCCCGCGTGCCCGTAGCGGTCGTAGGCGGCGCGTTTGTCGGCGTCGCTCAGCACCTGATAGGCCTCGCTGGCCTCTTTGAACTTCTCTTCGGCCGCGTGGTCCCCGGGATTGCGGTCAGGATGGTGCTTAAGCGCCTGTTTGCGGTACGCGCTTTTCAACTCCTGATCGCTGGCGTCGCGCGAGACGCCCAGCACCTCGTAGTAGTCTGCTTTGCTCACCTTTTTATTAGAACCCATCTGGAACAGCTCTCAGCTGTCGGCTGTCAGCTCTCAGCCTCCCACGTTCCGTGCTTTGACAGGCAAGACTCATCAGCCCACCGCCTGTTCAATCTCCCCTGATTGCCGCCACCGCTCGCTCCCGCTACATGAAGCTGAAAGCTGAGAGCTGATGGCTGAAAGCTCTCGACTGCCTCACTCATTCACTTGTTTGCTGTTGTGCGCCACGCGTACCAGCGACGGCCGCAGCAGCCTTTCGCGGATCTTGTAGCCGCGCCGGATCTCCTCGGCCACATGCTGGTCGGGCACATCGTCGCACTCCACCGTTCCCATCGCCTCGTGCACGCGCGGATCGAATGCCTCGCCCACTGCGGGAATCGCGCGCACCTGCATCTTTTCCAGAATCTCTTCCATCTGCTTTACGATCAGGCTCACCCCCGAACGCAATTGCTCGGCCGAGCCCGCCGCCTTCAGCGCCAGTTCGAAGTGATCCACGACCGGCAGGAACTGCTCTACCACGCTTCCCGCCGCATGGTCGCGAAACTCCGCCTTCTCGCGCTCGGCGCGCTTGCGCGCGTTCTCAAACTCCGCCTGCATGCGGGCTAGCCGGTCGAGCAGCTGATCGCGCTCGGCTTTTAGTTGATCGATCTCCGTGGCGCCGCCGGCCGGCGTTTCGACCGCCGCTTCGGCCTCGGCCGAGGTCTCATCGGGCGGCGGCAATTCCGTCGCCGGATCGATCTTCGCTCCCGTTCCGCTCACCGGCGGCTGCTTCGACTCTTTCGCCCTCAACTCTTCTGTCTCCTCTTTCAGCATCTTTCCGTACGTTCTCCAAAAGTATCGTTGGTCTTTCTTACTCAGACAAAAACGCCTCGCGCGCGGCCGGGGCAGCTTGCGTCAGCCAAAAACCTTCCCCGCCTGCAGCCGCGGGCCCAAAGCCTGGCAGCGGCTGTGTGCCTACGCGTTGGGAATCTCAAGGAGGCGCTCGGACAGGCGCGCAATGTAGCTGACGGCCTCGATCATCTCCTGGTACTGGATGCGCGTGGGTGCGATCACGGCCACTGTTCCCACATTGGTGCCGCCCAGCCGGACGGGAGCGCCGATCAGCACCAGATCCTGCATGGCGGGCGAAGCCGCATCCAGGCCGACCACCACGCGCACCTCCTGCTGGCGGCCGTCCACGTACGCGGTCAGCAGCTCCACCAGCCGCTGCTTGGCTTCGAGGGCCAGCAGCATCTGCCGCAGCCGCTCACGATCCTGTTCTGCGCCGATCAGGTTCGCGATGCCTTCCACAAAAAGCGCCGGTCCGCTTTCATCGCCGGCCAGCGCGCCCTTGCGGCACAGCTCCTCCACCGAGGTCAGCAACTGCCGATAGACCTCGCGCTCGATCTCCACGCGGCGCTCCACCTCCGCGCGAATGCGGTCGATCGGCCAGCCGCGGAAGTTCTCGTTCAAGTAGCGGCTCGCGGTCTCCAGTTCCAGCAGCGTCAGCTCGTGATCGAGCGCCAGCACGCGGTCCTGCACCGCTCCCGCCTGCGTCACCAGCACCGCCAGCACGCGGCCCGTCGACAGCCGCGTGAAATGAATGTGCTCCAGCACCTGTTCTGCCGCGGAGCTGGCCAACGCCACGCCCAATCCGCGCGAAAGTTCCGCCAGCACGTGCGAGGTGCGCTCCAGATACTCGTGCGTGCTGCCCACCCCCGAAAAACTCTCCTCAATCTGCCCGCGGCGCGCCACGCTCAGCGGCGACTCCGCCCCGCCCGGCCCGCCGATTCCCCCAACCCCGCCTGCCGCCGCTCGGCCCGGCTGCGTAATCTGCCCCACGTAGTAGCGGAAGGCCGCCGCCGTCGGCACGCGCCCCGCCGAGGTGTGCGGCTGCTCCAGCAGTCCCGTTTCGCCCAGCGTCGCCATCACATTGCGCAGCGTCGCCGAGCTCAAGCCCTCCCGGTCGGCAAACAGCCGCGCCACCGCCTGCGATGCCACTGGCTCGCCGGTCGCAATGTACAACTCGATGATGGCGTTCAACACCAGCCGCTCACGCGGACTGAGGCGCACATCGGACATCTTTTGGGCTCTCCATTCCACCCCGAAAGCAACCTGCGGCGCGTCCGTCATACGCAGTTTCCGGGCGGGGATTCCGGTCGATTAAGTCCCTATAATACTTTGACTTACGTAACAAATCCCAAGAGTACTCCTTCTTCAGTGTAGGGACGGTCGTCTGCCAATGTCAAGGCACGCCGCTCTCGGGACAATCGCATTTGGAATAGAAGCCGTGCCCTTTCAAAACAATGCCTTTCCCCTTTTCCAAATGCGATTGCCCTGACGCCGCTCTCCCCGATCTGCCCCTCATTGCCTCTTGATGTACCTCTTATGACGTAAGTAATGCTTCTGGGCTGTCTGTTCTGCGTCTAACTCTTTTTAATGCTATTGTGATACCGTCTGCCGACCGTCGCGGTCACGGCCGCGCGAGCACGATTGCATCGGATTCGATGGTTGCTTGGTTTCTTTTTGGGAGGGCCTATGAACAGAATTCTCCGTTTCCTTCACCGCAACTCGTTCCTGCTCGTCGCCATTGCCTTCGTATTCGTCACCTTGCCGCCTGCCTGCCAGGCCGATTCCTCCGCAAAACTCGAAAAGCATGCGCGGAAGATCGAAAAACGCCTCACCAAATATCGCACCGGTACCGTTGTTCAAATCGACTTTCGCGACAGCAGCGAGGCTCGGGGCTCTCTGGGCAATCTTTCCGATACCACCTTCCAGATCGTCAACGCCGACAGCAATAAGCTGCAGACCTTCAACTACACCGACGTATCCGGCGTGAAAAGGGCAAAGGAGTATATCGGCGCCGGCTCCGAGCGCGGACACCATTTCCGCCTCTGGGTGCCGCTTGTGGTCGGCGCCGTGGCAGCCGGCGGCGCAGTCGCCGGCTACGAAGCCACGCGCTGATCGGCTCCCCGCCCCGGCACGGCAGGCGGCGAGGAAACCCGCCTGCGCCGCACGGGCAGGAATCCTCGTGCACAAAAAGAAATTCGCCGCATCTTTCCGCTTCCACCGTAAACTGGGCAGCAGTGGAGGCTGCACCGTGGAAGACTGGAAGTTCGCCCAGCAGGATCCCTCAGAGGCGCTCGCCAAACTGCATTCCTTCTCCATCAAGAAGAAACATGCGCGTGGCGAGGTGGAAGCGCGCATCACCGTCAAGGAGTTCGCCACCGCCAAAGCCACCGAGATGAAGTTCTTTGCCGTGGCGGATATCGAGCTGAATCAGAAATCCATGACGTTCCAGCCCAGCGGATGGTCCGAGACCCTGGCGGGCGCCCTCGCGGAGTGCCTGAGAAATCTGCGCAAGTTCGAATACGAAAGCCCGGAGCTGCCGCCCGAGTCCTCCGAAGACGGCGCGCAGTTGTAGCGCCTCTTCGCAGCAATAAATCTCTGCCATCCTTAAGCGGCCGAAGCGCGCTGGAACGGCGCAGCGCGGGGAACCGAAGGACCTGCGGTTGTCTTTCGCGCCCCATCCTCAGCGAAACAATCGCTCGTCAAACCGGAAAGGCTTCACTGGACCAATCGCGACTCGGGCAAACTCGGGATGCTTCGGGTTCAGCAGTACGTTCCAGTCCCCCTCCACGACGGCCGAAGGAACCTTGAGCGCCAGCGACCGCAGACTCGCGGCCCACGCGGAACCAAGGTCGCGGCAGCGCTCGTTGTTCAGTCCACGCCAGTTCCGCGGCAGCTCCGTGAGTTTGAGCACCTCGACGCCCGCATCGGGAATCGTGGCCTCGGCAATCAACAGATCCTCCGGCGCCTCGTTCGGCTCCAGATTGACAAAGAATTCCAGCGCCGCCAAGGCCCGCGAGGTTGCCGTGTACACCATCGGGGTTCCCAAATGGTTCCAGCGTCTCGCGGCGTAGAGCCCGCCTACGCCGGTAAATGCCGAGTCGCGAAATCGCCAAGGGAAGAGCCTCCAGACCTGCATCAGCTGTACATTCCGTAGGCGATGCCGTACAAGACCTCTTCTACCGACCGCACGCCGGGCTCCGTGTCCAGCTGGTCAAACGGCTTGCTGCCTCCCAGCGCGCGGTTGGGGTTGCTCAACCAGTGCGAGGCCTTTTCCTCCGAGCCCAGAACGTCCTTTGCCAGCGCCACCACCCGCGCCATGCGCATGGCGCGATCCGACTCGTCGTGCGTCAGGCGCGACTTCATCGCCAGCCGCCGGCTCAGTGTGCGCAAGGGAATGTTCAGCCGCTCGGCCACCTGGGACCGGTGCAAGGCGAGCGTGCCTGCAAGCAGTTCCACGGTCGACGCGGGAAGGCCGAAGCGCACCTGTTGCGCCAGATCGTCCATGCTTCGCACCGGATGCTTGAAGGTTTTTCTGCCGCCAAGGACGGCCACAATCTCCGCAACGCTCATCTCTGCCACCTGGCATTATTTTTGCGCCATTTGGCATGGAAGTCAAGACACTGAAAGGGGCAGTTGTGTCTCAGTTTGGAACCGTCGCGAAAGGGCACGACTTCAGTCGTGCCGTAATAGCAGCAAAATGAGCCGGGGCTTTAGCCCCCGCGGCATATTTCTTCTCAAACCGAGACATTGCCAAAGGGGCATCTTGCCTCTGGCGCTCTCAGGTCACCCCAGAAAAATCCTCGCAATCGACGCCGATGTCGGATTCGCCATGGTTCCTCCCTCAGGAAACTGTCGAGTGAGTCACCTCAATGGCCCATATCCGGCCGCCCCGGTAAGTGATGATGACGTCATTCGACACCGTATAAGGCTCAGAATGGATTGTGAGATCGTGTTCGTGTACGTAGATCACCGTGTCGCCGCTCCGCCTAGAAGGCTGTCCTATTGACTCCTGCATAAATAATGCAATAATGGGTATTGAGGTTCAGAATACCTATGCCCCGGCTGAAGGGAAGCGCCGGTCTTCTGGAGGACCGGCGGAGACGCGCGTTGGCATTGCTGGACGCG
>Ga0224557_1000359_pt1 | contig 51398 bp, 35 predicted proteins | sample 714S31014metaG_FD_180677 | JGI IMG/M metagenome (GOLD analysis project Ga0224557, IMG submission 180677) | Peat soil microbial communities from Stordalen Mire, Sweden - 717 S3 10-14 | ecosystem: Environmental > Terrestrial > Soil > Wetlands > Peat | place: Sweden: Norrbotten County, Stordalen...
ACCATCCCCGAAGGGACGGCCACGGGTATGCAGCCCACGCGACGGAAGGCATAAAAACTCTCCCATTGTTGAAAAACGGGAACAGACCGCAAATCGGGACCATGCCGATTCCTGCCACCGCTGCCTGCCGATCCGGGTAGCTGATCTGCAATTATGCGCCTGCAATCTTGTAGCCTCAAGTCAGCACGCGATCTGCGTCACTTTTTGGGGTGTTATTCGCCGTTTGACATGGATGATCGCCACACGAACTGAACTGCGCCGTACTTTGAAGGCGCAGATTCCGAAGGCGCGGATTCCGAAGGCGCGGATTCCGAAGGCGCGGATTCCCTTGCACATTCGCGGAGGGGATAATCCATCTCAGCGTCCCCCCGTCCGCGCCTGTTCCGCCACGAACTGATTTGGCCGGCCCAGGAGAACCTCAGATAGCCGATATTGGCGCTGCTCCGCGCGCAGCGGGCAGGTGACCACGACGGACTGGAACGGAAACTCCTTTACCCCGGCGGGACATCCCGCCGACACCGCTTGCGCTCGACGACGAACTGCTTGCGTTCCTGAATGCCGAATCTCATGGCAGAACCAGCAGAGGCGAAGAAGGACCGAAGGTCTACATGAGGACACCCTGCGAGTTGGCCTGGCTTCGAACGTTTGGGCTACGGCGCCGCCGTACACGGTCATGTCGGCATCGCCCAAAAACCACCCCTAAGCCATCGAACGCGGGCTCAAGGGACCCGGCGCCACAATCCTGTTCAGGATTGCCAGCCTATATGGCAAGACGATCGCGTGGCTGTTGACGGGGAGCGGCGGCGGGGCTCAATGAGGCAGCCGGCTCAAGCAGCCAAGGCAGCGCTTCTATATCGCCTGCGATGTCGGCGAGCGGGCCGGCCGTCAGAGTGGGATAAGTCTATTTCACAGGAGTGAAGCACACGGTGATCTCTAAGGAGATTCTGAACAAGATGGCCGCCATTCCCGGCGTTTCTTCAGTCAGCTTCTCAAGTGAAGTTCCCATGGATGGGTACGATTCGAATGATTTGCTTTACGCGCAGGATCATGTCCTGGGCGAGGGCGAACTGCCGCCGATCCGCCGCTTCAAATTCATCTCGCCGGGATTCTTTAGGACACTGGGCACCCGGCTGGTGGCGGGGCGCGATCTCACCTGGACAGATACTTATGAGAAGAGGCCGGTGGCCATCGTCTCGGAGGCCTTCGCGCGCGAGTATTGGCACAATGCCAACGGCGCGCTGGGGAAAAAGATTCGCGTGGCAAGCACGGACGACTGGCGCGAGATCGTCGGAGTTGCCCAGGACATGCACGATGACGGCGTAGACCAACCCGCTCCCGGCGCCGTCTACTGGCCCGCCATGCTCTCCAACTTCGAGGGTCAAAAGCAGGAGCTGCGCCGCGGCGTCGCATTCGTCATCCGCAGTCCCCGCGCCGGTTCGCAAGCATTCATGAAAGAGGTACAGGAGCAAGTTTGGTCCATCAATCCCGGTGTGCCCCTGGCCGATCCTTCAACGCTCGGCGAGCTTTACACAAAATCCATGGCGCGGACTTCCTTCACCCTGGTGATGCTTTGCGTCGCGGGCGCCATGGCCCTGCTGCTGGGGATCGTGGGAATCTACGGAGTGATCTCGTATTCGGTGTCGCAACGCACACGCGAGATTGGGATTCGCATGGCGCTGGGCGCGCAGCGGGACGAGCTGACCGCATTGTTTGTGCGCCAGGGAATGTGGCTGACGGGCATCGGCGCAGCGTGCGGCCTGACGGTCGCATTCGTGACCATGCGTCTCATGTCATCGATCCTGTTCAACGTGAGCCCCGTCGATCCGATCACCTACGTCGCCATCACCGCCGGTGTTGTGGCAACCGCATATCTGGCATGTTATCTGCCCTCCCGCCGCGCGGCGACGGTGAACCCCGTGAATGCCCTGCGGTCCGAGTAGCGCCCCTCATCTGCGAATGGTTGCAGCGCAGCGTACGAGTTCACGCCGGCCAATCTGAATCGAAGCCGGCATTTGACGGAGCGATTGGATGTGGCTATGCGTGCAGAGGGGTTTACACTTCCAACGATTGTGCGTTCAGATTGCTCCCAAGCGTTGGATTTGTGGCGGAAAGCGAGAACGAGACTGCAGTGACTGGGCTGTTCATGGAAGCGTCGGGCTTGACGAAGTTGGAACCTCGAAAAGGCGGTACCGATTGCCGGTCATCTGGTCAGTCTTGGCATTTGTGCGAAGTTCGACGAGCCGCTTCAAGAGCGCAGGAACCTGGTCTTTCTGATCCGTCTTACGCAACGCCACGATCAGGTGGTAGACGGCCTGCTGGTCGTTCGCGTCGAGAGCCAATGCAGCGCGGCCATGTTCGACGGCCAGATCCGTATGTCCATTTTCGAGGTAAATTGTGCTGAGCAGATCGTGAGCCGCAACCAGGCCCGGGTCGAGTTTCACTGCACGTTTGGCGGCCTCCACTTCCTCCTTATACTCGGGACTCCCCTCCGGCCTTCCTTCTTCAAGCAATTCCTCGGCAAGCAAATATTGAGCATACGCTTCGTTGGGATGGGCCTTGACGGCAGCACGAAACTCGGCCAGTGCCTCAGCCGACTTGTGCTGTTGTGATTTGACAAGCCCCTCGGCTACTCCAAGAAACAAGAGCTGAGGATCAATTCGACTGGCGGTATCGAAATCTTCCGCGGCGCGTGTGAACTCGCCGAGTTGAGTCAGCAAGACACCTCGAACGAGGTAGAGCCTTGGCTCATTTGGCAACTGACTGAGGCCGGCATTCAGTATATCGATGCCCACCTGAGGGGACGCATGATCGTAAGACAGAGTGGCAAACTGCAGATAGGGGTCCACGTTTTTAGGGTTCGCGAGAATTGCCTTGCGCAGCAGCTCGATAGCGCGGGGCGTGTCGCCTTTCGACTCAAGAATTTCGGCGGCAAGGGCCAATGCGTCCTGTTCAACCGGCGTCGTTTCAATTAGCGGCTGGAGTGTCGCCAGCGCATCTTCCGCGTGGTGGGCATTCCACTGCGCAAGTGCGAGATTGTAACGAGCCTCGCGCTTTGTTGGGTCCACTGAGAGTGCTTCGGCGAAGGCAGCGACTGCATCTTCGTCGCGCTTCAGAATGGCCAGGCACGAGCCATATTCGGTTAGCGCTCCCGGCTGACCGGCAATGACTCCGGCTGCCCTCTGGAAATGATCGACGGCGTCGGCGCAATTGTTCTTCCGGTAGTCAAGAACACCGAGCATTGCATGAGACGTTGGATCGTCCGGCCGCTGAGCCAATACCCTCAGGAGCAGCGGTCTTGCCGCATCGTGACCCATCTGAAACTCGGATTGCGCCGCCCCTTCCAGAGCAGGCAGGTAGGCCGGGGCAAGTTGCAACGCATGTTGATATGCCGACAGCGCCTGTGGAAGGTTGCCCATTGCTGCCGTAGCCATTCCACGCAATGTCCAGATCCTGTAATCGCCAGGCTGTCTTGCCAATGCCGTTTGACTTAAACTCAACGCTTGTGCGAAATCGCGGTTGCGCAGCGCGTTGGCAATAGGGCCAACTTCGTCTTGCGCGGCCTCACCTTGCGCAAGACAGACGGGCACTAACGCAACCAGGAAGCACAGAAGGTGCACATATCGAGTTTTCCCTGGCATCATTAAAACCCGTCGCCGGGCGAAAGGGCCCGGGCTCTCCAGTCCGCTCATCTCGCATCTCATCGAGGTTCGCGAAGATGGCTCTGCGTGGCATCAAGGCGCAAGTGACTCGGTAAGTTGAGGCGTTACGTTGTCGAAAAAGATTCCCTGCAATTGTCCTGGCGCCATTTGCGGAACGCGCAGTTCAATTGTATGCCGCACGTCGGGTGCGATTATCGAGAGATCGGCGTAGAAACCAACAAATGAGGCCGCATCGACCCGGCTGGAGCTGTACGCAGGTTGCAACTTCAGGGGTTGGCCATCAAGCGTTCCACTCACTGGGATGGAGTCCTTTCCATCCGCTGCCTGCACAAAGAGCAGGAGCCGCTCTGGTACCAGCCAGGTTGACTGGTAATCCTCTTGTGTCCACGGGATGGGCCACTTCAACTTGCGAGCGGCCAACTGATCCAGCACACGCTGCGGAACTACAAAGGTTCCCGTCAGTGAGCCATTCACGCTCGGAGCGACCGCAATCTCCTGAGCCTGGGCAAACCGGGTTCCCTCGAAGCGAACTTGCGCCTCGACGTAGCCGCCAGACTGCGTGAACTTCACGGCATTCCCGTTGACGGTCACGGTCGATACCTTGGAGCCGGCCGGAAGCAGCACACCGAGCTTCTTAATCGTACCGGGCTCGCCGGCAGCATGCTCAACCGACAGGGCGCCTCCCTTCAGAGCGACGCCAGGCGGTACGGCGCGGTGCAGAGCCGCTGCATTGAAGAGAATGGGTTGGTCCAATTTCCCTTCAGGAATCAGTTCCAGGACTGTAGCGCTGGTCCCATCGAGGGTCAATTCCACTTGATCCCCGCGGTTCCACGCCCCCGTCCCCGGCTTTCCAAGCAGACGTCCCTCTTGCGGATATAGCTCGCGCAACAGGAATCTCTCTCCCTTTGTCAGACCAATCGTCGCATCGAGAGAAATCTGCGCTGGCAACTGCTTGTAGTTGGGGTTGAACAGGAACAAATAACCGCGATCTCCCAGAATCGCTGCCGTGCCATCCACATGACCCAGGGCCGGCTGCTCGAGAATCGTGCGCGTGTGGCGCAAGTATTCCTTGTTCTTCGCGGTCCAGGCAAGCCAGCCGCGAATCCACGCCTTGTCTTCCGCTGAGAAATACCTGGCCTCCTCAGGATCTCGCGCCGGAATCATATCCACCACGTTGTTCCAACCCCCGGTGGCAATGGAGGAGATGAAGGAGTACCGGTAACCCAGGTAGTCCCAGTCCCGCGGCCGGTACCGGGTATACATCATCTCCACTCCCTGGCGATGACCATCTGCCCCGGGAAGATTCCGCGAACGCTCGGTCTGGTGCGTGGCATAACCGGGAATGATCTCCTCCGGCGCAAACTGGTAGTTTCGATACCAGTAATTGACGAACCGCGTGCGGTCCGCTGAGACACGATCGAAATGCAGATCGGGATAGGGTTTGAAACTCTCCGGTTGCTCGTCGTTGCCGGTCGGGTGAGGATAGCTGCCGGCCAGCCAGCTCCATGGCCCAAACATCTGATAGGTCTGCCGCCCGTCGATGACGATCGAGGGCGCCGCCCGGCGCAGGGTCTCCATGACTCTCCGCCATCCGTACCACTGCGCATAGCTGCTGCTGCCCGGCAAATCCAGCCAGGTATAGTCGAACGAATAGCCTGCTATCCCTGTGCGCTTCTGGAACGCGATCAGATTGCGGATCAGGTAGTCCTGAAGCTCGCGGGATGCCAGCGTGGCATAGGTAAACGCGTCGCCATCTTTCGCGGGCCGCTTTACCAGCCAGGAAGGATTCGCCGCAAAGGGCGCCGATGGGTAGACATAGGCAAGCAGGCCGACATGCTTCTGCTTGGCATAGGAAACCATCTCCGAGACACTTGCCGGAATCGAATCTTTGCCGGGATCCCACTCACCCTTGCGAATCTTCTCGCCCAGATTGAGCCACAGAACATACTCCCAACTCCATGAGTCGGCGCTTTGCGTGCGATCTGCAAGCGTGGAATTGCCGGGGGCATAAAGAAGCGTCTGAATGCCCAGCGCGGACGCAGTATCGATGATGCGTTTGTACTCCGTTTTTCCCTCTTCCGTACCCACATCGATCTGATAATCGTTCAGCGTCCATCCAACCTCCACGCTGATGGACGCAGCCGGCGGATCAATCAGGAACGCACGTACACAACCGGTAAAGGCTGCTATCTCCGCTTCGTCCATCCCGTCATCCGGTGTTTGATTGGGCGGAAGATGCCATTCCAGTGCCATCTCGCGCGGCTTGCGGTTCCCGCTCAGACGATAGGCGCCAATGCATGCCGTATCGCTCGCGAATGCTCCCCAAGCCTGCCGCCACTCCATCTCCGGCGCATAAGCGACGGTCACCGATTGTCCATCCCGTTGCACTTCGAGAAATGGATTCTGGACCGCCAGAAGCGCGCCTTCATTTCCAGCGAGGCGCAGGAACTCGCCGAAATCCTTCCCTGGCAAAGACTTCCGGCTCTGCTCGATGGTCCCGCCGAATTGTGGTACATAGGTTGACGGCACATAGTCGGAAATCACTGCATTCCGCACCGTCAGATCCAAGGGGACGACCCGGTGAACCGTGAAGTTCGCGTTGGGCGCGCGCAACACCTTGATCTGCTTGCCGACGAAACTCCAGGTCGCGCCCAGCCTGTAGGTTACCTGGATTCGATAGCCGGAGATTTCGTAGTCGTAAGAGACTTCACCGGCCTTGGTCTTTGCAACGGAAGGTTGCTGATCTCCGCTTCGCAAGACGGTGTCGCCGATCGCCAGCGACCAGGCATCCCGCGCAACATCGACTCGAGCCCCCGATGCGGCATCCTTGATCGATACAAGGCCTTGCGGGCCGAATTCCGCGGAGACGGCCGCATTTTTCAACTCCAGGTTTTGCGCCAACGAGTTTGCAGGCAAGAAAGCAAACAGACAGGCGAGACTCAGCACAATTCGATGTGTGGCTGGCATAACATCCTTATGGAAATGCTGGGCTGGAGTTGAGTGCAGGGCATTTCGAGGGACGATGCGGAGGTCTGAACTCCGACCGCCCCTCGTAACAATTGCAGTTGTTCAGGATGGGAACTCTTGTATGAGCTGCACTGAAAGATATCGGCACAAATCCCCGCTACGCTTTCCGCGCCGCTTCGGTAGCCGAATTGGGGCTCGGGCCTCACGTCGATCATTTCAATCCGTGCGGTTTGCGTGAAGCCCGTCGCGCCAAGGTCCGTCCTGTTCGCGCTCCTCCAGGGCTAGAAAGTAATCCTTGCTGCAAGCTGCAGGTAGCGCGGGAATGAAGTGCTGCTGGTGGTGCCGAACCCTGCACTTGTATCGTTGTAGTTAGCGTCCACGCCGTTCAGGTTGACCCGGTTGAACAGGTTGAACGTATCCAGCCGTAGCTCCAGGCTGACATGCTCGGCTATCGCCGTGGTCTTCTTCACGGTAAAGTCCGAGTCCGCGTAGCCGGGGTTGTGGAATTGGTCTATTTTCTCGTTGCCTTCCGTGCCGGAAGCGCTGAACGTCGGCTGCGCAAATTGGCTGTGGGTGATAATGCCCGAGTCGACAACGCCAGTGTACTCATACGACTTCCGGTCGTGCTTTTGGTTGTAGCTGACCACGTTCGGCACATTGTTGTTGTCGCCGTCCGCGGAGTAGTTGCCGCTGTTGCCAGCAAAGGCAATATGCCCAGCTGCCAGTTCGCTCGCGTAATTGGCCGAGGTCACCGTGACGCCGGTGGTATCGACCAGGCTCAAAGCGTTACCGGCGCCCACATAGAACGGGTTGCCCGACTGCAGAATGGTGGTCGCCGACAGGTTGAAGCCGTTGGTTAGTCTGCGCGTAAAGCCATTTCCGTTCTTCAAACCGGGAATATCGTAACTCCAGCCCAGCGAAACCCGGTTCGGCGCATCCCAGGGCGAGGGGCTGTAGAACTGTTTGAAGTTATAGGAAGTTCCGCCGCCGCCCACGTATCCTTCCGGATAGTTGTTCCAATCATCCTTGGCGGCCGAACGCGTGTAGGAGGCAGTCAGGAAGCCGTGGGCGCCAATCTTCCCCTTCAACGCCACGATGAACGCGTAGTAATTTGAGTACGCCGCGTTGAACGCATAATTGATGGAACCGAAGCTGGTATTGAGGCGGGTTTGAATACCGTCCCCTGTCCATACTCCGCTCGAGTTGAACGCCGGGTGCTGGATCAGATCTCCGGGGAATATATTCACATCCACGCCGTAGGTGGTGTTTCCCGTATTGCCGCCCGCCGAAACAAGATTGTAGCCATGCGACCCCTGGTATCCGACGCTGGCCACCAGGTTTGCCCTCAATTGGCGTTCCAGCCCGGCCGACCAGTCCAGCGCATCGGGGGATGACATGCTCGGGGACGTTCCGCCGACGCCATTCTGCGCGCCCACGATCCCGCCCTTTGCGTCGAGCGTGGTTCCGACAAATGCCGGCGCCGGAAAACCAAATGGCTCCGTGTTCTGCGTTCCGTAACCGAAAATGGGAGCCGCAGTGGATCCATTGCTATAAAACGTCGGCACAACATATCCCGGCGGGTTGCCTTTCAAGCCGTTTTCGGCGTTCCCCAGTGTGAACTCGTTGTGGAAGAGCCCAAAGCCGCCGCGCGCCACCCACTTGCCGCTTCCGGTTGGATCGTATGCAACGCCGAAGCGCGGGCTGAAGACCCAATTCATATCCTTGTTGAAGACATGCGACTGTTGGGTCATTACGCCATTCGCAACCTGATCTGCGAATGTGGATGCCGATGCAAGATGAAAGTTGGCCAAAACGGTTCCGGCAAGTGCCACGTAGGGATTGCCGAAGTTGTCGTAGCGGATGCCGTAGTTGACGGTCATCTTGCGATTGACCTTCCAGCTATCCTCCGCAAAAATGCCAGAGGTCGTTTCCTTATAGCCATAGTTTGCGGACTCGTAAGCACCGGTCAGCGGGTTATACGAAATTCCGCTTTCAGTGTAGGGGTTGTTGGCGATCAGGTCGATCATGTTATTGAATTGGAAGGAGGGCTGGTCATAGGCGCCCGCGAACAGTGCAATGTCGTTGCTGCGCCATAGCTCGAAGCCGGCCTTGAAGCTATGCGTGCCAACAATATGGGTCAGGACGTCGCGCCAGTGATAGCTGTGCTGGATGTAATCTCCCTCAGCAAACCCATCGCCAAAACCCTGCCCCAGTCCGGTCACGTTCACGATCGGAACGTCGAAGAGGCCAGTGGCGGGCGAGAAGCCCTCGATCCGGTTGTAGCCGAAATCTGCCTCATTCAACGTGTTCGATGAAAAGGTGTGCGTCTCGTTCCCTTGCAGAGAAAAGGTGAAGTACTTGCTGGTCGTGGCAAACGCCGGACGAGCAGCCGGTCCGCCATTGTTGATGGTGTCGCGGAAAAACTGGCCGTAGACGCGATCTTTCTTGAAGTATTTGTCGATGCGGATGTTGTACTGCTCGGCGTTGTAGTAGCTGGAGCTGTTGAAATTGCCGGTGTCGAAAACCGGTGTGGAGCAAGGGACGGAAATGTCGTCGTAGGCAGTAACATTCCCGACGCCGGCGGCGCAGGCTTGTTGAGCCGCCGTGCTTGAGAGCGTATTGCTCCACAACGAGCCGGCCGTAGCCGCGAGCTTGGTGTTCACCATGCCGGATACCGGATACTTTTGCATCAATGCCACTTCGGGGCTGTTGGGCGCCGCGGTTTGGGCGAAGGCCAAAAACGCCGGATCCTCGAACCCATCGAGCGAGGTCCCATTGGAGGCCAGCGACAGGTAAGGCTCATAGCCGACAAAGAAAAAGAACTCCTTGTGGGGAATTACCGGGCCGCCCACGGCAAAGGACATGTTGTTGACGTGATATGGGTTCACCGGGGTCGGCTGCGGCACCCCGAATTCGCCGCGCGCCGCCAGGTTTTGATATTGGTAGTATTCGCTGGCCAGGCCATGGAACTGATTGGTACCGGACTTGGTGGTCATGGCGGTCTGAATGGCGGCCGCGCGACCGTAGTCGACGGAGTACGTGTTGATCTGAACGCTGACCTCCTGCAAGACATCCGAATTCGGCGTCAGGTTCAGCACGCCGGGGCGAATGGTGCTGGTCACATCCATGCCATCCACGATGTACTGATTGCCGGTGGCGCCCTGCCCGCTGGCGCTGGCGTTGACCCAGTTTTCCGGTGCGAAGTTGGTGGATGTGCTCGATCCGGGCGAGTTTTGGCCTCCCGTGCCGGTAACGCCGGGAGCGATGGTGATGACATTGGTCGCATTCCGCCCCGGCAGCGGCAGGTCGGTAAGAGCCTGGGTGTCCAGCGTCTGCTCGAAGCGGCTGTCCGAGGTGTCGATCAGCGGAGCCTCGGTGGACACCGTGACCGTGGACGCAACTTTCTCCACGGTCAGGGTCAGCGGAACATCGCGCGTCTGATCGGTGGCCAGATTGAACGATACCGAGGCCGTCGAGAATCCTTGCACGGTAGTCGATACGGTGTAGTTGCCGGGCGCCAGGCTGTCGAAACGGTACACGCCACTGACGTTGCTGAACGCCGTCTGTGTGACGGCGGTGTCGACGTTCATCAAGGTTACCGTTGCCTTGGGAACAACGGCTCCCTTTTGATCTTGTACAGTTCCCTGCACGTTGCCATTGAATTGCGCGTAGCAGCTGGCTGTTGACATGAGCAACACCAGCATCAGGATGTTGAAGAATCTTCGCGTGGATCCCCTCATTTTGGCCTCTCAAAAGCAGTTTGGTGTGTGCGCAGTGGCGCCGGATGCCCAGACTCCGGAATGGCTGCCGGCATGACGCCCGGAACGATCTCAATCCCCGCGTCCTGAAAACGTTGAGCAAAATCCTCTGGATTCAGGAACCTATCAACCCTACTCACTTGGGATGAGACGCGCATGAGCTAGTATGACCACGCTGACATAGTACATATGGACTAGAAGCCGCTATCGTCTTGCTCGGCATTGAGCTTACGGCGTAGACTCCAACCTGCCCGTCAATGAATAAACTCTGCCAATACGGACACCTCTGGGGACGAAACAAGTCTTGTCTTGGAGTGGCCGGGCTGGCCTGCGTACTTGTCCTTTGGGCCTCTGCCTGCCGATCCCATCGGCAGGTCAGGATCGCCGTCATCCCCCAGACGGAAGGAACTTTGTTTTGGGAGGCCGCACATACCGGGACGGAAGACGCGGCCGACCCAGCCGGAATATTCATCTATTGGAAGGCCCCCACGCGCGAGGATGATGTGGAAGCGCAGATTGCGCTGGTCGACCGTGTCGTGGATAACAACTATCAGGGATTGGTGCTCGCTCCGGATCAGGCCCTGTCTCTTATTATGCCGGTGCGGCGCGCTCTGGCGCACGGCATCCCCACGGTCATCATTGGTTCCCCATTGCCGATTCCCGCCGGAGGAAATCTCTCCTATATCCTCAACGATGACGTAGATGGCGGCCGGCTTGCCGCCGAGCGTGTCGCCGGGTTACTGAACGGCCATGGAACCGTCGCTCTTCTGGGCATCAATCCGGACATTACCGGAATCATGATCCGCGCGCGCGCTTTCGAGCAGGTTCTCGCTCAGAATTATCCCGGTATCCGTATCGTAGAGGAGCGGATGGGGTCGTTCAACGTACCGCACGAACAACAGGTGGCCGAGGATGCGCTCAGGGCCAATCCGGATCTCGATGTGATTGTCGCCCTCATGTCGACCACAGTCGATGGAACCCTGTCTGCGCTGGACACCACGCCGGAGAGGCACTCAGTCAAGGTCATCGGCTTTGACGATGCTGGATTGCCTCCTTTCGATCAGAAGAGGAGTCTCGATAGCGTGATCCAGGAGGATACTCGATCCATGGGGCAGCAGGCGATCGAGCTCATCCATTCCAGGCTGCTCGGACAATCCGTGCCGGCAACGGTACATCTCCATCCCAAGCTCATCACGCGCAACAACATCGACACGCCGGAGGTCCGCCTGATGTTCTCCCAGGATTGGACACTTGGCCGCTGGCGCTGGAGTTCGGCGCAATGAAACTCCCGCGCTCGCTGCGCCGCCGGATCCTGGCTGGATTGCTTGCCAGCCTTGTTCTGGCCCTGGGGTTCATTGCGTCGCGCGCCTATCTTCACAGCCCGAACCGGGGTCTGCCCTATCGCGATTCCTTTGCCAAAGGCCGGGCCAACGAGTGGAAGGCATTTGGCGGCACATGGGAACTTGTGAATGGCGTCATGCGCAACGACTCGGATGAGCGGGGAGCGAAGCTGCTGTCGGGATCGCCCTATTGGCGCAACTACTCCATCGAAGCCGATATCAACTTGCTGGGCATCAGCGGAGACGCGGGTCTGGTGATTCGATCGGCGAATGAAGAGGAGGGCGTGAATGCCTACAGCGGCTACTACGCCGGGGTGCGCACGCTCGATAACGCACTGATCCTGGGCCGCGCGGAACACGGTTGGATGGAGGTCGTCAAACAGTACCCTACCCCCGGCGGCATTCGCCCGTTCCAGTGGTACCACCTGAAATTGCTGGCCTACGATTGCCAGATTGTCGCCGCTGTAACCACTCCGTCGCAAGCGACTCCAACTTCCCTCGGCATCAATGACCCGGACTGCGTCCATTCGGGCCGGGTCGGTCTCCGCTCCTACTCTTCCGGCGGCATCTGGCGCAACGTCTTGGTCCGCCCTGCAACGTATCAGGATCTGGTTGAGACGCTAAAGAGTGGGCGAGGTCCGGGAGATTCCGAAGCCAGGGATACAGCCCTCCCGGATTCAGAATCTCTCGGACTGCAACCTCGACAGGAGCAACAAAAGGCGAACGTCCGCTCCAATGCAAACACGCAGATCATCGCGAGTCTGCGCCTGACTTCTTTCGCCATGCCCGCGACCGCCACGGTCCGCGGTGTGGTCATCCTGACCGCACCGCTGCTCTTCGTTCAGGATTCCACGGGCGGAGTCTACATACCCCAGCCCACGGCGCCTCTGCTCAAGGTCGGCGACGAAGTTGAGGTCACCGGCGAGGTGCATCCCGGCGACTTCAGTTCTACGTTGGAACACGCCAAGGTTCAAGTGCTTTGGGCACGCACGCCCGTGCCGCCTGTCTCGGTAACGGCATCCCAGGCATCCACAGGCAGATACGACGCCACCTTCATCGAGGTACAAGGGCGTCTTGCCGCCAAGGAGCGCGGACCGGACAACACGCTCATTCTCGATCTCGATGAAGGGCCGCAATCGTTTCGCGCCATCCTGAATCCAGGACGCAGCGACTATCTTTTCAGCAAGCTCAAACTGAACAGCAGTCTTCGCCTGCGCGGCGTCTGTGTTGTCGATGCCGCGTTCACCAGGAACCTTACTCCTTTCGTCCTTTTGCTACGCTCCAATGAGGACCTGGAAGTGCTTGCCGGTCCGCCATGGTGGAGTACAGGACACGTCATTGCCATTGTCATCGCCTCCCTCCTGCTCGCGCTGGTAGTCAACTTCGTTTACAACCGCATAGCGCATTGGCGTCTTCAGGGCGTACTGGAGGAGCGCCAGCGACTGGCCCATGAGATGCACGACACCCTGGCGCAGAGCTTTGCCGGCATTGGATTCCAGTTGCAGGCGATTCGCAACGGACTGCCGGATGGGATGCCCACATTGCATCAACAGCTTGATTTGGCCAGCAACCTTGTCCGCCACAGCCACGAGGAGGCGCGGCGCAGCATCGCAACGCTTCGTCCCGAGGCGCTGGAGTCGGAAGATATACTCTCCGCGCTGGACTACTGCGCACGGCGCATGGTAGAGGGCGGTCCGGTTCAGGTGGTTTCGGAGAGAGAAGGCGACGAGAGACCCATACCCTTGCGGATCGCGGACACCCTTTATCGCATCGGTCAGGAAGCTATTGCCAACGCTGTCCGGCATGCACATCCCACCATCCTGAAAGTTCGGCTCACTTACAGCGGAAATGCGGTCTGTCTGCAGATAGACGACAACGGAACAGGCTTTACGCAGGGCGGCGGGCTGCTGGGCTTCGGTATCCGCGGCATGCGCAGGCGAGCCGAGAGCATCTCCGCGGCCTTTCAACTTCAAAGCAAGCCGGGCGAGGGCACGCGTATCCAGATAACGGCTTCATTGCCGCCTCGCATGACCCTCGTCTCCTGGCCGAAGCTCTTGTGGAAATATGTTTGGGGGCATTGGATCGATGGCCGACCTACGAAACACGCCGATTCGCATTCTTATCGTGGATGATCATCCGGTTGTACTTGCCGGCCTCACCAGTATGCTTGGCACTCAGGCCGGCATGGAGGTCGCCGGCTCCGCTTCCAGCGGCGAAGAGGCGCTGGAGATGCTTCGCGTCAAGCCCGCTGACCTGCTGCTGCTCGATCTACGCATGCCCGGCATGAGCGGAATCGACACCCTCCATGCCCTCAAGCGAGCCAAGATCGGTGTCCGCGCGATCATCCTCACCAGCTATGAGACGGACGAAGACATCTACCGCGCGGTACAGGCAGGCGCTCAAGGCTATCTCCTGAAAGACGCGCCGCAATCGGACATGATCGATGCCATCCGGGCAGTTGACGCCGGTAAGCGCTACTTCCCTCGCCACATTGCCGCACGGCTGGCCGAGCGCATGATGCGCACCAATCTCACCGCACGCGAACTGGAAGTCCTGAACATGCTTGCCCGGGGGCTCACAAACAAGGAGATTGGCAGCGCCCTGGACATCAGCGGCAACACGGTTCGCAATCATGTGAACAGCATAATCGAGAAGCTGGAAGTCTCCGACCGCACGGAGGCTGCCACCACCGCCATTCACCGCGGGATTATTGAATTGAACGGCTGATACGCATAGGATTGCCTGGGCGGATTGCGAGGTCTCCGGCTGGGCAAGGGGGATGGAATGAGACAATTGGCAGCCGGCAGTCTGGGCGTCTGGATTGTGGCAGTAGCCATCGCCGCCATTCTTGGGTGGGGCGCTGTGCAGCGCGCCTCAACCGCGGCAGATGCGTTGTTTGCGCAGTCACTGGCCAGTCCATACGAACCATATGCCGGAATCGCGTGGTAGCTATGATTGGGGAGAGTTGACTCATGAGTCGAAAACACCTCCCACATCGAATCCGTTTTTGGTCAGCGGCTTTTGGTCAGCGGCTATTGTGGCGGAGCGATACGATGCGAAGGTTGATCTTGCTCGCAATGTTTGTGGCCATTGCGCTTCCCGCCGGGGCGCGTATGACGGTGGCGCAATTGGAGCAGGTGCTGACCAAGGCCCGCTTCGCGCACAAGTCGGACGCAGAGGTTGTGCGCCAGATCCGGCCTTTGGAACTCTCCGAGCGGCTGACGGAGGCTTCGCTGGACCGCCTCACCGCTAATCTGGCGCCCGGCCCCCAGACAGTGCAGGCCCTGCAATTGCTCGCCGATCAGTCGGCTTTTCTCGATCCGCCGGCAAGCGAGTTGCCGGCCATAGCCCCTCCCGGCGACATTACCCAGCAACAGATGCTCGATGCGGCACGAAGTTATGGGGCGCAAACCTTGTCCCGTCTGCCCAATTTCCTCGCCACGCGGACTACCAACCGTTACGACGACAGTCCCCAGGAGTTGACGAAAAACGCCTGGCCGGTCCGCGCGGGACTGCACCTTGTGGGAACGTCAAGCCAGGAAATCTCTGTCCGCGACGACCAGGGGACCCTGTCGCCCGCCGCGGCTTCCGCCGCCAGGCAGGAGCAGGCGCACAATGGACTGACCTCGTGGGGCGAGTTCGGCCCCATGCTGGCCATGATCCTGACCGACACAGCCAAAGGTAAGGTGAGCTGGAGCCACTGGGAGCAGGCTGCGGCGGGCCCGGTCGCAGTCTTCAATTTTTCGGTGCCCAGGGCTTCATCGCACTTCCAGGTAAACGGCTCCATCCCACAACACGCGCCCGTCGAAACCAGATCCGTCACCATGCCCGGCAGCTTTGGACTGCAACCGGGTCTCGATGTTTCACGGACCACAATCTTCCACATTTTGCCCGGTTATCACGGCTCGCTCTGGCTGGACCCCGCCACTGGGACCATTCTCCGCATTTCCGTCCAGGCGGAATTGAAAGATCGCGATCCAGTCAAGCGGTCCGACGTTCTGGTGGAGTATGGTCCGGTCTTGATCAACGGCCGTAGCTTTGTCTGTCCGGTGCGCAGCCTGGCCTTCCGCATGAACCCCATCGACCCTAACGATACCTCTGGGGCTGCACCGCTTCTGATGTTGAACGAGACGCTGTTCACCGGCTATCGTCGCTTCGCTTCGACGGTACGGATTCTCCCCGATATACCATAGGGGTCTGAGAATCCAGCGGCTGCAGACTCCGGATTACCGGAAACCGGCTTGCAGGCGCCTGTGCTCCAGGCGTCGGAAATCGTTCCAACTGAAGAGCCCGCCACGCAGACAAGCGCGGCAGCGGTAGCGCACGCGGCCACTGCGCCAACCCAGGCAGACACCGTTCTGCATATGACCACCAATCTGGTGCCGGTGGATAGCGAAAGAGTCTCCACGACGGGCGCGACACAGAAATCACGCATCCTTTGTACCCTATGCGGCGCTCCAGTCAGCATGGAGCGGCTGCGGGGGAACTCGCGCCGCGTGCTTCATCACCAGGCTCGACGCGCACGCGCAGCCACAATAAGCCTGCCACGATTGCCAATCCCGCGGTGAGCGACAGCGCGGATTCCCATCCGATGCGCTCTGCCAGCCAGGGCGTGAGCGCGGGTGAAACCATGCCGCCGAGGTTGCTGCCGAAGTTCATGACGCCGCCGGCGAGGCCGCTGCGCTCGCCCGAGAGCTGGGTCATCGTGGCCCAGAAGGGGCCTTCCGTGCCCAGCACCAGCACCGTGCACGCGGTGAGTGCGAGGACGGCCACCATTGGGCTGGGCGTGCGGGCGCCGATCAGCAGAAAGATGGCGGCGATGCATAGGGCGGCGAGGGGGACGCTGCGGCGTCCCCATGTGGCTCCCCAGCGCGCCACAGCCGCGTCTGAAAGCACGCCGCCCAGCGGGATGGCAAAGATGGTCGCCACCCACGGCAGCGCCGTGAAACTGGCGGCCTTGAGCACCTCGAGATGACGCACCTGGACCAGATACAGGTAAAACCAGAAGACGAAGATATATCCCAGGTAGCCCTGCAGAAGGTAACTGGCGAAGAGGAACCAGAAACTCGGAGAGCGCAACGGCTGTGGAGAGGCCTTAGGCGATCCCGCCGCAAGGGAAGTGCTGGCCGCGGGTTGGAGAGTAGCGCTCTCAGACGAGTGAAATTGCCGGGGCGCGAACCACAACCACAGCAGCCCGGCGGCAACGCTGAACGCGGCGGCCACCAGCAGCGCCGCGCGCCATCCGCAGCGGCCTGCGACGGGCGCCAGCAGCAGGGGCGCGACCGCCGATCCCACGCCCACGCTGGCCAGCACCAGGCTGTTGGCGCGAGCACGCAGCCGCGGCGGCGTGGTGACGGCGATGGTTCTGCCCGAGGTGGGATAAGTGGGCGCGGCCATTACGCCAAAGAGGGCGCGGATCAGCCATAGCTGCGGAATGACCATGGCCAGCCCATAGCCATGCCAGGCGGCGAAGGCGGTCAGAGTGCTGAGCAGAGCCCATCCCAGGCAAAGCACCAGGAAGATGCGTCGGGCGCTGACGCGGTCGGCCAGTGCTCCCGAGGGCACTTGAAACGCGGTGTACCCGATCAGAAAAGTGCTGAAGACCGTGCCCATCTGCGCCTGGGTCAGGCCAAAATCCTTCATCATGCCGGGAGCCGCTATGGTGACGGCGACGCGGCCGATGTAACCGGCTGAGGCCGCGGCCATCAGCAGCAGCACGAGGCGCTTGTTCATAGAGGACGGCGAGTTTGGCCTCGCGGGGCAAGTCACTGGAGCCCTTTGTGAAAGATAAGTTCCGAATGCCCCGGCACACAGTAATCTTCAAGCTTCCCGACAAACTCGTAGCCATGCCGCCGATAAAGCCGTTGGGCGTGGTGGTTGAACGACGACACCAGCAGAAAAAGGTGCCCGCGTCCGGCGAAACGCCGCTCGGCAAAACGCAGCAGTTCTGATCCGACTCCTTGCCCGCGCACCTCCGCCGCAACCGCAACGCTGGCGATGTAAGGCGACGCCGCCAGACCGTAGGGGGCCAGCAGGATGAAGCCCGCCCGCAGGTCATTCTCCCGGCTCCTGGCGACAAAAAGCTCGGAGCCGGGGCGGGTCAACGCTTCGCGGCATGCTTCGAGATCGCGGCCCAGGGTGATCCAGGGCTCGGAGGAAGCCATCAGGCTGGCGCACCATGCATAGTCGTCCGGCGCGGCCGCTGCAACGTAGACCGGAATCTCCATTCGAGCCTCAAGAACAGCAGCATCATAACAGCGGCCCCACCTCCGCACAACGTTCGAGAACCAGGCAGAAGCCCACGGTCCCGCCCCAGGCAGACCCTGCCGTGGGGCGTTCAATTCATGAAGATCGTGGGCTGTCTGAAGCGCTTTCGGCGATCATGCGGCACTTAGGAAATGCGCGCCCGCTGCGCGGATAAACGATAGGACATGGAGCATGACAATGCAGGCGGCGAATGCGGTTCGGCCAGGTCGGCGATGGTGGGCAGCGACGAAAATTGCTGGATCAGGATGCGCCGGGGACCCGTTCCGTGCGTGGGCGAGAGGTTGATGGTTGGTGTGGGCGGAGCGTCTACCAGCTTGACCATGACCTCCGGCGGCGCCTGGTACTTCAACTCCGTCGAGGAGGTGGTCTGTTGCGCCAAAACCGATGGGATCGATGGAACGGCAACGGCGACGACAAGACAAAGAAGAACGGCGCAAGAGAACGCGGAAGGCAGGAGCATCTTCATACCGACGCAGCATACCAGAGTCTGCGGCAAGGAACCGCAGCCTTGCTAACTAAATCATTAGTTGCACGTCTTATGAACCAGGGACGGTCGACGGACGACTTCCCATGGACTTGCATCTTCAATGCCACCAAAGAGATCCATCACGCTCACTCAGGCTGAACTCCGGCTGATGAAGATCCTCTGGGACCGGGGCGAATCGACCGTGGCCGAAATGGTAGCCGCGATTTCCGCCGATGAGGCGCTTGCCTACACCTCCGTCCTGACGACCATCCGGATTCTCGAGACCAAGGGCTACGTCAGCCACCGGCAGGAGGGCAGAGCGTTTCTTTATAGCTCCTGCATCGGGGAGATCGAGGCCAGCCGATCGGAAGTTCGCCACGTATTGCAACGATTTTTCGGCAACTCCCGGGAGCGGCTTTTGCTCTCGCTCCTGGGCGACGACGAGATCAGCCCCGGCGAACTGAGCCGGCTGAAGGAAGCCATTGCCAATGCGCCGGAAGATGCGCGAGAGGAGTCTTAAATGGAGCCCCTCCTTCAGGCCGCCTCACCTGTGTCCGCTGCCGCTGTAAGCGCTCTCTTTTCCGCCGTTTGGGAAGGCTGCGTTCTGGCCGTTTGCGTGCTGGTCTGCCTGCGGCTGCTGCCCCGGCTCAGCGCCGCATCCCGGTCTGTGGTTTGGATGAACGTCTTCCTGCTGCTGGTGCTGATGCACATGGTCCCTCCCTTCAGAGAGCACCTTGGCATCGGCGGCCCGGTGGATGCTTCACCTGTCCGCCTGGACCTGCGCTGGAGTGTTGCCATCGCCGGCCTCTGGGCGATGCTCTCTGTCTGGAGGGGGACGCAGCTGATCCTGAGCGCCATCCGCCTGCGGCGGCTGGCAAATCGGGCCACCCCTGTACCTGCCGACCCGGCTCTGCTGGCGCTTCTCAAGGGTGGGCAAGGCGGCCGCGCGGCTGAGCTCTGTACTTCCGTCGAGGTCGAGCGGCCCAGCGTGTTTGGCTTCTTTCGCCCGCGAATTCTCGTTCCTCCCGCACTCGTAGAGAGGCTTTCCGCCCTGGAGTTGCGGCAGGTGGTCCTGCACGAGATGGAGCACCTGCGCCGCGGCGACGACTGGACCAATCTGTTGCAGAAGATTGGCCTGGCGTTCTTTCCGCTGAATCCGGTGTTGCTCTGGGTGGAACGGCGGCTCTGTGCGGAGCGGGAGCTTGCCTGCGACGACCGCGTCCTGCGCTCTGGCGGCGCCCGCAAGGCCTACGCTCTCTGCCTGACGCGCCTCGCCGAATACTCCATGCTTCGCCGCAGCCTTTCGCTTGTCCTGGGTGCGTGGGAACGGCGGCCGGAGCTGGTGCGCCGGGTGCACCGCCTGCTGCGGCGGCCCCATGAGCCGATGGGTGGCCGGCAAACGGCGCTGGTAACCGCCAGCCTGCTCCTCGGCGTGTTGAGCGGCGCAATGACCCTGGCTCGCAGCCCGCAGCTTGTCAGCTTCGCTCCGCTTGCTCAAGCAACGGTGCAGGCCTGGTCCGCGCATCCCGCAGGTCCTGGCGAGATGAACCTCCGTCAATTTGGAGGCTCCCCGCAACTGGTCAAAGCGGTCCTGCCCCAGCGGCCGGTTCAATCCGCACATACAGCGAAGCCGGTGCGGAGTAACGCTCGAAAGCGGAGTTTCAGGCGGCCTTACGCGCAGAGCCAGCAGGCGTGGGTTGTGCTGGCTGCATGGAGCGACGCCGAAACTCCTCCGCACCTGCTATTCGCCGTCGCGCGAAGGAGTCGAATCTCGTATGCCGCCGTCCCGATAGCGAATGGCTGGCTGATCGTTCAAATCTGATTCGAACGCTCCCTGGCGCAACCCTGGTTGCGCTCAACGTCAAACCCTAACCGGCAACAAGGAGAAGGTTCCCCATGTCTCAATCAACTAATCAATTAGTAGTAATCGCAAAGAAGATGGCCGCGCCCGCGGCAGTCGCCGGAGCCTTCGCTCTGGGAGCGGCACTCTTCGTCGGCCACGGCAGCGTTCACGCCGCGTCGGCCATAGACGACAACAGCGTGGCGGCGCTCACCTCGCTCGATCGCGCCATGGAGGCAGTTGCGGCGCGGGTAACTCCCGCCGTCGTCAATGTCGCCGTTACCGCGCGGGGTACCGGCGAGGCTGAAACCTCCGAAGGTCCGATGCAGGGCCTTCCGCCAGGACTGCAACAGTTCTTCGGGCCGATGCAGCAGTTGCCCGCGCAACCGCAGATCGAGCACGGAGTGGGAAGCGGCATCATCATCACGCCGGACGGTTACATCGTCACCAACGCGCACGTCGTCGATGGCGCCGTGCAGATCAAGGTGACGCTGAACGATCGCCGCATCCTGAAAGCGAAGCTGATCGGCGTCGACAAGCTGACGGACCTTGCCGTGCTCAAGGTGGACGTGGCCAACCTGCCCAGCATTGCCTGGGGAGACTCCACAAAGCTGCAGCCGGGCCAGACCGTGCTTGCATTCGGCAGCCCCTTCGGCTACTTCCAGTTTTCGGTCACGCGCGGAATCGTCAGCGCCATCAACCGGCCGAACCCTTACTCGGATGACCCGCGCAAGCCGGGCAACTTCATCCAGACCGACGCCGCCATCAATCCCGGCAACTCCGGCGGTGCCCTCGTCAACGCACACGGCGAGCTGATCGGCATCAACACCTTTATCATTACCAACAATGGTTCGTTCGCCGGCGCCGGCTTCGCCATTCCGTCGCAGATCGTGCGCGCTACGGCCGAGCAGTTGATCCAGCACGGCAAGGTCGACCACGGCTACCTCGGCATCGGCATGAACGACGTCACGCCCGATAACGCCCATTTCTTCAATCTGCAGGATGCGACCGGAGCCATTGTTTCGCAGGTTACGCCGGACTCTCCGGCAAGCCGCGGCGGCGTGCAGACCGGCGACGTGATCACGCAACTCAACGGAGAGAAGATCGTCAACGGAAGCGCCTTGCAGGTGACGGTGAGCGAGATGGCTCCTGGGGCGAAGATTACGCTGGGCGTTATTCGCGACGGCAAGCCGGTGACGTTGAGCCTTACTGTGGGTCAGTTCCACGGCAATGCCGAAGTGGCCAGCAACGACGGACGGGATGGCCCGCAAAGCGGCAAGCTCGGCCTCGCGGTCAGCGATCTGACGCCGGATGCACGGCAGCAGATCAACGTGCCTGACCAGGTTCATGGCGTCGTCGTCCAGAGCGTTCGACCGGCCAGTCCAGCCGATGAAGCAGGCATCCAGCCGGGTGATGTCATTGTCGAAGTCAACCGCAAGCCGGCGCAGTCCGCCAGCCAGTTTGCGAGTGAAGTGCACCAGAACCGGGATGGAAAGGATCTTCTGCTCCTGGTCTGGTCGAAGGGCAATGCGAGCTATCGAACCATTCATCCCGACCAGGACGAACCAAAGGGCTAGTTGCACAAAGATGAGGCCGTCGTGGATCGAGACGGCGGCCTCGCTGCTTGCGCTTTCGGGTCTCTCCCGACTCGGCCGTTGCCCTTGCCGCCCGCGTCAAACTTGCGGGACAGGATTTTGTCGGCGAGCACGAGAGCTCTACCTGTCGGAAGCGCGGCCGGGAGAAGAATTGCCTTATGAGCGGCTTTTGGACGACGTCATGGCCGGCGACGGCGCGCTGTTTACGCGTGAAAACTCAGTCGAGGCCGCGTGGGCGGTGGTCGATCGGGTGCTCAAGACCCATCACCGCGTTCGCTCTCGCAAGCGTCGCGGCCGGGGGCCGTCAGGCGAAGAGCAACGGCGCATCCGCAGTCGAACAACGAAGCGATTCCGCATCATGACTCCGCTCTGGATAGGATGACCGCGGACGTGATAACTTGGTTGCGTTTGCAAACAACAACGCCGCCGGGCGACCATGAGCCGCGCCCGGCGCTATACCGGGAAAGCCGGCACGGTATCCGCCATGATCAAGAAGCGTCTTGCAACTCTGCTCTGTCTTCTGGTGTCCGGGTTCGCCCCGGCCCTTGCGCAGCAACCCCACTATCCGTTCAACGATCCTGCGTTGCCCATGGAAAAGAGGATCGACAACCTGCTTTCGCTCATGACCGTTGACGAGAAGATCGACTGCCTTGGCACACGCACCGGCGTGCCTCGGCTTGGCGTCCCGAACTATGGCGGCTCCGAAGGCATCCATGGAGTGGTTCAGCGTGAAGCCAGGGGCAAGCGCTTGCCCATTACGACGACGCAATTCCCGCAGCCTCCGGGCATGGGTGAGTCGTGGGACCCGGACCTGGTTCGCCAGGCGGGAGGCGTGGAGGGCTATGAAGCCCGATTCATCACGCAGACCGCTAAGTATGACCGTCAGATGCTGATGCTGTGGGGACCGCAGTCCGACCTTGCGCGCGACCCGCGCTGGGGCCGCAGCGAAGAAGTCTACGGGGAAGATCCGTTCTTCAACGGAACCATGGCTGTCGCTTTTATCAAAGGTCTGCAGGGGGACGACCCGAAGTATTGGCAAGCGGCCGCACTGCTCAAGCATTTTCTTGCCAACAGCAACGAGGATCGCCGCACCAGTTCGTCCTCCGATTTCGACCAGCGCCTGTTCTGGGAATACTATTCGGTGCCTTTCCGGATGGGTTTCCTGGAAGGAGGCGCCAAAGCCGTCATGGCCTCCTACAACGCCTGGAACGGCACTCCAATGGCCATCAATCCAATCCTAAGGAGCATTGTCCGGGACCGATGGGGGGTGGACGTGATTTCAAGCGATGGAGGGGCGGTCAAGCTCCTTGTCGATCCACGCCATCTCTTTCCCAACCAGGAGGCCGCGGTCGTCGCGTGTCTCAAAGCCGGCATCAATCAGTTTCTCGACAGGTATCTGGACGAAACCAAAGCCGCCCTGAAGGATGGCCAGATCACCGAGGCGGAGATCGACGGCCTGCTCCGCCCCAAGTTCAGGGTCACGATCCGTCTTGGGTTGCTCGACCCGCCGGAGATGGTTCCCTACGCGAAGATCAAGGCCTCGCCGGAGCCAATCAAAGACTCGCCCGAGCCCTGGAATGCGGACAAGGATCGCGCCGTCTCAAAACAGATGGCGCTCGAATCGGTGGTGCTGCTCAAGAACGAAAATGCCTTTCTGCCTCTCGGCAAGGATTCCATCAAGTCGATCGCCGTCATCGGGCCACTGGCCGATTCCGTCCACTGGGACTGGTACGGCGGCACGCCTCCGTATGTGGTTACGCCGCTCAAGGGAATCAAGGATGAGGTTGGTCCAGGCGTAAAGGTCAACTACGCCGCCGATGAGATCGGCAACGCCGCCGTCAATGCGGCGAAATCTTCCGATGTCGCGGTGGTGGTGGTCGGCAACGATCCGACCTGCGGCCCTGATATGGCGCATGACTGGTACAACACCGCCGACGGTGGCGGCACACTCCCCTGCACCGTGCCCAGCGACGGACGCGAAGGGCGCGATCGCGAAAGCATCACTCTCGATCAGGAGCAATTGGTGAAGCAGGTGTATGCCGTGAATCCCAAGACCGTGGTCATCCTGGTCTCCAGCTTCCCCTTCGCCATCAACTGGACGCAGGCCAACATTCCCGCCATCCTGCACATGGCCCACGCCTCGCAGGATGAGGGTACGGCTCTTGCCAAGGTTCTCTTCGGGGACTACAACCCCGGCGGGCGCCTGGTGGAAACCTGGCCGAAGTCTCTCGATCAGTTACCCCCGATGGTGGATTACAACATCCGCGACGGCCGCACCTACATGTACTTCAAAGGAGAACCGCTCTATCCTTTCGGCTATGGCCTGAGTTACACGACCTTCAAATACTCCAATCTACGGACTAACTCCCCAGAGCTGGCCAGGGATGGCACGGTCACGGTCAGCGTCGACGTGACCAATACCGGCAGCCGGGCGGGCGACGAAGTCGTCCAGCTTTACGTCGAACACCTGCGCTCAAAGGTGGAGCGTCCGCGCGAAGAGCTGAAAGGCTTCCAGCGCGTCACCATCCAGCCCCATGAAACGAAGACCGTACAGATTCCGCTGAAGGCTTCGACCCTTGCCTGGTGGGACGAAAAACTGCCCGGATTCCGAGTCGAGGCCGAACCCGTTCGCGTGATGATCGGGAATTCGTCGAGCGGCATACAACTGACCACCACGGTGCGGGTTCAGTAGCGCTGCCGGGCTGGGTGCATCGCAATTCGATCTGACCCTCCACGCGCTGGGCCAGCCTATCTATCGCTCATTTAAGTTGGATCGGAGAGCGATGAGCCGGCCGATGCAGGTCACGGTGGCCAGGGGCGGCGTTTGCGAATGCATGTGGGAGATCCAGCCATGCATGTGGGACTCGCGGCACTGTTGGTCCAGGCGGTCGACCTGGGGGCGGCATTCCGAAGAAGCCTGGAACTTATACGCCCGCCTTGGTCCGGCGCGGCGCAAGCGGACGCTGTTCGATGCTGTTGAGCGATTTCAGAGTTAACAGGCTGCGGCGGAGTTCCAGCAGTGTGGCTTTTTCTTGGGGAAAAGGCCACTTCAGTGCATCGGCCCGCATTAATGCAACCCTGAAATTGCTGTCAGCGACCGCAAACTGGGATGCGACTAAGAACTTATCCGTAAATTAGTAGCGCCGACCTCCAGGTCGGCTGTCGCGTGGGCCTCCCGGCCCACGCACGGGTCCTGATTGCGTGGACGCCGCCAGGATAGCCCCTCTGGAGACCGCGCTACCGCAGCAGACAATTTACGGATAAGCTCTAACTCTTGCACTGCGGAAACGCGGTAATGCGCAGCTTTGCCGCCGCGTATGGAATCAGCGCAATGTTCTCCTCAGGTTGATCGCTGGCGACGGGGCTTTGCGGCAGCGGGTTGGCGGCGCCGTCTTCCGCGCGCCACTCGTTGAGCTTGCGGGCTTTCACGCTGAGCCGGACTGGAGCATGGCGGGCAGTGAATGGACCATCGGTGACCTCCGCCTCCGTGACGGCGATGCTCTTCGCGGGCGAGGCCTCATCGACGTTCAACGCATAGTTCCACGCGGTCGTCGGGAACACCTGCCAATCGGCGGTCATGCCGCGGTCGCGCAACTTGAGCCAGTCTTCGCCGATGCCATAAGAGAAGACCAGTGGCCCGCGCTCGACGGCAATAGAGTTATGGAACCACCGGGAGATGCGCGGGCTCATGGGAAAGGCGATCTCGACGCGGTCGCCGGATTTCCAGGTGCGCTCGATACGGGCAAAGGAGCCAGGAGCCGGTGCGGGCGCGGGCTCTCCGTCGACGAGGATCGCGGCGCCCGCGGCCCATGCGGGAATGCGGAGTTGGAGTGGAAAACTCAACGGCGCGGCGGGATTGAGGGTGAGCCGCACCGCGCCGCGGAAGGGATACTCGGTCTGTTCCGTCACGTGAACCTGTACGCCGCGCACGACCGTGCGCACCTCGCAGGGTGCGTAGACGGCTGCCACAAGGCCGTCGTGAGCTGTCGTGCCCGGCTCGCCCGAAAGCATGAAAAGGCTGTTGGCAAACTTGGGCCAGCCCTGGTGATAGTTGGCCGTGCAGCAACCGAAGTTGGGCTCCAGGCCATAGAGATTCGATTCCGGCCCGTCGGTGCCCCAGGGTTTCGCATGTAAACTGCATTCCACCTGGTTTGGTTCCTGGTTGTACTGGTGAGCCCACATATCGTCGGTGAGCGTGCCCGGCAGCGCGTTGAACGCGAGCCGCTCCAGCCGGTCGCCCAGTGAGGCGTCGCCGACAATGGCCAGCGCGTGTTCGAGCGAGAACATGTACTCGACAACGGTACACAGCTCCGAGCCCTGCGACGGATCAAGGCCCGCCAGGTGCTCATCGCAGGAGAACATGCCGTTGGGCAAGCCGTGGTACTTGTCCAGCCCGGCGATCATCTCAAGGGCGGCCAAGCGGTCTGCGTCCGACCCTGAGACCACTGACCACACGGGGCCGGTCTTCACAGCCTGCCCGTTGTTCACGCCATGCGTGCTCAGGCCCACGTCCTTGAGTCCGCTGGCCGCCGCAAGCTTGAGGAACTCGGCTGTGATGCGCTGGGTGTACTGGAAGTGCGCGTATTGCTCCATCCAGTCAAATCCCTGCTTGCGCAAGAGGCGCGCCAAATCGAGCAGATACGCGGCCCCCGTGCGGTTATAGAGCCAGACCACGCTGAGCAACTCATCCTGCCAGCGGAATCTTCCCCAATCGCGCAGCGGACGCTGCGGCAACTGGGCCAACTGATATTGGAAGTACTTATCCATCACGGGGATCACGCGCGGGTCGCCGGTCAGCTCCTGGTATTGTGTGAGAGCTTTCAGCATAACCATGCGCGGCCACCAGTCGTCGTTGGAGGAAGGACCGATCATGCCGCTGGCAGCCTGGTGGTCCAGCGTCCAATCGACGTATCTCTGCGCCTTGGCTTTCAAGCGCGCATCGTCCAGAAGATAGGCAAGCGGCACAAGACCGTCAAGGAAGTAAGGGCCGCGCTCCCATGATTCCCCTGTCCCGCCGAGCCAGCCGCTGTTAGGACCGACGTCCGCCCAGATTTCGTCCAGGTGCCCGCTCAGTCCGTTGGCCTGTATCTGAAGCTGGCCCTTGAGCCAGCCGCCGGGGCGGATGGAACCCAAAGGGAGAAGGTAAAACGCATTCGGGGCAAGCGGTGCGCGATTCCTGACCACTGACGGCATTTCGGAAGGCGTTTGCGCAGATGCAAGGACCGATTTACCGGAAGTCAACAGAAGGCGGCCAAGAGGAAAAGACGATCCCAGGCCGAAAAGGCCAAGCCGGTTAAGGAAACGACGGCGCGTGAAAACGAGCTTCGATGAAGGCGGCACTTTCGACTCCTGAGTCAAAGTTGCAGCAATTGTACTTAGCTCAACTTTCCCGCGCATGGTACACATGGTCTACTCCGGGCCTGTTTGTGAAGGGTACTGTCCCAGGCGGCGACGAACTCATGCTGTATAGGAGATGAAGCGCCACGGAAGAATCGACCGGACCAGGTCTCTCACCGCTTGTTTTTGTACCAGCTCTGTGCCCCATCATTTCGCCTTTTTTCTGGCGAAAGGATGGAAAACCGCGAACCTTAAAGTGCGAAATCACGCGGTCAAAGACCTGGCCGGCATAGCGCATTGCATGAGTGTCAACCGCTTGCTTCGATGATGCCTCGATGGATCGCGGTGGCGGCAGCGGTAATTCCGGCGCCACGGCAGGGACCTGCACCGTAACCGTGACCGGCACTTCGGGCGCGACGACGGCCACGGGCACGGTCACTCTCACCGTGCGGAAGCCCGCGCATCTGGTTGGCTACCGCCGGGAGGCGCATCGCCGTTGCCAGGAATTGCTCGCATCCATATCTGGAGCTTCTGCTCTCCGTCCACGACGTCGGAATGGATGAGCAGTTCCATGTTCTTTGTCTGGTAATTGTGCGGCGCCTTTTTGGAAGAGTCGTCGAGATACAGTGGATTGGCAAGAACTCGCCGGCAGCGTGAGTGGCGAACGGAGTTACTCCTGCTATCACAATGGAAGGTTGCATGGCCGGGGATCGAACATGCTCGCACTCGCTGACCCGCTCCCTCCCTCCCTCTGTTCCAGTGCGATAATCTGAACTACGCATCCATTTCTCTCCCCAGCACCGGGTGAAACCCTTGATCGTCGAAATCGAAGCGCTGACCAAAATCTACGAGTCCAAGCTCCGCGTCGTGGCCCTCGACGGCATCGACCTGGAGCTGAAGCAGGGCGAAATCTTCGGCCTCCTCGGCCCCAACGGCGCTGGTAAAACGACGACAATCAGCATTTCCACCACCCGCACACTGCCCACCAGCGGCACTGTCCGCATCGCCGGAATCGACGTCGTGAAGCACCCGGCCCATGCCCGCCGCCACATCGGCGTCGTCCCCCAGTTCAACACCCTGGACCGCTCGCTCTCCGTCTACGAGAACCTTTACTTCCATTGCCGCTACTTCGGCTTCTCCCACTCCCACGCCAAATCCCGCTCCCTTGAACTCCTTGACCAGTTCCTGCTCACCGAGCGCCAGACTGTTTTCCCCGCGCAGCTCTCCGGCGGCCTCGCCCAGCGGGTGCAAATTGCTCGCGCCATTGCACATAGGCCCACCGTCCTGTTCCTCGACGAGCCTTCCGCCGGCCTCGACCCGCAGAGCCGCATGGCCATGTGGACGGCGGTCGAGGGCCTGCGCAAGGAGGGCATTACGGTGCTGCTGACCACCCACTACATGGAGGAAGCCGACTCGCTCTCCGACCGCGTGGCCATCATCGACTATGGCCGCGTGCTGGCCCTCGGCTCCCCGGAAAAGCTCAAGTCCACCTTCGGCGCAAAAACCATCTTCGACCTCAAACTCAAATCGCATGAAGGACTTGAGCCGCTGATTGCCACGCTGAAGGCGCGCCCGGACGTGACCGGGGCAGAGGCTACCGCCGACGGCCTGCGCGTGATTGCCGCAACCTCCGACGGCCTCCTGCCCGACCTGGTGCAAGCCGCCGCCGGCTTCGGCCTGCGCGACCTGGCCATCACCGAGCCCAGCCTGGAAACAGTCTTCATCCAACTCACAGGGAGGGATTTACGTGAGTAGCTCCACAGGAAACAGGAAACAGGGAACAGAGAACAGGGAAAAGGGACCGGAGGGGCCGGCGCATGCGGCGCGGTACGGCTCGGGGATCTTTGCAAAGGCCTTTCTGGGGCTGTTTTTGCGCGACCTCCGCGTGCTCATGCGCGAGATTGTTCCCTTTCTGCTCCGCGTGGGCATGCAGCCGCTGCTCTTCCTGTTCGTCTTCACCTACATTCTGCCCCGCATGGCGGGGGGGAATCCGATGGCGGCCGGCTCCGGCGCCAGCTTCGGCACCATCATTCTGCCGGGATTGATGGCCGTGGCCATCATGTTTTCCGGCATTGCCGCCGTGGCTCTGCCGCTCTCGTCGGAGTTCGGGATTACCCGCGAGATCGACGACCGCGTCATGTGCCCATTGCCCTTGTGGGCCGTGGCTCTGGAAAAGGTCTGCTTCAGCGCCATGCAAAGCATGGTGGCCGCGCTGCTGGTCATTCCCATGGCCTATTACATTCCCGCCGTGCCGGTCCGGGCCAACGTCGCCAGCTGGTTTCTGCTGGCGCTGGTGCTGGTGCTTGCAAGCCTGCTCGCCGGTTCCCTGGGACTGGTCATCGGGTCCACGGTCAATCCGAAGCAGATTGGGCTGGTCTTCTCCATCATCGTGGTTCCCATTACCTTTTTGGGATGCGTCTACTACACCTGGGCCGGCCTGGGAAAAATCAAGTGGCTACAGGTGGCCGTGCTGTTCAATCCCATCGTATATATGAGTGAGGGCCTGCGCGCCGCGGTCACACCCGGCATTGCCCACATGCCCTGGTGGGCCATCCTGCCGGCGTTGCTGGTCTTCACGGCAGCGCTGGGAAGGTTGGGACTGCGAGGATTCCTGGGAAGAGTACTGACTTAGTACTACAGTTGTAAATCGAAGATTCCGGAGGGAGCAGGGGGTTTTAACCCCCTGAACCATGGCGAATTGACGTGGCCTTTAGGCCCGGGCCTTTGCGGGTCTTCCAGGAATTGAGTGAAATACAACTGTAGTATTAGAACCCGTTTAAAAACGTGGCTTTGGGCGAAGGGCACGGGCTTTACAGACTGCGGAAAAACTCGATCCGGAGGGAGGCGGGGGTTTCAACCCCCGCATAAAGGCAAAAGGACCAACGCGGGCTTTAGCCCCGGAGGGACGCTTTTCGCCGATTTCGCCCGAATTCTCGAGTTTTTTCGCGGCCTCTTAGGCAGTTCCGGATGGATGCCCACCTGTTGCGCAGCATTTTCGCGCCTGACTACGGACTGGGGCTTGTGGGAGAGTTGCCGTGGGGCGGGCAGCACCATACTGCGCCGCTTCCGGCGGGGAGGGCTGGAGCGATACGTCTGGGACTCAGGCGGCGGTTGGAGGGGCTTGCCTGATCTTCGGCTGCCCGTTCATGCGGACGGCTTGCAGTTTGAAGGCGTTCTTTCCCGATGGGATCATGGCCATCGGAATCGGGGTTCGATCCAGATTGGCGTAGCGGTTCTTGGATTGCAGCCACGCGCACAGCCTGGGATCGTGAATCTCCGGCTCGTCCTGCCAGAAACCGGGCTTCAGTCCGCACTCAATCTCGAGATGATCCAACTGCAACTCGATGCTCGCAATCTGTTTCGGGAAATAACGCCGAACGTTCCCGGCGCCAACGTGGAGCCCGGTGACTCCGCGTCCCTTGCTTTGCGTTTTGACCATCATACTCACCTGCCGTTCAACGTCGGACGAGGTCAGTCTAGAGATCCCGGTGGATGAATCTGTTACAAGTGCATGAAATCTGCAGCCGGGATTCCCAATTTGGAACACACCGGCCGGAGGGCCAGTCCGAAAAGCCCTGCCCCATCTTCCCGCCCTTTTCAAGCAATGCCGCGGCCTATCCCTTTCCAGGAACCTTCTTTATAACTCTATTTGTTCTCAGGAAGTTTACCCTTGGCCGCGATCTGTTTTGGGCGTTCTGCGGCACGGCTGAAGCCGCGCCCTTTTGAAAACTGCGAGTTCTTCCGCCTTGTTTTCTGAATTCGCTTCTTCGGATAGCGGCGTCGGTTGCTTGATGAGCAGGCCTTCGAGCGGAACGGTGGTGAGGACGCGGGCGATGGTGATGGCGGCGATGCGGGTGGAGTGGGTGCTCGCATACACTAAGGGGTTCCGTTCATGGTTTTGCGGCTTGCGGGTCGAATGGCTCCTGCCGCGCAGGGGAAAACATCCATGCGAAGCATCACGGCTGAACAGGCTACGGAAAAGGGCCTGAATTCGAGCAAGTATCTCGAAAAACATACCTCAGGGGCTAAAGCCCGCGTTGATTCTGCCGGCTTTTTGCCGGAACTAAAGTCCCGGCCTGCCGCCCGAACAAGCTTTTCCGCCGCCTGCGAAGCCCTGGCCTGCCAGCCCGGACCTTCCGCCCGGTTTCGTCTTTCCGCAGCCTGTGTGGTCCTTGTTGTGCTGATGGCGGCCGCCACGGCGGCCGGAGCGCAGGCGCGCTTTGACGCCGAGGCGGTGCGGCTGAACAATCGCGGCGTGGCGCAGATGGGCCAGCAGTTCACTGAGCGCGCGGCGGCGTCGTTTGCCCAGGCGTTCAAGAAGGACCCCAGGCTGGCGCAGGCGGCGATCAATGAGGGCATTGCGCTGATGGCTTTGCAGAAGCTGGACGAAGCCAAGAAGTGGCTGCAGCAGGCGATTGCTCTCGATCCGGGCAATGCGCAGGCGTGGTACAACCTCGGGCTTGCGCAACATGCGGGCAATGAGCTCGAGCCGGCGCTGAAGAGCTTTGAGCAGGCGGTGAAGCTCGATCCCCGGGATGCGGATTCCTATTATTTCGAGGGCGTCTGCTACCAGGAGTTGAAGGAATTCGACAAGGCGATCGCGATTTTGCAGCAGGCGCTGGCGATCGATCCGCTGCACGCTTCGTCGGAGTTTGCGATGGCGCGCGCGTTGCAGCGGTCCGGTCATGTCGAGGATGCGAAGCTGCACTTCAAGCGCTTTCAGCATTTGACGAGCACCAAGATCGGGGCGCCCATCGGACTGGCTTACGGCGAGCAGGGCCGCTACTCAACGGTGACGCCGATAGAGGAGCCGGAAGCGGGGAATCGGGCGATGATTCCGGTGAAGCTGGTGGCTACTCCGCTCAATTTGCCCTCCGCTGGAATCCCATGGCCATGGACCACAACAGGCGGCGCCTGCATGATGGACGTTACCGGCGAGGGACGCATGGACCTGGTGCTGATGCAGTCGGGAGCGCAGGCGATTCGCGTGTTGCGGAGTAAAGGGGATGGAACCTTTTTGGATTGGAATGCGGCTGCGGCGGGACTGAAGGCCAACGGGCACGCTGTGACGTGCGCGGTTGGCGATTACGACGGCGATGGGTTGAACGACCTGGCGGTGGCGCTGGACGATGCCGTGCTGTTGTTTCGGAATTTAGGTAAGGGCAAGTTTCAGGACGTCACCGCCGAGGCTGGGCTCGCGGCGCGCAATCGGCCGTCGGGCATTACGTTTGTGGACTACGACCACGACGGGGATCTGGATTTGCTGCTGACGGGAGCGCCGCTTAAAGCCGGCGATGCGCCGAATGTTTTGTGGCGCAACAACGGCAACAAGACGTTTACGGAGTGGACCGAGCCCACCGGGCTGGGCGGCAGCGGGAAGACGGCGGCGGCGATTCTCACCGACTTCAACAACGATCGCGCGGTGGATTTGGCTGTCACCGGTGATGGAGCGGCGCCGCTGATCTATGTGAATCCGCGCGAGGGGAAGTATCCCACACAGCCGTTGTACGAAGGCGAGAAGCTGCCGGCGACGGTAGGCATTACGGTGCTGGACTACAACAAGGACGGCTGGATGGATATTGCCGTTACGCACGCGGGCGCGCCGGGGCTCACGCTGTGGCGGAACGTGGAGGGGCCCAATCACGTGGGCCGGCGCTTTGAGCGCGTGGAACTTCCGCTGCACGGCGCGCTGCGCGGATGGGGCTTGACGCCCATCGATATTGACAACGATGGATGGATCGACCTGGCGGCGATTGTGGAGACCAGGGCGGGCGCCGAGGTGCGCGTGTTTCGCAACCGCGGCGATGGGACCTTTGAGGATGTGAGCCGCGCGCTGGGGCTTGACAGCGTGAAACTGCAAGCGCCGCGGGGGCTGATTGCTGCCGATGTGGACGGAGACGGCGCGGCGGATTTGATTGTGACGCAGTTGAATGCCCCGCCGGTGCTGCTGCGCAATGTGGGCGCGAACAAGAACCATTTTGTGCGGCTCGATCTGACGGGCTTTGCGGACAACAAGACGGCGACTGGCGTGAAGGTGGAGGTGTTTGCGAGCGGGCACTGGCAGAAGTGGGAGCTGGCCGGCGCGTCGGGCTACCAGACGCAGGCGCCGCCGCAGATTCTTGTCGGGCTGGGCGATGCGGAGGGCATCGACCTGCTGCGCATTCTTTGGCCCACGGGCGTGCTGCAGGATGAGATCGACTTGCCTCATCAGGCGGTGATTGCGATGAAGGAAGCCGACCGGCGCGGGAGTTCGTGCCCCGTGCTTTTTGCGTGGGATGGGCATAAGTACAAGTTAGTGACGGATGTTATAGGCGCGGGGGTGGTGGGGCATTGGTTCACGCCGCAGCGGCGCAATATTCCCAACCCCGGCGAGTGGGTAAAGGTGGATGGCGCGCAGATTGAGCCGGTGAACGGCAGGCTGAGCATGCGCTTCATGGAGCCGATGGAAGAGGTCAACTACATCGACCAGTTGCGGCTTGTTGCGGTGGACCATCCGGAGAATGTGGAAGTCAATCCCGACGAGCGGTTCCTGGACGATCCGCCGTTTCCTTCGGGTCGCGTGGTGGCCACGGCTGGCGCGCGCCTGCCCGTGGACGCGTGGGACGGCGAAGGTCGCGATGTGCTGGACGAGGTGAGCCGGCGCGATCATAAATTTGCGAGTGGATTCACGCCGCTGCCGTATGACGGATTCGCAAATATTCATGCGCTCGCGCTGGACCTGGGCGAGGTGAATACGCATGCGCCGCTGAAGCTGCTGATGACGGGCTATGTGAACTACTTCAGCGCGACCTCGCTGTATGCGGCGTGGCAGGCGGGGATCAAGGAGATTCCGCCTTATGTTGAAGCGCAGTTGCCTGATGGTTCATGGCAGCGGATTGCGGACGATGTGGGTTTTCCGGCGGGACTGGAGCGCACCATCTTGGTGGATTTGACGGGCAAGCTGCCCGCGGGAGCGCGGCGCATCCGCCTGGTAACGAACCTGGAGATTTATTGGGACCAGGTGCTCATTGACAATAACGCCCAGGCGGAGGCGCACACGGCGGAGGTTCCGCTCGCCGCTGCTACGCTGCATTTCCGCGGGTATCCGACGCAGATTGAAGGCGCGAGCCCTGGGGATCTGGACTACGACTATGACCGCGTGAGTTTGACGGGGCCGTTCCAGCATCAGCGCGGCAACTACACGCGCATGGGCGACGTGACGGCGCTGGTGAAGGGCATCGACGACCGCTATGCGATCTTCGGCAGCGGCGAGGAGATTGCCGCGGAGTTCGATGCGACCAGGCTGCCGGCGCTGCCGGAGCACTGGAAGCGCGACTACTTCTTCTACGCCAACGGATTTGTGAAGGATATGGATTGGTGGGATGCATCGCCGTTCACGGTGGCGCAACTGCCGTTTCACAAGATGAGTACATACCCCTATCCGGAGAGCGAGAAGTTTCCCGACGATGCGGGCGCGCTTGACTACCAGTTGAACTGGAACGACCGGTTCGATTCGGGCGAGCCGGTAAGGTCGTACCGGTTTGATTACCGTTTGATGCACTCGACGCCGGCGGAAGACTTTGCACCTGCGATCAACGAGGCGGCCAAGCAATGAGCGACGGGACAAGCGATTTGGTGCTCAAGCCGGCAGTGCGGCAACTGGAGCTTTTGCGCACGGGAGCAATCTCTGTTGCGGAGCTGGCCGAGGCCCACATCCGCCAGATTGAGCGGTTGAATCCGCAGCTGAATGCGTTTGCCGACTTCGATGCGGACCGTGTGCGTGCGCGGGCGCGAATGCATGACGCGTGGAGGGGACGGCGTGCGCGAAGACCGTTGTTCGGTTTACCGGTCACGGTGAAGTCCTCAATTGCGACGCGAGGCCTGAAGTGCGAGATTGGCAGTCTGCTGCACCAGGGCGAGTGCCCAAGCGAAGATGCGGTGGTGGTGGCGCGGCTCCGGGCGGCGGGAGCGTTGATTCTGGGCACGACCAACTGCCCGGAGTTCCTGATGGCATACGAGACGGCCAATCTGCTGCACGGGCGGACGCGCAATCCCTGGGACCTGGAGCGCACGCCGGGCGGATCGAGCGGCGGCGAGTCGGCGGCGATTGCTGCGGGGCTTTCGGCGGGAGGGTTGGGCAGCGATAGCGGCGGATCGGTGCGCGTGCCGGCGCACTTCACGGGCATCTGCTCGCTGAAGCCTACGCCGGGACGGATTCCGGGACGCGGGCATCTGCCGCCGTGCGTGGGGCCGTTCGCGATCCTCGGCGCAATTGGCCCCTTGGCGCGCACCATGGCCGATGTGGCGCTGCTGTTCCGCACGCTGAGCGGCCAGGACCCGCTCGACCCGGTCAGTCCGCCGGTTGCCTTGCGCGAGCCCAGCCTGGATGAATTGCGGTCGAACAGGATTGGTTTTTTTGAGGACGACGGATTGGTTCCGGTTACGCCGGAAACGCGCGCGGCTGTGAACGCTGCGGCGGCGGCGTTGCGCGATGCGGGCTTTCGCGTGGAGCCGTTCAGGCCGCGCACGCTGGAGCTGCTGCGGCAGTTGTGGTGGAAGTTTTTTGTGCAGTGCGGGGCCATGTTCTACGCGCCGGAGATTCAGGGCAGAGAGCATCAACTGAGCCCCGTATTCAACGAGTTTCTGGCCATTGCCCAGGCCGCGCCGCCGCTCACCGCTTCGCAGTTGCTGGACGCGTGGGCGGAGTTGGATCTGCTGCGCGCGAAAACGCTCCAGGAGATGCGCAAGTATCCGGTGCTGTTGTGCCCGGTGGCCAGCATTCCCGCTTTTCGCCACGGCGAGCGCGAGTGGATTGTGGAGGGTCGCGCCGTCGGCTACCTGGATGCCGTCCGGCACACGCAATGGTTCAACGCGCTCGCCTGCCCGGCAGCGGTGGTTCCGGTGGGAACCTCGCCTGAGGGGTTGCCGATCGGTGTGCAGATTGCGGCGCGGCCGTTTGAAGATGAGACGGCGCTGGGCATTGCAGCCGTGGTGGATGCGGCGTTCGGCTTTCGTTCGCCTCCGCTGGCACTCGCGTGAGGAGTTGTTTTCCGATTTTGTTAAGGTGAATCGTGCTTGCCCGCCCCTGCGGCAGGAACAAGAAGGCGGCAAGGATGGCGCATCCAGCTTTTGCAGGAATCGGCTTCATAAACAGCGGCAAAGGGCTGCAGAGAGCCGCGTGAAACCCACCTTGGTTATGAGGTTCCCCGTTTCCCCTGTTCCCTGTCCCCTGTTCCCTGTTCCCCGTTCCCTGTTCCCTGCTCCCCGTTTCCTGTTCCCGTTCCCTGTCTTGATAAACTCGAACTGCCATGACCCTCACCCAGCTTCAGAAGACGATCGAGCGCCACTTTGCCGCCGGGCACGCCGCCATCGCCGACCCCGCCGCCATGACCGCCTTTCTGTCCCTTCGCACAGCCATTGAAAGCGGCGAACTCCGCTCCGCCTCGCCCGACCCCGCCTCACCCACCGGCTGGCGCGTCAATGCCTGGGTCAAGCAAGGCATCCTGCTCGGCTTTCGCCTCGGCGTCCTTCACGACTTCCCCGCCGGTGAGCTCTCATTCCCCGGCCTCTCTTTTGTCGACAAGGACACCTACCCCATCCGCCATTTCACCCCCGCCGACGGTGTCCGCCTCGTTCCCGGCGGCTCCTCCATCCGTGCCGGAGCCTACGTGGCCCGCGGCGTGGTCTGCATGCCCCCCATGTACATCAACGCCGGCGCGTATGTCGATGAAGGCGCCATGGTCGACTCCCACGCCCTGGTCGGCTCCTGCGCCCAGATCGGCAAACGTGTCCACTTGAGCGCCGCCGCCCAGATCGGCGGTGTCCTCGAGCCCGTCAACGCCGGCCCCGTCATCATCGAGGACGACGTCCTCGTCGGCGGAAACTCCGGCGTCTACGAGGGAACCATCGTCCGCAAGGGCGCCGTCCTGGCCGCCGGAACCATCCTCACCCGCGGCACTCCCGTCTTCGACCTCGTCAACGGCCAAATCCTCCGCGCCACCGCCGAACTGCCCCTCATCATCCCCGAGAACGCCGTCGTCGTCCCCGGCTCCCGCGCCGTCGCCAAAGGCAAGGGCCATCAACTAAGCCAGGACTGGGGACTCAGCATCTACGCCCCCGTCATCGTCAAATATCGCGACGACAAAACCAGCCTCAGCACCGCTCTCGAAGATTTGCTACGGTAGGCAGAAGAGGCGAACCGGACCGGACCCGCGGGCGGACGCTTGAATCCATGACGACTTCAAACCAGAAGACGCAGTCCGTCCGCTGGGGCGTCATCGGCCCCAGCCGCGCCGCCCTCGGCATCCGCTTCCCCCGCGAATAACCCGCCAAAACTGCCCGCAACTCCGCTAACGCCGCTAACTCCGCCCTCGTGCTCACTCGCTCACTCGCTGGCCTGCTGAAAAGCGCCCGGCGCCCTCGGGTGTTAAAATGGAATCAGACGGATGCAAACAAAGAAACTGAAAATCATTCCCCTCGGCGGTCTTGGCGAATTCGGCATGAACTGCCTTGCCCTCCGCTGGGAAGACGACATTATCGTGATCGACGCCGGCCTGATGTTCCCCGAAACGGAATTGCTGGGCGTCGATATCGTAGTCCCCGACATCTCTTACCTGATCGAGAACAAGGCCCACGTCCGCGCCATTATCCTCACCCACGGCCACGAGGACCACATCGGCGGCCTGCCCTGGATTCTCTCCGAACTCAAGGTCCCGGTCTTCGCCACCGAGTTCACCCTGGCCTACGTCGAGGGCAAGCTCGAAGAGCATCACCTGCTCGACGAAACTACGCTCATCGAAATCACGCCCAAGGAGAAGTTCACCCTCGGCCCCTTCACCATCGAGCCCATCCGCGTCACCCACTCCCTGGTGGACTGCGTCGCCCTGGCCATCGAAACCCCGGTCGGCATCGTCATCCACACCGGCGACTTCAAGATCGATCTCTCGCCCCTCGACGACCAGGCCTTTGACCTGCACACCTTTGCCGAGTACGGCAAGCGCGGCGTCCTCGCCCTGCTCCAGGACTCCACCAACGTCGAACGCACCGGCTACACGCCCAGCGAGCGCGCCGTCATTCCCCGCCTCGACGAAGTCTTTTCGCAAACCAAGAAGAAGCTCTTCTTCAGTTGTTTCTCTTCCTCCATCTTCCGCATCCGCATCGCCCTCGAACTGGCCCGCAAGCATGGCCGCAAGGTGGCCATCGTCGGCCGCTCCATGATGGAGAGCACTGAGATTGCCCAGGACCTGGGCTATATCGACATTCCCTCCGGCCTGGTCATCAATTCCGGCCAGGTGCGCGACTTTTCGCCCGAGCAGTTGATGATCCTCATCAGCGGCACCCAGGGCGAGCCCATGAGCGCCCTCAGCCGCGCCGCCGTCGACAACAACAAGTACGCCCACATCGACTCCGGCGACACCGTCATCCTCAGCTCCCGCATCATTCCCGGAAACGAAAAGAGCATCTTCCGCGTCATCGACCACCTCTGCCGCCGCGACGCCAACGTCGTCTGTGACGACGGCTCCAATGGCCTCATTCACGTCTCCGGCCACGGCAGCCAGGAGGAGCAGCGCCTGCTCATCAACCTTGTCCGCCCCAAATTCTTCATCCCCATCCACGGCGACTACCGCCACCTCCAAAAGCACTCCCAGGTGGCCATTGAGACCGGCGCCGTCGAGCACGCCATCATCCTTGAAGACGGCGACGTCCTCGAACTCGACAGCAACGACGCCCGCAAGCGCGACAAGATCACCGCCGGCCGCATCCTCATTGACTCCGGCTCCTCCATCGATGTAGTGGAAGACCTCGTCATCCGCGACCGCCGCATCCTCTCTGAAGACGGCATCGTCCTCGCCGTGCTGGCCATCAACAAGCGCACCGGCAAGGTCGAGCAGCAGCCTGAAGTCATCATGCGCGGCTTTGGCGGCGCAGACATCACCGACCAGGCCCGCGAAGTTGTCCTCAGCACCCTCGACTCCCTAAGCATCGAGCAGAAATCCGACTACGGCATGGTCAAGGAAAAAGTCCGCGCCGAGTTGAAGCGCCTGATCCAGAAAACCACCGGCCGCCGCCCCATGATCATGCCCGTCATCCTCGAGATTTGAGAACGAAACTGTGGAATCAGGTTGTGAAGGATTGGAGCTTCATCGCGCTCTCCGTCAGTTGCGCCAAAAGCTCTGATTTTTCCGGTGCTTTCCCTTCGCGAAGTGCAGTTTCGACGTCATCCCAAAGAGTGTGAACGACTTTCGGCGGCCGCATACGATAGCCGCCCTCGCTCTGTCGCTCAAAATCATAGCTGAGCCAAGTGACCTCGCCGTTGCCCGCGGACTGCGGATTCATCGTGGGAAGCTCAGAGAAAAATGTACTATCCGTTGCAACAAAAAAACTCTTTCCCCAACGCCGGAAGATGGGAACCTTGAGCGCAAGCTGTGGCATCAGCCTCTTTTGTGCGGAGGACCGGAAGTCGGGTCGGCGCTTTCCAGCGTCAGTCAGAACGCCAGTGCGCACATATTGATCGAAAGCAGGACGAATGGTCTTTCCAGAGATGTAGACCGCCTGCACCTCAAGAGCCGCAAAATCAACAGCTTTGCCCCCTTCGACCCGCGTAAGAAGGAAATCGACCTTTCCAATCTTCTTGCGCTTTCCTTCTCTCAGCACCTCGAGAACCCTAACCTCCGGCACAGCTGCGCATGTAATGCCCTCGCCGAACGCGATCCTGGCTGCATCACGGAACATGATGCCCCCCTCAAGGAATCGAACCGGACAAACCACTGTCGCAACCCTTCCCTCCGTAAGAGAGCAGATTCCTAAGGGGTCCGTTTTGCCCCCCTTGGCGCAATCGTTTCCCCTAAAGGGACAAGGATGTAATTTTTGCGTAGGACGTGTGACCGGAACCGCGGTATCATGACCGAAGACTTCGCCGATTTGCAAAAGCGCCATGGCAACTCTCGTTTCCCAAAATGAACTTCAATTCGATGCACGCATTGTAAATGTTGCGTCCGTCCGCCAGGTCTCCCCTTTTCGTTATCCGGGGGGGAAGACATGGCTTGTGCCAACGATTTCGGCGTGGCTACGGCGTCGCAAGAAGCCGCTGAATACGCTTGTCGATCCGTTTGCGGGCGGTGCAAGTGTGCCCTTGGGGATGCTGGGCGAAGGAATCGTAGACCGAATTGTACTCGGAGAGCTTGATCCCGACGTCAGTGCAGTGTGGAAATGCGTGTTCAGTTCGCAGGAAGAGCTCCTGAGTCGCAGGATTATGACTTTTCCCATGTCGAGAGACAACGTTCTCAAAGAGTTGAGCCGCGGTCCAAGATCTGGAGTCGATCGTGCGTTCCAAGTTTTGCTTAGAAACAGAACCTTTCGTGGCGGAATCCTAGCTCCTGGGGCAAGCCTTATGAAAGTTGGCGAAAATGGCCACGGCGTTGCATCCAGATGGTATCCCGAAACGCTCGTGAAACGACTTAGAGCGTTGTACTCTCTTCGCTCCGCGATTGATTTCATCGAAGGAGACGCTTTTGCTCTTATCAATCGCTATATAGGCCAGCAAGACGTAGCCTTCTTTATCGACCCGCCCTACACCGCCGGAAACGGCAAGCGGGCTGGTCGCAGACTTTACAAGCATAGCGAACTCGATCACCTCGCATTGTTTGACCTGCTTGGCCGCGCCGCCGGAATTGTACTGATGACCTACGACGACTGCCCCGAGGTTATAGAAATGGCGAATAGCCACGGCTTCCAGATTGAGCGAGTTCCGATGAAGAATACTCACCACGAGAAGAAATACGAACTGCTCATTTCCAACTGCGGACGGTTTGCTTGATTACGCCGGGTGCCCCAGGTCTCGCCTTTGAAACCTGGGTTTTCACAGCGGCCTTCTCCATCGAAGAGAAGTAACGCTTCACCGACAGACTTCCCGCCGATTACCAATCTGCAAAACCAGAACCGTCAGCACCCCGTCTTGAATGTCGCAAAGGACGCGGTAGTCGCCCACGCGGTAGCGCCATAGATAGCCAAGAGAGCCCTTGAGAGCTTTGCCCAACTCGCGCGGATCGTCGCTAGGAGCAACACACTCATCCATGAAGTCGACAATGCGCCGGGCCGCGAGTTTGTCCAGCTTTCTCAGTTGCTTCTTCGCGGTCTCCGCGTACTCAATCGTCCAGGCCAAGGTCGTTCCTTACCGCAGCCGCGGAGTAGACGCGCTCCTTGCCCTTGCGGACCCGCTCCAGCGTCGCCGCGGCCAAGTAGTAATCCTCCATCTCGCCGATGCCGCTTTCAATGATCTCACGCAGATAGAAGGCCTTTGTCCGCCCCGTCCTGGCGGCCAGCCGATCCAGCCGGTTCGAGATTTCCGGCGCAAGCCTGATTGAAGTAGCCACAACCACCTCCAGAGTGGATACGTGTATTCATTGTATCGCAACGTCCGGCCGCTCGCCAAGAGCGCCCGGGCGCCGGGTGCCCCAGGTCTCGCCTTTGAGACCTGGGAGCGCGTAAAATCGCCGCCAACCGCCCTTCCCTGGCCCCGTCATTCATCCGATAATGAAGCAGAGGACGCTGGCCATGAGCATTTCAGTCGATCTCGATCCGGAAAAGGAAGCGCAAATCCGAGCGGAAGCCGAGGCTCTGGGCATCACTCCAGGCCAATTCGCCGGCGCATTCATCGAGGGGCACCTGAAAGCCTCCGCTGCGGGCCACGAAGATCCGAGCCTCGCGGCCATGCAATTCGTTTACGAAAAGTTTTCGAAGAAGTAGCATCTTGGCCCCGGATTCGGCGCCTGCACAAGCGATTTCGATACAATCCCCCCATGCGCCGCACCTTACTTTTCCTCGCCCTCACCGCCGCCGTCCTCGCCCCCGCTCTCCGTGCGCAGGAGCCCGAACCCCAAATCACAGCCGCAATCCCCGCCTGTCCCCCCACCGCCGCGCTCGACCAGCTCATCTCGGCCATTGACGCCGCGGTCAGCGGCCCCGCCGACAAGGACCGCACCTGCTTCCGCCAGCTTTTTCTCCCCGACGCCCGCCTCATCCCCATCCGCATCGCCGCCGACGGCACGGCCACCCCCGTCCTCCTCACCGTCGACGGCTGGATCGACGCCGTGGCCAAGCGCGGCAGCGCCGTCTTTTACGAGCATCAGGTCAAGGTCCGCACCGAATCCTGGGCCCACATGGCCCACCTCTGGAGCACCTACGAAACCCGCACCACCCCCGAAGGCAAGCCCCCCGAAGGCAAAGTTCTCGACCGCGGCATCAACAGCATTCAGGCCGTCTTCGACGGCAAGCGCTGGCAAGTCATCGAAATCCTCTGGCAAGCCGAGACCCCCGCCGACCCCGTCCCGGCGAAATACCTCCCGTAAGCGTGCGCCCCTATTCCATCCGGATTTCCGCTGACGCATCCCCGCATTTCCCTGTACAGTGATCCTGCATTCAAATCCCCCGGCCCATCAAAGGAGAACCCCATGGCTGCATCAGCGCCTCCGTCCAAAATCATGATCATCCGCCACGCGGAAAAGCCCCCCAATCCGCCCAACTCAAGCGGCCCTTGGGACGTGCAGGCGAACGGCCAGCCCGGCAACGGAAAGTCGCTGATCGTGCCCGGATGGCAGCGGGCCGGCGCACTGAATGCCTTCTTTGCCCCCTGCAAATCGACGCCCGCAAACCCGGCGATCGCCACGCCTGCCTACATCTATGCCGCCAATCCCGCCAACGAGACCCAGCGCCCCTGCCAGACGGTCACCCCTCTTGCCGCCTGGCTCAACTATGCCCAGGGCAGCCCCCAATTCAACGTCTCCTATAGCATTGGCGGCGGAGAGAAGGACCTGGTTGGGAGCGTGCTCGCTCTCGGCGGAGTCGTGCTCATCTGCTGGGAGCACCACAACATCATGCCCAACATCATGAAAAACATCGACAATCAGGTTCCAATCTCCAACTACTCGACCATTCCCAATGCCTTTCCCGACGTCTTCTACCTGGTCTGGCTGCTCGATCTGGATTCCAAGGGCAAAAGCTACAAATGGTCTTGCGTCAACCAGAACCTGATGGCCGGCGACGTGTAGCCATCGTCTTGGTCCCCACCCTCGCTGTGTGTCGCCGCGGCGACCCCGTTGCCGCCAGGGTGGGAAGCCGCGCGCCTGACCGATAATTGATTCATGCCAGAAGCACTCGTCACCCTCGCCGAAATCCGCGCCGCCGCCGCCCGCATCGCCTCCATCGCCGTCCAAACCCCGCTCGTCCGCGCCCCATTCCCCGGCCTCTCCGGCCACGGCACGGCCAAAGAAATCTACCTCAAAGCCGAAAGCCTTCAGCCCATCGGCGCCTTCAAAATCCGCGGCGCAGCCAACAAGATCCTCCGACTCACCCCGGCAGAAATCTCCCGCGGCGTCATCACTTACTCCAGCGGCAACCACGCCCAGGGCGTAGCCTACGCCGCCCGCGAAGTAGGCGCTAAAGCCGTCATTGTCATGCCCTCCAACGCCCCCGCCATCAAGCGCGCCGCCACGCTCGCCCTCGGCGCCGAAATCGTCGACGTCGGCCTCGCCTCCAGCGAGCGTCTTGCTGTCGCCGAGCAACTCGTCCGCGAGCACGGCTATGTCGTCGTCCCTCCCTATGACGACCGGCAGATCATCGCCGGCCAGGCCACCTGCGGCCTTGAAATCGTCGCGTCCCTCCCCAACGTCGACCTCGTCCTCGCCCCCGTCTCTGGCGGCGGCCTGCTCTCGGGCGTTGCAGCCGCCGTCAAACAACTCCGTCCTCAAACCAAAGTCTTCGGCGTCGAACCTGAGCTCGCCGGCGACACCGCCGAAAGCTTCCGCACCGGCTCCATCGTCACCTGGCCGGCCGAGTTCACCAGCCGCACCCTCGCCGACGGCCTCCGCACCCAATCCGTCGGCCAGCGCAACTTCGCCCACATCCAGGCCTTCGTCGACGGCATCATCACCGTCACCGAAGCCGAAATCCGCGCCGCCATGCGCGCCATCGTCTCCGTCACGCGCCTGGTTCCCGAGCCCAGCGGAGCCGTAGCCGCCGCCGCCCTCCTCTTCCACGCGTCGGAACTCCCGCCCTACACCACCGCCGTAGCCGTAGTCAGCGGCGGCAACGTCGATCCCGCCCTCCTCGCCCAAATCCTCACCGAAGCCTGATAGCTCGCCCCTGTTCCCTATTCCCTGACCCCGCTCACCTCGCCCACACCGCAACGTCGTTCCACTATCATGGTTCCCGTGACGACTTCCCGCAATCTCGCGCCCCTCGCCTTCGTCCTGGCCCTCCTTTGCGCCGCCCTCCCCGCCCCCGCTCAAAAGAAGGCTCCGCAGCTTGAAAAGCCCATGGCCGGCCCCCGCGCCACGCCCCTCCGTGTCACCTGGCTCTACATCGCGCCCGACCTCGCCTCCCAGAAGGTCGATCGCGTCCAGATCGGCCGCGAGATGGTCATGGCCGAGAAAAGCGGCCCCTGGCTCCGCGTCTACGCCAACACCGACATTCAGGAGGCGCAGGCCAAGGACGCCCCTATCTTCGGCCACGACGACACACCGCCCCCCGTCTCCGGCTGGATGGAAGCCAAGGGAGTCGTCATCGAAACCACCCCCAACGGCGACCAGGTCCTCATGGGCGAAGCCGCCAACCAGGAGTCGTTGGCCTCCGATCCCCGCGGCCCCGCCAACGCCGCCCGCAGCGCCCGTCTGCTCTACCGCCGTCTGGTCGAAATGTTCCCCAACTCCCCGCTCGTCCCTGAAGCCTCATGGCGCGCCGCCGACGTTCTCTGGCAATTGGAGAAGGCCGACGCCTCCACGCGCCCCTCCGCCCGTGAAAAAGAATCCTACATGCGCGATCAGATGGACGAAGACGAACTCAAGAAGGTCCTCAAGCTCTATCCCCACACCCGCCAGGCAGGGCTCGCCGCCTATGAACTCATCGAAAACAAGCTCTGCGGCGACTGGCAAGGTACGACCAAGTGCCCTGAAAAGGAATCCGAGTCCTACGAGAAGTACGCCGCCGAGTATCCCGACGGCCCACGCGTCGCCCAGGCCCTCTACCAGGCCGTCTACCGCCAGGCCGTCCTCACCGATATGTATGCCGCCGACGGCAGCGACAAGAAGGCCGACGAAGCCCACAACCACGCCCGCGAACTCGCCGCCCGCCTCAAAGACAAGTTTCCCCAAACCGATTCCTCCTGGCGCGCCGGGGCTCTGGTGTACAAATTGGATGAGGGAATTCCTGTCTACGGCATTGACAGGGAGTGAACCAGCGCCGACGGCGAAAAACTCACTCCAATGAAGGCTACGGGTGGTAAGCATGGGTATTATTGATCCGGCCCCAAAGGATGAAACCACCACAAAACTGTCATCCTGAGCGCAGCGCAGCGGAGTCGAAGGACCTGCGGTTGCTTTTCCTTTCTTCGGTTCTACTGTTTTGGGCCGGATCAATAACCCATCCACTTATCCCCTGAGGTATGCTTTATTCAGATTCTTACCGTTTCATTCGTAAATAGAAATACTTCAACAAATTCAGGCAGCTTCGAGCAATTGGATGATGTTTTGGATGGAGTGGTCGGCTTTGTGGAAGGCGGTTTCGAGTTTGCTTCTGGGGCGAAGGGCGGCTGCGAGCCGATATCGCCGCTGAATCGCTCTTGAAAGTCCGATATCTCTTGGATCGATGAAACGCGCAACATGTACTGCGAAACCCATGTGCGCGGGAGGCGTTCCAATGCGGCAAGGTAAATGAATCGAGGCAAACTAATTCGATGAGCTCAAACCGCTCGGGTCATTCTTGAAACTTGAGCAGAATTATACAGATTCTCAATTTTGACAGCGCGATACTCTCGAGGGGGGCCATTCCGTAAGGCTGGAGAAGCACACCCACGTGATGTTCGATCCCAGGATCGAGTCAAATTTTGTTCGCGGGAGCGTGTCGGATTGTTTATCTCTTCATTCATTCAGATGGCGAGCCAAAGGTATTATTGGTCGTCACCGTCGCGATTGGGCCGCATCCTATGGTCGATCACAAGCAACCTTCACCAGCAACTTGAAATATTCAGGATCTTGTCGCTCCCTGTATTCAACGAGCTTGTGCTTCGTGATCCGGTTTTTCCTTTCAAATATCTCTCCACGAAATATCTGATCGACGGGCTTCCCTCGAACGAACGCGCCTCCTGTTTCGTTCACCACTACAAATTCCTCGAGGCCAGGCTACCCGTGCGTTTCCTTCGCCAGCAGCATCAACGCGAAATCACCCTGTTCGAAACGCGGGAGGCCGGCAGCGCTTACGCCGTAACTTTGGGCTTCCCTCCGAAAAATGCCCTCTTTGAAGGTGAAATGCGTCTCCAGTTGCTGGTAAACGGCGTTCAGATTTACGATCTACAATTCACCATCGTGCCCGGATGGATTTTGGGATCGAAAGAAAAAGATGTTGTCTTTATTCTGCGCCTTCAAGGCATGAAGGGGTGCTATGAACAGGTTCGCTCCGCCACCAAAGCCCTGCATGAGATAGCTCCTCCGGCACTGCTCGTCGCGGCGCTCCAGGGAATTGCGACTGCCTGGGGTATCCGGGAGATGGCGGGGATTTGCGCCAAGAGCCAGTACTCCTACAACGAGCGCTCTTCGGCTCTGTTCATAGAGGCGTATGACGATTTCTTTATTGAGTTGGGAGCCTCGCGCACCACGGCCGACTTCTTCTCCAGCCCGCTTCCGGTCATCGAGAAGCCTCTGGATCTGATCCGAAACGGTCACAAATCCAGAACTCTCAAAAAACGTGCCTTCAAACTCCAGATTGCCGATGAGGTGTGCCGCTGGATGACTGAGATTTCACCGAAGGTCGCTGAACCGCTCGCAGTCCCATTCCGTACGCGAAGCGTCGAAGCCCACTCTCAGGCGCGTTCTGCGGCCTGTTGACAGCCCGGAGACGACAACCGGTCTCATAAATGCCTAGGCGCTTCCATCGTCGGCTGTGAGACCCGCCAACAAGGCGGGGCTCATGCTCTCCGCATGCCGAGGCGAATGGTTTATGAGACCGGTTCGAGCCATATTGTGGTCATGGTGAGAAAATGGACTGAAACCTGCGCGAGCATCGCGTAGTTAGATTTCATCCCAGTTTTTCGACCTTTGCCGCGGCCTCCTCCTGATTTGAGGCGCCGCGCCAATGGCGCCACGGAGGCTTTTTGAACCCCTATCTTCAGTCCGTCCTTTTGGGCATTGTGGAAGGCTTGACCGAGTTTCTCCCGGTCAGCTCGACGGCGCATCTGCGCATCTCTGAAGCTCTCATGCACATCCCCCTCGATGACGCCTACTGGAAGATGTACACCATCGTCATCCAGGTGGGCGCCATCCTCGCCCTCGCCCTCCTCTTCCTCAGCCGCATTGTCGAATACATCCGCACCTTTCCCAGGGGCGAAAACGGCGACCGCACCCTCCTCAACCACCCCCTCTCCCTCACCTTCATCGCCTTTGCCTGCACCTCCGCGCCCGCCCTGCTCCTCCACAAATGGAGCGAAAAGAATCTGGGCAGCCTGACCTCCATGGCCCTGGCACTCCTCATCGGCGGCATCGTCATGTGGATCATCGATGCCTGGGCCGCTCGCCAGGATCCAGGCACCACCGATATCGAGCAGATGTCCCTCCCCCACGCCATCTGGATCGGCCTCTGTCAGACCCTTTCCGCCGTCTTTCCCGGAACCTCCCGCTCCATGTCCACCATCGCCGCCGGTCAGTTGGTCGGCCTCGACCGTCCCACCGCCCTTGCCTTCAGTTTCCTGCTCTCCATTCCCACCATGATCGCCGCCACCGGCTGGGACCTCATCAAGGAGATTCACCCCTCCCAAGCCGCCCTCGCCGCCGGAACCGCCGCCCCCCATGTAGTCATGAGTCCGGAACGCTGGATCGTCCTCCTCATGGGCATCGTGGTCTCCTTCATCGTCGCTCTCGGCGTAGTCGAGTGGTTCCTCCAGTGGGTCCGCAAGCACGGCTTCGCCCTCTTCGCCCTCTACCGCATCCTCCTCGGCGTCGCCCTGCTCATCTGGGGAGCCAGATTCATCGCCACCTGACCTATCCGGAAAATCCAACTCCTGCCCTGGGGGTCCACACCATGGTTCCCCCCGGCCCTTTTTGCCCGGAATCCCCCTCCCGTCCACGGATAATAAAGGCTGCTCTGGGATTGTTTGCCCGCTCCATCGGCTCGCTCGCGGCAGGTTCCGGAGCACCATCGAGCGGGAGCGCCCACGCCATGAAGCCCATTTCCATCGTCCTCATCCCCACGCGAAGCCGCCCCCTGAACGTGTTTCTCGGGCTCATGCTGCTGCTCGCCGCGCTCATCCTTCTTCTTGCGCTGGCCACCTGGCGCGCCACTGACCCCTCGCTCAACACCGCCACTGACGCCGCCCTACCCCACGCCGTCCGCAACTGGACCGGCCTCTGCGGCGCCTGGCTCAGCGACCTGCTGCTGCAATCTCTCGGCGTCACCGCCTTCTTCCTCCCCGTCTGGCTGGCCGGAATCGGCTGGACCTGGATGCATTCCCGCTCCGGCGGCTCGTCCCTGCTGCGCTGGGTCGGCACCCTCTTGGCCCTCGTCTTTCTCCCTGCTGTCTTTGGGCTCCTGCCATGGCACTGGCGCTGGCTCCATGTCCTCCCCGTCGAGGGTGTAATGGGCCGGCTCATCTCCGCTCTGCTCGTCAGCTACATCAACATCCAGGGTGCCTGGCTGGTCACTGTCGTCCTCGCCGCCACCGGTCTCTACTTTGCCTCCGCCATCAGCTTCTGGGCCCTCAAAGAGAGCGTCAAAGACCGCTGGCTCCTCGCCCTCTCCTGGCGCGACCGCTTCCGCAACTGGCGCGAAGTCCGCGCCGAGCGCAAAGCCGAACGCCAGGCCCGGCGCTCCCCGGAGTCCGAACCCGGCCAGGCCGAATCCGTCCCGGCCACGCGCCCCAGCCGCTTCGCCGCCCTCTTTCGCCGCCGCAACCGCGCGCAGGACCAGAGCCTCTACCCCCTGGACGAGATCCCAGCCTTCCAGCGCGCCCCCATGCCCTCCGCGAAAGAAGGACCAATCCCCATCGCGGCGCCCGCCCGCAAACCCAGTCTCTGGGAGCGCTCTCCCGCAGCGCCCGCGCCATTCCCGGCCAACCCCGTCCCGGCTCCCGTCCCACAAAGGCCGGGTGCCCCAGAACCGGGGTCCCCACGGACGGGTCTTAGTCCGTGGGGTGGAGAGCCTGCCCTGAGCTCGCCGGGTGCCCCAGAGCCTGCCCTGAGCCTGTCGAAGGGTCTCGCTTTTGAGACCTGGGAGACCACAAGAGCCGACAAACGGGACCCACAGGAAATGCCGCCCCAGCCCACCGCCGCCCGCACCCCCGAACCCATCGCCATCCACGGCCGCGCCGATGCCCAGGTCCGCACCGCCACCGTCGCCCCCAAAAACGTCAGCGGCTTCAAGCTCCCCCCCAGCACCCTGCTCAACAACGGCGACGCCCCCCAGACCGTCCGCGAAGACGACCTCCGCGAGGAGGCCCGTGTCCTGGTCGAAAAATGCGCCGAGTTCGACGTCCGCGGCCAGGTCGTCCAAATCAACACCGGCCCCATGGTCACCACCTACGAGTTCAAGCCCGAAGCCGGCGTCAAATACTCCCGCGTCACCTCCCTCGCCGACGACCTCTGTCTCGCCATGCGCGCCGAGTCCATCCTCATCGAGCGCATGCCCGGCAAATCCACCGTCGGCATCCAGGTCCCCAACCACGACCGCGAAACCATCCACCTCCGCGACGTCCTCGAATCGGAAACCTTCGCCCGCTCCAGGGCCCGCCTCACCCTCTCCATGGGCAAGGACATCAACGGCCGCATCGTCACCGCCGACCTCGCCGCCATGCCTCACGTCCTCATCGCCGGCTCCACCGGTTCCGGCAAATCCGTGGCCATCAACGCCATGATCATGAGCCTGCTCTTCCGCACCACCCCCTCGCAGGTCCGCCTCATCCTCGTCGACCCCAAGCGCGTCGAGCTGGGCATGTACGAAGGCATTCCCCATCTCCTCACCCCCATCGTCACTGAGCCCAAGCTCGCCGCCAACGCCCTCCGCAACGCCGTCCGCGAAATGGAGCGCCGCCTCAAGCTCCTCGCCAGCCGCAGCGTCCGCAACATCGACCAGTACAACAAGCTCTTTGAAGGCGCCATGCCCTCCCTCTTCGACGACGCCGAAGAAGACAATGAGCCGCTCCCCTTCATCGTCATCATCATCGACGAGCTCGCCGACCTCATGATGCTCGACCGCGCCAACGTCGAGGAATCCATCACCCGTCTCGCCCAGATGGCCCGCGCCGTCGGCATTCATCTCATCCTCGCCACCCAGCGCCCCTCGGTCGACGTCATCACCGGCCTCATCAAGGCCAACATCCCCACCCGCATCAGCTTCCGCCTCGCCACCAAGGTCGACTCCCGCACCATCCTCGACACCAATGGCGCCGAAGCCCTCCTCGGCCGCGGCGACATGCTCTTCCTCCCTCCCGGAACCAGCCGTCTCGTCCGCCTCCACGCCCCTTTCGTCAGCGAGAAGGAGACCGCCGCCGTCGTCGGTTTCTGGAAAGCGCAGGGCGAAGCCGAATACGTTCAGGACTTCCTCCAGTCGCCCAAGGAAGAACGCCCGGCGGTCGACGGCTCCAACCCCGACCCCGACGAAAACGACCCCATGTTCGACGACGCCGTCCGTCTGGTCTTCGAATTCGGCAAAGCATCCACCTCGCTCCTCCAGCGCCGCCTGAGAATCGGTTACGGCCGCGCCGCCCACTTGATTGACCTCATGGAGCGCGACGGCCTGGTCGGCCCCGCCGACGGCTCCCGTCCCCGCGAGTTACTAAAAGCCCCCCACTGGCTCCATGAAATCTCCGCCATCAACGAATAGCAGGAGAGCGCCATCTCACCTCCAACAATGCTGTCATCCTGAGCGAGTGAGAATGATTTTGGAAAGTACTGATTCAATTGAGCGTAACTCCATAGATTCTTGCCGTGTAGGAACTGTGCAGGGCAATGTGCAATTTCAGTCAATTTGGCTGCTACAGGTCCCTTGGGCACGAGGAGCCGGGGTGCGGCGCCCCTTCTTCCGAAGGTGAATCTGGGCCAATACGCGATGTCGGTTCCTGCTGTTCATACTGTTAACGATAAATGATCGCAGCGATGGCCGCATCAGCACACGGTCGGCGATCTGTCCCTGGCTGGAATGACTTGTGACCGCG